>Ga0308165_1005723_pt1 | contig 11336 bp, 4 predicted proteins | sample PhyWR2_FD_201032 | JGI IMG/M metagenome (GOLD analysis project Ga0308165, IMG submission 201032) | Phyllosphere microbial communities from UC Gill Tract Community Farm, Albany, California, United States - DLSLW.R2 | ecosystem: Host-associated > Plants > Phyllosphere > Unclassified | place: USA... | reverse complement strand
GCCTTGCCGGCGGTGGTGCCGGTCTCCCCTTTCGCCGCTGGCTTGCCTTGCAGGTGTTCGGTCGGGGTGGTCGGCACTTCGCTGCTGTCGTTCACCACTTCGATCTCGCTGCCGTCCTTGAGGCGGTCGGTACCTTCCAGGACCACGCGGTCGCCGGCTTTGAGGCCTTCTTTGATCACGGTGTTGTCGCCGTCGGTATCACCCACCACCAGGGGCTGCACCTTGACCTTCTTGTCACCGTCGAGCAGGTAGACGAAGGTACCGGTGTTGCCGAACTGGATCGCCGCCGACGGCGCCAGCACTACGTTGTGCAAGGTATCGGCCAGCAGGTGCACATTGACGAACTGATTGGGGAACAGCGCCTGGTCCTTGTTATCGAAGCGTGCCTTGAATTTCAGGGTACCGGTGGTCACGTCGATCTGGTTGTCCAGGCTTTGCAGCACACCCACGGCCTGTTGCTTCACATCACCACGGTCCCAGGCTTCCACCGGCAGCTTGTTGCCGGCGTGGTAGCGGGTGAGCACGGTTTCCAGGGTGTTTTCCGGCAGCGTGAAGGCCACGCTGATCGGCTGGGTCTGGGTGATCACGGCCAGGAACGTGGTGTCGTTGGCCGCCACCAGGTTGCCGACGTCCACTTGACGCAGGCCGACACGGCCGCTTATGGGCGCGCGGATCTTGGTGAATTCGAGGTTGAGCTTGGCGTCATCCACCGCACCCTGGTTGGTCTTGACCGTACCCTGGTATTGCAAAACCAGCGCTTCAGCGGTGTCCAGGGTCTGCTTGGCAATACTGTCCTGGGCATACAGGTCGCGGTAACGTTGCACGTCGACCTGGGCGTTTTTCAACTGGGCCTGATTCTGCATCAGCGTGCCCTGGGCCTGGAGCAAGGCGTTCTGGTAGCTGCGCGGGTCGATCTCGGCGAGCAGATCCCCAGCCTTGACCATTTGCCCTTCTTCAAAGGCGATCTTCACCAGCTCGCCGCCCACCCGGCTGCGCACATTGATGGTGTTGAGTGCGGTGACCGTGCCCAACGCCTTGTAGTACACCGGAAACTCGCCCAGCACCGCAGGCGCCACACGCACTGGCACCGGGCCGGTGGATCCACCGAAGCCTGGGCGCATCATCCCCGTTTTGCCGGCATGCCCCGCGGGCTTCTCGGCGCCGTCTTTATGGCTGCCGGGCCAGAATTTCCAGCACAGGCCGGCGATAACCAGCAACACAAGCAGGCCGAACAGCCAGCGGCGGGACTTACGGGGGGAGGATTGCATGGAGTGATCAACCATTGGGCGCGAGAGCTTCTTCTTGGGGAGGCTGAAAGATAAGCACTGGGGCGCATTTAGAAAAGCGCCTTTACCGGCTATTTACCTTGGGCTTACAACTTTTAACTTATGCGACTTAGTCCTACGGCGGTTTCGCTAAGCATCTGAGCTACAAATAAAAACGGCCTGGACTAGGCCAGGCCGCAATCTTGCATCACGCGTGTTACTGCAAAACGACAGTAACGTACCGAAACAGTTACTTCAAAACAGCCAGGGCTGCTTCGTAGTTAGGCTCTTGGCCGATTTCAGGCACCAGTTCGCTGTGCAGCACGTTGTTGTTTTCGTCCAGCACCACCACGGCGCGGGCGGTCAGGCCTTGCAGCGGGCCGTCAGCCAGCGAAACGCCGTAGTCCACTGCGAAGTCGGCGTTGCGGAAGTCCGACAGGCTCAGCACATTGTCCAGGCCTTCAGTGCCGCAGAAACGCTTCTGGGCAAACGGCAGGTCAGAGGAAATGCACAGCACGACCGTGTTGCTCAGGTCGTTGGCCTGGGCGTTGAACTTGCGCACCGAAGTGGCGCAGGTCGGGGTGTCAACGCTTGGGAAGATGTTCAGGACCTTACGCTTGCCGGCGAAGGTTTCCAGGGACGCTTGCGACAGGTCGACAGCAACAAGGCTGAACTCAGGAGCGGTGGAACCGGTTTTCGGCAATTCGCCTTCAACCTGGACAGGGTTACCACGAAGGGTGACTTGAGCCATGAACGGAATCCTTATGCTGATGTGGGTTTAACGAATTCGAGAGGTCGAAGTTAACCACAAACTACGGTGTCTACCTACCGCCAGCGATAAATTGTCATGCCTTCGGTTATGGTTTAATTGCGCGCTTTGCGCCCAGCCCTTCAAGGAAAACGATGTCGATGAATGCCCCTGCCACCCAAGTCCTGGTCATTGGATACGTCTGGCCGGAACCCCGCTCCTCGGCCGCAGGCGGGCATATGATGCAGATCCTTGAAAGCTTTCTTGCACAAGGTTGGGACATCACCTTCAGCAGCCCAGCGACGATTGGCGAACACAAGGCCGATTTGCCTGCCCTGGGTATCGCCGAGTGCGCCATCGAGCTCAATAACAGCAGTTTCGATGATTTTATCCGCGATCTGGCCCCGGATATCGTGTTGTTCGACCGTTTCATGATGGAAGAACAGTTCGGCTGGCGCGTCGAGAAATGCTGCCCAAGCGCCCTGCGCGTGCTGGAAACCTCCGACTTGCAGAGCCTGCGCGACGCACGTCACCAGCGGTTCAAGGATCACTTGAAGGCGCACCCCGACAGCGACGACTTCAGTGCCTTGTTCTCCCCGGCACTGCAGGCAGAGTTCACACTGATGGCCGATACCGACCTGGCCAAGCGCGAGATCGCGGCCATCTACCGTTGCGACATCAGCCTGATGATTTCCGACGTGGAAATCCGCCTGCTCACCGAGCACTTCAAGGTGCCACCCGCCCTGCTCCACTGGTGCCCGCTGATGGTGGAGCCACCGACCGAAGCCTTCGCGCCGTTTGAAGACCGCGCGCACTTTCTCAGCATCGGCAACTTCCGCCACGCGCCCAACTGGGATGCGGTGCTCTGGATGAAAAACAGCCTGTGGCCGCTGATCCGCCAGCAGTTGCCGGGGGCGCAGTTGCACATCTATGGCGCCTACACCCCGCCCAAAGCCACCGCCTTGCATAACCCGACGCAGGGTTTTCATGTCATGAACTGGGCCGAAGATGCCTTGCAGGTGATGACCGCCGCGCGTATCTGCCTGGCGCCCCTGCGCTTCGGCGCCGGCATCAAGGGCAAACTGGCGGACGCGATGCTCTGCGGCACGCCGAACGTCACCACGCCCATCGGCGCCGAGGCCATGGGTGATGAACAGCCATGGCCGGGCATGATCGAACACAGCGCACCTGCCTTGGCGGCGGCTGCCGTGGCGCTCTACCAGGACCGCGGACGCTGGACCCTGGCCCAAGAACATGGCCGTCAACTGCTCGCCCGCCGCTATGACCAGGCCATGCATGGCCCGGCGCTGGTGGCCTGCCTGGAACAGTGCCGCAGCCATCTGAATGCCCATCGCCGGGACAACTTCACCGGCAGCATGCTGCGCCATCACGCCCATAAAAGTACGCAGTACATGTCCCAGTGGATCGAGGCGAAAAACCGCATCGTATAAACACGAGTGCTGGCGAGGTCGCGTGCGAGGGGGCATTATCCAAGGCAGCAACCACAATAAAGCGACGGCAGCATGACCCGAGCAACGCGAATCACCGACCCTTCCTACGAGCTGATGGACGACCACAACGGCCTGTCCATCATCTATCGCCAGCACGGCTTCCCCTGCCCGCTGGTGCGCTGGCACTTCCACAAGGAATACGAACTGCACCTGATCGTCGCCAGCTCCGGCAAGGTGTTCATCGGCGACTACATCGGTAACTTCTACCCGGAAAGCCTGTTTCTCACCGGTCCCAACCTGCCCCACAACTGGATCAGCCAAGTGGAGGAAGACGAGGTGGTGCCCAAACGCGACATGCTGGTGAATTTCACCGATGAGCTGTTTGAAGGTGGCAGCCAGATCTTCGCCGAACTCAAGACCCTGGCGCCGCTGCTGGAGCGTGCGCAGTACGGTATCGAGTTTCGCTGCAAACGCACGATTACCCAGGCGATGACCTTGATGCAACGCATCGAGGACGCCCAGGGCATGGCGCGCCTGGGGCACTTCTTTATCCTGCTGGAAGCCTTGAGTGCGTGTGAGGACTACCAGTTGCTGTCGGGTGCCACTACCCCGCAGCTGGCCGACGAGCACAGCATCGACCGCACCAACCGCGCGGTGGACTACATTTTCGCCCATTACGCCCGTGAGTTGCCGCTGGAGGAAGTGGCGGAATATCTGGGAATGAAACCCACCTATTTCTCCCGGGTATTCAAACAGGCCACCGGGCGCACGTTTATCGAATTTGTGAACCGGTTGCGCATCAGCAAATCATGCGAATTGCTGGCAGACGGCGACAAGGCCGTGACCGATGTGTGCTTCGAGTCGGGCTTCAATAACATCTCCAACTTCAACCGGCGCTTTCAGCAACTCAAGGGCATGACACCCTCCCACTACCGACGCCTGGCAGTGCAACGGCTCACCGAAGAAAACCGCGGCCAGCACCTTACGACACCAGCAAACGGCTACAGATCAGGGCCTTAAACCGTGGCCTTCACGCAATGGAACCTTACGAAGTGCCAAGCCACTTAGTGAACACACGCCCAACGCTTCTTTTTCATTCGTTGGATGGCGTATGTTCACACACAGATATAAGGCCCTCCACTTATGACTGGCGTTCACCGCGTTCGCTTGGCCACCTCTATTACGCCCACGGCCCCCACACTACAAAGCCTGCACGCAGCCGATGAACATTCGGTGGCCTCCAACGTCATCAGACTTTTTCAGGCTCGTCAAAACAGGCATAGAGACCGCCCGCAGCCCGAATACGCAGTCGATATGCCGAAACACGCCCCGCAGCGAATACTTGACCTGCTCAGATACACGGTGACCGACGAGCAGCCAAGTCTGGCCGAACAGATCAGTCAATTGATACAAGGCGCCGGTGAGACACTCACAGACGAAAGAGCACTGCACAACGAAGTCGAACGGCTCCTGAACCAGCCGAGCGCGCTCAATCCGCAAAAAACCTACACCCAACTGATTGACGACATACTCCAAAGCCCGGCGCGTGCCATGCCCAACAACGGCATTGGTTTTTCTCGAGTTCGCCGAGAACTGCAAAACGCCCACCCTGCGCAAAACGCGGGTAACACCTCAATCCAGCAGTTCGCCAATGCTCTGGTTGAAGACAGCGACAGCCAACTGGCGATTAATTTTGCCAATTATTTGATCCGCATTCGGGTGGATGCAATCCCATACAACCCTGCTCGTGCAGTCCCAATTGCTGTACCGCCCAGCTCAACGTTCGGCCTCGCCTGGAACGAACTGGCTGACGCGCTCGACGCGGAGCCTTTCAAAACCTTTGCCCAAACCAAAGGCATTGATATTTCCAGTCTTGTCATTAAGGCCAATGGAGACCTGACCGGCCAGAGGAACAATCAAACCTTCAGCTTCTCTTTGGCACAAAATCCTGAATGGGCCGCCGCTTCATCTGCGGTTTTGACTGCGGCAAGAAAAATGCGCGGGGACATCACGTTCCACGACCGCGAGCATGCACCCGCGGAGGACGTCGCAAGCTTTTATCTGGAGCGCGCGCCCCGCTACAACAGCGACGACACGCTGATAGAGATCGACTGGCTGATGAAAGAGAGAAACTTCCATTCGATAAGTAACACCGATACCTACTACGCGGCTCAATACGCCCCAGTCCAACAGCGCCAAAGAGAGGCAAAACAACACGTCGCAAACCTGCCACCGCCTCAGTTGAGCCGACTACTGGCCGGTTTCGAGCCCGCATCGGTGGCACAAAAGGTCAAGGACGCCGATCAGGCCCTGGCCCGCCTGAGCAGCCAAGCGATGGGCAAGTTGTTTGGGATCAAGATTGAAGAACTGCCCGAATATTCGACCTTCAACCTGGTACGTAACAACCTTAAGGATGTGCTGAACGGCGTTGCTTTTACAGCGTTCGCACAGGAAAAAAATCTTGAAGTGTCGAGCGTCCGGATCAATGCGGCGGACGGGGCCTTAAAAGGCACAGTCAATGGCGTCGAAACCACATTCGTGTTGAACGACCTCTCCGGTTGGTCCGAGGTCTGGCCGCAAGTACAACTGGCGGTAGAACGTATGGCGACAGGCTCAGGCGATTACGTCTTCTACCCGAGTGCACACTCTGCAGAGGTTTCAGAGGTGCTGCGTTTTTACGCGGAAGAAGGACCGCCTCAAAATGACGCTCCTAACCCTGGCTGGGCGCGAAGAGCGCGCGAAGGGAGTCTGCGCAGAAGTGCCGACATCACCCAAGTCGACGGCTTCAAGGCATTGGTGGGTACACCCACTGACGATGCCCGCTCGCTCAGCGTGCGCGAGGTGCAGCAGGCCGTCATCTCACAGCTCACTGGGAAGCCAATGAACCTTTCGCCGCTTGAAACCCTGGCGGCGGCAGCCAAGGTCAATGTGCCACAGAGCGACCCCGCACCGCCCGTAAACGCGGCACCAGACCTCGACACCCCAGAAGACATCCTGGCACGCGCCGAAGGCGAACTGGTCGGCACTGCGCATCGCGTGATGCTTGAGCTCAAGAGCGACCCGACGCCCCCTGCCTCAAAAAAGGTTGAGCCGGTCCCGGCCAACAGCCTGTTCGGACAATGGCGCGCTTACTTGGACAAAGCCCTGAAAAGCAGCGGCTTTACCGAGTGGGCCGCGAAACAGGGCATCGACCTAAGTACCTTGCGCTTTGACCCAACGGACCGCGCACTGATCGGTAAGGTCAACGGCGTTGAGCAACGCTTTACAGCCACTGATTTTACGAAAAGATACCCGGAACAGCATTTTGACGTACTCACCCCAGTGTTGACCGCTGCCGAGGCATTCACCGCACATGGAAAACCGATCACGCTGGCTCAGGCCAACGACAGCAGCGCATCCTTTGAATGGTTGGCCAATTTTTATTCCATCAGTACCGACTACGACAGCGAGGCGTTCACACGCCATACGGAGCTGATGGGCCGAACATTGGCATTTCCAACGCCACCTGAAAACCCAGGGAAAATCGTGAGCTGGTTGAACCAGCGCAAAATCGCGTTAGGCGACAGCAATGACAGGCATGCGCTGATTCATCAGCTTAAATTCGGGAATGTTGATAACGACGCCACAACCCGCTTTACGGTGGATCCGGACTCTAGCCACCAGCCCAAGGGCACCACGACACTCCAGAAGTTTCTGTCAGACCACGGCTGGTATGGCGCCACGTCGGCCGCACAGGTCGATAATTTGTTACAGGCGTTGCAAACCCAGATCCCGCAGGCACCTGCCCTGGGCAACCAATGGGGCTTCTTGTCCACTGACTTACCGTTGAGTGCTGAGCAACGCAGCGCGGTGGGTGAGCTCGTCAAAACGTCTATTGGAAACCACAGCACCCTTCTCAGCTTCTTGAGTTCCGGCGTTTCCAACCTGAGCAGCGACCCTGATCAGGCACTGCAACAACTTCTCTCCAGTGACATCGCCCTGGAGCTCGCCACACACTTGCAAACCGCAATGAAGGGCGCTGCTACCCCAACCAGCCTAAAGCAATGGCTATTGACCGCGCTTGTGCTAGCGCTTGATCCAACGGCCGGCACCCAGCGCAATCGCGTTGCAGGTTTCGACTTCATGTGGCCTGCGAACTGGGGCTTAGGCGCTGGCAAGCTCAGTGAGCTTTTAAGCCAACATTTGGCTGATACCCAACAGGTCCCGACCCACCTTCGTCCGGCAGTCACCCGCCTATTGATGTCCGGTGCAGCGCCACATTTGCTGGTCAAAGACCTACCGTCGACGTTGAAGCTTGGTTCCCCAGAATGGGTCAACTTTTCAAGTGCGGTAAATCGAATCGAACTGATAGCCGCCGGTGCCAGCGCGAACATGACTTACCAGCAAGTCATGGACTTTCATAACATCAAGCCCATTTCAGCAGAGGAAAACCGCCTGCAGGCCGTCGCCCAACTGAACCCAGTGATTGATTGGGCCGTCATCAATAACCATCTTGGGAAAAACAACAACGACGAATATAGCCTCGAGCAGCTGAACGACAGCCAGGAAAAACTCAATACTCAGATCAATGAGACCTCGCAAGCCAAACGTTACCTGCGAACCGTCGCCCCCCCAAGCAGAAGGGCCATGGCCCTGGCGGCATTGAAAGAAAAGCTTGGCGCAAGCATCGATTTTGAGAGGCCGGTTCTATGGGAAAAGGTGGCGGGCGGGATCTTTTCCGGTATTAACGCAAGCATCGTCGAGGTCTATGAGGCTGGCCGCCTGGGTGAAAGTTGGAGTACACAACAACCAGGCCTGAACGTCGAAGACCTGCGCAAAAAAGCACACGAGTTGCCAGATATCAACGCGCAATTCGACAACGCCATCCAGGAAGACTTCACCCCGCGCAGGCGCCATACGATTTCCCTGTTCAAAGACATGCTCAGCAAGTTGCCGTTGGAGGAGCGCAATAGCCTTAACTTTGGAACGGTGGAACTTCTGCAAGTGGAAGGGACCGCCAGTGGCATCATCATCACATCCGTTTACGAAGGCGTGAGGCGGGATTTCGCGGTCTATCCGGCAACCGGGCAAATAGTCAGAATTCCCGACATTGATCCATCAACGCCGCTAGACAAAAAAGTCAGCGTGGCTCTCGACATGGATGCGCTCAAAAACGGCACGGAGCCCAAACAGGGCGTCACCTGCGATGTTGTATTAAGGGAAAGCGAACAATTTATCCTCAACGAGACCACAGACGGTGACAAACGCCCTGAGTTACGTGAAAGGCGCTTCCTTGAACGCAGTGCAAGTGACGCATCTTCCGTTTACGACAGCAACAGAATGGAGGACCTCGCCAAGGTGCTGGTTGACACGGTCTACCTGCGCAAAAGTACGTTTGTCGGTAGCCACCGTGGATTGCACAATGCAGTTGAACATGGCGTAGAACCCAGCGACTTCTTCAAAGGCCTCTTACGCGCCATTCCAGGCAGCAGCAGCCTTGAAGATCTTTATCACGGTGAATACGCCAAAGCAGCAGGTGACCTGCTCGTTGATATCGCGCTCTATGTGGCTACCGAAGGCGCTGGGAAAATATGGACGCTAGCAAAAACAGGTGCTGCGTGGGCGACGGCCAAGGTCTCTGCCAAGTTTGTCGAAAAGTTTGGCGCAGATGAAGCCGAGGACATTGCTCTCAAGGATATAACTGCCGCCAGCACCTCGAATTCGATCAACGCATTGAGCCGAATGCAGGAAAGCCACCTTGCAGCGCAAACGGCAGATATGGCCGAGGGCAGGGTCATACGTTCCGGCACCCACAACCAAGTCAAGGTCAGCACGGTATTCCAAGACGGTAATTGGTACGCCTACGACGCCAGGACACAGGCGGCTTATGGCCCGGCCTTGGAAGGTTTTATCTCGGATACCTCAGCCCCTCTGCGTAAGGAGACGTTCTCCAGCGGCACTCAAGCCCTGGTCACTGAAAAGCCCCTGGCCACCGATGCGTACACCCTCCCCCGCGCCAAGGGCTTCGACCTGGTCAATGAGGGCAAGGTATACCGTTACGACGTCAAAAATCCCAATGTGCTCACGGACTTGGAGTCGGCCGACCACTTTAGGCCCTTGGATAATTTCGAGGCGATCTGTGAGGCACCGTCCGTCGGCGGCAGAGCCAAACGCGGCACCAATGACACCTGCTTCTCCAAAATCGTTGAGAACACGCCCAACGAATTGACCCAGGAGTTGCAAGCGCTCGAGCATGTTCGCTTGTTCCCCTCGCCGTCGAAATTTCTGAGAAAGGATCAATTTGTCGTCTTCGAACGACGCCGCTACAAAGTAATTGATAGCGAGACAGGGCCACACCTTCACCCGACCCTGAACAACCAGCCCATCACCTACAAATCGCTGATAACCGGCAGCATCAAACAGGATCCACAGTTTGGCTTTTACGTTGGCCAAACCAACGAAGCACTGAACCAGGAAACGCGTGTTATCAAGCTCAACAGCATCAGCGATATAAGTGACGACAAGCGCGAAGTTCGTGCGGTCATTGTTCACGGTCGAACGCCTGGGGACTCCCAAAAATACCTGGTGATCGAGGCGGACACCGCACAGTTTTATTACGCAAAGCTGAATACAGCGTCATCCGGCGAACTCAAATTCTTTAAAACCACACCCAACGACATATCGCTCGTCAATGGTTATCGGAATAAATTCAGCATCCGCCAAGGCGTGTCCAGAACACCACTGGATGCCGAATTCATCGCCCTGCCCAAACTGGACTCGGCGCTGGCAGAACTCAAGCGGTCGGGTTACCAGAAAAAAGATGTCGATGAGTTAGGTGCCTTCGTTAAAAACATGACGAAGGAGCAACAGCGCGAGGTGCTCTATCAATTGCAACGTAGCGAAGCGATTGGCAAGACGAATATCGCCCTGAAGCCAAATCGAGTAACCGCTTTGACAACTCCCGCGAACTACTCGACTTTAACAGCCGAGCAGCAGAACAAATTCCTGGCGCAGCAGGTAAAAGACACGGTGACCCGTTCCATGACGGCCACCGGGCTAGGCCCAGGCAATCAGATACGCTCAGCATCGGATATTGCGCGCGCAGACGCCGCCAACCAGACCGTCGAATGGTTGCGTCGAAGCATTCCCAGCAGTGCGCGGAATCGCTCTGACATAATTTTGAAAGCCGGCGCCGGCAATTGCGGAGAAATGGCCCTGCTGTCGAGGGACATCATCAAAAAGAGCGGTGGCAATGCCTACGAATGGAAAGCCTCAGACGCTCATGCATTTACCGTGGTAGGCGGCCCGTCCGCGATACCTGCAGGAACAGTCGACTTCTCGGAACCGGAATGGGCGGATGCCTGGATTGTCGACCCGTGGGCCGGTATTGCCAGCCCCGCTCGGGAGTACACGCAAAAACTGAAAGAGGTCATGACTCAGTGGGAGCGTGATGGCATAAAAATAGTCGAGGGCAACAAGCCTATAAGCCCACTGGAAAAGAACTGGATGGATGCCCTTATCGTGAAACCGAAGACCCCCTATCCTCACGGCTATATCAACCCCTGACCCCTCGCCGGGCGAAAAGTGCACGCAATCCGATAGCAGCGCTTTTTGCCCAGGCCCGCGGGGCCTATGCCTTCGCCTGAACAATCACTGAAACGTTTTACCCAAGCCCGAGGGAAGTGCAAAAAAGTATCAGTACCAGTGTTCCCAAGGATTTGTCACATCGTCTTGAGAAGGCTGTAATCAACGCACACTCTTCCTGACAACCCGTAGGAAGACACAACAACAATAACTGTCCTTCTGTAGCCCCCTGGGCGCGGAAATGGAGTGCGCGATGAAGTTCACAGCAAAAGCACTGCTTGCCTCTACCTGCATGATGACCTGCATGAT
>Ga0308165_1005722_pt1 | contig 11337 bp, 8 predicted proteins | sample PhyWR2_FD_201032 | JGI IMG/M metagenome (GOLD analysis project Ga0308165, IMG submission 201032) | Phyllosphere microbial communities from UC Gill Tract Community Farm, Albany, California, United States - DLSLW.R2 | ecosystem: Host-associated > Plants > Phyllosphere > Unclassified | place: USA... | reverse complement strand
TCGTACCTGATACAGGTCCTATAGATTTTGAGGTAAATACAAATGCTGTCTCTGCATTATTTGATAAAATTGGCGAAGGGATATTGGTTACACATTCACATAGTGGTGGACAGGGCTGGATGACAGCAGTAAAGAATAGCAAGATTAAAGGAATAGTGGCTTATGAGCCCGGATCAAATTTTATATTTCCTGATAATGAAGTTCCCGAACCTATTCCCTATGTAGGTGGAGTTCTAAAAGGTTTAGGATATCCTATGGCAGAATTCAAGAAATTAACGAAGATTCCGATCGTCATTTATTATGGAGATTACATTCCGGAGCAACCGGTAAGCAATCCTGGTGAGGAGCAATGGAGAGCAGCACTTATCATGGCCAAAAGATGGCGCGATGTGGTGAATAAGCATGGAGGAGATGTGACACTGATCCAATTACCAGAGGTTGGGCTTAAAGGAAATACACACTTTCCGATGTCTGACTTAAACAATATTGAAGTTGCTAATTTAATGTCAAAGTGGTTAAAAGAAAAAGGACTAGATAGATAAAAAAATATGAAAAAGGATATAAGAATTGTATTGTTATTCGTTTCAATGCTGGTTACAACTTTTGTAAATGCACAAGAAACGGATAGCTTGAGCAAAAAGCAGGAGTCTATCGTGCAAATAGCTGCTTTGACAGGTAAAGGTTCTTTGCCTGCCTTAGCTACTCGACTGCATGCAGGTCTAGATGCTGGATTGACTATCAATCAGATCAAAGAAGTTATCATTCATACCTATGCTTATGCTGGTTTTCCGCGTAGTATCCGTGGGTTGCAAACCTTCATGACTGTTCTACAAGACCGCGAAGCGAAAGGAATAAGCGATAAGTTAGGCGCAGACGCATCGCCTATACGTAATGATGCTCGTAAATACGACAGAGGTAAGGCTGTTTTAGACTCCCTATTAGGTGTACCTCAAAATGGACCACAGATAGGCTATTCGGCATTTGCTCCTACGATAGAGATTTTTCTAAAAGAGCATCTTTTTGCAGATATTTTTGAACGTGATGTACTGACTTATACCGAACGAGAATTGGCAACTATTGCAGTATTGAGCAGCATAGGAGGAGTTGAGCCTATGCTTAAATCGCATTTGAGTATCTGTTTAAATGTTGGCTTGTCAGCGGCACAGTTGAAACAATTTATAACAGTTATAGAATCTACTGTTGGCAAAAAGGAATCTGAAGATGCGAAGATAGTCTTGGAGGAGCTGCTTAGAAGTCGTAAGGCGAAATAAGGAAGAAATATTATTTAACAGTGTTAAATTATAGAAAAATGAAACCATCATGATTTTTCAAACCACACAGTGGGATGAATAAATCTGATAGCTTCATCACGGTTAAAAAACAAATTATATACAGATGAAAAAAATAACATTAAATAACGGAGTAGAAATGCCTATTTTGGGTTTTGGGGTTTTCCAGATAACAAACCTTGAGGAGTGCGAAAAAAGTGTCTTAACAGCCATAGAATCAGGTTATCGTCTTATAGACACGGCTGCATCTTATCAAAACGAAACGGCAGTTGGCAAAGCAATCAAAAGAAGTGCAGTGCCTAGGGAAGAGTTGTTTATTACGACCAAACTTTGGATTGAAGATACAGGCTACGAAAAAACAAAGGAAGCAATTGAAAGATCCCTCGATAAGTTGCAATTAGATTATTTGGATCTGTATTTAATTCATCAACCTTATGGTGATATTCACGGCTCTTGGCGGGCAATGGAAGAACTATATAAAGAAGGGAAAATCCGAGCTATTGGTATTAGCAATTTTCATCCAGATCGAGTTGTAGATTTAATGGCTTTTAATGAAATTGTACCAGCGGTGAACCAGATTGAAACACATCCATTCCATCAGCAGATTGAAACACAAAAATTCTTAGCGGAAAATAATATCCAAATTCAGTCTTGGGCTTCCTTTGCAGAAGGCAAAAATGACCTTTTCAATAACGAATTATTGGCCTCCATTGGCAAGAAGTATAATAAGAGCGTAGCGCAGGTCGTACTACGTTGGCTTACCCAAAGAGATATAGCTGTAATTCCAAAATCAGTAAATAGAGGAAGAATGATTGAAAATATAGACATTTTTGATTTTGAATTGACTGCAGAGGATATGGCTACTATTCAATCGCTAGACACGAAAGAAAGTTTATTTTTCAGTCATCGTGATCCCGAAATTGTTAAATGGTTGACAAGCCGCAGACTTCCTAAATAGCATTTACAAAGGAATATACCAACTTCAGGTTAGACAAATACTATTCATCCTAAAATAATATAACAATGAACAAGTTATCATTAATCATCGTATTGACAACACTTTCCTTTATGAATATAGCAAACGCACAAACTATACAAAAACGATATGAACAAAATCCTTTTACATTGGTGTATGACGGCGCTATTACCAAAAATGAAAAAGGTAAAGTAAATATCCAACCAGTAACCTATAAATTAAACGGGAACGAGATCGCTGCAAATGTTTATTTGCCTGCCAACTATGACCCACAAAAGAAGTATGTTGCTATAACTGTAGCGCACCCGAATGGCGGTATCAAAGAGCAGACAGCAGGCTTGTATGCGCAACGATTGGCAGAAGCTGGGTTTATTGCTATAACCGCTGATGCTACTTTTCAAGGGGCAAGCGGAGGTAAACCTCGTCATACGGACAAGCCTTTCTTCCGTGTTGAAGATATTCGTGGTATGGCCGATTATATCAGCCAATTTCCGGGCGTCGATACCGACCGTATAGGTGCATTGGGTATCTGTGGTGGTGGCGGTTACACGTTAAAAGCTGCACAGTCGGACAAAAGGTTAAAAGCGGTGGCAACATTGAGTATGTTCAACTCAGGCGAAGTACGTCGTAATGGTTTTCAGAACTCACAAATAAATACGGTGGCGCAACGTATGAAACAGGCTTCCGATGCGCGTAAACAAGAGGCTGCGGGCGGAGAATTGGTTTTTTCTGGTGTAGCTAGCATCACGGACGAAGAGATCGCTAAGACCAGTACAGATCTGTACCGTGAGGGTTATGAGTATTATTACAGATCGCATGCGCATCCGAATTCTACCTTTCTGTATACGACCAGTAGTCTGATGGAACTGATGACTTGGGATGCTACGGATCAAATAGAGCTTTTAGATCAACCTTTGTTAATGATATCTGGAAGTAAGTCGGATACCAAATACATGACTGACGAAGCATTTCCTAAAGCGATAAATGCCAAAAGTAAAGAGATGTTTCTAATCGATGGGGCTACCCATATACAAACGTATTGGAAACCTGAGTATGTAGCGCAAGCGGTTAATAAACTAGTAGAATTTTACCATAAAAACTTATAATGATGAAGCTTCTTTTTAATTACTTATTCTTTGCTTTACCCGTTTTATTTACGGCTTGTTGTAATGATGTACAGACTTCAGGATTGAAAAAGAATGAAGAACCTGTTTTTGCTAGAGGAGAAAAAGTAGTTAGCGAAAACTTTGTGGGAACAGTTTGGCTGAATTATTTAGCGGAGAATGATACGACCTTTAATGTCAATATCGGATCGGTGACTTTTGCTCCTGGTGCCAGAACCAATTGGCATTACCATAAAGGAGGTCAGATCTTATTGGTTACCGAGGGTAAAGGTTTATACCAAGAGAAGGGTAAGCCTGTAGAGATTATTGAAAAAGGGCAGGTTGTTAAATGTCCGCCTCATATAGAACATTGGCATGGCGCTACGTCTACCGACACGATGACGCATGTCGCTATCGGTACAAATACCAATATTGGTGGTGCTGTGTGGCTGAAACATGTTACTGAGGAGGAGTATGATTCTTTTCGGTAGTTAATTTAATAGGTTAGAACTAAGATGATGAAGTCATATTTTTACATTGAAATTTTAGCTTTTTTTTGTTTTTGCAGCTGCCTTTGGTATAGCGGGTGTTTGCAATGAGCGCAGCGGATTGCAAAAAGCCTGCTAGCGCTAGCTCGCCGTCTGCGAGTTGAGCGAGGGTGGTGGACCGAGAGGTACAAAGTACCGGGGGCCGGCATATGTTGGTGAGATTGGCTGGCGGTATTTTTGATAGAAGGGGATTTAGTTTGTTGGCGTGGATATGTTTTGCTGTTCGTTTTCTTTGTATTGATTTTCTGTATGTGATTACTTATGTGTGGTGGGATTTCAAAAATGGTGAAAGCCGAAAGCTCGCCTACACAAGGATGCCTAGGTCTGTATGGGCCAGCAGCCATGAAGGTGATCACGGTGCTGAGCAAATGTAGCCGATAATGGAACTTAGTGGAATGTAGGCGCCCTGCAGCGATGCTCCGTGTGAATCGGAATGGCTGCGATGAGTCAATGACTGAAATGCAAAAATGATGACAGTCTGCGCAGCACCCGGAGGGTCGATAGGCTCTATAATGATTGGTATGTGTTTGGGGTTATAGTGCCTACGAGACTGGCGGAATTTTTTGCTGAGGGAAATGGACGATGGTAGCGTCGGCCACCGATGGCACCGCAGCCCGAGCGATCTGCAGGCGAGCCAAACTCAAGGCGACGGTGGCTGGAACTGGGCTGAGCAGATGGTGAATGGATATGTAGCTTGCGTTATGTAATGAGCCAGATGTGATGCGCTGTGACAGACAGAGTAGTCGCCTATGAGGAGGACGACTGAACTGCAAGGATGATGACAATCTGCGTTAGCACCCGAAGGGCAAAGAGGCTCTATATGATGCCTTTTTAATATCTGGCTGACTCATATAGTGCCTCTTTGGATTGGCGTCATTCTTTGCTGAAGGAGGACGAGGAATACCTTATTTCCTTTCCATAATTTAATATCCTATTACAAATTGAGTTCATTTGACCGCACAGCTTATAGATTGGTGAAATTATTCAGTAAATTCGTCAAAGTTGAAATAATATATGGTTGTTCTTTAGAAAGTGTACTCAATCTAATATATACTAAGTAAAAAATGAGCTTTTTAACGGAAGAAGATATAAGACAATATTTCATCGATGACCGCAATTACGCATTGTGGGAATCTATGGTTAACCAATTTAGAATTGGCGTAAATGATGATTATAAGATTTATCAATTAGACTATCAAGATGAAAATAGTGATGTGTATATTCTGACGGACAAAATGTATAACAAGAGTTTGTTTACCCATGAGCTTTTGCATCTACAGTTGCGATCTAAGGGGTTGAATACTGCTGCATATTTTGAGACTTTCTCGCAAGATGTATTTAGATTTTCCGCTCTAACAATATGCAATTGTATAGAACATGTGTTATTCTTTGATGATTTTGTTGAGATGGGGTATCCGGAAGAAACTTTCGTTATGGATTATAATAATCAAGAATACAATATCAATGAGGCAATCAAAATTTATTCAGATGTCAAGGCGCTTGATGATCAAGCTATACTTAAACTAGTGATTTTTTATCTTTATTGGACATTTAAAAATGAAGAATATATGGGTATTGATCGTACGTTATCATTAAATTGGTTGAAAAAAGTTGAATCTAAACTATTAACCTCTTGTAATAAAATGTATGAAGAGATTATCTCTTTTGATTTGGAAAACACGGATGTCCAGAACAGATTCAACGTATTGGTCAGTAAATATCTAAGAAGACGCTATTGAGAAGTCTATGTTTAATGACAGTTCCTGTTTTAGGAGAAAAAATCTAATATCTTTGTATTGGCCACTCATGGGGAGTGCCTCTTTGGATTGGCGGCATTCTTTGCTAAAGGAGGATGAGGATTTGTTTTTAGTATAGCCTAGAACAAGATAAGTCTTATAACCTAGAAAATCGACTTAGGAAAAATTACTCAGTAAACTAGTCAAAGTGGAGTAAAGTTGGGAATGTATACTGTGGTGGCCTGTACTTGACCAGAATGGAATTTCCAGAGCAGTGACCTTTATAACTTGAGAAAGGCTTGGTTCTGAAATATAGAATACATCAGGAGAATTTATTGAATCAGATTGGTTCGGATATAAAAGGACCACATTTTTACAACCTCTTCGGAATGCGTAGGATGTCATTTGGTACAAATCACTTTGTGCTACCCCTCTTTTCTTATCATTCTTAAAATCACCTCGTAACTTGTATTTGGTGTCTACGATAATGTTAACTTTCCGATTTTTTTTGGACGTTAAAAAAATATCATGTTGCATTTGAAATATTTGTTCGTCGGTCAAATACATTTCTGACTTTTGATATTTTACTTCCCAGTCTTCCGAAAAATGTCTTTCTAAGAATCCTGCGATAAAATCTTCAAATACGTATTCCATCGGTAAAAGTAACGACCAATGTTTTGAATCTTCGTAATGGTGGTTGTAAATATGCTGTTCTAATACCATGCGGCAAAGGTCGATTGTCGTTTGGTATTCCTGATAAAATGGACTGATTGGAATATTGTCTAAAAAAGTGGTAGTGCAAACTTGATCTTCTACCTCATCTAACAAGAAAATAATATCGTCGAGTTTCTGACGGGTTTCGTGAAATCGAGTTTTTGATAATAATAACCGTGCAACATATTTAATGGTTCTGTTGAGTCGATTATCATATTCCATTGGTTGGTGGTCACATTCTAACATATGAAAGTTACCATTGGCCATGCTGTTTGAAATATAACGTCCGAAGTTTAGCGAGCCTTTAGGTTTAGACATCGCTTCTTCCATATCTTGATAAAGTGAAATCGGATTTGTGGAGATGACCTCGTATAGCTGATTGGCAATCAGATTTATGATCAATTCTGGTAAATCGACATCTTGTAAATCACTCAGATTTACGTCAGTGAACGGAAATTTCCACTTTCTGCAATAGTCAAACCAATAAAAGAGGTGCTGGAGCATCATACGCTTCTCCATATCAGCTTCTCGAAATACTTTTGGATATATCTCGATGGATTCGTGTTCGCTTTGAATAAACCCAATGAAATTTCGTGCTCTCGCTGTATTGCCATCAAAGCGGAGTATACCTTGTCGAGATTGGATATTCTCTGTTATATTTTCTGAGATTGCACTCTCTTCCTCATAATTATATAGTGAATTCCAAACTGCATAAAGGTATTCCTCCAATATCTTTCTTGAAGTGATGTCAAAAGATTGACCGAATTCGTAGCTAGTTATGGATTTCATTGCCTGTAATCGTGTTTACAATCCAGATATAACGCTGCGTATCATATTCAGCGTTAATATTAGCTGACTTTAAAATAGCTTGAACTTCTTCTGTACGTCCAGAGAAATATTCCATCAGCAGGGGAATAACTTTTTTGAGCAATACTGTGTCTAGTGGTTCTTTTTTCATAAAATAGGCATGCCCGATAAGAAAATCGGCTGTTTTCTTACGTGCGTATATCGCGTCGTTGATTTTATGTAAAATAGTCCGAGACGGTTCTCCAAGTACATTATAATCTGGATAACGTCCTTCAAATTCAAAACGTCTGCGAAGCGCAATATCTACTAGCGCAATGGATTTATCGGCGGTATTCATTGTGCCAATAATGTACACATTGGGTGGAATACTAAAATCAGGCTCGCCATTTGGCAAGGTTAAGGATAGTGCATTTTCCGCTCCCATGCGCTTATCGTCTTCGAGTAGGGTGATCAGTTCGCCAAATACCTTAGATATATTGGCACGGTTGATTTCGTCAATAATGATTACGTAATTCATCAAAGGTGTTGGTGCAGCAGTGGGTTGCTGACGGTCATGGATTAACTGCACCAATGGCTTGTAGTAGGCACCAAGACCAGAATTAAATTCTCGTTTTCCTTCGACAATAGCTTTCAGCGTATTAACACTCAACGTATGCCCACCGAAACCTTTTGGCTTTTTAAAGCGAATGGTACCATTGTCGACGTCTGTAATGGTAAAAACACTACCTCCTTTCATTGGTATATCAATGGTCTGTCCATCTTCTAGTGGCGAGATCAATTCTTCAAAGACTGTGTCGAAAGATGTTAATTCTTGCTTTTGGTCTTTATGCGCAATGTAGTTTGTCTTCGCCTTCTCTACTATTTTATAAAAAATCCCTTTGTGTGGCCTAAAGGTCAATTGTTCTGTATCTGCATTCGGCTTTATGCCGACCATAAAGTCTTCATAAGAATATCCTTGATGGAAGGTAACAAATTCAATTTGTCCCACTTTTCGTAGCCGATCAAATTCAACTTTGTTTTCGGCGTGAGTTCCTGATTTTCCAGTTGTGATGGTTACAGCTTTGTCTATACTGTTATAGGTCTTTCCTGTTCCTGGAGGGCCAAAAAGGATTTGATTGAGAGGGTGGTACATTTCTTGTAGTTTAATTTCTTCCAAAATATTTGATGGAATATCTCCAGACTTCAATGCCCAAAAAAACATTTGGGCTTTATATACATCTGTATAATCTATAAGGCTAAGAACTTCTTTTTGTTGATCGAAACTATCTTTTGATTTGAGTTTGATGCCAAATTGATTTCTTAAAATTTTCTTTAGCACAGTAAAATGATTACTAGCGTCGATAGAGGTAAATTCATCAGGAAACATTGCTCGAGTAAATCGCTGGAGCACTGCCATAGCATTCTGATTAACCAATTTATGAGTCAAATGATATACCTTTCTCTTATCGATAGAGGAAAGTATTTCTTCTAAACGGCTGAACCTTTCATTTACAGCAGACCTAATTTGATCCCGATTATCTATTTTGATTACTTGTTGGCTTATAGAGGCTAGTCCATTTTTTTTTATAAAAAGATACCGATCTAAAAAATCATCGTTGTTATCCTCAGCAAGCTCTTTGAAACGTTGATTTAATATTTCATAGGTCGTGATCACTTTCCCAACTACCTCAGATTTTAATTGTTGCAAGATATCAGTATATTTCTTTAGCGATGAATACCAATCAAGGTTATAACTCATTGGATTAAAGGTGTCAAATAATTTCTGCAACTCGTTTGCGCTTTCATCCGTTGCTTTCAATACCACTGCGTTAGCTCCTTTACTTGCTAAGAAATCATTGATTGGTTTTCCTCCGCTTAAGCGTGGGACATCTAGAAATTCGGGAAAATTCTTTTGTAAGTATTCCTCCGCATGTTTTAATATCTGTTTATTTGGATAATATTTTCCATTGAATTCAATTGCATAATTTTTTGGATTATTTAATGGATCCCATGGATTATCGTCAAGGTATTTGAAAGCATATCGAAAGGCTTTTGCCCAACCTTCTTGTTCTTTTGTTACCATATTTTATTTTAAACTCAAAAATTATCTCTTACCATTGCTGAAAAGCGTTCATTCGCTTTCTTTGCGTTATTTATATTATCAATCAATTTTTGATATAACTGGCTTGATTTCGAAATCTGCGATAAACTATCTTTTATAGCATCAAGTTTATCATAAAGTGATTTACGTTCTTCAAAGATTGAATTAATGCCTGTCTCTCCAGTTCTATTCAAATTAAAATACTTTATTGTAACTCTTCCTCTGTTACATTTATCAATTCCTATGACTAATGGTCCCCGAAATTGAATGAAATTTTGAGGGTCTTCTATATATGGGTTTATAAAGTAGGGCTTTTCTTTCGATACATCATAATGATGGTTAATTGCCCGTTTTTCGGGGTTCTTAATGGGGAATAGATTTTTCTTCCATTTTTGATTACAAGTTATACATGCTAATAATAAATTAGACCAATTATAGCTTAACCAAAAATATCCAGGATAATTCTCTTTATCACTAGGGTTTTGCTTAAAAAATTTTTTTGGTCTAAAATGTTCTACCTCTCCATGTTGACCGTGTAAGTTTTCTTCACAAAAAGCACATTTATTCTTTTGAATTCTTTTGAGTTTTACTTTTATGTTATCGTGAGAATAAGCACTATCAATCGAAAGCTTTAACGCCCCTGTGTTATATGCCAATGGATTAGTGTTGTAGCACGTAATGATTTCAGTTGTCTCATGTGTTAGCTTACATTTCTTTCCATGCGTGTAGAATGGATCATGAGGTGTTCTTTTTAATCTAATCATTGGCTAGGTTTTTCAGGATTTCGTTGATAAGTAATAAGGATTCTATTTCATTTCTTGATTCTCCGGTAGGTATTCCTCCATATTTTATCTCAAGCTCATCAAGTTTATTGTTTTTTTTGTCAATATTCAACTCCTTGTTGTAAATAATGGCTTCCTTCTCTACTATATACTTATCTAGGCTTTTAGGTCGTGTACTCGTCAAATTAAAATACTTACTCGCTAATACTTGATCAATTCTCCAATTATGCATTATTTTTTCGCCCTGATCTAATTGAACAGTACCATCTTCATTTCGATAAAGAAGTATTAAATCATATTTGTATTTTTCCATTCCTTCAATATTTTGGACTAATAAAGGGCTATGGGTAGTGGCGATTATATGTGAATCATCGTCTTCTAGATTGAAATCTTCTAATAAATGGATGTATTCTCGCTGCCAGTTGGGGTTTAAATAGGTGTCAGGCTCATCTAATAGAAATACCGTTTCGTCAGTTCCTGTCACTAAAACAATCCCCAATACTATGAACAATTGATTTTCTCCTTCACTTAGGGATTCATAAGATAGATTATTTGCTTCAGTTGAAGTAGTCTTTTTTATTATTTCAAATTTTAAATCATTTTGGATATCAAGAATATCTAATAAGACTAAACTTTCTAATGCATAAAATAATTCCAAAGGCGTATCAAAGTATTTTATGATATGTTCTTTGAATTCTTCTATTTGAATGTTATTAAACTCGATCGTTTCTTTAAAATCTGATATAGATTTAATATCATCCGTATTATCGTAAGAAATTAAATCACATGAATATGCTAAGCATTTTAATAATTTATCAGTTGAGCTTTTAAGGTTCCAAAATGGATAATCATATTTTTCTTCATCTTCTAAGTACATATGAATAAACTCTGTAAATCGATTATCAATTTTTTCTTCTTCACTTGTTTTATGAGGATTTTTTTTGTTAATCCATTCAGGACTATTCAAGGTTAAAGAAAATGAATTAATTGACTCAATACCTAGATAATGTAATAGATTTGAAACTTTTTTGGAATATAATTTTTCACTTACTTTTTCTACTTCTTTGAAGATGCACAGTACTAACATTAATATTGGTGAATGAAAGTTTTTTAAGTACATAAATTTTCTTCTATTCGTCAGGAACGAAGTCTCTTTATTAGCCTTCAAACCTTTTATATATATAGCTTCAAATTTTTGAAGTATTTGTTCTAATCTTTTATTTTGACCAGAATAATAGGTTACAAAATGATGTGGAATTATGTCTGCATTTATTCGAGAAAGAATTTTGTGATCAAAATGGT
>Ga0308165_1005721_pt1 | contig 11339 bp, 8 predicted proteins | sample PhyWR2_FD_201032 | JGI IMG/M metagenome (GOLD analysis project Ga0308165, IMG submission 201032) | Phyllosphere microbial communities from UC Gill Tract Community Farm, Albany, California, United States - DLSLW.R2 | ecosystem: Host-associated > Plants > Phyllosphere > Unclassified | place: USA... | reverse complement strand
ACCCAGGCCCGCACCGTCGACGCCCTGTGGAGCGTCATTGGCAAATTGTTGGACCGCTTTGGCAGCGCAGAGTGCGAGCGCTACATTCGCCACTGCGGATATTGCGGGTCAGGGTGAAGCCGCTCTAGTTCTCCCTGCTTTTCAATTGGCAAACCTGCCCAGTGGCGCAATGCCCAGAACTTCGGCGTACGGTATTCAGCTGCGTGGCTGCCACGCCGAATCCAGCTGAATTCAGGCCGGCAAGCGTCGCATGAAGGGCTGAATATCCATTGCCCACCCTCCTCCTTTTTCTCAAAAGCGAATAAACCAGGTTCCGGTTGCATGCCGGCATCGCCGGTGCTTTTTCCCATTTCTGGTTTCTGGACTGTGCGCGGTTGGGATATATTTTCCACTCGCGTGGTTTATTCCTGGTAAACCTGTAGTCCTGCCTCGTCCCGCTCCAATACGGCGCGCCTGACTTTTGCATTGCCGCGGGCCGCAACAGCATGCGCTGCTTGCGTTGCACCCTACGATGCGCTCAAGGCCGGTCTTGCATCCGCTGGGGTAGAGTCACGCCACATACCTACAAAAAGAGAGACAAGCCATGGCGAAAAAAGCGCCGCGCCGCACCGCCGAGCGCATCCTGGAGGTTGCGCTGGCGCTGTTCAACCGCTTTGGCGAGCCCAATGTCTCCACCACGCTGATCTCGGCCGAGCTCGGCATCAGCCCCGGCAACCTGTACTACCACTATCCGGCCAAGGACGCCTTGATCAATGCGCTGTTCGACCGCTACGAGCTGGCCTTGAACGGTCTGCTCCATGCCAGCGACGGCGTGCGCCATGTCGAGGATGCCTGGACCTTCATGCGCACGCTGTTCGAGCTGATCTGGCAATACCGTTTCTTGTACCGCGACCTCAATGACCTGCTGAGCAAGAACCGTCGGCTCGAAACCCATTTTCAGGAGGTGCTTGAGAACAAGGCGCACGCCATCAAAGCCCTGCTGGGCGGCATGTGCCGCGCCGACGCCATGGCAATGCAGGCGCGCGAGCTGGAAAACACGGCCACCAGCATGGTGGTGCTGCTGACCTACTGGCTGAGTTTTGAATATGTGGGCAATCCCCGCGCGGCGCTGGAGCCGGCCCATGCGCAGCAGGCGATGCTGCGCGGCGCGCAGCATGTGCTGGGCCTGCTCATGCCCTACCTCGCCGCGCAGGAACGCCTGCATTTGCAGCGGCTGGCGGGCACCTCGGGCAGTCGGGTGCAAAATCTGCCGGCCTGCGCCTGAGCCGAGTCTGGCGCAAACGTCACTCAAGGAAGACAACATGCTTTCATGGAATCCGTTTCCCCACGCCGGCGCGTATGCATTCGATGCGGCCAGCCTGACCCGGAACTGGGCCCAGCTGCACCAGGGCGACTGCGAGCCGCTGCCCCAGGACACGCGAGTGCTGCAGGCCTGGGTGCTGTTTCACAACGGCGAGTTCGAGCGGGCGGTCCAGGCGGGCCTGGAGGCCGGCGGCGCGGGCATCACGGCGGCCAACAAGGCCACCTGCGTGTACGCTAACTACCTGGAGCCGCGCGAGAAAAACCGGCTCGACCTGCTCTTGCAGGCCGCCGCGCGGGCCGAGGCGCAGCAGGCCATCGATCCGAAAAATCCCAACGCCTGGTATTGGCAGGCTTATGCGCTGGGGCGCTACAGCCAGGGCATCAGCGTGGCCAAGGCGCTGGCGCAGGGGCTGGGCGCCAAGGTCAAGGGCGCGCTGGAGCAGACCATCGGGCTGCGGCCCCAGCATGCCGATGCCCATGCGGCGCTGGGCGCTTTCCATGCCGAGGTGATCGACAAGGTCGGCTCGCTGATCGGAAACATGACCTACGGCGCGCGCAAGGACACCGGCCTGGCGCTGTACCGCGAAGCGCTGCGGCTCAATCCCCACTCGGCCATTGCCATGACCGAGTACGCCAACGGCCTCTTGATGCTCGAAGGCGAGCGGCAGATGCGGGAGGCCACGCGTCTGTACGAGCAGGCAGCCGCCGTAGAGGCGCTGGACGCCACGCAGCGGCTGCATGTGGAGATGGCCCGGCTGGCGCTTCGCAACTGAGGCCGTCGCGCCTTTTGCTCTCTTTTTTATAGCTGACTACCCAGGCACAGCCTGCGCCAAAGGGCTTTTTCGCTATTTTTCAGGCATATCAGCGCGGGCAACGCACCTGGCCGCAGTAGCGCTCGCAAAACGGGCAGCCTGTCATCGGCAGCCAGGCGGGAATGTTGTAGAACTGCCGGAACGCCGCGCCCAGCACCCCCTCGCGGTAGGCCGGGTAGTTGAAGCCGCGCCCTTCGACCACATAGAAAGGCACGCCGTCCTGCATGAATTCGACCAGGGCGACGCGCTCGAAATACGGCTGGAACTCGGCCAGATCGGGCTTGTCGCTCTTGATGATGCGCAGCGTGCGCCCCTGGTAGAGCGAAAAATCCACCAGCATGTCGTCCTGGCGCGCATGAAAGCGCCCCGGGCCGAACACCGGCATGTACTGGCGGCGCTCGAAGCCGTAGATCGAGGCCGAGGTGTAGGAGTCGCCCATCAGCACCGCGCCCGGGCTGTCGGCCTGGCGCAATATCTCGGCCGTCTTCACGCTGCGAACGATCTTGGGGTAAAGGCTGGTGCTGCGCCAGGTGTCCAGCGTCGTCATGTACAGGCCCGCCACCACCAGCACATGCAGCCCGGCAAACACGGCCAGCCCCTTGGCGCAGCCGGCCAGCCGCCCGGCGGGCAGGGCAAAGGCCAGGAAGGCGAAACCGAACGGATAGAACGACAGCACCCAGTGCAGCCCGATCACCTTCTTGATCGAGAGCAGCGCAAAAAACACCAGCGGCACCGCCACCAGGCAGGCCAGCAGCCGGTGGGCGCGGGCCGCGTCCACCAGCGCCCGCCGGTGGCGCACGGCCAGCCAGAGCGCCGCCGGCGTGATGAGGTAGGCCATCATCCCGACGTACATCAGCGGCTTGCGCCACTCGAACAGCTCGGCCGCGTTGCGGTTGTAGACGTTGAACATGATGTTGGACCAGCCGTGCGACATGTTGTAGCCGATGTTGATCGCCGGGCCGAACAGGGCGCAGGCCACCAGCAGCGCCAGGCCAGCGAGGCGCTCGCGGCGGTACAGCGCAAAGTAAACCAGATAGGTCAGGCCCATCACCACCGAGAAATACTTCGACAGGAACGCGCAGCCCAGAAAGACGCCCGACAGCGCATAAAAGCCCCAGGCGGCGCGGTCCAGGCGCGCGCGCTGCTCGGCGCGCATCAGCGCGGCCACCGACAGCGCCGACCAGAAGATCAGCGGCGTGTCGGTGGTGATGAGGCTGTAGAGCCAGCTCAGCGGCGCCAGCCAAAACAGCAGCACCGCCCAGGCCGCGCGCACCGGGTTAAGGGCCTTGAGCGCCCACCACAGCGCCGCGCCCAGACCCAGGGGCAGCAACACGGCGGGCAGGCGGATCGACCAGATGCTGTCGCCCAGGGTGGCCCGCATCAGCGCGATCAGCCAGCCGACCATGGGCGGATGGTCCGAGTAGCCCCAGTCGGGGTAAACGCCCCACCAGTAGAAGAAGGCCTCGTCGCCCGAGATGGGAAAGGTCACGGCGATCCACAGCCGCACCAAGAGCGACGCCAGCCCGACGCCCAGCAGCCAGCGGCCGAGCGTGGCGGGAAACTCTTGCGCAGGCGCGGCGTGGGCGGGGTTCTGGGACATGGGAAAGGATGGGCAAGGAAAAAGAGGGAATGCGGCTCGAACGGCGCAAGCCGCCGGGCCGGGGGCTTGCGCGCAGGCCGCAGGCCAAGAAGAAAACCAGCCGCTAGCGCAGGCTGATCTCCTTTGCGAAGGCCGCACTATAAAGCAAGGCCAGCAGGCCGATGGCCACGGCCAGCCAGAGCGTGAGCAGCCGCGTCAGCACGGTGACGGCCAGCGCATCGGCCGTTGCCGCGCCACTGGCCACCAACAGGCCAGTCAGCACCGCCTCGGTGCCGCCCAGGCCGGCCGGCAGGGCCGACAAGGCGCCGGCCACCATTGCCACGGCATAAAAGCCGGTGGCCGTGGCCAGTCCCAGCGCCAGGCCGGCATCACGGCACAGCAGCCACATCGCCAGCCCCTGCGCCGCCCAGGCGACCAGGCTCAAGCCCAGCCAGAGCGCAGGCCGATGCCCCAGGCAGTCCCAGGCATCGCGCAGCCAGCCCAGCCGGGCCAGCACGGCATGGCGGCGACCGGCCAGCGCCCAAAGCGCAGCCGCCGCGGCCGCAGCCAGCAAGCACGCCGTGAATCCGGTGAAGTCACTGAATGGCGCGAACCCGGCCAGCGCATGCCGCACCGCGCCCTGCTCCCAGGCCCAGGCGGCGGCAGGCAGGCACAGCAGCAGCAGGCACACGAGGTCGGCCAGCCGCTCGGCGCCGAAGATCGCCAGGCTCTGGCGCGCGCCCAGCGGCTGGCGCGCCAGCATCAGCCCGCGCACGGCTTCGCCCACATTGCCCGGCGTGGGCGTGAAGGCATAGCCGGCCAGGTACAGCCGCAAGCCCTGCAGCAGGCCGAAATGGCGTCCCTGGCGCGCCATCCACAGGCGCCAGCGCAGGCCGCGCAGGCCGTAGTTGAGCAGGCACAGCAGCACGGCCTGCAGGCCCACGGGCGAGAACAGCCGCGCCAGCGAGGCGCGCGGGCTCTCGCCCCAGACCAGCAGCGCGGCGGCATAGCCGGTGGCCACCACGCCCAGCACCAGGAGCAGCCGCTTGAGCGGCAGCCGGACAGGCGATGGGGCCGCGCCTTGCGCTGCGCTGTCCGGCTTCAAAACCGGTGGCTCAGGAAAATGGCCAGCCACAGCGCGCCGGCGCCCAGCAGCCAGGCGTCGCGCAGCAGGTCGCGCGCCACGTCCTCGCCGTGGCCCCGGTGCACCTGGTAGGTGTAGCGCAGCAGGCCGAACACCACCACCGGCACGGTGTAGACCAGCCGCTCGCTGTGCTGCAGCTGCGCCTCGGGGCTGGTGGCAAACAGGCTGTAGGTGGTGAGCGTGGCGGTCATGGTGGTGGCGATGAAGGTGTCGATCAGCGCGCCCGGGTAGTGCGCCATGACCGCGCGCTGGCTGGCCTCGTCTTGAAAGCTCTCGGCCTTGCGCTTGCAAAAGCCCAGGTAGAGCGTCATGAAGATGCCCGTCAGCAGCAGCCAGCGCGAGGGCGCGATGTCCACGGCCGCCGTGCCGGCCAGCAGCCGCAGCATGAAGCCGGCGGCGATGATGGACACATCGACCACCGGCACCTGCTTCAGGCGCCACGAATAGGCGATGTTCAGCGCCACATACAGCGCCAGCAGCAGCCCGAGCGCGCCATTGCCCGCCACCAGCCAGGCCAGCGCGGCCAGCAGCGCGGCTGCCAGCGCCAGCGCCGCCCGGCCGGTGAGCGCGCCGCTGGCCAGCGGGCGGCGGCGCTTGACCGGATGCAGCGCATCGCTGGCCCGGTCATGCCAGTCATTGAGCACATAGACCAGGCTGGAGGCGCAGCAAAAGGCGGCAAAGGCCTGCAGCACGCGCACGTCCAGCGCGGCATTGCCCCAGCTCTGGCTGAACACCAGACCGGCGAACACGAACAGGTTTTTCACCCACTGGTGCGGCCGCATGAGGCGAACCAGCGCCAGCGGGGTGGAAAAAAGAGAAGGCATCGGTGAAACAGTCCGGCAGCACGGCGCCGCAATTGGCCCGCAAGCATAACTGACACCCCCTGCGGGCCGGCGCCCCAGGTGCGAACGCGCCTGTCGCCGGCCCGCATCGACAGCTCGGCAAAGTGGAAGGCCTGCATGGTCGCTGAACGAGAACGACAGCCCAAGGCCGCCCAGCGCGCGATGGCCCGCGCCGGGTGGCGGTACTTGGTGTTCTGCCCGGTGCCCCTCGGTTGCCTGGCACCAGGCCAAGTGCCGGCCAGGCCCGCGGGCGCAAACCCGCAGCTGTCGCCCGGCGCGGGCAATTGGCATACAGTGCGGCCCATGCTTATTTCCCTCACGCCCCCGCAGGGCACGGCCGCCGCGCCGATGCCCGGTTCCTTGGCGCAGCAGGTGCGCGGCGCCTGCCCGCACGACTGCCCCGACACCTGCGCGCTGCTGACCACCGTCGAAGGCGGCGTGGCCACGCGCGTGCAGGGCAACCCGGCCCATGCGCAGACCGGCGGCGTGCTGTGCAACAAGGTCTCGCGCTACACCGAGCGCACCTACCACCCCGAGCGCCTGCTGCAGCCCCTCAAGCGCACCGGCCCCAAGGGCAGCGGCCAGTTCGAGCCGGTCGGCTGGGACGAAGCGCTGGGCGACATCGCCGCGCGCCTGCAGGCGATTGCCGCGCGCGACCCGGAGGCCATCGTGCCCTACAGCTACGCCGGCACCATGGGCCAGGTGCAGGGCGAGGCCATGGCCGGGCGCTTTTTCAACCGGCTGGGCGCCTCGCGGCTGGAGCGCACCATCTGCGCGGCCGCCGGCGGCGAGGGCCTGGCGCAGACGCTGGGCGCCAAGGTCGGCATGCGGGTGGAGTTCTTCACCGAGTCGCGCCTCATCCTCATCTGGGGCAGCAACCCGGTGGGCAGCAACCTGCACTTCTGGCGCCATGCCCAGCAGGCGAAGAAAAACGGCGCGCGCCTGGTCTGCATCGACCCGCGCAGAAGTGAAACCGCCGACAAGTGCCACGAGCACATCGCCCTGCGGCCCGGCACCGACGCGGCGCTGGCGCTGGCGCTGATGCACGAGCTCGTCGTGCACGACTGGCTCGACCACGACTACATCGCGCGCCACACGCTGGGCTGGCTGGAACCCGGCGGCGGCCTGCGCGCGCGCGCCCTGGCCTGGAGCCCGGAGCGCGCCGCCGAGGTCTGCGGCGTGCCGGCCGAGCAGATCCGCGCCCTGGCGCGCGACTGGGGTCGGTGCTTTCTGGAGCAGCAGCCGGCCGCCATCCGGCTGAACTACGGCATGCAGCGCGTGCGCGGCGGCGGCAACGCCACGCGCGCCATCGCCTGCCTGCCGGCGCTCACCGGCGCCTGGCGCCACCGCGCCGGGGGCCTGTTGATGAGCAGCTCGGGCGCCTTTCCGCTGGACCGCGCCGCGCTGCAGCGCCCCGACCTGCTGGCCGGGCGCAGCCCGCGCACGCTCAACATGATCACAATCGGCGACGACCTGCTGCGCCCGGCCAGTGCCGGCTTCGGCCCGAAGGTCGAGGCGCTCATCGTCTACAACAGCAACCCGGTGGCCGTGGCGCCCGAGTCGGGCAAGGTGGTGCAGGGCTTCCTGCGCGGCGACCTCTTCACCGTGGTGCTGGAGCATTTCCAGACCGACACCGCCGACTACGCCGACTATGTGCTGCCGGCCACCACGCAGCTGGAGCACTGGGACGTGCACGCCGCCTACGGCCACACCGACGCGCTGCTCAACCGCCCGGCCATCGCACCGCTGGGCCAAGCCAAGCCGAACGCGCAGATCTTTCGCGAGCTGGCCGCGCGCATGGGTTTCACCGAGCCATGCTTTCTGGACGGCGACGAGGCGCTGTGCCGTGCGGCCTACGGCGACAAGGTCGATTTCCAGCAGCTGCTCGACCACGGCTTTGCCGCCCTGCCGCTGCCCGAGGCGCCGTTTGCCGAGGGCGGCTTTCCCACGCCCTCGGGCAAGTGCGAATTCTTCAGCGCGCGCCTGGCCGCGCAAGGCCTGGACGGCCTGCCGGAGCACCTGCCCAACCACGAGCCGGCGGGCGCGTCCGATGAATTTCCGCTGGCGATGATCTCGCCGCCGGCGCGCAACTTCCTGAACTCGACCTTCGTCAACGTCAAGACCCTGCGCGCCATGGAGGGCGAACCGCTCCTGGAGATGCACCCCGAGGACGCGCAGGCGCGCGGCATCGCCAGCGGCAGCGTCGTGCGCGTGTTCAACGCGCGCGGCGAATACCGCGTCAAGGTGCAGGTCTCCGGCCGCGCGCGGCCCGGCGTGGTCAACGGCCTGGGCATCTGGTGGCGCAAGCTCGGGCTGGACGGCACCAACGTCAACCAGCTCACCAGCCAGCGCCTGACCGACCTGGGTCGCGGGCCGGTGTTCTACGACTGCCTGGTGCAGGTGCGCGCGGACTGAAATGCAAGTGCCCGCCGTGCCAATGACGCAAGCAACGGGACCGGCGGAACCGGCGCACCGATGGGACTGACGGGCTGGGCGCGATGCACCCGGGCTGCGGCTGCAGGCCTGCTGCTCGCCAGCCTGTCGGGCTGCGCCGACCTGGGCTACTACTGGCAGTCGGCCAGCGGCCACCTGGCGCTGATGAACGCGGCCCGTCCGGTGGACGACTGGCTGCAGGAAGACGCGACGCCGGCGCCGCTCAAAAGCCAGCTTGCCCTGGCCCGGCGCATGCGCCGCTTTGCCGTGGACGCGCTCGGCCTGCCCGACAACCCGAGCTACCGGCGCTATGCCGACCTGCACCGCGGCGCCGCCGTCTGGAACGTGGTGGCCGCGCCGGCGTTCTCGCTTGAGCTCAAGACCTGGTGCTTTGCGCTGGCCGGCTGCGTCGGCTACCGGGGCTATTTTCAGGAAGCCGACGCCCAGGCCGAGGCCGCCGGGCTGGCCGCGCAGGGCCTGGAGACCAGCGTCTACGGCGTGCCGGCCTACTCCACGCTGGGCTGGCTGAACTGGGCCGGCGGCGATCCGTTGCTGAGCACCTTCATCAATTACCCCGAGGGCGAGCTGGCGCGGCTGCTGTTTCACGAGCTGGCGCATCAGGTGACTTACGCGCCTGGCGACACGGTGTTCAACGAATCCTTCGCCACCGCCGTCGAGCGGCTGGGCGTGGCGCGCTGGCTCGATGCGCAAACCGGACCGGGCGGCGAGGCGGCGCGGCGCGCCTATGCGCAGTTCGACCGCAAGCGCCAGCAGTTCCGCGCGCTGACGCGGGCCACGCGGCTGGAGCTGGCCGGCATTTATGCATCAAATCAGGCGCAAGCGCAGGCGGGGCCTTCGCAGTTAGCTCTCAAAATGAGAGCAATGCAGCGTTTTCGGGACGGGTACGCAACGCTGCGCGCCAGCTGGGGCGGCTACGCCGGCTACGACCCCTGGGTGGCGCGTGCCAACAATGCGGCCTTTGGCGCGCAGGCCGCCTACGACGCGCTGGTGCCCGGCTTCGAGGCGCTGTTCGAGCGCGAAGGACGCGACTGGCACCGGTTTTATGCCGCTGTCCGGCGCCTGGCCGGCCAGCCGCAGGCCGAGCGCCATGCCGCGCTGGGCCAGGACGGCGCACTGCCCGGCGCGGCGCCGGACGGCGGGCGGACGCTGCTCAGGCGCTGAGCACCGGCGGCGGCGGCAGCGAGAAGAAAAAGGTCGCGCCGCGCCCTGGCGCCGACTCGGCCCACAGCCGTCCGCCGTGCCGCCCGATCACCCGGTGCACGGTCGCCAGGCCGATGCCCATGCCGCCAAAATCGGCCGATCCGTGCAGCCGCTCGAACGGCAGGAAGAGCTTTTCCGCGTAAGCCATGTCAAAGCCCACGCCGTTGTCGCGCACGAAAAACACCGGCTGCCCGGTCCCGTCCAGCTGCCGGCCGACGCCGATGCAGGCCCAGGGCTGGCGGGTGCTGAACTTCCAGGCGTTGCCCAGCAGGTTTTCCATCGCCACGCTGATCAGGCGCGCATCGCCCTGCACCCACAAGCCGTCCTCGATCTCCAGCTTCACCTCGCGCTCGGGCTGGCGCACCTTCCACTCGCCCAGGATCTGCCGCGCCATCCTGGACAGATCGACCTGCGCGCAGCACAGCGGCGCGCGCGCCACCTGCGCCAGCGACAGCAGATCCTCGATCAGCTGGCCCATCTGCGCCACGCCGTTCTGGATGCGCGAGAGGTAGTGGCGCACCTTCTCGCGCGGATCGCCCGCCAGCTGCTTGGCCAGCAGGCTGGTGAAGCCGTTGATGGTGCTCAGCGGCGAGCGCAGGTCGTGCGAGACCGAATACGAAAACGCTTCGAGCTCCTGGTTGGACTGGCGCAGCACGGCCTCGGTGCGCTTGAGCTCGCTCACGTCGGTGTCGATGCCCACCCACAGCATCACCGCGCCGTGCGCGTCGCGCAACGGCGAGGCCCGGTAAGCCATGGTGCGCACGCCGCCGTCCCTGGCCACGATGCGCCGGATGCCCCCGAACGCCTGGCAGCCCAGGCAGGCCGTGCGCCAGCTTTCCCGCACGGCGCGCAGGTCATCGGCATGCAGCGCGGCCAGCCACCGCTGGCCGGTCCAATCCTGGAGCTGCCCGCCCAGCAGGTCCAGCCAGGCCTGGTTCACATAGGTCACGTCCCCGTTGGGCCGGGCGGTCCACATCACCTGCGGCGCATGGTCCGTGAGGGCATAGAACAGGTCTTCGCGGTGCGGGCGCGGCGTCTGGTCCTGGGCGGCCTGCCGCGCCCGATCGGCCTGGAGCTGCTCCACTTGCGCCAGCAGCCGGGCGTTCTCGGCGGCCAGCGCACCGAGCCGCAGCTCGCGCTCGCGGCGCTCGCGCTTGAGCTGCTCAAGCTCGCTGATGTCGCGCACGACGGCCGTGAACAGCTTGCCGGCGGGCGTGTCGAGCTGCGAGATCGACACGTCGATGGGCAGCTCCTGCCCATCGGCGCGCTGCCCGTGCATGACGGTGGACAGCCCCATGCGGCGGTAGGGTGTGGCCGCGCCGGGCTGCCTGAAGTGGCGCTCGCGGCTGGAGCGCAGGCGCGGCGGAAACAGCATCTCGAACGGCATGTACAGCACGGCCTGCGGCGGCCAGCCGAAAATCGCTTCGGCCGCGCGGTTGAAGGCCACGATCTGCTGCTGCTCGTTCATCACGACAATGCCGTCGCGGGCCGACTCCAGCACATTGTCCAGAAAGGCCTGCGAATACAGCTCAGGCAGGGCCGGCAGTTCAGGCGTCATGGCAAGCAGCCGTCCAGGCCGGCGGGCCGGGATGCGCCCAAGGCCAATGTCCAGGCATGCGCGCGCCCAGCGCGTGGCCTTGAGCGGAAAATTTTGCACATGTAACTGGTTTTCCAGAAAATTTTCGCCAAAACCAATCGATACGCAACGAAATAACCAAATGCATATTTTTCATGATTTCACGTCATTGTTGTTGATTATTTTTACATATTCATCATTATCAATACCTTTGTTAAACGATTTCTTACGTTTTTTAAACGCCTGGTAACGCTTTTATCATGGGGACGTTTGAAATGCAGACTGCCGATGCTTGGCGCCGCACGCTTTCCCCAACGCCAAGACCTTTTTTCTCCGGAGATTTTCAATGACAGCCATCCATATTGAACGCGAACATACCCTTGGCCTGCAGGCGGCTCGTCAGGTCGCGCGCCAGTGGGCAGAAAAGGCG
>Ga0308165_1005718_pt1 | contig 11343 bp, 9 predicted proteins | sample PhyWR2_FD_201032 | JGI IMG/M metagenome (GOLD analysis project Ga0308165, IMG submission 201032) | Phyllosphere microbial communities from UC Gill Tract Community Farm, Albany, California, United States - DLSLW.R2 | ecosystem: Host-associated > Plants > Phyllosphere > Unclassified | place: USA... | reverse complement strand
TATTTTAATCAAATTTTACAATAATGATTTTGGCAAAAATATACAAATAATAAGTATAAATATTGCATTCCAGAACCAAATAAAAGTTTTAATTTATATTATGATCTAATTCAACAGATTAAAAGAAATACTTTATAATTTCGTTTCTCAAGAATTCAATAACATTTTTCAAAAAATAGAGGTGCTACTTGAATAATATTGGGTTTTCAAAATGACACAATGAATATTAAAGAGAGTATGATGAATAAAATACTATATTTACGTTTGTATTTAGATTATTAACTACTGATGCAACAATTGACCAGAGATATTATAATTTCAGCCATAAAGCGGATTGAGCAAAATCCTTCTTTAATAATTGGAAGGCAATCCAACACTTATGACTTGTTATTCGAATATAAAACTTATCCACCGATTTTAATCTTATCAGAGGCAAATAAATTGGTTGGTGGAACGGAGTTGACTTTGAAAGATTTTGGAAACAGTACAGAAAAAGCTTTTAAAATATTGGGAGATTTGGGATTTAAAATAGTTGAAAAGAAAAATAACAATGAGGTAACGTTTAAACAATGGCTCAAAACGACCTCTCCTAGCACTTCTAATAAACCATCAGCTTATATGAAAGCGTTAAAATGGTTGTCAAAAAAATATTTGGAAAAATCAAGAATTAATGAACCATCTATATTTAATATAACTGATCCAGAATTAATCAATGAACTCTATAAAGAATCTATTGATATACAAAAGGATGTAAATTCCTATATTTTTGATACCAATGCCCCATCTTACGGACTTCAAGGTTTTTATTCGGCCAGCTTAAAAGAATATCTAAGATTTTTACAGCAAGCATCTATTCCAACCCCATCAATAGCAAGTTGGTCTTATCAATTTGAAATAAATGCTTTTATTGCAGACTTGGAGAAAAGTTCATTCAAATTTAATCCAACTATTGTCACCCGATTTGTAGCCTCGCTGATAGCAAAACCATTTGTGTTATTAAGCGGGTTATCAGGATCGGGGAAAACAAAAATTGCACAAACCTTTGCCAAATGGATATGCGCAGCGAATACCCAATACGAGATCGTACCTGTGGGTGCGGATTGGGTGAATAGGGAACCATTATTAGGTTATCCTGATGGATTAAATCCGAAAAATTACGTATTGCCAGATAATGGGGCGCTCCAATTAATACTTCATGCGCAGGAAAATCAAGCTCTCCCCCATTTCTTAATATTGGATGAAATGAATCTAAGCCATGTAGAACGTTATTTTGCTGATTTCCTGAGTATCATGGAGAGTAATGAAGCGATAAAACTGTATGCTGGAGAAAAACGTAGTTCGGGTGAAATTATTATCCCACATTCGATATCATGGCCGACTAACTTATACATTATCGGTACGGTCAATATCGATGAAACAACGTATATGTTTAGCCCCAAAGTATTGGACAGAGCCAATGTAATTGAATTCCGATTAAAATCGCAAGATATAGCGCATTTTCTCACCAATGTAAATAATAGCATAGAGCTAATCGTTGGTAAGGGAACTAACATGGCTGCAGATTTCGTGGGTTTATCGGGACACAAAGATACATTTCCAAATAATTATATAAATGATGTTTTATTGAACTTTTTCGAAAGACTACAAGTAATAGGTGCCGAATTCGGCTTTCGTACAACTGTAGAAATAATTAGGCTTTATGCTACACTGAGACACTGCTCCAATGATACTTTATCTAAAGATGAATGTATTGATATTGCAGTCATGCAAAAACTTCTCCCTAAGATCCATGGTTCACGAAGTAAAGTAACACAGGTACTCGAAAGTTTAATGGAGCTTTGTTTGAATGAAGATTTATTACCTGCAAAATTATTGGATGTAAAATATATTCCTTTAGCTAAATATCCTATTTCATTTGAAAAATTGAGACGGATGTACAAAAATGCTCTGGATAATGGATTTACTAGCTATGCAGAGGCTTAATGAAGTATCCGAACTTCTAATTCCTTTGGATGATATTATTGAAGGTCTAACCTTATCAATATTTCCCGAAGGTAGCGCTAGATGTTTTACAATATCGGATGGAGAGGCTTTTGAAAAAAATGAAAGCCCCTACCAGATATTAGAAGGCAATTTCTATGAGTTCGAAATTATTGGATCTATTGATTATACATTGGATACGACATTTTCGGGTATCGTACAGGTATCGAAGCGGAATTACACACGTGGCAGACTATGTCCAAATATATTTGTAGGTAAACTGACAATAAGGATCTTGAATACTAGAACAGGATCTGAAGTAAAACGTGTATATGTTGAGGTTCTCCCTGTAAAGCTCGGAAATGAACTAGACCCTAATAGTTATCGGGTACATTATCAACGAATGTTGGAAGATATTACGAAGCGTTGTACAGAGCTATTAATGCAGGTAAATGCGCCCGTAAATCAATCTTTCACCATGAATTTTTCGACCAATAGTCTGACGCTGTACCAAAGATTTTCCTTTGTTAAAGCATTAATCCATTCTGAAGACTTTGAAAATGCAATTCATCAGATCATCAAAAATCCAGCGACAAAATGGACTTCCTATTCAGAAGAGATTCCAATACAAAACAATCGTCGATTTGACAGGAAAGCAATTCGCCAGTTAATGTCAGGAACAAATCGAATTTGTTCAGATATAGCATCTTTAAATGCAATGGGTATAAACCATACTCCAAAAAGGCTGATTTCAAGCCGTAAAATAGAATCGGTAGATACGGTGGAAAATAGGTTTATCAAACATGCATTGACGATATTCTTGCAGTTTGTCGGGCATTGCCAAACTGCTTTTTCAAAAAATAAATTAGATCTTCCTTTACAGGAAGCTAATACGATATGGACTAAGTTGAATAGCTACCTTAGTTTTCCTTTCTTCCGAGTGATTGAATCTCCTAGTATCCTCAAGATCAACAGTCCACTCCTGCAGAAAAGAGCTGGTTATCGTGAATTGCTGAACCGATGGTTACAATTTGATCTTGCAGCGCAATTGATATGGAAAGGTGGCGAGGATATCTACGAAGCTGGGAAAAAAGATATTGCTACCCTATATGAGTACTGGCTATTCTTTATGCTTTATGAATTAGTGAAAGATAAATTTGACCATAGTTATACAAGTACCAATGGGAATCCATTTGGTGATTTTATAGAATCTACACCTAATGGGCTAAACTTGCGTCTTAAATCTGGAAAACATATGTTTATACAAGGAATATGTGATAGGTATTCACGTAATCTGGGATATCGTTTTTCCTACAACCGTTCATTTACTGGGGGTACAGACTATGCTACTGGTAAGGCCGGTAGTTGGACAACTTCGCTAAGACCAGATTATACCCTTTCCTTTTGGCCTGCAACTTTTTCTGAAATTGAAGCAGAAAAGATAGATGCTATTGTCCACATTCATTTTGATGCTAAATACAAAGTCGATAATTTTAAAAAGGAATTCGTATTGCCAAAATTTGATGATCAGAATGATGATCTAACTTTGGAAGTTTCACTGGATATTGAAAAAATAAATGAACGAAGAGGAACGTACAAAAATATTGATTTATTAAAAATGCACGCTTATAAAGATGCTATTCGTCGTACAGGTGGTGCATATATATTGTACCCTGGAGATGTAAATAGTAATTATATAAATTTTCGCGAAATTATCCCTGGGCTTGGTGCATTTCCTATAAATCCTGCTGACGCACATCTGGGCTTAGGGAAATTAGGTATATTTATTGACAGTGTTGTAGAACATCTTTTGGATCGAACATCAGAACGGGAGCGTATTGCAAACCATAATTATAGTATATGGCAAAAAGGTTTAGGGTATAGACTGAGAGATTCGAACTCTCGTCTAGATAAAAAATACGTTGATTTAGATATAGAGTGCTTAGTAACAGATTCGCAATTATCTTTACTATCTGATGAAGATTCAAAACTAATAATAAAAGGTGATACTTTTTTCAAATACCCGGCGTCTTTTGACTATCAAAAAATTAATCCACTGCATGTTAAAGTTCTGATAGCATATTACCAAACTGAAAATTGGGAATGGATTTCTAAAAATAGCATGATCAATCTTCGTACGGAAACACGTAGAGGATCACTTCGTATTCAGGACTATGACTACTTATTGCTCCATGCATCAGGTGAATTGGTAACCAAAAAATTTTATAAGATCACTGGAGACGGACCGCGAATTTTCTCAAAACAGAAATTAGAGGATCTAACCTATCCGTCCGAGCCTGGCTCTGATTTTTATTTGATGTATAGTTTTACTACTCCTGAAGAATCTGAATTCAACAACTTATCATTTGACATTAGAAAACTTCTAGCGTACCAAACTGGAAGTAATTCAGTCCTGCCCTTTTCTGTGAGTTTAGTGGAATTATTAGAAAGTATAGCAGTTGCTTAATATTGCATATAAAACTGTTATAGTATGATTTAATAATCCACCATAATTTGAATAGAGATGGGATTTATAAAGATTGTAATTCCCATCTCTATTCAAAGCATTTCTTTTAAAACTCACATTAATAACAGAACTGTTTTACCAGTATAAATATTAGCCAATACTTCCTAATGCCCTTAGTTTTTTCTAATGATTTCGATTTAGTTAAATTAAGCTTCGTCACCGTATGCTCCATTAAACAGCGACAATAATGAAGCAATCTCCTCATCTTCAAACTGTTTACCTGTTATTACAGAAATAATTGTCGGCAAAACTGCAAAAAGATTTCTTAAGGCATTTGGATCACCAGTTACTAGTTCATAAAAACTTGCGCCATCAATCTCTCTAACTTTTTCCTGTGATTCTTTTCTTTGTCCCTTTTTATTATCAGACGGAGTAAAAGGTTTATTAAATTTTTCCGATTTTGGTGGAATAACTGTCACATAGTATGCGGTATACCCCTTATATACGCTTACTTTTGTAGATACTGCATCTGCTAATGTATCATAAACACCCCCTAAATCAGATTTCTTAACTGTATTATGCTTATTCTTTACTTCTGCAATAATTTCACTATCTGCACAAACAAGATCGATAATTTTTCCTGTTTTTTGGTTTTCCCATCCCTTAACTGAACCTAGTACATTCTGATGAAAATCTCCAACATGATTCTGCAAAGATTTTTGTGCTTGTCTAGTGATTTCCCCATTCAACCATTCGTCATAACCAACTTCAAAGCCACCAATTTGAAACAATGAAGAGAATGGATCAATCACATTCTTATTCATGTTTTTTTCAGCTTTCTTTTTAATTTCAACCGCCTTATCAAGCAAGTTTTTAGTAACGTCAATTAAATCTTGATCGGAAATCCACTTTAAATATGCCATATGTAAAATAATATGCTCAATGATATATAAAATATTGTAGATAACCTAAAAATTTACATTGAAAATGTTTTTCAAAAAAACAACAAACTAATTTTTTTAGTACAAAAATAGTTATATATTTGTAACCATGTACAAGGTTGACCAATAAGGTTACTTTTAAAACTCAGTAGCATATAACCAATTAAAGCTTTAATTATGAAAGACAATTTATCCATTACTGAATTTGCCGAAAAGATCGGTAAGAGTACAAAAACTTTGCGTAGATGGGATAGAGATGGTAAATTAGTGGCGTTACGTGAACCCATAAGTAATTATAGGGTCTATAAGAAAGAACAACTAGAGCTTTTTGAAAATATTCAAATGATAGACAATAAAGAGATAAACATAGCAGCTCCTATTCGACAATATCGGGTACTTGAATTATTTGCTGGTGCAGGTGGATTAGCGATTGGCATGGAAAAAGCTGGTCTAAAATGCGTAGCATTAAATGAAATCGACTACTGGGCTGCTGAAACATTAAGAATAAACAGACCGCATTGGGATGTTATTGAAGATGATATAAAAAATATTTCATTTGAAAAATACAAAGGTCAAGTGGATGTTGTGACTGGGGGATTTCCTTGTCAAGCTTTCAGCTATGCCGGAAAAAAATTAGGTCTTGAAGATGCACGTGGTACATTGTTTTACGAATTTGCAAGAGCAGTTCAAGAAACACAGCCTGCTATTTGCATTGGTGAAAATGTAAGAGGTCTGCTAAGTCATGAAGGTGGGGCTACGCTGAAAGGTATGATTTCAATATTAGATGAGATCGGATATAAAGTTTTAGATCCACGTGTCCTGAAAGCAATCTATTATAATGTGCCCCAAAAACGTGAGCGATTGATCTTGGTCGGTATTCGTAAAGATTTGGATATTTCATTTGAATATCCTAAAGCATCCAATAAAGTTTACACCCTTAAAGATGCCCTAAAGAAAGGTGAGTTATTTAACTGTGACGTGCCTGTATCTGCTGGAACAAAGTATCCCGAGAAGAAAAAGAAATTTTTAGATTTAGTACCCCCTGGTGGGTATTGGAGAAATCTTCCATTAGATATGCAACAGGAATATATGCAAAAAAGCTTTTTCCTTGGTGGTGGCAAAACCGGAATGGCCAGACGAATCAGTTGGGATGAACCTTGCCTAACCTTGACTTGCAGTCCTGCTCAAAAACAAACTGAACGCTGTCATCCTGAGGAAACTAGACCATTTACAGTACGCGAGTATGCCCGCATCCAAACGTTTCCTGATGAATGGAAGTTTGCGGGACCTATTACAGCACAATATAAACAAATTGGTAATGCTGTTCCTGTCAATCTCGCGGTTGCTGTAGGACAAGAGATCATCAAGACGCTGAACCAAATGGAAATGAACAAGAGCATGAGAAAACAGGCTTAAAAGAAAAAAGAGACCGAATTGGTCTCTCTTTTTTACTTAACTCCTACCAAAATTTATCACATCCCCTTTTTATTTTCACTTTCCATAAGAATTTCATTGTAGCACATAATTACTTTCCTATTGATAGCATCATCTTGGTTAAACATTTTCTTAACCTCGACAAACAGACGATAAACAAGAAGAATGACTGATGTCCAAAGTATTGACATAAGTAATTGAAATAAAATACTCTCTATAGTTACAACAGGAGTTTTGAACAAATCTTGAAACGGTGCCAATGCGATCGGAACGAAAGCAATAATCAATTGATAGGCTCTTCCTCCATTTTTATCAGCCTTGAAATCATCTCTATGATAGTCGAACATGAATTTGAGTCCATTATCGGTCATATTATTTTCTTTACGAAATTGATCTAATTTTATTGTCCTTTCTTCATCCAACATTTCGGATCTATAGGGCGTAGATTTGTCGTATTTTTTTGATTTCCATTTGTCAATTTTGTTTTTTCTTTTATCAATATAGTAACTGAACCCGACCCATGCATTAATAATAAAAAACAAAATGAGAGTTAGCTGTAAAAATAGGGGCTTACTAAAAAATGCTACTGATACAAATCCTAAATAGGTTAATACGTACAGACTCATAAATGGCACAACTTCTTTACTTTTAAATTCAGGCGGATCCATTTCACAGACTTCTTTTCCAAATGATAGATCATGTTTGTAAAATACACTTGACTTTTTCAAAAATCTCAAATTTTCCATAACTACTGCTTTTAAAAGTTAATAATACACTTAAATATAAATATTTAATCATAAGTAAAAGATCAATTACAGAAAACATTTCCCTAAAAATAACTTAGCATTATAAACTGATAAATCGTAAATTAAGGTTATGCAATCTTATGATGATAATTCGGAAAAAATTCATGTTCCCCGGTTTGAAGAAAAAGCTGGTTTTTATACCAGTTCGAAGCGTAGTAGCCTGATGTCCAAAATTAGAGGTAAAAATTCTAAACCTGAACTGATATTAAGAAAGGCACTCTGGGCAAAGAATGTACGCTTCCGTCTACACGATAAATCTCTGCCAGGCACTCCTGATATCGTCATCAAAAAGTATAAGCTTGCGATATTTGTTGACGGTGAATTCTGGCATGGTTTCGACTGGAAAAATAACCGCAATCGCATTAAATCAAACCGCTTATTCTGGATACCCAAGATCGAACGCAACATGCAGAAGGATGAAAGAGCAAATCGCGCATTAAGGGAAATGGACTATACGGTATTTCGCTTTTGGACGCAAGATATTCTAAAAAATCTTCCCGTGGTGTTGAACCAAATTGATCTATTCTTGGAAACTAGAAGATTGTGGAGGTAAACGGTTTCAAATGGAGGATTTAGTTTCAATTTAATTATTTCAACACCCTCTTAAACACGCCCACCACTTTTAAATCCAGCAACTCTTCATCGCGAAGTGCAATAGCTTGAAAAGAATCGTCATTGGACATGGGTAAAAGCATGATCTCTTGGTGCTCCCACCCTTCTTCACTGACCGTTTTCTTACTGCTATACTTCTTAATGGTATAATGAGCTCCAAATTCGTTATCCATAAAGTCATTGGACTCGACTAGGCAGATTAATCCATTGCGAGAGCCACCATGATACTTCTCAAAGAGACAGATACCGCCATTGGGGATCATCTGGTTCATGGACTCTCCTACTACCTTACAGGCAAAATAACGATCTGGATCCATTGCCGTCCCTTCAATCTGGATATAAGTCACCTCTTCGGCCTGTTGAAGCTCGGAAAAACTACCAGCCGCAATCTCAAGATCGTAATATGGGATGCTACCTGCTGTCTGGAAATCGCTAATGACATAAGCTGGGGCAACAGTTGAATCGCTATCATCTGAGCGCTTGACCATGTCCATATACTGACTTAAATAATCTTTGAGATTGGGATTGGTGGCATAGAGATAAACTCCACGGATCCCGCGAAACATTAAAGTTTTATATACATTTTTGACATAGAACAGTAAATCAAGTTCACTGGTATTATTCTTTCCATTGGTATCTTTGTACTGGTCACGGTCGACTGTTATCTTATGATTGATCGGGTCATAATCGATTTCTTTACCAAAGATAATAGCGATATAATTGAGGTCATTGCCAAAGACGGTATGGATACTCCCGACTTCATGTATGGCATCTTTGGAATTTATCCAGTCTTTTGCTGTGGAATTCCAACGTAGATCTACGCCTTCGATAGTCATATCATAGAGATGCCTATTCTTTTTGTTTTTGGTCTTGTACTCCCAGCTAAATCCGGCTACTAATGTACCATTAAACAAATAATGCGTTTTTACTCCTGTACCAAATTCAAGTCTTACCTGAATTACTCCTCCGTTTGGATTAAGTGTTTCAAAACAAGTACGTTTACCTCCTGTTGCAGGGTTCCACTCTCTAACCATTTTAAATGAATTGGCATTACCTCTATTTAAAGTTACCTCCCCATAATACCTAAATCTTCCATTTGACAACTCCTTAAATCCTCCTGCACCATATTTATCAAGCTGTGTTATATTTTCTCCTAATTTAACACCATTAGTGGAAAGATGTGCAGCAGAATTAACTCCCGTCTTAGCTGCAGCAGTTTTTTATGCGTCTTTTTGTCTGTATTCCAAAAGCTTCTCAGCGATCTCTAAATCAGAAATTTCATTTTTATAAACATTTACATACTCTTCAACCATTTCCTGTGCCATATATAATGGAAATAAATTTTCATATTTAGTTCCATCTTTTTCAATCAACAACTCATTTGGAATTGCCTCTGCATCAAAAAACACAACATCTGAATCTAATTTCAAATTATCTTTCATATATAGTTCTACTAAATCAAATTCTATATTTGGAAGGATATTGTTAGAAAGCGCTTCTGCCTTATCAAGGCTTTTTAAATGTGGTATTAACTCAATAATATTCATAATTTACTTTTTTATTTATTCCAAATTGACATACCTCCTTTTCCCCCAGGATGCATAGTATTCCAAAATATTCCACTGGGTATACTTGGGTGTTGAGCTTTAGGAACTAATTGCATCACACCTGCATTTATATCATGATGCCATACCCAATTAGTAGGAGATTTTCCTAATATACTTCCTGATGATGAACGTGGTATTGAAATTCCCAGTTTAGACATTGAGTTTGCGAAAACTGCGTCTGACGCCATCGCATTACTTAAAGAAGTATTCGCAGCTTGAAAGTGAGCCCTATAACTACCCCCTGGATACAGATTACTTGCCAACTTCATTTCAAAAGCAACAGAATATTGAGCGCCCGAACCTACCGTTTTAGCGGCAAGTTTTAATTGACTACCAAATGGAAAAAATGCCACAGCTGACATTGCTATTCCACTACCGCTTCCTTTATAAATATTTGCAATTAGTGAAATAGCATCTCCCAATTGAGCTGCAATAGGAATCTCTGTGAACCCCAGGAAATCTCCAAAAGCCTCTACTTCATTCGCATTTTCAGGCCCCATATAAGCTCCATATGGATTCTTTCCATATAGATGTCCAGAACTAGGATTAGTATATGTATCAAATTTTGCCCCATTCTCGTATGCCGTATAGGCAAGAGTGGCAATGTTTTCTACATTTTTTAAGAAACTTGAAAAGTTGCTAAATCCACTAACTTCTACGATAGGCAAAAATACATGGTTAACTCCAACGGATTTCAAAGAGGCATTAAATCCACCAATCTTTCCATTGTAACTTTCCCAACCGTACTTTCGATTTTCATATTGATTATATTCAAATCCATTTCTAATATCCCGATCATAAGCTGTCAGACCGTTCTTGACCCAGTCAGGAACACCGTTATACTCATCCCATCCTCCGTTTTGAAAAACAGGCGCTAGACCGGTAGGATCTGTAAAATTGATCGGATTATTATTACTATGGTTATAAGGACTTACATTTACAAATGACTCTGCCAAGGGATCGGGAACATTCCACTTCCCGATAACAGCATCGTACATCCTCGCTCCGTGGTCAAACCACTGTGTCTCTTCTTGTAGCTCTTTACCTCCATAAAGATAGTTATATTTTGCTCCCGACACAAAATTTCCTTCGGCATATGGTGCCGCATTGCCGTAGGAATAATAACTGTTTATTTGGGAAACCAAGTGTGAGTTGGTTGCGGCATTGACAGAAAGCGTCATCAATGGGCTTCCCAACTGGTTTGTGACATGATAGATATAATCGTATACCGACCCATTTGGACGAACCTCTCCTTCGCCAAACTGAAAAAGACGAAGAGTTTTTACTCCTGTATTGGTCGAGAAATACTCCGCACCACCGGCATAATAGGTGTTGGTAATAGTACTACCAACTTTGTAATGCTTACTCAACTTAGTTCCGCTAGCACTGTACACATAAGTGTAAATCGTCAGCATAATTTGGACATAATTCAATAAAAACTAAGAGAGTGTTTTCCTGAAAAATTTTTAACTTTAATCATTATGGGAAGACCAAAA
>Ga0308165_1005717_pt1 | contig 11344 bp, 5 predicted proteins | sample PhyWR2_FD_201032 | JGI IMG/M metagenome (GOLD analysis project Ga0308165, IMG submission 201032) | Phyllosphere microbial communities from UC Gill Tract Community Farm, Albany, California, United States - DLSLW.R2 | ecosystem: Host-associated > Plants > Phyllosphere > Unclassified | place: USA... | reverse complement strand
TCGATCTGACGTCGATCAACATCCAGCTTCAACTCGCGAATGGTATTTTCTGCATCAGTGATGATCGACTTGTCACCTTCCTCTTCGCCCATGGCGATGAGTTCAATACTGTCGTTCAGTGTCTGTCTCAGCGCATTGATGCCATTGATGCTATCTTCCAGCTGCTGACGCTCACGCATCAGCTTCTGGGCTTCTTGTGCATCATTCCAAAGGGTCGGATCTTCAGCTCTCTGATTTAGATAGCCCAGACGTTTAATTGCCTGATCCCAGTCAAAGATGCCTCCTCAGCAGGCTTATGGCCTGCTGGATTTCGTCAACCAGCGTCTCGATTTCCGCGCGCATGGGCAAATCGTTCCTTCAATAAGTATTCAATATGTGGAGAAAATACGAGCTCGAATAGAGCTGACCTCACACCTGATGTCGAACACGCTTAAAGCAGTTCAAGCGCCGCGGACCATAATTAGCACGCGGCGCAGTGTAAAGGGGGCGAGATCAGTAAAGTCCGCCCGAACCCGAATTGATTGCACGGGTTGCCTGCGGCGACTGCGGCTGAACCGGCGAGCCTTCGCGATACTGATCCATACCAATAACCGAATAGCTATCCGATGGGCCTGTTCCGGGCTTAAAGGCTTCCATTATCAGGTTTGGATCACCTTGATTGGTGCGCATACCAGTCTTACGATTGATAGCGATCAAAGTCATGCCTTCCGGCACACGGAAATCGACTTTTGGCGTTCCAGAAAGAGCCTGTCCAACAAACTCTTTGAACACTGGTGCAGCAAGACCGCCACCGGTAGCGCCACGACCCAGCGGAGTTGGTGTGTCATAGCCCATAAACACGCCAACCACGAGATCAGGTGTAAACCCAACGAACCACGCATCTTTTTCGTCGTTCGTCGTACCTGTCTTACCAGCAAGTGGACGATCAAGGCTCTTCAACAACTGTGCTGTACCGCGCTGAACGACGCCTTCCATCATTGATGTAATCTGGTAAGCGGTCATCGGATCAAGAACCTGATCGCGATTATCGATCAATGTTGGCTCTTCCTGTCCGGACCATTGCTGCGCATTACAACCTTCACATTGACGTCCATCGTGTTTGAAAACCGTCTTGCCGTAACGATCCTGAATACGATCGATCATAGAAGGTGTAATGCTTTGTCCGCCATTCGCAATCACCGAGTAAGCAGTAACCATTCTCAGAACAGTTGTTTCACCAGCACCCAACGACATAGACAAAACGGGCAGCATCTTATCATAGACACCGAAACGCTCAGCATATTCCGCAACGGTCTTCATACCCATGTCTTGTGCAAGACGCACGGTCATGACGTTGCGCGACTGTTCAATGCCGTAACGCAGTGTCGATGGACCAGAAAATTTACCTGAATAGTTTTTCGGAGCCCACACGCCAAGCGCGCCGCCCTGATTAACTTCAAGCGGCCCGTCGAGTACAACAGACGCAGGCGTATAGCCATTATCGAGTGCCGCCGCATAGACGAATGGCTTGAATGAAGAACCGGGCTGACGATAAGCCTGTGTCGCGCGGTTAAACTCGGATTGCCCATAAGAGAAGCCACCGACCATCGACAACACGCGACCTGTGTGCGGGTCCATAGCAACGAGCGCACCTTGAAGCTTCGGCGGCTGCTGCAAACGGAAGCGCGATTCACCATCACCAAGCTTAGAAACGTAGACAATATCACCTGCTTTGAGTACACCCTCAGGTGATTTGGCGCTACCACGCTTACCATCAATATTAGTAACGCGCATGGCCCATTTCATATCGTCGGCTGCGATGAAAGCACGGGTACGATCTTTGCCCCTAAAACCAGAACCGTCGACGGCAGGCTGTAGGCCGATATCGGCACCGGCAGCGGAGACATTCAGAACGACAGCCAGTTGCCATTCAGGCACATCTTCGAAAGATTGCATATCGCCGAACGCGGCGGCCCAATCACTGCCTAGATCAGTGTGCTTCAACGGGCCGCGCCAGCCGCGTGACTCATCAAAACGCAATAGCGCCGTCTGCAAGGCTTTGCGCGCTTCGACCTGCATCTTTGGATTAATTGTGGTGCGGACGGAAAGACCGCCTTCATAAAGAGCATCTACACCATATTTCTGGATAATCTGGCGGCGCACTTCTTCGCTGAAATACTCCGATGCAAAGAGGTAATGCGTCGCTGTGCGCGTATTTACACCAAGCGGCTGTTTCTTTGCTTCATCAGCTTCCTGTGTCGTAATGTAACCATTCTCGGCCATACGATCGATAACCCAGTTGCGGCGCTCCATAGCGCGATCCGGGTAACGGAATGGATGATAGTTGTTCGGGCCTTTTGGCAGCGCAGCCAGATAAGCGGCATCAGCAATGCTCAACTCACCGACCGACTTATCAAAATAGGTCAGTGCAGCACTGGCAATACCGTAAGAACCAAGGCCAAAGAAGATTTCGTTGAGGTAAAGCTCAAGAATACGATCTTTCGAGTAAGCCTGCTCGATGCGCATCGCAAGAATCGCTTCTTTGATTTTGCGATCGTAAGTCTGGTTTGAACTCAGAAGAAAGTTTTTCGCGACCTGCTGCGTGATCGTTGAAGCGCCGACCGGGCGACGGCCCGAACCCATATTCTTCACATTGGTTACGACCGCACGAGCGAGGCCACCAAAATCAAGACCGTGATGTTCATAGAAGGTCTTGTCTTCAGCAGAAATAAAAGCAGCTTTGACGCGGTTTGGCACAGCCTGGATTGGCAGATACATGCGGCGTTCCCGCGCATATTCCGCCATCAGACTACCATCAGACGCGTGCACACGCGTCATGACAGGAGGCTCGTATTTTGCGAGCACTTCGTAGTCAGGCAACTCTTTGGTTACGCTTCCGATATAGACAGCTACTCCGCCAGCTACGATGAGCGCGAAAACTGTACCAATACCGAAGAAATATCCGATAAGCCTTACCATTGATGCGGAATCCTGCCTTCAGATCGTTCGAAAAATTAGGGAGCAACTAACAATCATGCTCGTTAATCAGCGCCATTTCGGCAATAGTTGGTTTACTGACCAGCAAATGCGTCAAAGGCAAGATCGTTTCCATGTTTTTACCGATTTAAAGTCATACAAACACGTAGCGACCATAAAAATACGTAAAACTGTTGCATGCATGCATCTTATAAGCTGGGATAAATATCAACCCCCGCTAAACATTACATTATTTTAACCCCGGGACAAAGCCCCAGGGTGTTTTTGCATTTCAAAAGCCTTTATTGCCGTTGCAATGCGATCAGCGAGTTTACGGCGCCATTGCGGATTACTGATGAGCTTCTCATCTTCCGCGTTGGAAAGATAACCAATTTCAATCAACACCGATGGCACATCCGGTGCACGGAGCACCTGAAAACCCGCAAAACGATGCGGATTGTTGATCAGGTTAACTTCGCCTTGCAAAGCGCCGATCACTTTTTCAGCAAAACTCAGCGAAAACGTATGCGTTTCGCGACGTGTGAGATCGAGCAGAATATCAGCGACTTCAGGAAGTTCTTCAGGAGCAGCGCCACCGATGCTATCCGACTTGTTTTCACGCTCAGCCATAGCGCGCGCAACGGAGTCCGATGCCTTATCAGAGATTGTATAAACAGTCGCGCCCCGAATATCGCCCTGATTGATCGTATCGGCATGAATGGAAATAAAGAGGTCAGCTGAATGTTGGCGCGCAAGACGCACTCGTTCAGACAAGCGCAAGAACGTGTCGTCATCTCGTGTCATCAAAACCTTGATGTTGCTTTCCTTAGCGAGGCGTTCACGCAGCTCCTGCCCGAAAGCCAGAGTCAAATCTTTCTCTTTAATACCGCTCAGGCTTTCAGCACCGCTATCAATGCCGCCATGTCCCGGATCAATCATCACAATAAAAGGACGCATTTCATTGTCCTTTACAGGTGATGCGGCTTTCACACCAGTCGATCCAGTAACCTCTTGTGGTGCAGCAAGTTTCGCTTCAAATTGTTGGCCTGAGGTCGCAACGATATCTGCAACAAGGCGATAACCTGATGTCGTTTCGTTTTTAATCACCTGAACGTTTTCGATATCGAACGGACCGCGCAATGTCAGAATGAGGCGCGAGCGATTCTTGCCAACAGAGCCATAGCGCACGCGCGAGACAATACCCCTCGCCGCAAGGCTGTTTTCATCAAAGCCGAAACGTGTTTCAGGCAGTTCAAAGATCAGACGATGAGGATTAGCCAAAAGGAGTGTCGAAAATTTCGGTTCCTGATCAAACATCACAACAACGCGCATACGCAGATCATCGCCAGCCATACGATACGTTAACGCCGCCAGCGGCGCATCACTTGCAGCCTTTGCCGAACCGATGTGAAAGAACGCAGCACATAGTACCACCAGAAGCGCGAACATATTCCGCGCGTTCATTTTATTTCTGGCAATATTTTGCAGGCTCAGACAATGCATAGGTGTTCGCGATCTAAACATTATAAATTCATCGAAAGTTGGCCGTTTAGGCCAAAGCATATGGATGCGTACATTTGATCAATCAAACCGTATCGAATTATGGTTAACAAAGGCTTTGATCCCGGCTTTTGACCGGCAGTACAGGCCATTGCCCTTTCTATAATCACCTTTCGGCAAAATTGCGATCACGGTGTCAACTGATATTCATACTTGTCATAGCGCGAACGACGCCATAAAAGCTTAAATAGGCTTTGGAATAGCTGTCAGAATCGTTTGCCGGTTTTCAATACGGATCGCGACGAAAGATAGCTAAAACAGTGGTGTATGGTATTCACTACCCCCTAGCCCGCACAGAATTCAGCGGAACACGGCATCCCCGCCGCCTCCGTTTTTTAATCGGCCGACTGCGCATGGATACGCGCTGTCGCCAGCGCTCTGAAAAGAGCAAACAGGTCGGCCCGGCTTTTTCGGGCCATATATGAGGTCGTTTCGAACGGAACAGCTATGGGTCAAGCAAGACTGACCATTGCAAGCCTGAAGACCGTGATCGCCAATTGGCCATCGCGCGCAGACACAGCAGCTTTTGTTCCGACGAACCCATTATCATCCGGCAGATGCTCCCCAGCCAGGACGACAGCCTTCAGGGTTTCGTCCGGCGCACGCGGCTTGCGTCTTAGTGCCGGTAAGAAAGACAATTATGTCCAACAAAATGCTTATCGATGCCTCCCACCCGGAGGAGACGCGCGTTATCGTAACGCGCGGGAACAAAATTGAAGAATTCGACTTTGAGTCGGAACATAAGAAGCAGCTAAAGGGAAACATCTATCTCGCACGCGTCACCCGCGTCGAACCATCCCTTCAGGCTGCATTTGTGGAATATGGCGGCAATCGCCATGGCTTCCTCGCATTCTCTGAAATCCATCCTGATTATTATCAGATCCCGGTCGCTGATCGGCTTGCTCTTCTTGAAGCTGAAGCTAAGGCCGCGCGCGCTGAAGACGAGGACGAAGACGACGAACCAAAGGCGAAGAACAATGATCGTTCGCGCCGCAATCGTCGTCGTGGACGCCGCGATGGTCAGAACGGTGGACAGCCAGCAAACGTTGCAAGAAATGGCGTGCCTGCTGCTGAGCCAGTCGGTCCGGATTTCGTAAATTATGTCGCTGGTACACCTGCCATCGCTTTGATGAAGCGGCTTGGTGATGTTGTTTCGGAAGCTATTGAAGCCAACGATAACGACGATGATGACGACAACGAAGTCGAAAACGAAGAAGATATGGTTGAATCGGTTGGTTCCGAAGACGCCATGGAAGAGCTTCCATCGCATGTCCGCACCAATCGTCGTCAGTACAACATTCAGGAAGTGATTAAGCGCCGCCAGATCATTCTGGTTCAGGTGGTTAAGGAAGAGCGCGGCAATAAGGGCGCAGCTCTCACGACCTATTTGTCACTTGCTGGTCGTTACTCGGTATTGATGCCGAACACTGCACGCGGTGGCGGTATTTCGCGCAAAATCACCAATATTCAGGATCGCAAGCGTCTTAAGGATATCGTCAAAGAACTCGAAGTGCCGCAGGGCATGGGCGTGATCTTGCGTACCGCTGGTGCCAATCGCACAAAGCAGGAAGTCAAGCGCGACTACGAATACCTGATGCGTATGTGGGAAAATGTCCGCACACTGACACTGCAATCAACGGCTCCTTCGCTCGTTTATGAAGAAGGCAGTCTGATCAAGCGCTCGATCCGCGATCTCTACAACAAGGAAATCTCGGAAATTCTCGTTGCGGGTGAGACCGGCTATCGCGAAGCAAAAGAGTTCATGCGTATGCTGATGCCAACGCATGCAAAGGTCGTTCAGCCGTACCGCGAACAGGTTCCGGTTTTCACGCGCTATGGTCTGGAAGCACAGCTTGATCGCATGCTCGTGCCACAGGTTACTCTGAAATCTGGCGGTTATCTGATTATCAATCAGACCGAAGCTCTGGTTGCTATCGACGTAAACTCCGGTCGCTCGACCCGTGAGCATTCGATTGAAGACACAGCGCTCCAGACTAATCTGGAAGCCGCTGAAGAAGTCGCGCGTCAGCTTCGTCTGCGCGATCTTGCTGGTCTGATCGTTGTCGACTTCATCGACATGGAAGAGAAGCGGAACAACCGCGCTGTCGAAAAGAAGATGAAGGATTGCCTGAAAGACGATCGCGCTCGCATTCAGGTTGGCCGCATTTCGCATTTCGGCCTTCTGGAAATGTCGCGTCAGCGTATCCGTGCGTCGGTGCTCGAAAGCACGATGCAGGTGTGCCAGCATTGCGGTGGAACAGGTCATGTTCGCTCCGACTCGTCCATGGCGCTGCATATCATTCGTGGCATTGAAGACTATCTTCTGCGCCATTCGGGTTATGACATCACGGTCCGCACCCCGGTTGCTTCAGCGCTTTACGTGCTGAACAATAAGCGGGAATTGCTGGCAGAACTTGAAGGTCGTTTCGGCGCTTCAATCAGCATTGATGCCGACGATAGCGTGGGTCATCAGCATTTTGTCATCGATAAGGGTGCGCCATCGACGCGTCCGATCACCATTCATCCTGCTGCGCCAATCGTTTATGAAGACGATCTGAACGATCCGGAAATTCCGCTGGATGAGGATGAAGCCGAAGAAGAAATCACGGCTGAGGCACCTGCTCGCGAGGAAAGTAGCGAAGAAGGTGATCGCAAGCGCCGTAAGCGCCGCCGTCGTCGTGGTGGTCGTGATCGTGAAGGTGGCGAGCAGTCTGCACAGACGGATTCCGGTTCGGAAACATCTGACGAAGATGATGATGAAGATACATCCGCACAGGGCAATGGTTCTCTGAGCGAAGAAGATCGTCGCAAGAAGCGTCGTCGTGGTCGCCGCGGAGGTCGCAAAAACCGTCGCGAGGACGACTTTCACGCTAAGAAAGTTCCTGATCCTGAGTTTGTTGGCTATACGCCTGTCATTCCTGCGCGTGTTGAAGAAAAGGCTGCTGAAGTCGTTGTCAGCGAAGTTGTGGCAGTCGAAGCCGTAACGGTTGAAGCGCCAGTCGCAGTTGAACCTGCTACTGTTGTCGAGGCAGACGACAAAGCAGCAAAGCCAGCACGCAAGCCGCGTGGTCGCCGCACTGCGAAGACCGAAGAAGTTGCTTCAGATGATGTGGTTGCAAGCGAGACCGCAGAAGAGCCAGCCAAGCCTGCTCGTAAGCCACGCGGTCGTAAGAAGCTTACGGATGAAGAAGCGCCGGTAGAGGTGGCTGCTAGCGCTGAAAATGCGGAAGCCGATAAGCCGAAGCGCCGTGCACCGCGCAAGGCCGCAGTTAAGGCCGAAGTGGAAGAAACTGTTGTGGAAGTTGCAGCTGCACCTGTAGCTGAGCCACAAAAAGCAGCAGAGCCGCAGAAAGTTGCAGAGGCCGTTGTTACGTCAAGTGACACGGAAGATAAGAAGCCGAAGCGCGGCGGCTGGTGGCAGAAAAAGGGCTTTTTCTAAGCCCTGCCAAATTCTGATGTAGAATATAAGAAAACCGGCGGAAACGCCGGTTTTCTGTCTGGTTTAGTAGTTGTTTGTTCAGGCCTTTTGCTGTGGCAGCCAAGCTTCAAGACGGCGTACCACTTCCTCAATTTCGTCGATGCTGCCCGCATAGGAAAAGCGCATTGTGCGATGACCGTCGATTGGATCGAAATCGCGCCCTGGTGTGGCGGCAATATTTGTTTCGGCGATCATGCGCCACGCAAACTCCATGCTGTCATTGGTGAAGCGCGAAACATCGCAATAAGCGTAAAACGCCCCATCCATTGGCGCTGCTAAGCTCAATCCCATGACTGGCAGATGATCGAGCAGAATTTTACGGTTCTGGTGGTAGCGATCTTTCACGCGCTCCAGTTCCGCAGTCGCATTGAATGCTTCAATTGCTGCGCGCTGCGAAAGTTCTGGGGCTGAAATATAAAGGCTCTGACCGAGGCACTCGATTGCCCGCACATCAGCTTCCGGCAACACCATCCAACCAATGCGCCAGCCGGTCATGCAATAATATTTCGAAAATGAATTGATGATCGTCACATCATCTGAAATCTGCAATGCCGTCACATCTTCCGCTTCATAGGAAAGACGGTGATAAATCTCGTCCGAAATAACGCGAATGCCCAGTTCATGCGCTGTTTCAATGATCGCCTTGAGTTCTGGCTTGTCGATCACGGCGCCCGTTGGATTGGCGGGGCTTGCAAAAAGCACACCTTTGAGTGGCTTTTCAGCATGCGCTGCAGCCAATGCCTGAGCAGTGAGCGCACCCGACGCACCGCCTTCATTGGCGATTTCCACCACTTCAAGGCCAAGCGCTGTCAGAATGTTGCGATAGGCAGGATAGCCCGGACGTGTGATTGCTACACGGTCGCCCGGATCGAAATAGACCAGAAATGCCAGATTAAACGCAGCCGACGAGCCTGTGGTAATCGCAATGCGTTGCGGCGAAACAGATACGCCATAGCTCTGCGCATAATGTGCAGCAATCGCCTCACGCAGTTCGATGAGACCAAGTGCATCGGTATAGCCGATGCGACCATCTTTCAGGGCGCGTTCCGCAGCCAGCCGCACAATTTGCGGTGCAGGATCTGCTGGCTGGCCTACTGCCATCGAAATAATCGGATGGCCCGCCGCACGACGACGATTGGCCTCCGCCAGAACATCCATGGCGTGAAACGGTTCGACCGCGCTTCGGTTTGAAAGAGTATTCAACTTAGTCTCCAAAATGCTGGAAATACAATGTACGTCCCCCGCCCTATAATCGCCGGATTGGTAAAGCAACAGCGGCTTTGGTAAAAACAGCAATGAAGATTGAGATAAAGCCCTTAAAGTAGATTTGACCTTTAAGATTCGCATCATTTTCTTTTAAGCAGGATGAGAGGCATAATGGGGAGCATGTCTGCAACTTTTCCGATGGGAGCGTTTTCTTTCCGCCGCGTCATCCGCCGTTCCGTGGCCGCATTTGCTGCTCTTGCTATTGGCGTTACTGGCGTATTGCCTGCACAGGCTCAGTCACGTGGCGGCGGCGTTCCGATTGTGCGCGACGCGGAAATTGAAGCGCTCGTCGCCGATTATGCTGGTCCAATCCTTAAAGCAGCGAACCTTGGTGGACGCGGTGTTCGCGTCATTCTCGTCAATTCGCAAAGCTTCAACGCCTTTGTTGATGGACGCCGTATTTTTATCAATACCGGCGCGATCATGCAGTCTGAAACACCGAATGAAATCATCGGCGTGATTGCGCATGAAGCTGGCCATATCGCGGGCGGCCATCAGGACCGTTTACGCGAGCAATTGAGCCGTGCCCGCACCATGGCCGTTATCGGCATGTTGCTTGGCGTTGGCGTCGGTGTTGCAGGTGCTGCGTCAGGCAGCAGCGGCGCTGCCGGTGCTGGCGGTGGAATTGCCATGGGCAGCAATGAAATGGCGATGCGTAGCCTTTTGAGCTATCAGCGCACCGAAGAAATTACTGCCGACCGCCTTGCTGTGAATTATCTCAATGCAACCGGCCAATCCACCAAAGGAATGCTCGATACATTTCAGCGGTTTGCTTCCGCGCTTTCGCTTTCCGGCACGCAGATCGATCAATATCGCATCAGCCACCCGCTGCCGCGTGAACGCATAGCCAATCTGGAAGAACTCGCAAAAAAGAGTCCGAATTATAACAAAACGGACTCAGCCAATCTCCAGCTCAGACATGATATGGCGCGCGCTAAAATCGCCGCCTATTCCAACAATATGGGCGCATTGCAACGCATGTTCAAAGCCAATCCCGGTGGCTTGCCAGCGCGCTATGGCAGTGCAATCACGACGTACCTGAACGGCTCGGCGCGTTCTGCAATTCCAAAGTTCGAAGCGCTCATTAAAGAACAGCCAAAGAACCCGTATTTCCATGAAATGATGGGCGAAGTGCTGATTAAAGCCAATGACGCGCAAGGCGCTGCCAAGGCCTTTCAGCGCGCCGTTGCACTGGATACACGTAAGTCTCCGTTGTTGCGGATGAGCTATGGACGCGCTTTGATGCTGACCGGTACCAAAGCTAATATGCCGAATGCAATCAAGGAGCTAAAAGCAGGGATTGCAGCCGACCCCGAATTTCCCGGAGGATATGGCTATCTCGCACAGGCTTATGGCCAGTCTGGCGATATGGCGCGTGCTGATCTTGCAACAGCGGACATGAACTACTATTCCGGCAACCTACAGCAGGCTCAAATTTTTGCCATCCGTGCTCAAAAGCAAATGAAACGCGGAACACCCGACTGGCTGCGTGCGCAAGACATCATCAACGCCAAGGCGAAGAAAAAATAATCCCAAGACATTCCAATTGAGAATGTCTGAGCGGTTTTTCAGAACGTAAGAAAGTGATCGATATGAAGAATGTGATTTTAGGTGGATTAGCAGGTGGTGTCATTGGTGCTGGAGCACTCGCACTCGGCTATTATGCAGGGACAGAGCACCAGCCAGCACCCGTTGCTCCGATTGAGGCGGCTGCGGCTCCCGCGCTGAACCAACAAGCTATTGAGAGCATCGTTCGTAATTATCTGCTGCAGAACCCGGAAATTATGGTCGAAGTGCAGACTGCGCTTGAAACCAAGCAGGCGGATGCGGCTCAGGAACAGGTGAAGCAGGTTTTGGCTTCCAGTCAGGATCAACTTTTCAACCCTGCACATGACGCAGTTTTCGGCAATCCAGAAGGCGACGTCACAGTTTATGAGTTTTTCGATTATAATTGCGGTTATTGCAAACGCGCCCTGCCCGATATGGAAGCTATCCTCAAAAACGATAAGAATGTTCGTTTCGTTATGAAGGAATTCCCGATCCTTGGCCCAGATTCCATGCGTGCACATGTGGTGGCACAGGCGT
>Ga0308165_1005715_pt1 | contig 11345 bp, 10 predicted proteins | sample PhyWR2_FD_201032 | JGI IMG/M metagenome (GOLD analysis project Ga0308165, IMG submission 201032) | Phyllosphere microbial communities from UC Gill Tract Community Farm, Albany, California, United States - DLSLW.R2 | ecosystem: Host-associated > Plants > Phyllosphere > Unclassified | place: USA... | reverse complement strand
GGCCAAATTTTCGGTATATAATTTCGTTCTGCCGGTCGTATAGCTCAGTTGGTTAGAGCGCAGCATTCATAATGCTGATGTCGTAGGTTCAAGTCCCACTACGACCACCAGGTTACAAGCCGCAGTGATTGCACAATCACTGCGGCTTTTCTCTTTGCCGCATCTGCTTTGATGGCTGAAAAACTCGCAGCAGGTGCCCGGCAGGCCGCCCATCCGCCTCTACAATGGAGCCCGTCGGTCGTATAGCTCAGTTGGTTAGAGCGCAGCATTCATAATGCTGATGTCGTAGGTTCAAGTCCCACTACGACCACCACATCCCACCGCAGCGCCTGCCACAGGCGCTGCGGTTTTTTTTGGGGTGCACAGATGCGCCCAGCCCCAGGCCAGCGTCCCGTCCGACCCTGCAGCACAGGGCAGCGCGGCACAATAGGCGGCATGCAAGACCTGTTCAGTCCCCCTGCCGACGAAGGCCAGATGCCTTGGGAGCGCATTGCCATTGGCCACCAGGCCTGCGTGCTGCGCGGCTTTGCACTGCGCTGGGAGAGTGACCTGCTCGGCCAGGTGCAGGAACTCGTGCAGCGGGCCCCGTTTCGTCATTTGCGCACGCCGGGCGGCCGCCAGATGCAGGTGGCGATGACCAACTGCGGCGATTTCGGCTGGTACAGCGACCAGCGCGGCTACCGCTACACTGCCACCGATCCGTTGAGCGGCCAACCCTGGCCGCCGATGCCACCGGCTTTTGCAGCACTGGCTGCGCAGGCGGCAGAAGCTGCCGACCTGCCCCCTTTTGCGCCCAATGCCTGCCTGATCAACCGTTATACCGTCGGCACCCGCCTGACCCTGCACCAGGACGAAGGTGATGCCCGCCACCCCATCGTGTCGGTGTCACTGGGCTTGCCCGCCATCTTTCTGTGGGGCGGCGACCAGCGCGCCGACGCCACGCAAAAACTGCCGCTGCAGCATGGCGATGTGGTGGTCTGGGGCGGCGTGGACCGCATGCGCTACCACGGGGTGATGCCGGTCAAGGAGGGGGCCAGCCCCGTGGCCCATCCGCTGCTGGACGGGCAAAGAATCAACCTCACCTTCCGCCGCGCCAGCTAGTCGGCTGCGCCGCTGCCCGCACCACCCAACGCCTGCGACAGGCAATCGATGAAGCTGCGCACCTTGGGCGCCAGGTAGCGCCGGCTGGTGTAGATCGCATACAGGGTTACGGTCAGCGCATCCCACTGCGGCAGCACCCGCTGGAGCTGGCCGCTGCGCAGATCGTCCTCCACCAGCCACGAGGGCAGGAAACCCAGGCCCATGCCGGCGCGCACCGCATGCAGGCTGAGGTTGGAATCATCGGACAGCAGGGCCGGCTGCACATGCAGCGGCGCGCTGCGGCCACCGGGCTGGGTCAACTGCAGGGGGCTGAGCGACACATAACTGGGCAGCACCGCAGCATGCTGGGCCAGGTCGGCAGGCTGCTGGGGCGAGCCGGCCTGCGCCAGGTAAGCGGGGCTGGCCACCAGGTAGAAGGGCACCTGGCACAGCGGGCGGGCAATCAGATGCGGCGCGGGGTCCGACGAGGCCCGCAAGGCCATGTCGTAGCCGGCGGTGGCCAGGTCGATCTTGTGGTTGTCCAGGTGGATGTCGACCAGCACCTGCGGATAACGGGCGCGGTAGCGCGCCAGGATGCGCGCCATCTGCGGCGTGGCGCACCAAACCGGCGCGCTGATCTTGAGCTGGCCGCTGGGGGCCTGGTTGTGCTGGCCGATCTCCTGGGCGGCGGCATCGAGCATCTCCAAAGCCAGGCGGCTTTGCGCATACCAGCGCTGGCCCGCTTCGGTCAGGCTGACATGGCGGCTGCTGCGGTTGAGCAGGCGCGCACCGAGGCGCTGCTCCAGTTGGGCCACATGCTTGCTGACCATCGGCGCCGAAATGCCCAGCCGCTCGCCGGCCTGGGCAAAGCTGCCGTTGTCCACGACCGCCTGGAACACCTGCATGCTGGTGAGCTGGTCCATAGTTTCTTAATAGGAAATCAACCACTGCATTTTAGCTACTTGGTTTCCTTTTGGGCAGCTACTACAGTGGAGTCAAGGAGTTTTCCATATGACTACGACCACCCACACCGCCCCCGCCAGCACCAATATCACCACCAGCGGCAGCCGCCTGCCCGTGTACTTCATCTCCCACGGCGGCGGCCCCTGGCCTTGGATGCCCGAGATGCATGACTACTATGCGCAACTGGCCGCCTCACTGGCCGATATCCCGCGCCAGATCGGCCGCACACCGCGCGCCATCCTGATGGTGTCAGCCCACTGGGAGGCCGATCGCTTCACCGTGCAGTCCACGCCCCAGCCCGGCATGATCTATGACTACGGCGGTTTCCCGGCCCACACCTACCAGATCCACTACCGTTCACCAGGATCGCCTGCATTGGCCGAGCGTGTGGCGGGCCTGCTGGCCCAGGCCGGCATTGCCGTGCAGCAGGACGCCGAGCGCGGCTATGACCACGGCATGTTCTCGCCGATGGCCGCGATCTACCCCGAGGCCCAGGTGCCGGTGGTGCAGCTGTCGCTGCGCCGGGGCCTGGACCCCGCGGAACACCTGGCACTGGGCCGCGCGCTGGCTGCCTTGCGCGATGAGGAGGTGCTGATCATCGGCAGTGGCCTGTCGTACCACAACCTGCGCGCCTTTGGACCGCAGGCCAGGGTGCCCTCCAAGGCCTTTGACGACTGGCTGGCCGAGACCATGCTGCAGGTGGACAGCGCCAGCCGCAGCCAGCGCCTGCTGGATTGGGAGGATGCCCCGGCAGCCCGCATTGCCCACCCGCGCGAGGAGCATTTGCTGCCGCTGATGGTCGCCGTCGGTGCCGCCGAGGCCGACCGCGCCGTGCGCATCTACCATGAGGATGCCTTCATGGGTGGGCTGGCCGTGTCCAGCTACCGGCTGGATGCAGCCTGAGCGCTGTGGATGCGGGGTGCGGTAGACACACCCTCCAAAAAAGTTGCGACATACAACCATATGGATGTATATTGCAACCAACTACTGGAGAGCCGCATGACAGCCGACACCCCCCTGGTCAACGACATCCGCAGCGCCTCCCGCACGATGGTGCGGGAGCTGGGTTTTATGGCCAACACCTTGGCGGCCACGCCCTACTCGGCGTCTGCGGTCCATGCGTTGCTGGAAATCGATGAGCATGGCACTGTCACCGCCGCCCAATTGGCGGATTTTCTGGGGCTGGACAAATCCAGCGTCAGCCGCATGGTGGCCAAGCTCATCACCAACGGCGAGCTGCAGGAGCAGCCCTGCACTGACGATGCACGCGCCAAGCAATTGCAGCTGTCAGCGCAAGGCCAACGCACGGTAGCGGGCATACACGCCTACGGGCAAATGCAGGTGCGCAGCGCGCTGGCGCAGCTCAACCCCTCGCTGCAGCAGGCGGTGGCGCAGGGCCTGACCGCCTATGCCCAGGCCTTGCAGGCGCACCGGCTGGGCAGTGCGGCAGGCCGGGCCAGCTCCGCCAGCGCAGCCACCCACAGCATCCAGATCCACAGCGGCTACCGCGCTGGTGCGATCGGCCGCATTGCGGAGATGCATGCGGTTTTCTATGCCCGGCACTGGGGCTTTGGCGCTTTCTTCGAAAGCAAGGTGGCCTCGGGCCTTGCCGAATTCAGCGGCCGCCTGGGCGAGCCCTGCAACCAGATCTGGACCGCCGTGCAGAACGAACGCATCGTCGGCTCGGTCGCCATTGACGGCCAGGACCTGGGCAACAACCAGGCGCATCTGCGCTGGTTCATTCTCGATGACGGCTGCCGCGGCGGCGGCGTAGGCCGCCAGCTGCTGACGCAGGCGCTCGCCTTTTGCGATCAGCGCGGCTTTGCCAGCACCGAACTGTGGACCTTCCAGGGGCTGGACGCGGCGCGCAGGCTCTACGAATCGCTGGGTTTTGTGCTGGTGCATGAAGAAGCCGGCCAGCAATGGGGCTCGACCGTGGTGGAGCAGCAGTTCAGCCGCCGCCTGCACGGCGCCTAGGCGGGCGATGCAGGCCCGCCATCCCGCGCTGTGGGCGGCCGCCACCACGGGCATGCTGGTGGGCGCGGCCATGGTCTCCACCAGCGTGCTATCGCCCGCCGCATCGCCAGCCAGCCTGGCATTCTTGCGCTATGCGATCGGGCTGGCCATTCTCGCCGGCCCGGCGCTGTTCGTCACCTGGCCGCGCTACCGCGCCGGCGATGCGCTGGCCATTGCGTTGCTGGGCGTGGCGCAGTTTGCTGTGCTGATCCTGCTGCTCAACCATGCGCTGGCGCGGCTGCCCGCCTCCACTTGCGCACTGGTGTTTGCGACGATGCCCTTGTTCACCTGGTGCCTGGCAGCGCTGTCAAGGCGCGAGGCCTTCAGCACCCGCAGGCTGGCAGGCCTGGCACTGGCGGTAAGCGGCGTCGTGGTGCTGCTGACGGGGGGCACGGGCGCAGCGGGCGGCCTGGACCTGCGGGCCGGCTCCGGCATGGCCGCGTTGCTGGCGGCCACCCTGGTCGGCGCGGGCACCAGCATCCTCTACGGCCCCTATATGCGGCGCTATCCGGCGCTGCCCACCAGCAGCCTGGCGATGGCCGCTGCAGTGCTGTTTCTGGCGCTGTACTGCAGCTGGCAGGGACAGCCGCTGTGGCCGGTGTTTTCGGGGCTGCAATGGGGCCACATGCTGTTCATCGGCCTGTCGAGCGGGCTGGGCTATTTTTGCCTGCTGTGGGCGCTGGGCCGCCTGGAGGCATCGCTGGTGATTGCCTTCCAAGCCCTGGGGCCCGTGACTGCCGCGCTGCTGGAGCTGGTCTTGCACCAGCGCCTGCCGTCACCGGCGCTGCTGGCAGCCATCGCGCTGGTGCTGGCCGGCCTCGTCGTCAGCACCCGGGCGCCGGCAGCCTAGCCCACGCCCCCGCTTGCCCCAGTGGCGGACTGTGGCACCGCCGCTGTTTGTAGAATGCGGCCTCCAGCCCCTGGATATACACCATGAACCGCTGCACAACACTCCCCACCACACACCACCGCCTGCGGCGCGCCACGCGCGCCAGCCTCGCTGCACTCGCGCTGGCACTGGCCGGCATCAGTGCCCTGCCCAGCCTGGCGCAGACCGCTACCTTTGCCCCGTTCCAGGGCCCGGTGCGCGCCTTCCCGCCCCAGGCGCTGCGCGGCTACCTGGTGGTCACCAGCCCGACCGAGGCCACGATCGACAACCAGGCGCTGCTGCTGGCACCGGCCTTCAAGCTCTACACCCCGCAAAACACGACGGTGCGCCCCAACACGGTGCTGGGCCAGAAGCTGACGGTCAACTATGTGATCGAGAAAACCAGCGGCCGCGTGCATGCCGCCTGGATCTTGAACAGCGAAGAAGCCGCCCTCAAACGCGACCGCGCCGACAACGGCTTCTGGAGCGGACTCTTTAAATAAAGCGCCCTGGCGCCGCCGCATGGGCTGACCGCTGCGGTCAAAGCCTGGCGGGGCGGCCCTTGCACCCCCCCCCTGAGCAGCAGGGCGCCCATCTGGCGCCTGGTTTTCTGCCGTATGACGGTATTCCTTCAGGCCTGCAACCGCAGCCCCGGTGGTCCCCACGAGATTTGCCCCATGTCCAAAAAAGTATTTATCAAAACCTTCGGCTGCCAGATGAACGAGTACGACTCGGACAAGATGACGGATGTGCTGGGCGCCGCCCAGGGCTATGAGCCCACGCAGGACATGGACGAGGCCGACCTGATCCTGTTCAATACCTGCTCGGTGCGCGAGAAGGCGCAGGAGAAGGTGTTCTCCGACCTGGGCCGCATCAAGCACCTGAAGGAAAAAGGCGTGCTGATTGGCGTGGGCGGCTGCGTGGCCAGCCAGGAAGGCGCCGAGATCATCAAGCGCGCGCCCTATGTCGATGTGGTGTTTGGCCCCCAGACCCTGCACCGCCTGCCCGAGCTGCTCAATGCCCGCGCGGCCAAGGCCAAGCCGCAGGTCGACATCTCCTTCCCCGAGATCGAGAAGTTCGACCACCTGCCGCCCGCCCGTGTTGAAGGCGCTTCGGCCTTTGTGTCCATCATGGAAGGTTGCTCCAAGTACTGCAGCTACTGCGTGGTGCCCTACACCCGCGGTGAAGAGGTGAGCCGCCCGTTCGAGGACGTGCTGGTCGAGGTCGCGGGCCTGGCTGCGCAAGGCGTCAAGGAAATCACCTTGCTGGGCCAGAACGTGAATGCCTACCTGGGCAAGATGGGTGATACGGCCGAGATCGCCGACTTCGCGCTGCTGCTGGAATACGTGGCCGAGATCCCCGGCATCGAGCGCATCCGCTACACCACCAGCCACCCCAATGAGTTCACGCCGCGCCTGATCGAGGCCTATGCCAAGATCCCCCAGCTCGTCTCGCACCTGCACCTGCCGGTGCAGCACGGCAGCGACAAGATCCTGATGGCGATGAAGCGCGGCTACACCGCCATGGAGTACAAGAGCACGGTGCGCAAGCTGCGCGCCATCCGCCCCGATCTGGCGATGAGCAGCGACTTCATCGTCGGCTTCCCCGGCGAGACGGAGGAAGATTTCCAGAAAATGATGAAGCTCATCGACGATGTGCGCTTTGACAACTCCTTCAGCTTCATCTTCAGCCCCCGCCCTGGCACCCCTGCCGCCAACCTGCCCGATGACACGCCTTACGAGGTCAAGCTGCGCCGCCTGCAGGAGCTCCAGGCCGTCATCAACCACAATATCAAGACCATCAGCGATGAGCGCCTGGGCACCGTGCAGCGCCTGCTGGTGGAAGGCAAATCCAAGCGCGACAACGGCGAGCTGATGGGCCGCACCGAGTGCAACCGCGTGGTCAACTTCCCCGGCCAGGAGCGCCTGATCGGCCAGATGGTCGATGTGCGCATCACCGAGACGATGACCTATACGCTGCGCGGCGAAGTGCTGATCACCGATTGAGGCGCATCGCTGGCCTGCCGGCACCGCGCTGGTCAGCCACACGAAACACGGTGAAAATAGCCCACTTTCCAGCGTTGGTGGCCCGCAAAGGCCACACCCGTGCTGGAGCCCGTTAGCATGCAGGGGCGCATGAGGGATGCGCCAAAACCAGAAAGGCATCATCACCATGGCACCCGTGTCCGACCCGTCCACCGCACTGCGCAGCGAAGCGCTTGATGCCTTTCTGGACCATGTGGATACCTTGTTCAACACCGAGGACGAGACGCAGGAATGGCCTGCCCGCCAGGCGGCAGCGGCCCAGCAGCTCGCATCGCGCGCGCTTGAGCCCGAGGACCTGGACCAGCTGCGCCGCGTCTACCGGCTGTGGAGCATGGCGGGCCAGCCGGCCCAGGCCCTGGCCGCCGTGCAGCAGCACCAGGCCCGCCTGCTGCAGGAGCTGACCGCCGACGTCCAGCGCGACGCCGCCGTCACGATGGCGATGCTGCAAGCCGATGCCGCCGAGGATGTGCCCGGCCTGCCGCGCGAGCAGTACCGCGACGTGATCGCGCAGGCGATGGCGGCTGTGGACCAGGCCGGCGCACTGGGCGATCCCGACCGCGCCTGGCGCCACCTGGCGCGCCACGCCCACCAGGCCCAGGCACTGGACCTGCAAGAGCAGATCTACCGCAAACAACACCAGTACAAAAGCCAGCAGGCCGACCGCGCCCAGCTGCGCGCCTGGGACGATGCCATGCTGGCCACGCGCCTGGGCCGCATCGAAGCGGCCAAGGGCAACAGCACGGCGGCCCGCGACCTGGGCCACTATGCGCTGCAAAAACTCCAGCGCGCGGAAGCGGGCCAGGACATCGACACCGATGACTGGCTGCTGCTGGGCGAGGACATCATTGCGCTGGCGCCCGACGCGCTGGCCCAGCACAGCGAACTGACCCTGGCCAGCCTGCCCAGCAACGCATCGCCCGCCGCCTGGCGCGATACCCGGGCCCAGCTCGCACGTCTGGCCGCCGCCAGCCTGCACCAGCAAGGCGCGCTGGATGCCGCGATCAGCAAGGGCCAGGAAGGCCGCTTTGCGCTGGTGCGTGACAGCGATGACAGCACCAGCGCCCGGCTGATCGATTGGCTGGTGCAGGCCGCCCGCCTGCCCGAGGCCGCCCACATGTGCTTTGAGAGCACCCTGCACAGCCGCCCCGGATCGCGCGAAGCCGCCTGCCGCCAGGCACTGGCCCACCTGGGTGAGCCGGGCGGTGCGCCGTACTGGGCGCTGACCCTGATGGCCGCCGCCCAGGACGAGGACCTGGCCGAGTTCCTGCCTGCCGACATGGACGCCGAGCAGGCCTTTGCCCACTACAGCGCGCTGGTACAGCAGCAGTCGCTGAACCACCCGATGTGGCGCCTGCTGCAGGGCAACCATCTGTTTGAACAGCAGGACTATGCGCAGGCCTTGCCGCTACTGGAGACGCTGGCCGAGCGCCCCCAGTACGCCAATGGCGAGCTCGCCTACCGCCTGTTTGTCTGCCGCGCCCGCGTGGCGGGCCTGGCCAGCGCGCTGCAGTCGCCCTATATCCGCTGCGATGGCGGCAGCTGGTGCTATGCGATGGGCGTGCAACTCGATGACGACGAGGCGCTGATGCAAGCCATTGGCGGCGAAGGAGAGGAGCTGCCCGCCGACTGGCCTTACGACGAGCTGCTGCGCTGGATCAAGCACTACTACGAGACCGGACAGGCCCGCTTCGAGCACTGGTTTGCCACCGGCCAGGGCAGCTACAAGGACGGCAACCTGCATGACTACTCGATGCTGTGCAACAACCTGGCCATCAAGTACCGCTACAACGACGAGAACTATGACGGCGCGCTCGCGCTGCATGCCAAAGGCATTGCCACCAGCCCCTTTGCCGAGCACTACAACGGCATCGTCTCCACCCACATCGACAGCGACAACTACGCGCAGCTCATCCCGGCGGCCGAGCAGCTGTGGCACTACAGCCAGGACAACGGCTACAGCCGCCACAGCCCCTGCGACTATTTCCCCAAGGTGGCCTATGCGCTCTACAAGCAAGACCGCAATGTGGAAAACAGCATCTGGCTGGAGCGCCTGGACGAATGGTGGAGCCAGCTCGACGAGGACGAGCAGCGCAGCGAGCGCTATGACTATCTGCGCAGTCTGCTGAACCAGCTGGACTACTACTCGGCCACGCATGGCGCCGAGGTGCTGCCACGCCTGCAGGCGCTGCTGCCCGAGCTGGCGCAGCGCCAGAATGCCTACCTGCTGCGCCGCGCAGGCGATGCGATGCAGACCTCGGGCACGGACCAGCAAGCGATGCAGATCTACCAGCAGGCGCTGGCCTGCGCGCGGGCCGACGACCCGGCCGAGCGTGAGAAGCTGCAGACCACGATCGACCAGCTCAACGCCCAGCTGATCACCGCTGCCCCGGCTGCCGGTGGCGGCAAGCCCTGGTGGAAGTTCTGGTAAGCCCCTCCATGCGCACAAGCACGGTGTACCTGGCGCGCAATGTGATCAACGCGCCCGAGCTCAAGGCCCGCATCATCGCGCGCAGCCGCGCGCGCAGCGATGCGCCCGACATTGCCGCCTGGCTGCAGAACCATTTCTACCGCTATCTGATCGGTAACCTCAACGCACCGGCCGATGCGGTACAGGCCATCACCACCACCGCAGCGTTGCAACAGCGCTATGCCGCCGGCGCGCCGGCCTGGGCACTGGCGCTGCTGGCCCGCAAGACCGGTCCCGAGACAGCGCCAGCGGCACCCGCGCTGTGGTGGATCGACCCCGACCACGACAGCGTGCTGGCGCTGGAGCGCCAGCTGCTGGAGTTTTTGCAGTCACGCAAGGGCACCTCGCTGGAAGGCAAGCTCGCCCGCATCAACTGCCCACAGGCGCTGGAACGCTGGGCGCAGGAGCACCAGGCTTTCGAGGCACAGCAACTGGCCGGCTGGCGCCAGCACCAGCCCCATGCGGTACAGGTGGTGTGGCAAGGCAGCCAGGGAGCCTTTGTCGAACTGCTGCCCAGCAGCGGCGTGCTGCGCGAAGAGATGGCCTACGAGAGCCAGATGATGCGCCACTGCCTGGGCCAGTTTGCCAACCGCCACCAGCTGACGGGCGGCTACGGCGAGCACTATGCCGAAGGCTGCGAGCAAGGCCGCATGCGCATCTTCAGCTACCGCACCGGCCAGGCCCAGCCGCGCATCACCATCAATGCCTGGCTGCAGGCCGATGGCCGCCTGCGCATCGACCAGATCAAGGGCAAACAGAACCGCCCGCCGGTCGACCGCTACCGCGCCGATGTCATCGCCTTTCTGAACCAGCTGAACACCAGCGACGACACGCCCGACGATGCGCTGGGCATGCGCCTGCTGCGTACCAGCGGCGCGCAGCCGGGCTGGCACGCCGTCGAGAACCTGCACAGCGAGGCCGAACAACTGCAGTTGTGGCAGCGCCAGCCCAGGCTGCTGCCCCATCTGCAGCACACCTCCCCGCTGGTGCAATGGCTGGCTGCAGCGCATGACTGCAGCCTGCTGGCCGGCCAGCACCTGCCGCCTGCGCTGGCCTACACGTTGGAACAGGCCGGCAAAGCACCTCCCAGGATGCAGGCCCACCCCCGGCCGGAGGCGCAGCGATGATCCAGGTCCTGGTGGCTGCCATCGGCCTGTGGCTGGTATGGCAATGCGTGCGCGCCTTTCGCCGGCAATGGGGCAGCCAGGCGCCGGCGCGGTCAGGACCGCTGGGGCATTACCTGCTCACGCCCGAGCAGAACTGGGCGTTGGCGCTGGCGCACCCGATGGCCTTCCATGCGCTCAAGGATGGCTTTGCCGACAGCGCGATGCCCTCGCCCACCGCCGGCCTGGCAGCATCGTTGCGGCCCATGGCCCTGCATGCCTTCGGCCTGCGCACCGATCTGGACGATGCGCAGGTGCGCGCGCAATTGCCCGAGCGCATGCGCACGCGCTGGTGGTGCCTGGATGTGGAGCGGCTGCAGGCGGGGGATGACGCGCGTGCCGCGATGGCCTTTGCCTGCGTCCGGACTGCCTTTTTTGTGCGCACCGCAGCCATGCTCGGCTGGCTCAGCGCCGAGCAGCAGTGGCAGCTGCTGCAGCTCAATGCCGCGCGGGCCCGCGATTGCTTTGGCAACTGGCAGGAGCTGGGCAGCGCCTATATCCAGGGCCGCGCACAATGGGTGGCCAAAGGCCGCTCGGACGCACTGGGCCGCAGCCTGGACCCGGAGGAGTTGCAGCACTGGCTGCAGGATGCCTCGCACCCCTGGGGTGCCTATGCCTGGCGCTAACCCCGCCTTTGCCGCCGTTTTGGGCGCGCTGCCTCTTGTTTTATTCAGCCGATGAATATTCTCATGCGTCAAAAATCGTGCGTGCCTCGGTGAAGCGGCGTGAGAAATAGGGATTGT
>Ga0308165_1005714_pt1 | contig 11345 bp, 8 predicted proteins | sample PhyWR2_FD_201032 | JGI IMG/M metagenome (GOLD analysis project Ga0308165, IMG submission 201032) | Phyllosphere microbial communities from UC Gill Tract Community Farm, Albany, California, United States - DLSLW.R2 | ecosystem: Host-associated > Plants > Phyllosphere > Unclassified | place: USA... | reverse complement strand
TGAGCTAACCGGTACTAATGACCCGTGAGGCTTAACCTTACAACGCCAGAAGCGTTCTGGTGGCGTTCGAGAGACGCAAAAGAGATTTTCAGCCTGTAACCGGATAACAATTTAGCGGAAACGAAAGATTTTGTGCTGAGGCAAGGCGGCAAGCGAAGGAAAGAAAGGAGCATACTGAAGTATGTGACTGACTTTACAAGCGCGGCCAACGCAGCAGCAGTGCAAAAGATTCGTTTCGTGCACCAAGATTTGCCTGGCGGCTTTAGCGCGGTGGTCCCACCTGACCCCATGCCGAACTCAGAAGTGAAACGCCGTAGCGCCGATGGTAGTGTGGGGCCTCCCCATGCGAGAGTAGGGAACTGCCAGGCATCAAATAAAGCAATAACCCCGACCGAAAGGCCGGGGTTTTTTGCGTTTACAGGGCTGAGAAATCAGTTTCATATGCTCTTATCAGAGCAAAATTCCCCTTCTTCACGCTATAAAAGATCTTCCGGCTGATTAATATTGCGAAATGCGGCTTCCGCCTGGGCAAATAATACGCTGTGCCCACCAACCTGTTGGAGAAACAGCATCAGTTTGCGCTCGCCTCGCGCCAGATAATCCTGCAACGGCACTGCCAGACTGCGATGCAGCAACGCCAGCGTGGGATGATCGCGCTGTTCCGTGCGCGGCCACACTGCCAGCGCTTGTTCCCGATTCTTCCATAGCTCGCTCACCAGATTGGACGGCACGCAGGGCGTATCGCAGGAGCAGAAGGCAACCCATTCGCTTTCTGCCTGCTGCAGTGCAGCTAACATCCCCGCCAGCGGCCCGGGAAAGTCGCTCAGCGTATCGGCGATCGTCGGCACGCCGCTCTGTTGATATACCTCAATATTCCGGTTGGCATTAATCCATACAGTAGTGACCTGCGGCGCAAAGCGTTGCAGCACGTGCTGATACAGCGGCTTGTTCTGATACAGCACCAGCCCCTTATCTTTACCGCCCATCCGGCTGCCACGGCCACCTGCCAGGATCACCCCGGTGATCCCGGGTCCTGCCACGGCACTCGTCATACTCATTGGTTTATGCCCTATGCTTAACGTTGGGTTTCTTTATACAGGGACAACAGCATGAAATGCCATCGCCTGAATGAATTAATCAGCCTGCTGCAACCCGCCTGGCAGCAAGATCCCGATCTGAATTTAGTCGAATTTTTACAGAAGTTAGCCGATGAAGCCGGCTTTAAACAACCTTTTACTCAATTAACCGATGATGTGCTGATCTACCATCTCAAAATGCGCGGCAGTGATAAGCACGCTGAAATTCCCGGTCTGAAAAAAGACTATGAGGATGATTTCAAGACTGCACTGCTGCGGGCGCGGGGCGTGATCAAGGATTAAATCGGCCGCTGGCCCATGACGGCTGCCATTTAATGATATTCTTGCAGGTATCTCATGTCATGACCAACGGGCTCGCCGGATGAAAGAACCTGCTTTTAACTTCCACACTTTAACGCCTGATACCATCCTTGATGCACTGTGGGAGACCGGGCTACGCGTGGAGTCTGGACTGACGGCGCTGAACAGCTATGAGAACCGCGTCTATCAGTTTTCCGATGATGATAAACGCCGTTACGTCGCTAAGTTCTATCGCCCACAGCGCTGGTCTCAGGGGCAGATAGAGGAAGAGCATCAGTTTGCCAGCGAACTGTTTGCCGATGAAATCCCCATCGCCGCGCCGTTGGAACTCAATGGCTCGATGCTCCATCAGCACCAGGGCTTCTGGTATGCGGTATTTCCCAGCCTGGGCGGCCGCCAGTATGAGACGGACAATTACGACCATCTGGAATGGGTAGGGCGTTTCCTCGGACGCATTCATCAGGTGGGGCGGCGCAAGCTCTTCAGCCAGCGGCCAACGATTGGTTTGCAGGAGTACATCGAGGAACCGCTGCAGATTTTTGCCGACAGCACGCTGGTGCCGTCGAAGCTGAAAGCGGATTTACTCGCCAGTATTGAACGCCTGCGCACAACTTTACAAAACTGCTGGCATACTCAGTGGCAGCCTTTGCGCCTACACGGTGACTGCCACCCCGGCAATATTTTATGGCGCGATGGCCCGTTATTTGTCGATCTCGACGATGCCCGTAATGGCCCGGCAGTGCAGGATCTGTGGATGCTGGTAAGCGGCGACCGTCAGGAACAGCGCTTGCAGTGGGATATCCTGCTGGAAGCATACGGTGAGTTCTGCGACTTCGACGCTCATGAATTGTCACTGATTGAGCCTTTACGTGCTATGCGGATGGTTTATTATCTGGCGTGGGTTGTACGCCGCTGGCAGGATCCGGCCTTCCCAGGCAGTTTTCCGTGGATGACGGATGAGGATTTCTGGCGCCGACAGATTTCCACTTTTAACGAACAGGACAAGCTGTTGCAGGAGCCTCCGCTGCAGCTGACACCTGTATTCCAGGTGTGATCGCCTTTGGTTCGCCTATTAAGTTGTTATGGAGAGAGTTTCGCGATGAAAAAGATTTGGTTTGCGCTCGTCGGAATGGTTCTGGCATTCAGCGCTTCAGCTGCACAATTTACCGATGGTCAGCAATACGTGACTATGGATAAGCCTGTAACCGGTGAGCCACAGGTTCTCGAGTTCTTCTCGTTCTTCTGCCCACACTGCTATGAGTTCGAGCATGTCTGGCATGTCAGCGATGCGGTGAAGAAAGTCCTGCCGGCGGACGCCAAAGTGACCAAGTACCACGTTGAATTCCTCGGCGGCGAGATGGGTAAAACCGTTACCCAGGCATGGGCTGTCGCTATGGCGCTGGGCGTGGAAGATAAAGTGACTGCACCTATCTTCGACGGTATCCAGAAAAGCCAGACCATTACCGATCCAGCCAGCCTGAAGGCGGTCTTCGTCAAGGCTGCAGGTATCACACCAGAAGCCTATGATGCTGCCTGGAACAGCTTCGTAGTGAAATCGCTGGTTGCACAGCAGGAGAAGGCGGCAGCCGATGTTAACCTGCGCGGCGTGCCTGCGATGTTCGTTAACGGCAAATATATGGTTAACAACGGTGGCCTGGATACCAGCTCCATGGATAACTATGTTCAGCAGTATGCCAACGTGGTGAAATTCCTGATTACTCAGAAGTAAATCCGCGAAGAGTGCCACTAAACGCCGGCTCGCCCGGCGTTTTTTCTTCCCGCCTTGCAAAATATTTGTCGTAAAAGTGCCCTTTCCTCAGACGGAGATCGTGCGTCGTTGCCTGGTGCTGCCAACTTATATCCACATCTCGCTAACGCCGTAAAATCTAAAGATAATCCTAATGAGATAAACTAACTAAATGATTTTAAAGGTGACTTTAATTTATTCATTGCGCGCTTATCTGCCATTAATTAATCGTTATTAAATTTACGCACAAACTTATCCACAGAAAATCACTGCGAGGCGCTGCGCAAAAACAGCACTATCTGATGATTATTCGCCGTTGTGATTTCATCTTTTATAGTGAGCTGTGGCATCCTTACCCTCAATCGAAACCCAAGAAGAACGTGACGACTTATGGCTCAAATTGCAGAAAACCCGCTGATTCTGGTAGATGGATCTTCCTACCTGTACCGCGCTTATCACGCGTTCCCTCCGCTGACCAATAGCGCGGGCGAACCCACCGGTGCAATGTACGGCGTATTAAATATGCTGCGCAGCCTGCTGCTGCAATATAAGCCTAGTCATGTGGCCGTGGTATTTGATGCCAAGGGTAAAACCTTCCGCGACGAATTATTTGAAGCGTACAAATCGCATCGCCCGCCGATGCCGGACGATCTACGTGCGCAGATTGAACCGCTGCATACTATGGTTAAAGCGATGGGCTTGCCGCTGCTGGCTATTTCCGGCGTAGAGGCTGATGACGTCATCGGTACGCTGGCGCTGGCGGCAGAGAAGATGGGCAAACCTGTGCTGATCAGCACGGGCGATAAAGACATGGCCCAGCTGGTGTCGCCGAACATCACGCTGATTAACACCATGAATAATGCCATCCTTGGGCCGGATGAAGTGGAAGAGAAATATGGTATTCCACCGTCGCTGATTATTGATTTTCTCGCCCTGATGGGCGACTCCTCGGATAACATTCCCGGCGTTGCGGGCGTGGGTGAAAAAACGGCGCAGGCGCTGCTGCAGGGATTAGGCGGCGTAAAAGATATCTATGACAATCTGGATAAAGTCGCGGCCCTGACCTTCCGCGGGGCAAAAACCATGGCGGCCAAGCTGGAGCAAAATAAGGAGATGGCTTTCCTCTCCTATCAGCTGGCGACGATTAAAACCGATGTTGAGCTGGAATTGACCTGCGATAAGCTGACGGTTGAAGAACCCGCCGTTGAAGAGCTGCTGGGGTTATTTAAGCATTACGAATTCAAGCGCTGGATTGTTGACCTCGAAGAGGGCAAATGGCTGCAGGGTAATAAAGGCAATCCCTCTGCGAAAAAAGTGGCAGCGGCGGAAAGCGAGCCCGCAGCAGAAGAGACGACCAGCGTGCTCTCCTCTGATGGCTACGTCACCATTCTTGATGACGAGACCTTCACCCGCTGGCTGAAAAAATTACAGGACAGCAAGCTGTTCGCCTTCGATTTGGAAACGGACTCGCTGGACACCCTCAGTGCCAATATCATCGGCCTGTCGTTTGCCACCGCACCGGGCGAGGCCGCCTATCTCCCGGTAGCGCACGACTATCTTGATGCGCCAGAGCAGCTGGATCGTCAAGCCGTGCTGGATCGTCTGAAACCGCTGCTGGAAGACCCGAAAGCGCTGAAGGTTGGGCAGAACCTGAAGTATGACCGTGGCGTGCTGGATAACTACGGTATCCAGCTGCAGGGCATTCAGTTCGATACCATGCTGGAGTCTTACGCGCTTAACAGCGTGGCGGGCCGCCATGATATGGACAGCCTGGCCGCGCGCTGGCTGAGCCATAAAACGGTGACCTTTGAGGAGATCGCCGGCAAAGGCAAAAATCAGCTGACCTTTAACCAGATCGCACTTGAGCAGGCCGCACACTACGCCGCGGAAGATGCCGACGTTACGCTGCAGCTGCATTTGAAAATGTGGCCGGAGCTTGAAAAAGAGCAGGGGCCAAAAAACGTCTTTGAGCAGGTCGAGATGCCGCTGGTGCCGGTTATTTCGCGTATTGAGCGCAACGGCGTGCTGATCGATCAGAACATCCTGGCCGCGCACTCGCAGGAGCTGGGAGCGCGTCTGGCCGAACTGGAACTGAAAGCACACGAACTGGCGGGAGAGCCGTTCAACCTCTCCTCTCCGAAACAGCTGCAGACCATCCTGTTTGAAAAGCAGGGAATTAAACCCACCAAGAAAACCCCGGGTGGGGCGCCGTCGACCAGTGAGGAAGTCTTAGCCGAGCTGGCGCTGGACTACCCGCTGCCGAAGGTGATTCTGGAGCATCGTGGGCTTTCAAAGCTGAAGTCGACCTATACCGATAAGCTGCCGCTGATGATTAATCCGCACAGTGGCCGCGTGCACACCTCCTATCACCAGACGGTGACGGCGACCGGGCGTCTCTCGTCCAGCGATCCAAATCTGCAAAACATCCCGGTGCGCAATGATGAAGGGCGCCGTATCCGCCAGGCTTTTATTGCCCCGAAGGGCAGCCGCATTGTCGCAGCCGACTACTCGCAGATTGAGCTGCGTATTATGGCGCACCTGTCACAGGATAAAGGGCTGCTGAGCGCCTTTGCCAGCGAGCAGGATATTCACCGCGCCACCGCCGCCGAAGTCTTTGGCGTGGCGCTGGATAAAGTCAGCGGCGAACAGCGCCGCAGCGCCAAGGCGATTAACTTTGGTCTGATCTACGGTATGAGCGCATTCGGGCTGTCGCGCCAGCTGAATATTGGCGCCGGTGAAGCGAAGAAATACATGGACCTCTATTTCGAACGCTATCCGGGCGTATTGCAGTATATGGAAAGCACCCGCGAACTGGCGGCAGAGAAGGGCTATGTCGAGACGTTGGATGGGCGCCGCCTCTATCTGCCCGACATTAAAGCCAGCAACGCGATGCGGCGTAAAGCTGCGGAGCGTGCGGCAATCAACGCCCCGATGCAGGGAACCGCTGCGGATATCATTAAACGCGCAATGATTGCGGTCGATGAATGGCTGTCCGCGCAGGAAACCCCGCAGATCAAAATGATCATGCAGGTACACGATGAACTGGTGTTTGAAGTGGAGGCCGATCTGGTCGAAGCGGCTTCAGCGAAAATTCGTGAGCTAATGGAAGGCAGTATGAAACTGGATGTGCCGCTGCGCGTCGATATCGGCGTGGGCGACAACTGGGATCAGGCGCACTAAGTTATTCCCAACTGCATGCTGCTGTTTTTTTCTGCAAATCAGCAGCGTGCAGTATCCATAAGAAATTCGTAGCTTTAATCGGTTCAGCGCCCCATATCTGTACTCAGCGTTCAGAAAATCACCTAAGCTTCTCAGCTAAAACACTTTTTTCGTAATTAAGCTACAGCATGAGCCTCAGAATGTGACCTGAGTTGGATTACTGCTGTCGTTTTCTGAAAATTAACTACAAAAAACCCTTTTGAGCGCTCAGAAAATCATGTAAAGTTCGAGTTGTAGGGTACAGAGGTAAGATGTTCTATCTTTCAGACCTTTTACTTCACGTAATCGGATTTGGCTGAATATTTAGCCGCCCCAGTCAGTAATGACTGGGGCGTTTTTTATTGGGCGCTACCTGGGATTTCGTGCGGTGTTTATACCGATTGCGTAGGGGCCAGGCGTGCCCGGCCCGGTGAAGCGGGGAGCTTATTCAGCAGGAATATCATCTTCCGTAGCCGGTGGCAGATCGCGATACCAGCTGTCGAGCTTCTGGCTCAGCTTATCTACGCCGATTCTCTTCAGCGATGAGAATGCTTCAACTTCCACGGTACCGAGGAAGGTCTTAGCCTCTTCACGTACGGCATTGAGCTGCGCTTTGCGCGCACCGGAGGCCAGCTTATCGGCTTTGGTCAGCAGTATTAGCACTTCAATGCCGCTCTGGACCGCCCACATCACCATCTGGCGATCGAGGTCTTTCAGCGGGTGACGAATATCCATCAGCACCACCAGCCCTTTCAGACAGACGCGCTCGCGCAGATACTCAGCCAGCGAACGCTGCCATTTCAGTTTCATCTCTTCCGGAACCTGCGCATAGCCATAGCCTGGCAGGTCGACCAGGCGATAACCCTCGGCCACCTGGAACAGGTTAATCAGCTGCGTACGCCCCGGCGTTTTACTGGTACGCGCGAGGGCTTTCTGGTTCGTCAGCGTATTCAGTGCGCTGGATTTACCCGCGTTAGAACGCCCGGCAAAAGCCACTTCGATGCCGGTATCGGCAGGCAGGTGACGGATATCGGGGGCGCTGGTGACAAAATGGGTGACGTGATAATTCCAGCCAGACAAAATAGATACTCCAGGATAAAAAGGGCAATTGCGCTGATTATACCCTGTATGGTGCTAAAGCGCCCGGTAAGACGCGGTCTCGATTTCGTCTGTGAGACATTGACCATTGCTGCTGGCAGCACTCTCTGCATTTGACACTAAATGAAATTAGATTTTTTAATATTTATCATGAAGTTATAAAAAATTGAAAAAAAACAGAGTAAAAATTACGTTCCTCACCTTGTGAGACGGACTGGTTAGTCTACATTTGTAGTCGGAAACAGGATGTTTCACTTCAGGATGAAGCGCTCAGGGAGTATCAGGAAGATCGTGAGCGGGGATGGATTAGCGCACAGGCGTGCTCGGCAGGGACTCAGGATGCTTACCAGGATGGGGGCAAAGGCAAAAGGAAAACAGGGACGCTAGCTGCTAAAATGGATGCTGACATTGTCAGTCCTTCTGCGGAAGGTGTGAAAAAAGGCGACAGGGTGACCTGGCGCCTTTTTTCTTGCTCTGCTTTCTGCTAGATTCCGCCGCAATTCTATACTGAAGATAAACGTCTGAGAGCAGAAACCATGAAGCAACCTGCACGCACACCCCAGGATAAAAAACCGGGCGCACGAGTAAAACGCAAATCGCGTGAAGAGATCGACCAGGAAGCGCGCGCCCGTAAGCGCGACAAGAAGCACAGCGGCAACAGTTCCGGCAGCCGAGCCAACCCGGCGGCCACCAGTGCGAAAAGTTCCGACAGCAAGCCGGCCAAAGATCCGCGTATTGGCAGCAAAAAGCCAATTGCGCTGGGTGCCGATGTGGCGGCCAGCAAACCCGTGAAGCCGGCGAAAGTCGCCAAGCCGGTTGAGAAAAAGCCCCGCCTGACGGCAGAAGAAGAACTGGCACAGCTGGAAAATGACGAGCGCCTGGATGCGCTGCTCGATCGTCTGGAAAATGGCGAGAGCCTGTCAGCGGAAGAGCAGGCATGGCTGGACCAGTCTCTGGACCGCATCGACGTGCTGATGGAGCAGCTTGGTATCACGCTGGACGATGACGCTGATGACGAGCAGGCCGAAGAAGATATGTATCGCCTACTCAAGGGCGGCAATTGATCTTCAGTGAACCCGCGTTTCTCTGACGAAATCTGAAGCAGCGCAATCTGGCGCTGCTTTTTCATTTTGGGTATCTGGCGATGATTTGGCCTGGATCAATTATTGCGCTGATTCTGCTGTGCTGGCTGGGGTGGTTATTCGTTAAACTACAGCGGCTATCGCGGCTGAAGACCCGGCTGCGTAGTCGGATCGTCAGCCAGCAGCTTCCTGTCTCGCGGCGGTCAAAGCCCAGAAGACGAGGACCGTGAAGATGCTGCAACAGACAACCGAATGGGACCTGCCGCTCATTCAGAAATACAACACCGCCGGACCCCGCTACACCTCCTATCCGACCGCGCTGGAATTTAAGCAGGATTACGACGAGCAGGCCTTTCTCCAGGCTGCGGCGCGTTACCCCCAGCGGCCGCTGTCGCTCTATCTGCATATCCCGTTCTGCCACAAGCTGTGCTACTTCTGCGGCTGCAACAAGCAGGTCACACGCCAGCAGCACAAAGCCGATGAATATCTCGATGCGCTGGTGCTGGAGATAGCAGCCCGCGCGCCGCTGTTTTCGCAGCGCACCGTCAGCCAGATGCACTGGGGCGGCGGCACGCCGACCTTTCTTAATAAAGCGCAAATCAGCCGCCTGATGGACTGCCTGCGTCAGCACTTCGCTTTCAGCCCACAGGCTGAGATCTCGATAGAGATCGACCCGCGCGAAATTGAGCTGGACGTGCTGGACCACCTGCGCCTCAAAGGCTTTAATCGCCTGAGCATGGGGGTACAGGACTTCAACAAGGAGGTGCAGGAGAAGGTCAATCGCGTGCAGGATGAAGCGATGATCTTCGCCCTGATGGCGCGTGCGCGCCAGCTGGGATTTGCCTCTACCAACATTGACCTGATCTATGGCCTGCCGAGGCAGACGCCGGAGAGTTTTGCCTTCACGCTGCAAAAAGTCGCCGAGCTGGATCCCGACCGCCTCAGCGTGTTCAACTATGCCCACATGCCTGCACTGTTTGCCGCCCAGCGTAAGATCCGCGAGGATGAGCTGCCGGATGCCGCGCAGAAGCTGGAGATCCTACAGCAAACCATTGCCACGCTCACTTCGCAGGGCTACCAGTTTATCGGCATGGACCACTTTGCCCGTCACGATGATGAGCTGGCGGTGGCGCAGCGCAGCGGCAAACTGCACCGCAACTTCCAGGGATATACCACGCAGGGCGACAGCGACCTGCTGGGAATGGGCGTATCGGCAATCAGTATGATCGGCGACAGCTATGCACAGAATCACAAAGCGCTAAAAGAGTACTACGCGCAGGTTAAGCAGCAGGATACGGCCCTGTGGCGCGGGCTGCGGCTAAGTGAGGATGACTGCCTGCGCCGCGATGTAATCAAAAGCCTGATCTGCAACTTCGCGCTGTCGTTTAGTGAGATTGAACAGCGCTACGGCATCGACTTCCGCGACTATTTTGCCGAGGACCTCAGCGCCATGCTGCCGCTGATCGGCGACGGGCTGGTGGAATACCACGCCAACGGGCTTGTAGTGAGCGCTAAGGGACGATCGCTGATTAGGAATATCTGCATGTGCTTCGACCGCTACCTGCGGGAGAAAGCGTCTGGCGCACGATTCTCAAGGGTGATCTGATCGGGCACTAGCCGTATGGGGGATTCCAGGGGCGGACCCTGGTGTTCGGTCCGCCCGTGTAAAGTGACAGCAGGTTATTCCATTCCCAACTCTTTCAGCTTGCGGGTCAGGGTATTACGCCCCCAGCCGAGCAAACGAGCGGCTTCCTGCTTATGCCCCTGCGTGTGACGCAGCGCGGTGGTCAGCAGCGTGCGCTCCATCTCCGGCTGAGCTTCCGACAGCAGGTTTTGATGACCGGAACGCAGCGCGCGGTCGGCCCACTGTGCCAGCAGCGTGGCCCAGCTGTCCGGCAGCGACTGCACCGGGTTTTCCGGCGTCGAGGTCTCAAACAGCTCCGGCGGCAGATCCTGAATCAACACTTCCTGACCGGCAGCCATCACCGTCAGCCAGCGGCAGGTGTTCTCCAGCTGGCGCACGTTACCGGACCAGTGCAGGCGGGTCAGCGCCGTTTCGGTTTCCGGATGCAGAATTTTCGCCTCCACGCCCAGTTCACGAGCGGCAACCTGCAGGAAGTAACGTGCCAGGCGCGGAATATCTTCACGACGTTCACGCAGCGGCGGCAGGTGTACGCGGATCACGTTCAGGCGGTGGAATAAATCCTCACGGAATTTCCCCTCCTGCACGCGCAGCTCCAGGTTCTGGTGGGTCGCGGCAATAATACGCACGTCCACTTTCACCGGCGCATAGCCGCCCACGCGATAGAACTGACCATCGGCCAGCACGCGCAGCAGACGAGTCTGTACATCCAGCGGCATATCACCGATTTCATCGAGGAACAGCGTGCCGCCGTCGGCCTGCTCAAAACGGCCCTGGCGGATCTGATTTGCGCCGGTAAATGCGCCTTTCTCATGGCCAAACAGTTCGGATTCAATCAGATCTTTGGGAATGGCCGCCATATTCAGCGCAATAAACGGCGCTTTGGCGCGCGGACTGTGGCGGTGCAGGGCATGAGCGACCAGTTCTTTACCCGTACCGGACTCGCCGTTAATCAACACGCTGATCGATGAGCGCGACAGGCGGCCGATAATACGGAACACATCCTGCATCGCCGGGGCTTCACCGATAATATCGGTGGTCGGCCCGCTGACCGGCTGGTTACGCGGCTGCTGCTGCTCCTGATAGTGGCTGATGGCACGCTCAACCAGCGCCACCGCTTCATCGATATCAAACGGTTTAGGCAGGTAGTCAAACGCGCCCTGCTGGTAAGCGCTCACCGC
>Ga0308165_1005713_pt1 | contig 11346 bp, 10 predicted proteins | sample PhyWR2_FD_201032 | JGI IMG/M metagenome (GOLD analysis project Ga0308165, IMG submission 201032) | Phyllosphere microbial communities from UC Gill Tract Community Farm, Albany, California, United States - DLSLW.R2 | ecosystem: Host-associated > Plants > Phyllosphere > Unclassified | place: USA... | reverse complement strand
TTATGCGTTTTCCATTGGATCATATCTTTTGCAGCACGGATTTTAAATTGAAGCGGATGAAAAGGTTGTATAACTTCAATTCGGACCACTTCCCGATTTTAACAGAATTGCAATATGAGAGATCTGCTGATATCGAACAAGAAGAAAATACACTGGATGTAGATCAAGAAGATATCGCACTGGCTAAAGAGAAAAAAGAAAAGTGCTGATCGTACAGCACTTTTTCTTCTTTATTGCAAATTATAATATTTAATACTCTATTGCTAAAATTGATCTCAGTGGGATCAACACACCACTTTTAATTTGAAGATACTTATCTGTTAAAGACCAAACTGTTGTTTCCACTCTCTTGGGACCAGCCTCTGTTTGAAAAGCGATCGTTGTCTTGGACTTGAATTCATTACCTAATCGTAAAGCCCCTTTTAGTGTTTCTAAGAACGTCTGAGTTCTATCTTCATTCGCTGCAACAATTTTGAATGAAGAGATTTGTTCTTTTTCTATCAATTCTCCGATCATACTCCTAATAATTTATAATTGACAATTTGATTAAATAAGCCATTTCATTTATAACGTTCCTAATTGTTATAACATATACTTAACCTTACTTAAATGTAAGAATTCCTAAATAAAATACCAATAGTATTTTGTTTTTAACATTTATTTTACAAATCCAGATCATCACTCGTATAATTATCCCTAAATTTGTTGAAATTTATCAAAAATGGACAATTCAACATTTGAAAAAAACTGGGAGATCAATTTTACACAATGCTATTCAAATGCTAGAATTCGCTATTCTGATCTTTCTAACTTATTGCAATTGACAGCTGGTGAGCATGCTACTATCTCTGGCTTTGGTTTTAAAGAAATGGCGAAGAATAATCAAACCTGGGTTCTAAGCCGTATCCGATTTGAAATAAGTCGTTTGCCAAAGTGGATGGATAAAGTGACTATTAAAACTTGGATTCAACGACTAGAGGGGGCTAAATCTACCCGTAATTTTGAAGTTTATGTCAATAATCAACTGTATGTGGCAGCAAGCAGTTATTGGGCTGTAATCAATACGGTGAAAAGAGGACCTGAAGAATTGGCAATCGCTCTCGGAAATTTTAAAACTTTTCCTGATCGCTTTAGTACGCAAAAACCTTTTTCAAAATTGAATTTAGCTCAGGCAGTCAAATCAATAGAAAACTATACGGTTAAAATATCGGATCTAGATATTGTCAATCACGCAAACAATGTTAAATACTTGGATTGGTGCATGGACCGATTACCCATGGAACTGGTATTAACCAATCAAATAGCTGCTATAGAAATGAATTATTTGAGAGAACTTCGCTATAATGATACGGTGGAAATTAGTGGCAATTCAACTGAATTAGGCTATTTCATGACTGTTGCTAAGCAGGAACATATATCTTTTGCTCTAGAAATTGAAACAAAATAAAAGGGGCTGTATCAAATTTGATGATACAGCCCCTTTTTATATGATGAAGCAAATTAACCTGCAAAAGCTTTATCGCCTTTTTTATACGGATAATTTCCATCAAACTTTCCTGGGATCTTAACATAGCGTAATGCTTTTGTTAATCCAAGTTCTGAATTAAAGTAGCCCGTTAAGGTCAATTGTTTAAACATCGTGAACCAATGTGGTGGCTTACCAGCGACCTCTCGATATAATTCATTCTGCTTAACTGCATTCTTTTCACGTTCTTCTTTTGTTTCCTCATCCTGTTTTTTATTAAACTCATTTGCTTCTTTGTCTAATAAATTCACAAAACTTGTACGTTCTTCAGCAGAAAGATCCAAAAAGTTTTTCTTCATTAACTCTTGTGCTTTTTTATCTAGGTTGTTAATTCCATCCATAAAAACAGCTTGCTGTTCGTCAGTATAACAATCTCTAACCATTACAGGAATAAAACTTCCTACCCCAGCTTCTTTTGCTCCTGGAGTTGAGGTTTTTGGTAAAATAGCTTCTGCTAAGTCTCCCAATAGATCAGTAGTCTTAGGTTCAAATAAAACTTCTACTTGTTTAGTAGCAGAGCGTGAACAACCTTCAAGAAAAAGGCTCGAGCCGATGACCACGCCTCCCATCAACATGGCTACACGCTGAATTGCTTCTCTTCTATTCATAATCAATCTCTTTTTTAATACTTAAAATGTATAATTTACTTCCCAGCCTGGACGATAATTACGTTTTACGAACTGGTTTACTTCATCAAAATTAGTCACACGCATATTATTATTATCCCATAATAGGCGTAAATTTCTTCCTGGATACTTATTATCCACTTTCAAATCAGATCCACGAATGGCTAAATTAGCCATTAGCAAGGCTTCTGTTAATGGTCCAGCGATTTCAAAAGGTGAAGACATCTGCATATTACCGTAACCAGCAATACATCCTTCTACCCATTGCGCCCAGTGACCATCAGCACCACCTTTAACACGTGCATACTTTTGTTTTGGATTGGTATAAGAAGCAGATGTTGGCAGCAATCTTGGATTTGCGGCATAGGTATCAGCTAATATTTTACCTTTGGTACCGATAAATAAAATACCATTACCGCCGTCTCCAAAAGCTTCGTTTGGTCCTAATTCTTCTGGTCTTGGTGGTTGAATTCCGCCATCCATCCAGTGCAGTTTAACATCACCTGTTGTCTTGTCGGTCTTTGGAAAAGTCATGACCGCATAACTGGACGGTGGACAACTTTCTGGGAAATATCCTCGTTTGAATTCATCAACATATACCGAGCCTACAGTTGCCTGTACATCTTTTACATATTGTAGACCATAGATACTAAATGGTGCTTCCATGTTATGGCAGCCCATATCACCTAATGCACCAGTTCCATAATCCCACCAACCTCTCCAGTTAAAAGGAATTAATTTTTCAACGTAATCTTTATTTGGCGCAGTACCTAACCAAAGGTTCCAGTCCAGTTCTTTTGGCACTTCTGCTTTTTGAGTTGGCCACTGGATTCCTTGTGGCCATACTGGACGATCAGTCCAGCAATAAATTTCTTTCAGATCGCCGATCATACCTGCATCAACCCACTCTCTCATCTGTCTCACTCCATCACCTGATGCTCCTTGATTGCCCATTTGGGTTACAACTTTATACTTTTTGGCAGCATGTGTCAATGCACGGGCTTCCCACACATCATGTGCTAATGGTTTTTGCACGTACACGTGCTTGCCCAACTGCATCGCAGCCAAAGCTACGATTGCATGCTGATGGTCTGGTGTTGACACTGAAACAGCATCGATATGTTTATGCTCTTTATCGAGCATTTCACGATAATCTTTATAAAATTTTGCTTTTGGAAATTTCTTTACTGAGTCTGCGGCACGACGTGTATCTACATCACATAAATAAGCAATATTTGCTTTTCCGCTAGCGGCAAATCGTGAAACGTCTGATCCACCCATACCACCAACCCCTACAGATGCAACATTCAACATATCGCTTGGTGCTGTAAAACCAGTACCTCCTAAAACATGACGAGGTAAAATTGTTACTCCAGCTCCAAACAAGGCTGCTTTTTTTAGAAAGTCTCTTCTTGATGAATTATTTTTTTCCATAATTTAGATTTATTGATGATTATAGATTGCCTTTTTTCAGTTCACTTACAGCAAAATCAACCGCTCGGGCTGTTAATGCCATATACGTTAATGAAGGATTGACACAGCCTGCTGATGTCATCGCTGCACCATCTGTTACAAAAACATTTAACGCGTCCCAAACCTGATTGTTACCATTTAAAACAGATGTTTTAGGATCTCTACCCATACGAGCTGTTCCCATTTCGTGGATACCTTGACCAAAACCATATACATTATCGTAGGTATATGTGTCTTTAACACCAATTTTCTCCAACATCTCTTTCATCTCGTTTTGCATGTCACCGCGCATCTTCAACTCATTATCCTTGATTTCAACATCCATTGATAATACAGGAAGACCCCATTTATCTTTTTTAGTCTTGTCTAAGCTAATTTTGTTTTCATGGTATGGTAAAATCTCCCCGAAAGCAGTAAAACCTACGCTCCAATCACCAGCTTCAGTAATCGCATCTTTCCATGCGCCACCTACACTCATCTCTGCGACCTCTCCAGACCAGCGACCACGACCTGCAGCTCCTTGATAACCAAAACCACGTACATAATCACGTTTCTTTTCGTCACCAGCAACGTTCACAAAACGTGGCACATATAATCCTGTTGGTCTTCTACCAAAAACATAACTATCTAAATATCCTTCAACTGTACCACCGGCACCACAACGGAAATGGTGATCCATTACGTTATGACCCAACTCGCCACTGCTACTTCCAAGTCCGCCTTCCCAAACATCAGTAGCTGAATTCATCAAAACCCAAGTTGAGTTAAATGCAGATGCATTTACAAAGATTACTTTAGCGAAAAATTCATAGGTTTGATTTGTTTCTGCATCAATAATCTCCACTCCTTTAGCTTTCTTTGTATTCTTATCATATATGATCTTCGTGACAATAGAAAAAGGACGTAATGTCAAATTACCTGTCGCTACCGCAGCTGGTAAAGTTGCCGACTGTGTACTGAAATAAGCGCCAAAGTTACAACCTAACCAACATTGATTTTGATATTGACAGTTGATACGATTGTGATGAGGAACAGTAATATTAGCTGTTCTTCCCATAATAAAATGGCGATTACCATTATATTCTTTCTTCAAACGAGCTGCTAAATCTTTTTCCACGATATTCATCGCCATAGCTGGCATGAAATCACCGTCAGGTAAAACATCTAGACCATCACGGTTACCGCTGATACCTGCAAATTTCTCTGCATAGCTATACCAAGGTGCAATGTCTTTATAACGAATAGGCCAATCGACTCCGTGACCGTCTTTTAAATTTGCTTCGAAATCCAAATCACCAAGACGGTAAGATTGTCTTCCCCACATCAATGAACGACCACCTACGTGATATCCTCTATACCAATCAAAACGTTTTGTCTCGGTATAAGGACTTTCTTGCTCATTCACCCAATAGTCTAAGTTTTTTTCATTTAAAGGATAATCTCTACTCAAAACAGGACGATCTTTGATCATTTGTTGTGTGCGACCACCTGCGTGCGGAAAATCCCATGGATTTTTATTCGGCGACGGATAATCTTTCACGTGCTCAATATTACGACCACGCTCCAACATCAAGGTCTTTAAACCTTTTTCTGTCAATTCTTTTGCTGCCCATCCACCACTGATTCCTGAACCAATGACAATAGCATCATAAGTGTTATTTTCAGCCATTTTATATTTATGTTTAGTTTAGTTTTTTAATTAACTTTTATTCGGATATAACTTTATTTTCTACTTTCTCGTCTTTAAAAGCAACCAAGAAAATAATAAAAACTACGAATGCAATTCCTGCTGGAATAATCCATGTTTGTTTCCAGAAATCAGCAACATTAGCTTCTTGAAGATACGCATATTTTTCACCAATAAATCCTGCTACCCAGAATCCAATTAGCTGACCTACTCCATAAGTTGCTAATGTGATCAAACCTTGAGCTGCGCTTTTATATTTAATACCTGCCTTACTATCGGTATAAATTTGACCTGATACAAAGAAGAAATCATAACAAATACCATGTAAAGCAATACCTAATATCAACATGAAAGAAAGATCGCCGGCGTTGCCATATGCAAATAAGATATATCTTAGAGCCCAAGCAAGCATACCCACTAAAATTGTTTTCTTAAAACCAAATTTAGAAAAGAAAACAGGTAATGCTAATAAGAATAGGACTTCCGAAATCTGTCCAATAGTCATTTTGCCTGTCGGGTTTTCCATTCCAATTTGATCTAAAAACGGATTAGCATTTTGATAGTAAAATGCTAGAGGAATACAGATCAATATGGAAGAAATAAAGAAAATCAAGAAGTTACGATCTTTCAATAATTTGATTGCATCTAAACCAATAATGGATGCAAACGAAGGTTTTTGATCGGATTCAATTTTAACGGGAGGTGTTTTAGGTAAAGTGAATGAAAATAAACCTAATACTAATGATGCTACCGCTCCCATTAAAAAGGTATTTTTCAAAGCACCGGCAGAAGATGCTTCTGCTGCATCCCATTTAAATAGGTAACTGATCGATAAACCTGCCACGATCCAACCGATTGTACCCCAGATACGGATATTGGAAAATTGTTTTTCAGGATTGCTTAGTTGTCTGAAAGATACCGAATTTACCAATGATAGTGTTGGCATATACAATACCATGTAAGCCAATACATAAGGGTAAAATGATGATATTTCAGTAGCGTTATACATTTGATACATCAGAACAGCACCAACTACATGCAATACACCAAGTATACGCTCTGCATTAAAGTATCGATCGGCAATCATACCGATAATAAAAGGGGCGATAATAGCTCCTAATGATTGGGTAGAAAAGACATTCGCAATTTCAAGCGGTTGTGCTTGTAAATTTTTACTTAGGTAGGTACCCAATGTAACAAACCATGCGCCCCAGATAAAGAATTCCAGGAACATCATGAACGACAATTTAAATCTAATAGATGTAGACATTATATGTTTAGTTTATTTTAAAATAAGAGATTTTTATCAATAATTGGTTTTAATATGACAATCTAGCATAAAAAAAACAATTGTACAAATTACACTAAGAAATTATCTACTTCTCTGTATGCGTTAACCAAAGCTTCTTCTCCCACTTTGCCTCCTTTGGACATGCCGTGTTCCATGCCCACTACACCTTTAAAGCCCCTCTCATGAAGCCATTTAAAGACGTTTTTGTAGTTGATCTCACCTGTTGTAGGCTCTTTTCTACCAGGGTTATCTCCTACTTGGATATATGCGATCTCACTCCAACATTCATTCATTTTATGTATCAAGTTTCCTTCATTTTTTTGCATATGATAGGCATCATATAATAATTTACATGAAGGGCTTCCTACTCCTTTACAAATCTCGTACGTTTGATCCGAATATCTTAGGAATAGATCGGAAGTATCACTTAATGGCTCCAATACCATGGTAATACCATGAGGTTCGAATATCTCTGCTCCTCTTTTTAATGCTTCAATGACATTACCCGTCTGAACACCGATTGATAAATTGCGTTCATAGTCGCCAGGTACGACCGTTACCCATTTTGCATTTACACGTTTTGCAACTTCTACAGACTCTTTACAGCCTTTCAGAAAGATATCGATGTAATCTTGTTTTCCTGCTGCTAATGTATTGGCACCGTTCCCGCCTTTTGGAACAACAAACACACCCATACGCATACCCAAAGCCGCCAAGGTTTCACCTATTTTCTTTTGTTCGTCAATACTACGCCCCGTCATACCATTATCTTCGATACTTCGAAATCCCAACTCGTGCATATATTTGATCTCATCAACAAAACTTTTGCCTGCAGTAGCACTGAACATTCCTTGGTGGGGTGCATAATCCAAATTAAATGTGGCTCCAGCTTTATTTTTTTTCTGTTGCCGCTCTCCTGCTAAGGTGGTCAAGCTCACTGCTGAACCAGCTACCAGTAAGGTATTTTTTAAAAAATCAGATCTTTTCATAATTTCATTATGTTGCTTTTTGTAGAAAAAAATCAGAAAACCCTTTTGAGTATTTTTCTTCTATTTCTCCCCTTTCATTGTTAAATATAATATAAACTTCTAAATTCTTCCTCTTCTTTACAAAATCTAATATCTCGTCAGGTGTCAGTGCCATAAAATAATTATCTAAAGCATCGGCTTCCATAGCAGTTTTTGCATATACCGTCACACTCACTATGGGACTTGAAAACATATATCCAGTTAATGGGTTGACATGGTGGCTGATTTTCTGTTTGCCATTCATCATATATTTCTCAAAATTGCCGGCCGTGGTTAGCGCCCCAGATTTAATACATACTACCTCTGTTTGCAAATGATGATTTGAAGTTGGTCTTTCGATGCCAATTTTAAAAAAATCACCTTGCAAATTTTTGCCTTTGACACGCATTTCACCTCCCAATTCAACAATATAATTTTTGACACCTTTATTTTCAAGAAATTCAGCCAATACATCGACCGAATATCCTTGAGCGATACCATTTACATCAATACTAATGTTGGGTCTTGATTTTTTGAGATAGGGTGCTTCCCAGATCAATTTGTTCATCCCAACCGACGATAAAGTGGAAGTAATTTTATTGGAATCGGGAAAATGCTTGATTTGTGTGGTACCGAATCCCCATAACTGAACAAGAGGTGCTACAGTGATATCAAAAATACCTTTCGTGATCTGATGGTAGTAAAATGATGCTTCAACTACTTTTTGAAAGTGTCGATCCAGTTTGACAATACTTGTTTCCTGTTTATTAAACTGACTGATTGTCGACAATGGATTATAGATTGACATGGATAAATCGATCACTTTCAATATACTATCGACATCATTTTTTGAAACTTGTTCATATTGATCGAAATATGTTATGTGGTAAGAGGTGCCCTGTGCAGGCCCTGACAAGACAATTTTTTGGAGAGGTTGTACAAAATAAGAAGTTTGTTCAGTTTGTGTAGCAGCGATGCCGCACAAACTGAACAAACTTATTGAGAGCAGTATCCATGATTTAAAATACATGAATGCATCCCCTTATTAAATGTATAAATTTGTATTCTGACCAGGTATTGCTACCGGATATGAACCATCTTCTTTTGGTAATACTTTTGGTAAAGCATCCCATGCGTAATTTGCTGGCATAATATCAATGTCCGATTTCAATGCCGCATCCCACTTGATGACTTTTCCTGTATAGCACGCAATACGACCAATAATACCTGTTAAAGTACTGTAAGCTCCATATTCGGCATTATCAAATTTGTATTCTCCTTTTGAAATTGCCTCGAACAATTCTTTATGTTCTTGTTGATAAGGATTTGGATTTCCTTTAGGATCATGACGATAGATTTCATTTCCTTTGGCATCCCAAAGTACAGCTTGGCCATTTGCAGATAGGTATGCTCGACCTTTTGTTGCCTGGAACTGCTCATCAACTCTGTTAGTGACACCTTCAAAGTGAGCACACTGACTGTACACAACCGAATTATCGGGATATGTTAGCTCCAATGCAAAATTATCATAGATCTCTCCATACTCTTTACCTGTTCTATGTGCACGGCTACCTGTACCTTGAATACGTACGGGATATGCACCTTTTACCCAATTGGCAATATCTATATTATGTACGTGTTGCTCTACGATATGATCTCCACACAACCAGTTAAAATAATACCAGTTACGCATTTGGTAATCCATTTCTGTTTGTCCTGGTTTACGTGGTCTTACCCACACGCCACCGCTATTCCAGTACACTTGTCCTGCAACAACATCACCGATAGCACCATCATGTATTCTTTTGATCGCTTCTCGATAATTTGTTTGATATCTACGTTGAAGACCTACAACGACATTTAATTTTTTCTTTTTAGCAATTTCAGCTGCTGCTAAAACTTTACGGATGCCTGGGATATCAACAGCTACTGGCTTTTCCATGAATACATGTTTGCCCTGGCGAACTGCTTCTTCGAAATGCATCGGACGAAACCCAGGAGGAGTTGCTAAAATAACAACATCCGCTAACTTAATGGCTTCTTTGTAGGCATCAAATCCAACAAATTTATGTTGATCAGATACATCGATTTTATCTTGCCATTTATCTTTTAAAGTTTTATAAGTGCTATCCAAATTATCTTTGAAAGCATCAGCTAATGCTACAACTTTAATATTGAAACCAGAGCTTAAAGCATCAAAAGTTGCACCTGTACCGCGACCTCCACAACCGATTAATGCAACTTTAATCACATCACTTCCTGCTGCAAATGCTCCTACGATAGGCATGGAACTTAAAACTGTCCCACCTGCAATAGCTGCTGTCGTTTTTAAAAAATCACGACGTTCAAATTTTTCCATATTTTAGGTATTTAGGGTTATAATTGATATTTTAATAATCTTTAATTGGAGCTTTATCATAATAAGCCATGATCTCCTCATGTGAAGGTGGAGTAACTGGTCTTACCAACCTCATCCCCACAAATGGTGCCTCAGGAAACCACCAATTACTCTTAGGAATCTGTGGATCTAATTGCTTCCAAAAAGGATCTGATGCCAACCGAGCGGCACTTCTCAAATCCATAGGTTCGCTATCAAAAGAACCACCTCTTACACTATTTGGATATAATTTTGTAGGTACTGCAACTGGGTTGTCTGCTACTTTACCTTCAAATTGCTTATAATAATCTTCAATATATTGATCAAAAGTCCACTCAGAAACATTGCCATGCATATCGAATAAACCCCATGCATTTGGTTTCTTAGTGCCGACAAGATGTGTAGATCCATCACTATTTCCTTTATGCCAAGCATATTGATCTAATTGAGATGCATCATCGCCAAAACTAAATGCTTTGTCACTTCCTGCACGACACGCATATTCCCACTCTGCTTCAGTTGGAAGTCTATAAAAAACTCCTGTACGAACATACAACCATTTACAAAATTGAATGGCATTATAATGTGTCATGGCTAAGGCAGGATGCCCTTCTTTACCCATACCAAAAGTCATGTCCAAATAAGGCTTTGTAGGACGTGTAACTGCATCAACCTCTGGTGCTATCTTGCCGTCTAAACTTTGAGTTAGTTCGTAATCCTTATACAAGAAGGGTTCAAATAAATTCCAAGTTACTTCATACTTACCAATCCAGAAAGGTGCTATTTTCACTTCATGAATAGGTTTTTCATCTGCTTTTACATTTCCGCCTTGTTTATATACTCCAGCAGGAATTGCAACCATATCAAATTTCAATTTTGTACCCTTTATTTCTTGTACATAACTTTCCACCTTTTGCTGTGCAAACGACGTACTAGAAATTCCTAACAAGATAAGAGCAAGTAAACTTTTATGCATTTTATTTTTTTCTATAAATAATTGGTCATCACCCTCCCACTAATCCAGACGTATTATTTGTCTAAGATATTAATTTGATTGTGTATTATAAACAATAAGCCTCATAACTTTTTTATTACAAAAGTTAAAAATGATAAGTGCTTAAAAAAAATAAGGCTTGTAAAACAAAGTTTCACAAGCCTTAAATGTAGTACAGACGTATTTTATTACAATAAAATATTACGACTCACTTCTTTGTCTATTGTAATATAGCCCGGATAAAAAATTGACTTACCTGCAATATTGATGGAAGGTTTTATCTTTATTGTAAATAATCCCTTTTTTGTATTGGAATTAGATCCGATAAATCCTGCTAAATCACCGTTATTGATCAAGTCATAAATA
>Ga0308165_1005707_pt1 | contig 11359 bp, 8 predicted proteins | sample PhyWR2_FD_201032 | JGI IMG/M metagenome (GOLD analysis project Ga0308165, IMG submission 201032) | Phyllosphere microbial communities from UC Gill Tract Community Farm, Albany, California, United States - DLSLW.R2 | ecosystem: Host-associated > Plants > Phyllosphere > Unclassified | place: USA... | reverse complement strand
ATGAGATTTCAGAATTGAGTACCGTGCCTTTCTTCATTTTCTTGCTCCACTAGCGAAACGTTTCGCTGAAATAAGTGTAGCCGTAAGAGTGTTCAGAAAACCATCATGACGTAACAGAATTGTGATCGACGTCGAAACGTTTCGCTAAGTAAAATCTGAAGGGAAAAACACAAAGAAAAATGCCGGGCGAGCGTTGCGCTTCCCGGCATTCGTGCGGCGATTTAAATCTCGACCTGCGTTCCTAATTCAATCACGCGGTTAGGCGGAATCTCAAACTGATCCGGCGCACGCAGGGCGTTACGTTGCAGAATAAGATACAGCTTGCCACGCAGGCGCAGATACCATGGCCGTTTGCCGACAATCAGAGACTCATGCGACATAAAGAACGAGGTTTCCATCATGCGACAGCTCAGCCCTTCGAGACCGCAGCGGTGGAAGACCTCTTCCACGTTCGGCGTTTCGCGCCAACCGTAGCTTGCCACCACGCGCCAAAACGTCGGGGATAATTGTTCTATCTGTACGCGACGAACGTTATGCACGTAAGGCGCATCTTCGGTCCGCAGCGTCAGCAAAATCACGCGTTCGTGCAGCACTTTGTTGTGCTTGAGGTTATGCATCAGCGCAAACGGAATAACTTTTTGCGCTCGTGACATGTATACCGCGGTGCCAGGTACGCGTACCGGCGGTGATTTCTCCAGCGAGGCGATCATCGCCTCAAGAGAGTTACCGTGCTCATGCATGCGGCGCAGCAGGCGGAATCGCTCGCTTTTCCACGTTGTCATCACGATGAACATCACCAGACCCAGCGTCAACGGAAGCCAGCCACCCGAGACGATTTTATCCAGGTTTGCCGAGAACAGTGGCAAATCAATACACAGCAGCCCCACCAGAATCAGCGCCACCAGGAACTTATTCCAGTGCCAGTTCCGGTACGCCACGGTGGTCGACAGAATCGACGTAAGCACCATCGTGCCCGTGACGGCAATACCGTACGCCGCAGCCAGATTGCTGGAGTGTTCAAAGCTGACAATCACGATCACCACGGCAACATAAAGCAGCCAGTTAATGAACGGGATGTAGATCTGACCGGATTCCATCTCCGAGGTATGAATAATGCGCATCGGCGACAAATATCCAAGGCGAACCGCCTGACGCGTCAACGAGAACACCCCCGAGATCACCGCCTGAGACGCGATAACGGTCGCCAGCGTCGCGATAATCAACATCGGCACCAGCGCCCAGTCGGGCGCCAGCAGGAAGAACGGGTTTTTGATTGCCTCAGGGTTTTTCAGCAGCAGCGCCCCCTGTCCGAAGTAATTCAGCACCAGAGACGGCAGAACGACGGTAAACCATGCGAGGCGAATCGGCAGCTTCCCGAAGTGACCCATATCCGCATACAGCGCTTCGACGCCGGTAATAGAAAGCACCACCGCGCCAAGCGCAACAAACGAAACGGTTTTGTATTCCAGGAAGAAATGAACCGCCCAGATAGGGTTAAGAGCCTGCAGCACTTCTGGATTGCCGATAATTCCACGCAAACCCAGTGCCGCCAGGATCAGGAACCAGGCCAGCATAATCGGGGCAAACAGCTTGCCCACCAGCCCCGTGCCATGTTTCTGAATCGCAAAAAGCAGAGTCAGGACAATAATGGCGAGTGGAACCACCCAGGTATCTAGCTGCGGCGCGATAATCTCCAGCCCCTCGATCGCCGAAAGCACCGAAATCGCAGGGGTGATCACCACTTCCCCATAGAAGAAGCTGCCACCAATCAACCCGATGATCACCAGGAAAGAGGTCATTCTTGCCGACGTGTTACGCCCCGCCAGGGACATCAACGTCAGAATCCCGCCTTCACCGGCGTTATCCGCGCGCATGACAAACGAGAGATATTTAAGCGAGACCACCAGAATCAGCAGCCAGAAGATGAGTGACAAAAAGCCAAACACGGCGTCACGTTCGACACCAAAACCAAACTGACCGGACAGACATTCGCGAAGCGTGTAAAGCGGGCTGGTGCCAATATCACCGTAGACAACCCCAATCGCCGCAAGCGTTATAGCGCGTAATGATTGCTTATTATCAGTGCTCATAGACTAGTCTTTTCGTTGTAGAACAAATGTGTGCTGAGTCCCTTGGCCCACAAAAAGGCGCACAGTATGCACGATTAATCGCAAGATCGTATCCCTAAATGCAACCGCTTTAATTTAGCGCAAAGAAAATAGCGCCGTACTTCAGTCTATTACCAGCCCATGCCGAAACGTCTATACTCGCATCAAATAGCTGCAACGACAGCGAAAGGACGCAAAACTATTATGGCTCACTCACATTTATTAGCAGAAAGAATTTCCCGCCTCAGCAGCGCACTGGAGAAAGGCCTTTTCGAGCGTAGCCATGCGATTCGCTTGTGTTTGTTGGCAGCACTGAGCGGTGAAAGCGTCTTTTTACTTGGTCCTCCCGGCATCGCAAAAAGCCTGATCGCCCGCCGCCTGAAGTTCGCCTTTCAAAATGCACGCGCCTTTGAATATTTAATGACCCGTTTCTCCACACCTGAAGAGGTGTTTGGCCCGCTGTCGATTCAGGCGCTCAAAGATGAAGGGCGCTATCAGCGTTTAACGGCCGGCTATCTCCCTGAAGCAGAAATCGTTTTTCTGGATGAGATCTGGAAAGCCGGTCCCGCCATCCTGAATACGCTGCTCACCGCCATTAACGAACGCCGCTTTCGCAACGGCGCGTATGAAGAAAAAATCCCGATGCGTTTGCTGGTGGCCGCTTCCAATGAATTGCCGGAAGCGGATAACAGCCTTGAGGCGTTGTATGACCGCATGTTGATTCGCCTGTGGCTGGACAAGGTGCAGGACAAATCCAATTTCCGCTCGATGCTCGTGAGCCAGCAGGACGAAAATGAAAATCCGGTTTCGCCTTCGCTACAGGTGACCGATGATGAGTATCAGCAGTGGCAGCAGGATATCGGCAAGATAAAGCTGCCCGATTCGGTGTTTGAGCTGATCTTCATGCTGCGCCAGCAGCTGGATTTACTGCCATCAGCACCCTATGTGTCAGACCGTCGCTGGAAAAAAGCCATTCGCCTGTTGCAGGCGAGCGCATTATTCAGCGGAAGAGACGCCGTCGCCCCGATAGATCTTATCCTGCTAAAAGATTGCCTGTGGCACGATGCAGAAGGCATGAATCTCATGCAACAGCAGCTGGATGTTTTGATGACCGGGCACGCTTGGGGACAGCAGACCATGCTCAACCAGCTGGGAGCCATCACTCAGCGACGCATCCAGCTTCAACAGCAGCAAAGTGATAAAACCGCGCTTAAAGTCAGTCGCCTCGGCGGGATGTTCTCGCGTAAACCTCACTATGAACTCCCCGCAGAATTGACTGAAACGTCGCTGACGCTTCTTCTGCAGCAACCGCTGAAACTCCACGATATGCAGGTGGTGCACATCACCCTTGAGCGCGAAGCGCTGGCGCAGTGGCTGGACAAAAGCGGTGAGATCCGCGGTAAGCTAAACGGGATCGGTTTTGCGCAGATCCTGAATATGGAAGTGGATACCAGCCTGCATCTGGTGATCCGCGATGTCAGTCTGCAAGGATCACGCCTTGCCCTGCCTGGCAACGCTTCTGATAACGTGCCGGAAGAGATCAAACAGCAGCTGGAAGCACTGGACACCGAGTGGCACCAGCAACATACGCGCTTCAGTGAGCAGCAAAAATGCCTCTTTGTGCACAGCGACTGGTTGGGTCGTATCGAAGCCAGCCTGCAGGATGTCAGTGCGCAAATTAAACAGGCGCGTCAATGCTAACGCTGGATACGTTGAATGTGATGCTGGCCGTCGGAGAGGAGGGGTTGATCGAAGAGGTCGTGCTCACCCTACTCGCTTCTCCGCAGTTGGCAGCTTTCTTTGAAAAATTCCCCCGTATCAAAAAGGCCGTTACCGACGACCTGCCGCGCTGGCGCGATAGCCTGCGCAGACGTCTCAAAGAGACCGAAGTCCCGCCTGAACTGACGGAAGAGGTGGAGTGCTATCAGCAATGCCAGCGGTTATCGACACCCCAGTTCATGGTTCAACTGCCGCAAATTCTGACGCTACTTGATAAGGTGCACTCTCCTTATGCGGCTCAGGCCCGCAAGCTGGTGACAGACAACGCCACGTTTACCCCGGCGTTGCATACCCTGTTTTTGCAGCGCTGGCGACTCAGCCTGGTGGTACAAACCACGTCACTCAACCAGCAGCTTCTGGAAGAGGAACGTGAACAACTGCTCAGTGAAGTTCAGGAACGCATGACGCTGACCGGGCAACTGGAACAGGTGCTGGTGGAAAATGAACATTCCGCCGGACGTCTTTGGGATATGAGCGCCGGGCAAATCAAACGCGGTGATTATCAGCTGATTGTGAAATATGGTGATTTTCTGGCGCAGCAACCCGAACTCATGCAGCTCGCAGAACAGCTTGGGCGCTCGCGAGAAGCCAAGTCAGTACCGAAAAAAGACGCCCCGATGGAAACCTTCCGCACGCTGGTGCGCGAGCCCGCCACCGTACCGGAGCAGGTGGACGGATTACAGCAGAGTGACGATATTTTACGCCTGTTGCCGACCGAACTGGCGACGCTGGGTATCACCGAACTGGAATATGAATTTTACCGTCGGCTGGTGGAGAAACAGCTTCTCACCTATCGCCTGCAGGGTGAATCCTGGCATGAGAAAATCAGCCAGCGCCCGGTCATACATCAGGATTTTGACGAACAGCCACGCGGCCCCTTTATTGTCTGCGTGGATACCTCGGGCTCAATGGGCGGTTTCAACGAGCAGTGCGCCAAAGCGTTTTGTCTGGCACTGATGCGCGTGGCCCTCGCAGACCGGCGTCGCTGCTTTATTATGCTTTTTTCCAGTGAAGTCGTGGGCTATGAGTTAACGGCTGAACAGGGCATCGAACAGGCAATCCGCTTTTTGAGCCAGCGCTTTCGCGGCGGAACGGATATCGCCAGCTGTTTTCGTTCCATCATCGAACGGATGCAGGGCGGCGACTGGTATGACGCCGACGCGGTAGTGATATCTGATTTTATTGCCCAGCGATTGCCGGACGACGTGGTGGCAAAAGTGAAGTCGTTGCAGCGGGATCAACAACATCGCTTTCATGCCGTGGCGATGTCTGCACATGGAAAACCCGGCATCATGCGCATTTTCGATCATATCTGGCGCTTTGATACCGGGTTACGTAGCCGTCTTATCCGACGCTGGAAACGCTAATTAAAGAAGAGAATCCACGCTCGCACGAATCTGCTGTGGCCATACACCGCATTGAACCTGGCCGATATGGGACAGTTGCAGCAGCAGCATCGTTAAACGAGACTGACCAATACCACCGCCAATCGTCTGCGGCATCTCGCTGCGCAGCAGCGCCTGATGCCACTCGAGTTTCAGGCGATCTTCATCACCCGTCACCGCTAGCTGACGTTTAAGCGCGTCGGCATCCACGCGGATCCCCATTGAAGAAAGCTCAAACGCGTCTTCCAGAATAGGGTTCCAGACCAGAATGTCGCCGTTCAACCCCGCGCGTTCGTTTTCACCGGAGGTGCTCCAGTCATCATAATCCGGCGCACGCACGTCATGACGTTTGCCGTCAGACAGTTTACCCCCGATACCGATCAGGAATACCGCGCCCAGCTCTTTAGCGATCGCACGCTCACGGCCTTTTGCATCCTGATCCGGGAAACGGCTCAACAGATCCTGACTGTGAATAAAGTGGATCGTGTCTGGCAGGAACGGTGTCAGACCGAACTCTTTACTGACGGCTGTTTCCGTCGCTTTGATTCCCGCATAAATCGCTTCTACGGTGGATTTCAGCGTACCGACATGGCGTTCGCCATCACCCATCACTCGCTCCCAGTCCCACTGGTCAACGTAGACAGAATGAATGGCAGTCAGGCGGTCTTCATCGGGGCGCAGGGCTTTCATGTGCGTGTAAAGCCCTTCGCCCGCGCTGAAGTCGTGTTGTCCTAACGTTTGACGCTTCCATTTCGCCAGTGAATGCACCACTTCGAACTGGGCGTCTGGCAGTGTTTTCACTTTGACCTGTACCGCTTTTTCGCAACCAGACAGGTTATCTTGCGTCCCATCACCTACGCGGCTGAGGATCGGTGCCTGAACTTCAATCAGGCCCAGCTTCTCTTCAAGCTGACGTGAAAAATGGGATTTAACGAAGCTGATCTGGCGTTGTTTTACGATGTAAGCGGTTTTCATTTTTATACTCCTGCGTCCTGTTGATATTGATTAAGCAACAAAACAGGACCTCAATTCAATAATCCAACAAGAAAAAGCCACGTTAACTTTTGATTCGATAAAATATGAGGCTAGAATAGAGTAATTACTCATTCTTCATAAGAAAAAACGATGGAAAATTATCAGATCGATAATCTGGACCGAGGCATCCTTGAAGCATTAATGGCGAATGCACGTACCGCTTACGCCGAACTGGCAAAACAATTTGGCGTAAGTCCCGGCACGATTCACGTTCGTGTAGAAAAGATGAAGCAGGCCGGCATCATTACCGGAGCGCGAATTGACGTCAGCCCTAAGCAGTTGGGTTATGACGTGTGCTGCTTCATTGGCATTATTCTGAAAAGTGCGAAAGATTATCCGTCTGCGTTGGCAAAACTTGAAAGCCTGGAAGAGGTGACTGAAGCCTATTACACCACAGGGCACTACAGCATCTTTATTAAGGTCATGTGCCGGTCGATCGACGCCCTGCAACAGGTACTTATCAACAAGATCCAAACAATTGATGAAATTCAGTCCACCGAGACACTGATCTCCCTGCAGAACCCGATCATGCGTACCATCCGCCCGTAGCAGGGCGTTTTAATCACCACATTTTCCACAGGTAGATCCCAGCTCACTCACAGCGTACAATGATCCCCTCTTTATATGAGCGAGCGATCATGGCAGATATAACTCTTATCAGTGGCAGTACTCTTGGCGGCGCGGAATACGTTGCAGAACATTTGGCCGAAAAGCTCGAAGATGCTGGGTTTTCTACCGAAACACTGCACGGCCCGTTACTGGAAGACCTTCCTATTGATGGGATTTGGCTGCTGATCACGTCAACGCATGGCGCTGGCGATATCCCGGACAATCTGCAACCTCTCTATGATGAGCTACTTGAGCAGCAACCGAGCCTGACCGCCGTACGTTTTGGTGCAGTGGGTATCGGTAGCCGCGAATATGACACTTTTTGCGGTGCAATAGAGAAAGTTGAAGCCGCGATCACGTCCTGCGGTGCAAAACAGATCGGCGAAACACTGAAGATCAACGTCCTCGATCACGATATTCCAGAGGATCCAGCCGAAGAATGGCTGAGTGAATGGAAAAATTTACTCAAAAACGATTAAAGATCACGCGATCAGATGTGGATAAGTCTGGTTAAAAGCTTGGGTTAAGCGGTAGTTATCCAAGGTATAACGCTTGCTTCCTTTTTGAGCTGTGGATAAAGCCACGATCTAACCCCAGCTTATACTGTCCAGGATCACCGATCATTCACAGCAAACGATCCTTTCTAACGTTATGATCTTCCTGATGAGATCCCGCTTATCCACAGAAACGTGCGATCCTAATAAGAGATCATAGTAAAACAGATCTCTAAATAAGAAGATCTTCTTTTTAATAGCCAAGATCCCAATGCTTTCTCGAAAGACTAAACTTGAGTAGAATCCACGGCCCGGGCTTAAATCCATTTTCAAACCGCTTTACGCAAGGCAGGAAAGCATGTTTTATCAGGATCCTTTTGACGTCATCATCATTGGCGGGGGTCATGCAGGCACTGAGGCCGCCATGGCCGCAGCGCGTATGGGTCAACAGACCCTGCTTTTGACACACAATATCGACACGCTGGGACAAATGTCCTGTAATCCGGCGATTGGCGGCATTGGGAAAGGACACCTGGTAAAAGAAGTCGATGCCCTCGGCGGCTTGATGGCGAAGGCGATCGATCATGCTGGAATTCAGTTTAGGATACTAAACGCGAGCAAAGGACCGGCAGTCCGCGCCACCCGTGCTCAGGCAGACCGTGTGTTGTACCGGCAGGCGGTACGTACTACGCTGGAGAATCAACCCAACCTGATGATCTTCCAGCAGGCGGTTGAAGATCTGATCGTCGAAAACGATCGCGTTGTCGGTGCGGTGACCCAAATGGGACTCAAATTCCGTGCCAAGGCGGTTGTGTTAACGGTGGGGACTTTCCTCGACGGCAAAATTCATATTGGTCTGGATAATTACAGCGGTGGCCGTGCTGGCGATCCGCCATCCATTTCGCTGTCCCGTCGTTTACGTGAGCTTCCGCTGCGCGTTAATCGCCTGAAGACCGGTACGCCGCCGCGCATTGACGCGCGCACTATCGATTTCAGCGTGCTGGCTCAACAGCATGGTGACACGGCTGTTCCTGTCTTCTCGTTCATGGGCAATGCTGCTCAACATCCTCAACAGGTACCGTGTTACATCACGCATACCAACGAGAAAACTCATGATGTGATCCGCAATAATCTTGATCGCAGCCCGATGTATGCCGGGGTGATCGAGGGGATCGGCCCACGCTATTGCCCGTCGATCGAAGACAAAGTGATGCGCTTTGCCGATCGTAACCAGCACCAGATCTTCCTGGAGCCGGAAGGCCTGACATCTAATGAAATTTATCCGAATGGCATCTCCACCAGCCTGCCGTTTGATGTGCAGATCCAAATCGTGCGTTCAATGCAGGGTATGGAAAACGCAAAAATTGTGCGCCCTGGCTATGCGATTGAGTACGATTTCTTCGATCCTCGCGATCTGAAGCCGACACTGGAAAGCAAATTTATTCAGGGCCTGTTCTTTGCCGGTCAAATTAACGGCACTACGGGTTACGAAGAAGCCGCTGCCCAAGGGCTGCTGGCGGGCTTGAACGCCGCTCGTTTTTCTGCCGAAAAAGAGGGCTGGGCACCGCGCCGCGATCAGGCTTATCTGGGTGTTCTTGTTGACGATCTCAGCACTATGGGCACAAAAGAACCGTACCGCATGTTTACCTCGCGTGCGGAATATCGTCTGATGCTGCGCGAAGATAATGCCGATTTGCGTCTCACCGAAAAGGGTCGTGAGTTGGGTCTGGTTGATGACGAACGCTGGGCACGCTTCAACGAAAAGCTGGAACGTATCGAAACCGAACGTCAGCGTCTGAAATCGACCTGGGTGAATCCGCTAGCCGATTCCGCTGCCGAAGTGAATGCTCACTTAACAGCGCCGCTGTCGCGTGAAGCCAGCGGTGAAGATCTGTTACGTCGCCCCGGCATGACTTACGAACAGCTGGTGCAGATGACGCCATTTGCACCAGGCCTTGACGATGCTGAAGCGGCTGAGCAGGTTGAAATTCAGGTCAAATACGAAGGTTACATCGCTCGTCAGCAGGATGAGATCGAAAAACAGCAGCGCAATGAAAATACGCTGCTGCCAGAAATGCTGGATTATCGTCAGGTGACGGGGTTGTCTAACGAAGTTATCGCCAAACTGAACGATCATAAACCCGTCTCGATCGGTCAGGCATCGCGTATTTCTGGCGTAACACCGGCGGCCATTTCCATTCTGCTGGTCTGGCTGAAAAAACAAGGTATGCTGCGCCGCAGCGCTTAAGTTTATGATAATCGTTGCCCGGCCGCATTGCGTTGGCCGGGCCAACAATCCTCTCTACAGGTATTCACCGTGCTCAACAAACTCTCTCGTCTGCTGGAACAGGCCGGCATTTCGCTCACCGATCACCAGAAAAACCAGCTGGTGGCGTATGTCGATATGCTGAACAAATGGAATAAAGCGTATAACCTTACGTCAGTTCGCGATCCTAACGAGATGCTGATTCGTCATATTCTCGATAGCATTGTGGTTGCGCCTCATCTGCACGGCGAGCGCTTTATTGACGTCGGGACTGGCCCGGGATTACCCGGTATTCCGCTATCAATTGTGCGACCTGAGTGTCAGTTCACGTTGCTGGACAGCCTTGGCAAGCGCGTACGTTTCCTGCGTCAGGTGCAGCATGAGCTGAAGCTTGAGAACATTGAGCCGGTGCAGAGCAGGGTAGAAGCGTTTCCTTCCGAGCCGCCATTTGATGGCGTGATCAGCCGAGCATTCGCTTCCCTCAACGACATGGTGAGTTGGTGCAAGCATTTACCGGCGCAGGATGGCCGTTTTTATGCGCTTAAAGGTCTGGTGCCTGATGATGAAATCGCCCTGTTACCTGAGGGTTATAGCGTCGAGTCCATTACTAAACTTCAGGTTCCGCAGCTTGAGGGTGAACGTCATTTGGTGGTGATTAAACCAAATCATTTTTAAAAGATGTATAAAAATGTGGAATTTGTGCTGTTCTTAGTGTGTTAAAAAACAGCATGGAAAAAAGATTCCGTTAGAGGCTGATTTAACGTGAATGTTACCAGTGATTTTCTTGGGGTTAACTTCATCAGTGTTGTTAACTCAAAAGATAGTCAAGCATGAAAATATCAGCCTGCTAAAAGTCGGAATCGGTAACAACATATTGATGTTAAATTTTTATTAAAAATGTCAATGAAAGGTTTTTGTTGTAGATAAGGTTGTTTTGAGAAAAGTTGCGTTAATTAACCTTTAATATCATAAAGATGAAATAATCCGATTTATGGATTTGATAACTATGACCTTATCGTAAATGTGTATTTTGTGATCTCGTGCACGCTTTATCATCAACGTTTCAGAGCCGTTTGCCGTTTTGCATTCTGGCTCACTCTTTGATGAAAAGTTGAAAAATAGCGGTAGTGAAAAATTTTTAAACATTTATTCACCTTTTCGCTACTTATTGTTTGAATTCACGGGGGCGCACCGTATAATTTGTCCGCTTTTTGCTGCTTGACTCTGAGCCTTAAAGAACGTTTTATACGACACGCGACGTACCTCGAAGGGAGCAGGAGTTTAACGTGATGTCTGTGTCGCTCTTGAGTAGAAACGTTGCACGTAAACTTCTGTTCATACAGTTTTTGGCCGTGATAGCAAGTGGACTGCTGTTCAGCCTGAAAGACCCCTTCTGGGGCATCTCCGCTGTTTGTGGAGGCCTGGCAGTGGTTTTGCCAAACATGTTATTTATGATTTTTGCCTGGCGTCATCAGGCGCATACACCCGCCAAAGGCCGCGTGGCCTGGTCCTTCGCTCTTGGCGAAGTGTGTAAGGTGTTGCTGACCTTTGCCTTACTGGTGGTGGCGCTGGCTGTTTTCAAAGTGGTATTTTTGCCGCTGATCGTGACGTGGGTTTTGGTGCTGGTGGTACAAGTTCTGGCGCCAGCTGTAATCAACAACAAAGGGTAAAAGGCATCATGGC
>Ga0308165_1005706_pt1 | contig 11360 bp, 12 predicted proteins | sample PhyWR2_FD_201032 | JGI IMG/M metagenome (GOLD analysis project Ga0308165, IMG submission 201032) | Phyllosphere microbial communities from UC Gill Tract Community Farm, Albany, California, United States - DLSLW.R2 | ecosystem: Host-associated > Plants > Phyllosphere > Unclassified | place: USA... | reverse complement strand
CACGTTCCAGGTCCATGGAATCCAGCACCTGGGCTGCCATTTCGCGATCGGAGAGGCCGCCGCAAATCTGGATGATACGGTCAGACAGCGTCGATTTACCGTGGTCGATGTGGGCAATAATAGAAAAATTTCTTATGTTCTTCATAAATATATGTTTTTATGCTCGCTATGCGGATTATTTCTTTTTGATGGACACAGCGGTGGACACCCCACAGTAACTACCCCATCAACGACTGGCGTGCATATTACACTGTAGCGTCGAAATCGTCAGCATACGATCTGTTGATTAACATTACACAGAGCAACGCGAAAGAGACGTTTAACGCACAACCAGCAGATCCGAATAGCGCAATATGCCCCGCCCCGGCGTCGGGATAGACGAGGCCTGTTACCTTTTATTGTTAAGACTGAGCATCCGGCTGATCTTGCTGGCTGACCCGCCCGGTTTCTTCCATTTCTTTTTCCGAAGCGGCCTGCTGCTGGTTCCAGATAGAGCCCTCCGGCATATCAAGGCGGATGTCGATCCAGCTATTCGCCGGCACATCCATCGGCACGCCCTTCGTTTTAACAATGTCGCCGTCTTCACCAAGCATGTAACGACGCTTATACAGTCGGACAGTGATGCCTCCGCTTTCCGTTTCCTCAGCCTCAACCACACCTAATTCACCCATGCCGCCTGGGTCCATTGGTGGTAAAAGTTGCCAGCCCTCCGATGCCAGCCCGGCTGATCCTGTGAGGACGTAAACGCCGGTATCGAGTCGCGAAATATTGATGCCCTCGGCCTCAGCATTTGCCGTGCCACAGCCGCACCAGGTAAAGCCAGTTTCATCGACATCCGGCCGCTGACATTCATCTTTCGATTTAACGATTCGGGCCACCGGCGATGCGGCTTTAAGCGTGCCGTCAGATGCTTTTGTCGTATTTAGTGTCGTATAAAATTCAGCCTGTATAGTTCCGGTAGGATTACTGCGGGCTCGAATGCCAGCTTTACCGTCTCGACTGATAAGCAGTTCAACTATCTGAAGCTCGGTTCGGGCAACGCAAATACCTCCTCCCCAGACCGCAGGCGATGCCGGATGCCACCACCCGGGCACCGACGCTTCACCCGAAAAGGTAAACAACTCACCGCCAGTTAAGTTCGTATAAGTAGGGTCAATATCTCCCGGGCCACCCCGTAATGTCGGTAAACCAATACCCCGGTACCCAACGAGAGGAACCTGTGAATATACCGATGAACGAAGAGTCGTAACGGAATCCCTTGTGGCCACACTTCCTAAACCGAGGTTTGCACGGGCCTCCTCGGCAGTCTTCGCGCCGGTGCCGCCCTGTGCGACAGAGAGCGCAATTGTCAGACCGGAAAGCGATGTAATGTCGCTGTTTGCCCCCTTCTTCGCGAGCGACTTCTGCCCCGGCACAGTGATCTGCTGGCCATTGGTGGTGATAGTCACGTCACCGGCGCCGTTCATCACATCAGCGAACCCGGACATGTTGCGCTGGTACATGGTGAATGTCTCGGCGATGTCCTGCGCCAGGCCGTCAACGCTCAGGCTGTCGCTCAGCAGAATGGCGTACTTCGTGCCCGCCGGGATAGCCGGGCTGATGGCCGGTGTAACGGCAAGTGCGGTACCGCTGGTAATGCCGGTAATCTGCAGTACCTGCACGGGGTTCGTGAATGCAATCAGCGTGCAGCCGACGCGGATCAGACTTCCTGCTGCCGTGAAGTTCGTGCCAGTACCGGTAATGGTATTGCTGCTGCCTGCAATGGTGCCAGTTGTGTAAATCATATTTTCTCCAGAACGTAAAAAAACCGCTCAGTGGCGGGTTTCTTATTTATTGAACAGATGGATGGTTTAAGGGCGGATTACAGATTTGGAATAACGGCGAAAGGAATTTTCAGTCCGTAAGGTTTCAGCGTGCCGGCCCACGAAGCCTGGTTCTGGTTTATCCATACCGCCTGCAATGTTCCGCCAGAAAAGCGAAAAAACAGCCCGGAGTAACCTGAACCCATTTCGTCTGCAGAGAGGTTCCCTGGGCAGTTACTGGCAAGCAGCCAGGTATTCGTTCCGATGTTCTGTGAATACGCCACGTTATCAAGATCGTAATTGGCGGGTATTTCAAAGAACCCCGTTACCCGTGGCACTTTAGCCGCTGTCACAGCTGACCAGACGAGCTTTCCGGCTGCATTAAACACATCAAGATAGCCGCTGGATGTTGCCACGTCATAGCCCGTGCGGGCCATGGTGCCGGCATTAGTTGTCATATAGGGATAACCAAAGATGACTTTGCCATTGTTGTTAAATTTGAACCACTGAAGGTTCGTATCATTTGGGTATGGCCCAACAGCAAAGCCCATATCTGTCGCGTTACCGATCGGCGTATTTATACTGAAATACCCCGCATCGGTAATTGAACCATAAGCTTTCGAGTCCCGGTAATAGGTTCCCAAAAAATCGGAGTCCACTACCTTTGCGCCGGCAGTGTTAAATGATTGAAATCCACTCATATAAAGGCATACACATTAACTGTGATAGTGTGCGCCGTCGCATATTTCAGAAGGATGAAAGTTCTTATCCCTCCGTTGTATGCCCGGCAGTAATAATAACCGGGCTCACGGCCACCCGGCACGGCTACAGGCACAGCAAAATAACCGGCAGCCGTGGCGCCACTAAAAGCAGTGGTCACTACGGTTGCGTTCGATCCGACTGATACTGTAACCGCTCCAACAAAACGGCAATTGTAATCACCGATATCTGCGACAAGATTGCCGGCGGCATCCCAGCACTGTACGCCCTGCGGCATAATTATCCCTCCTGTTACCAGAGTCCCATTCTTACGCGCAGCACGTTGTTATTATCGAAAATCTGAATCAGGGTATTCGAAATAACCATTCTGCCCGTACCGGCGCTACCGTTGATATAAAACGTTCCTGATTTATTAAGCTGCCAGCCAGTGCTGTTGGCCACATAATTTGTTGACTGGATATAACTCCCTATTTTGGCGTTGGTGATAGTGCCATCCTGGATAAAAGTATCCCGGATGAACGTCTGCCCGTTCTGGATAACAAACGGCAGTGACACCGCGCCGCCAGCCTGGCTCATTACAGCAAAGCGATCGGCAAGGAAGAGGACCTGAGACTGCATGCCGGCAGGCGAATTCTGCACGCCTATTCCCATCCCCGCCGCATACTGCATACCGTTTGCATCCACACCGACTTTGATGCTGTACATCGCACTGAGATTGCCGCTGATATCCGCAACGGCCTGCGCACTTTCGACAACAGAAGCGGACTGGTCATTAACAGTGACGGTAAGGGTGTTAATTTTCGTCGCAGACGCCTGGGTAAAATCAGCCAGCGTTTTTGACAGGTCTGTTGCGTCAGCGACATTCCCGCCAGCGGTGGAATCCAGCGTTTTCAGCGATTCGGCAACGGCCTGGCTGGCATCTGCCATGACATTATCGACACGCTGAATGCCTGCCTGGTTGTCGCCGTACTGCACGCTCATCCGCTGTGACTGACTCACCTGCGCCAGGGTGTTCTGAATAAGCGCTGTCGAGTTATTCTGGATACTCCCCTTAATGGTATCGGTCTGTCCGGCAATCTCTGCTGATATCTCATCGAAACGCGAAGCTGTGGACGAATCCAGATCGGTGACCGTCTGTGTAAGCTCAGTCACGTTCGCCGTGTTCTGCTCCGTCTGTGCTGTGAGCTGGTCAACTGCCGTTGTGCGGGCTTCCGTTTCCGTGGCAATGGCCTGACGAGCTTCGGTGATGCCCGCTTCGTTCTCCTGCACCTGCGCGGTGAGTTCATCAACCGCCGTGGCTCGCGCTTCCTCCTCATTAGTGAGTGCCTGACGAACCGCAGTGATGCCGGAGGCATTCTGTTCCGTTTTCGCTTCCAGCCGGGTGACATCACTTACCCGTGCTTCTGTTTCCGTGGCAATCGCCTGACTGACATTTTCAAATTTCGCGGAGTTCTCACCGAATTGCACTGACATCGTGGTGCGAATATCGGCCTGTGCCAGCGTGTTGGTGATTGACGCTGTTGCGGCATTCTGAATTGCGCCGGAGGCCTGGTCTGTTTTCGCCGTGAGTTCGTCAAGACGCGAAGCTGTGGACGAATCCAGATCGGTGACCGTCTGCGAAAGGCTGGTTATATCAGCCTCGTTCTGCTCCGTCTGCGCTGTGAGCTGGTCAACCGCCGTTGTGCGCGCTTCCGTTTCCGTGGCAACGGCCTGACGAACTTCGGTGATGCCAGCCGCATTCTGTGCAGTCTTCGCTTCAAGACGTGTCACATCTGTAACGCGCGACTCCGTCTCTGTGGCAATAACTTCCCTGAGCTGCTCAAACTTCGCTGAGTTCTCACCGTTCTGCGCAGATTGCCTGGTCACGACATCAGTAATAGCCAGAGCGTTACTGATAATGGCCTCAGCAGTTTGCTTATTAGCCGCAACGGCCACAGCGATACTGTCCGAATTATTCAGAATGTCGTCAGCGAGCTTCCCGACATCAACAATGATCCCGTCAGTGACGTCTTTACCGGACTGTACGGCATCAGCGAGCCTGTCGGCGTTATCTTTTATGGCCTGAGCCAGGTCAGCTACGGTCTGGCTTGTTTCAATCGCATTCTCTATCAGGTCCTTAAAGACGTCGGTGTCTTTCATCTCATCGAGGATGGCGGCGGTGATATCAGAAACATCAGAGCTGGACTGCCCCATCACCCATTCCGTATAGCCCGATTCGTTCCCCGTCTTGTCGACAAGCTGCGCGCGGTACCAGAAAGTGATGCCCGCTTTCAGGCCCATCTGCTGATACTTGCGCGCCGGGTACGGCACATCAGCCAGCAGCATCGGCTCATCGCCCGTCGCCGTGGTGCTGTACTGAATTTCCGTTTTCAGCGTGTCGCCGGTATTTGCAGGGAATCCCCAGTTCAGCTCGATGCCGAATACCACGTTGTCCGACGCGGTAAACCCGACAGGCTTCGGCGGATTACCCACTTTCCCCGTCAGCGCCTTCTCTTCCGAATAGCCCCAGCCGCTGGAAATCTCTGCGGCGTTAATGGCGCGCACCCGTACCAGATAACGCCCGGCGTAAATGCCCGGCACATCAAACGACGTGGTTGAGCTGCGCGGCACGTTCACCCAGTTCCCGTCATTGCGGCGCCACTGTGCCTCATAAGAAATAGCGTTCTGCGCCTGGTCCCAGCTCACACGCATGGTTTCCACGCTGATCCCTTGTTGCACAACAGAGAAAGAGCTGATAACGATATTATCCGGCGGGAACTGGTTGCCCGGTGGAATAACACTTATCGGACGCTCGTCAATCAGCGCGCCGGTATCGATACGGGCGTATTTATCCGGATCGTAATACGCACCGGAAATAGTAAACGTGCCGTCATTGTTATCTGTCACGCTCACGACGCGGTACTGCTGCGCATAGAGCTTCTCAGATTCGACAACCCACACACTTTCCACCTGCGGCGTTTCACCATAAGCCACAGTTACCGTCACAGCATTCCCGTTAACGGCCTGAATCGTTCTGCTCTGCGCCGCACCGGATGGCAGGTTCAGGATAAGGCGATCGCCGGCAACGGCGTCGGGCTTGCGGTCGAGTGTGATAACCCTGCCGTTCACCGCGCCGATGCGGCCGCCGGTTACCTTCCCGGAAAGCATTTCATCGGCGACGGCAATAACATAGCCCGGCTGCGGGATCATGCCATCGAGTCCGACAGAAAACGTCACCACACGGTCTTTGTTGTTGGTCAGGATGCCCCAGCGCCCCTTGCGGTTTGCCTCGCTCTGCCGGGTACAGCCAATAGCGGTCAGCTCGAGCTGGTTGAAGCCATAGCGTGATACCAAATCCTGCTCAAATACGGATTCCATCGCGTCAGCATAGGCATTATCCGGATCGGACCATGACACCAGCGCTGTGGTATAGCGGTTTTTGGTGGTGCTGCTCGAGTAATTAAAAGTGCCATCGATCACGTTCGCTCGCGTGTAGCTGTAATCGATATCGCGTGGCATATCCGCCAGCGCAACAATCTGATTGCCGCCCCAGTAAGTCATGCCACGAAAGATGGCGGCAAAGTCACGCAGCACAGTATAAGCATCGTTGCGGCTCTGGACGTAGACGTTACATGTATAACGCGGTTCGGTGCCGCTGCCGCCTTTGCCATCGGGAACCATCTGATCGCAATATTGCGCTACCTGATACAGCGTCCATTTATCGATATTCTCCGCCGTCAGCCGGTTGCCCAGGCCGAAGCGATCGGAGACAACGATGTCGTAGAAAATCCACGCCGGGTTATCGGTCCATGCCCATTTAAACGAGCCTGTCCATGTGCCACTGTAGCTGCGCGTCACAGGGTCGTAATTATCCGGCACGCGGATCACGCGCATCTTCGGCTCGCAGGATATCGGCGGGATACTGCCGTTGAACTGGCTGGAGTCGAATTCGATATAAAGCAGCGCGGTGTTCGGATAGCGAAGCTTTGCGTCGATGACTTCGGTATAGCTCTGCAGCGTCATCGCATCGCCGATTTTTGCACTGTTCGCATCTGCGGTGATTTTGCGCAGGCGAACGGTCCAGGTGCTGCCGGCCTGCGGCAAATCAATACGGTGACTGCGTTCGTAACCGGAGGTGGTTTTGCCCGTTACCGCGGTATCGATGACGGTGGTCCAGGTGCCGCCGTCGGTTTGCAAATCGATGGCATATTTAATGGAGTAACCGACCAGATCGCCATCGTCCTCCTGATTAAACAGTGACGGCCATTTCAGGCGCAGGCGAACGGCAGAAAGCTGCGTGTTGGTGAAAGTATGCGTCCATGCGACCGAACTTTTAACCACGGTCCCTACGCTGATTTCATTCTCGGTACCGGGCATGCCCTGGATATATTTTTGCGACTGGGTACCGGATCGAAACTCCCACGCCACACCAGAGAAGTTCTGAGAGCCGTCCGCGTTTTCCAGCGGCGTCCCGTCCAGGAAGATGCTTTTACCGTCCAGCCCGCCACCGAATTCACCTTCGCCCAGGGCGATAAGCAGTTTGGCTTTTGCGATGGACTGTAAATCGTCCGGCTGTTCTGTGGGCGTGCGCGAGCTGGAGCCGCCACCTTTGCGCCCTTTGATTGCGATTGCTGTTGCCATATTGCGCCCATAAAAAAAGCCGCACGATGGCGGCTAAGGTTGATAACTGATCAAATATCAGGATGTTGCGGTGCTGCATCCCTGGTTACTGTGCATATTCAGCCCGTCGGTGTTTGGCGCACAGACGCACACAGCAAAAGAGGGATGGCTGATTACCTCTGATTAACGGAGATATAATGAGTTTATTAAAAGGTGATTATCAGGATGATGCTCTGGCTTTTATGCTGGCGACTTTAATGGCTGAATCCGACAATCCTGGAGACTTACGGTCGCGCATTGTTCAGTATATGGATAAGGCATTCGGTTCTGACCTTGGCGGTATGACGCCACCAGAACAAGACAGAGCCAACGCCATCGCTAATCTTTATGCGAAGGCTGACAATATTTATCATCGAATTAAGAACTAAATATTTATCCCCGTTCAGCCGGGGATATTCATCTCTGCAAGTATTGAAAGAATATGTTCGTTTGCCCTTTTTTCAAAATCTGAAAATGAGGTGTCAGGGTCATAGTCTTCACTATAACGTGAACGAATTTCTACGCTTCGGGAAATTCCGTCCAATTCAGAAACCACAACATCGCATTTCAAAATCTTAATGGCGGTAAAACCGAAGCCTCTTTCAGTAGAAAACCCATCTTTGTCTGCAATAAAGCGCATTCCAACTTCCGGAAAGCCAACATTTATTTTCATAACTCTCTCCCGCCTTTCGGCACTGTTTAATTACTGCTGATCTTCAACGTAAATACCGGCTGAAATAATTGCACCACCAATTCGGCGTTTACCGTAACCGAGCGGGACCGGATAGCCCTGTGCTGCGGTGTTGGTCACACCACCGAAGGCATAGGATGCCTGGTTGTCAGCACTTTGTTTGCTGGCGAGGCCTCCGGCCTGGGGGGATAGCATCTGGATGACGCCGCCAGCCATCATGCCTATGCCCGCAGTTACCATACCGCTACCAATGACTCCACCGATACCAGTCCAAGATGTCATAATGCCAACAACAGCGCCCACAACCACCAATACAGCACCTAATATAGTTTGCAGCGCGCCGGCTTTTTTGCTGCCGATCACAACAGGAACAATGCGAATGACATCTTCAGTTACGGGAAAGCCTAAATCATCCTCTCCAATATTTTTTTTACCCCGAAACACCGCATACGTGAGTCCGCGTCGCTCGCTGGTAATCATGTATTTTTCAAAGCCATTAATAGTGGCCGCCAGTGCTCTTGGGGCTTCATGAATGGTGCTGATTAAGCGATGGTGAGTTTTACCAAATGTCTTACCTAACACACCGCCTAGTTCTATTTGTGCCATTACTTCGTGCATATCTACTCCAATAAAAAAGGCCGCCTGAGCGACCTGTTAATTAGTGGTTAATTTTCACTTTACTCGCCACATACGATATTGGCCTGCAGCGCCAGTCTCAGTCTGGTACTCTTGATAATCCCCATTAGCATTAAGATCTAGAGATTTTCGCCACGCGGTGAATGCACATTTGAATCTTACAGATAACGTGTACTTCCCGCTGGGTAAATAAATATCTACAAATTGGTTTTGCTGTAAACCTGCCACTTCCTTTTCGTCAACTTTTAAGACTAAAGGACAGTCTTCACCCAATGCAGATCCGGATAATTGCTCGACGCGATGAACGCGAACTTTAGTGGTATTAGGCGCTTTGTTTAAAAGAGACGGATCATAAATAGTATGCGTTGCCTCAAAAGGATTCGATGCGCACCCAGCCAACCCAACAAACGCTAAAGCCAGAAGTAGTTTTTTCATATTCATATCCTCTGATTACTTTTTCGTGCCAGGCCATAAAATCACGTTAGTCATATCGATATTTTGGGTGTCGCTATTCTTTTCTTTGCAATATTCAATCCATTGATAAATATCTTCAAAAAGGACTGCTCTGTTTCCATCATGGCCCTGCTCACTAACTACGCCGACCTCTTCCATCTGCTCTATAATCCTAGCTGCGCGGTTATACCCAATTCTGAACTGGCGTTGTACCCCGCTGATAGATGCATTTTGTTTATCAATAACAAAGCTTATAGCCTGGTCAAAAAGTGGATCAGGCTCCCATTCATCGTTATTCACATTCTTACCCCCATTGATAAATGTCAGGGGCAATCCTAGCACGGGGGGAAAGCAAGGCAACGTAACTACAGGAAATCTTTGAACCTGACTACCTTCATCGTCCGATCAACCCAGTAGCCGCCGTACGGCACGCGCTGGCTGAGATGCCCGTACATATGGTGCAGCAGCATGTTGCCTTCCAGCAGGATCCCGGCATGGTTCCACTTATTCGCCTGCACCTGCATGATAATCATATCGCCGGGCTGCGGCGCGCCGGTGAACTCGCGGAAGCCGCATTCATACCAGCAATCCTGATAGAAGTTATCTGCGTACTGGTCCTCCCACCAGGGGTAATCGACACGGTAATCTTTCAGCTCGATGCCATGCTCCTGCCGGAAGTAGCTCATCACCAGGCCCCAGCAGTCGAAATGTCCGAGCACAAACGGGCGCTCAAGCAGTGGCAGTTCACCGCGCGGCATGATGGTACGCAAATCCCCTTCCGGCCAGCTCACAATATGCCAGGGCAGCAGCGTCGCATCACACTGCGCCTTGTCCAGCTCGCTCGGCTGTGTGGTCGCGTCAGGGTGACTGTGCACGATAGCGATTATCGCTCCCCAGTCTTCCGCTGCTGCGTAGTCCTCCGGGCTCAGGTGAAAATGCTCTGTCGGCTCGGTCGCAAGATTCCGGCACGGGTAATATCGCTCTACCCGGCTTTTCTGCGCCACGACCCCGCACGCCTCTTCGGGGTATTCGGCGGCCGCATGCGACATGATGGCATTGAGGGTTTTCTTTCGCATGGTCAGCTCCGGATAAGTGAAGTGCCCGGGAAGCCGCCGAACGGCAGTTCTTCATGCTCACCAAAGCGCAGCTTGCAGCCTGTAAGCGTGCCGCTGCACTTATCGAGTGACGGGTCATCTACGGTATTATTCTTCTCGTCAAAGTAGCGCGTTCCGGCATAGTCACAACCATCGCCGGTGCGGTATTTGCCGCGCGTACACCAGACGCAAATCGAGTGCATCTGACGGGTGGGAAGCATCATGCCCTGCAGATCCATCGGGCTGCTGAGAACAAACTCAATGCCCGTGTTTAGCTCAGATGTCTTGCCGTCGAGGTACCAGACCTGTAGTTTTTCCTGCGTCGGGTCGGCTGTTGTGTTACCTGCCGGGAAATTTCGCTCATCGAGATAATGCGCGAGCGTATCGTGAATGGTGACCTTCGCCTGCAGCATATCGTCATAAGCCAGACACAGCGCAGTAATGGAACTATCGAGGTTGGCGACCGTCAGTTTCGGTTGTGCACTTGTCCCGTCTGTAGAGGCCTCAAGCCCCTCAATCTGATACGGCCACGCACTGTATTCATTGCCCTGCCACCAGATGGACTTCGCCGGAAGCTTCGACTCATCGCCGCCTGCTGCAGTGATTTCTTCAGGTGTATGTGGAATGCTGTAGGCATGAAAGCGCAACACGTCATCCATGCCAAAGGCTGTACCGTCCACCTCAATCAGCCTGACTTCATCACCGGGTTCAAGTTTTTGATAATCGCTGTTGAGATTCATGGTGCAAATGCCTGCTCAAAGGTTGCGGTAATGGTCATGACCGTTTTGCTTTTGATCACCTTCTGCAGGCTGTCTGCCTCAACCCGCCATAACGCCAGTTCGCCGAATGGCGGGGTAAACGAAAAGGACTTCGTTTTATGGCGCCGCAGAAAGGCATAAATCTGTAAGCCTTTCTCCGGTTTTCCGGTGAAGGAATATTCGTAGCTCAGCGTTTCATCATTCAGGCCGGAGCCGGTGACCTGCGCGTATCCGTCACCGAACTGTGCTTTGCGTATGATGTCCTTGCTTTTTGTGGTGGGCTGGCTGGCGGACTGTATCCCCCAGATAAAGGCTTCTATTGTCATCAGTAGCTACCTGCGGTTATTGGCATTCCAGATAAGGCCGCCCGGGCGTATTGCTTTGGCGATCCCTTCTGTCACAGATTGATTGATCACCTGCTGATAGGCCCGCCCCAGCTGATCGCCATTGGTTTGTTGCTCAGAGTTTTGAGGATTCTGCACGGTAACCGGTGCGTAGACGCTGACCCCTAACGGCGCAGCGGCAGAAGATGATGAGTTTCCAACGTAGCCACCTGAGGCATAACCAC
>Ga0308165_1005704_pt1 | contig 11362 bp, 6 predicted proteins | sample PhyWR2_FD_201032 | JGI IMG/M metagenome (GOLD analysis project Ga0308165, IMG submission 201032) | Phyllosphere microbial communities from UC Gill Tract Community Farm, Albany, California, United States - DLSLW.R2 | ecosystem: Host-associated > Plants > Phyllosphere > Unclassified | place: USA... | reverse complement strand
GATAAATCGAGGCGACGGCGGTCTGCAGATTGCAGGCTGCCGCGGTCCTGAACCAAGCATAAAAAAATGAAACATCGTTTGATGCAATGTCTATTGGGGATGACGTTGACCGTCGTCGCGGCGAGCGTGCTGGCGGACGACGAACGTTTCAACATCACGCGTTTCCAGGTGGAAGGGAACAGCCTACTGCCCGCCGACGAGGTCGACCGCCTGGTTGCGCCGATGGTCGGTCAGAACAGTGTTTACGGCGACATTCAGAAAGCGCTGGAAGCCCTCGAAAACGCCTACCGCAACGCTGGCTACAACGCCGTGCAGGTGTACGTGCCGGAGCAGGAACTGACCAGCGGCGTGGTACGCATTCAGGTTACCGAGGGAACGGTCGGAAACATCACCGTCACCGGCAATAAATATTTCAGCGAACAGAATATCCGCGCCAGCCTGCCGCAACTGCAGAGCGGAAAACCGCCCAACCTGCGCAAGATTTCGGAAGCCGTACAACTGAGCAACGACAACCCGGCGAAACAAATCAACGTCGCATTGGGCAGCGGTGACGACGAAGGCAAGATCGATGCGGAAGTGAAGGTGGTCGACAACAATCCGCTGCGCGTTTTCCTGACGGCGGACAACACCGGCGTCGCGGCGACGGGACACTGGCGGACGGGTGTGGCGATCCAGCATGCGAACCTGTTCGACCGCGATCAATCGGGAACGCTCGCCTACACCACTTCCCCTGACAGCCCTTCCGGCGTGAAGGTCGACGTCTATTCAATAGGCTATCGCATTCCGCTGTACGGTATTGGCGACAGCCTCGATTTCATCTACGGTAAATCCAGCGTCAATTCACCGAGTTCTTCGCCGACCCTCGGCGGCCTGCTCGGTTTCACCGGCAAGGGCGACATTTACGGCTTGCGCTGGAACCACTTCTTCGCGCGCCAAGGCGAGACCAGCGCCAGGCTGGTGTTCGGCATCGATTACAAAAAGATCGATTCGCGTTGCAGCTTCGGCGGCATTGAATTCAGTATCGCCCCGCCGACGCCACCGGTTGCATCCTGCGTGCCGTACACGACGGCGCCGTTGAGCGTGACTTACAGCAGCCAGACGCGCAGCGTCGGCCAAAGTATCGACTACAACATCGGCATCGCGCGCAACTGGGCCACCGGTACCGCGTATACCAACACCACAAGCGACGGCCGCACCGATCGTTACTCCTACCTGACGCCCGGCAGCCGCAACACCGTCGACGATTTCATCATCCTGCGCGGTGGCGCGTCGATCTTCAAAGGCTTTGGCAACGATTGGCAAATGCGTATTGCCGGTACCGCCCAGTACGCCAAGGATCCGCTGGTCTCGGCCGAACAATTTGGCCTGGCGGGCTCGACGGCAGTACGTGGTTTCACCGAACGCGCGGTGTCGGCCGACGGCGGCCTGGTCGTCAACGCCGAGATCTACACGCCAGAGCTATTGCCCAAGGGCAGCCTGCGCCTGCTGGCCTTCTACGATGTCGGTCGCGGCTACAACAACAACGTCGGCAACAGCGGCATTCCATCGAGCTTGACGGTATCGAGCATGGGTGTCGGCGCACGCTATGTATACGGACGCGATTTCAACATCAAGCTGGATGTCGGTCGCGTGGGTAATCCGGGCAATTCGGCAACAGAGAAACGCGGCGACCTGAATGCGCACGTCAGCGCCAGTTTAGGGTTTTGAGCGAGGCATGACATGAATAAACCACAGAATCCCCTCTCCAAGGCAGCCCCGCAGGTCGAATTGCTGCCGCCATCGGTTTCCTTGCGCGTCGGCAATCGCCGCCTGACCATGAGCTGGCGTCCGCGCAAGCGGCCGTCCTCATTGCTGAGTGGCCTGCTATATCGCTCCTGGCGTGCAATGCTCGGAACCTCGCTGCGCATCTCGGCGACTGCGGCGGCGGTATGCCTGGCATGGAATGCACAGGCGCTTGCCGCCGCGCCGGCGCCCAATACGCTGCCTACCGGATTCTCGGTGACGTACGGGAACGCAACCTATACGGTAAATGGCAACCTCTTCACCATTAATCAGACCAGCGGCAAGGCGATTGCGAATTTCGACACGTTCAGTATCGGTGCGAATGCGGTGGTCAACATCAGCCAGCCCAGCGCTGCCGCTGCGTTTCTGGCGCGGGTGACGGGTTCCGATCCATCGTTGATTTATGGACTGCTCAAATCCAACGGCAGCGTTGCACTGATCAACCAGAACGGCATTTTGGTGGGGCCGACCGGTGTGGTCGATGTCGCGCGTTTCATCGCCAGCACGCTGAATGTCAACGACAGCGATTTTCTGGCCGGTCGTCTTCACTTTAGCGGAGGCGGCATTGCCGGCAATGTCGAAAACCAGGGAACCATCAAGACCGCCAGCGGCGGCAGCGTTTACCTGATCGGCGCCAACGTCGACAACAACGGCGTCATCACCAGCCCCAATGGCGAAATCTTGCTGGCGGCAGGGCAGACGGTGCAACTGATCGACACCGGGACGCCGGGAGTGACGGTCAACGTCACCGGGGCAACCGGCAAGGTCACCAATCTCGGTGCGATCACTGCCGAGGCCGGTCGCATTGGCATCGCCGCCGGGTTGATCAGCAATAGCGGCGACATCAACGCGAGCAGCGTGGTGAACGACGGCGGCCGCATCTTCTTGCGCGCGTCGCAAGATCTGACGACGACGGCGGCCTCGAAGGTCACGGCCGATGGCGCGGGCAAGGGCGGCAGCGTGGTGCTGTATTCCGAAAAAAGCGCTCATCTTGACGGCGATATCTCAGCCACCGGTGCGGCGGGTCGGGGCGGTTTCATCGAGACTTCCGGCAAGCAATCCCTGGATGTGGTGAAAATGCCGACGGTGGGCTCGGGCGGTGAGTGGTATATCGATCCTTACAATCTGGAAGTGGTGGTCGAGACGGCCAACAACATCATTCCGGATGGCGGCAACCCCAACATCATCACGTCCAACGGAAGTTCGTCCTTCATCAGCGCCTCCACCATCAACACCCTGCTGAACGGCAATACCAACGTGACGCTGGCCACTGGCAACGGCGGCGCCGCAAGCGGCGGAAACATCACGGTCAGCGCCGACATCACGAAGTCTGGCGGCGCAGAAGCCGTGCTGACACTCAACGCCGACAACAACATCGTCGTCAATGCCAACATTACCAGCACTTCCGACAAGCTGGGGTTGAACCTGAACACCAACGCCAACGGCATCACGACCGGCGTTCACTCAGCCCAGCTCAACGGCAAGATTGCGCTTAACGGCGGCACTCTCAATGTCAGCGACGGCGTTGGCGGCAACGCCAATGGCAATTTGACGATCAGCAACGGCGGTCTTCTGGATCTGGCGAGCAGTCTCATGAACGAGGGCTTGCCGGTGGGCGGCACAGTCAATACCGGCAATCTGACCGTCAATACCGGAGGTACGTTGGCGGCCACGTTTGGCGCCACCGTCAATGTCAATGGCATGCTTCGCAATAACGGCACAGTGAATCTGCAGAATTCGCAGCTCACGGCCAGCAGCCTGACCAATGCCGCTTCTTTCACCTTGGGCAACGTCAGCGGCTCGCTCGGCGCCGTGGTGAACACGGGGACGTTGAGTCTGAGCAGTATTTTCGCGGGACTCGGCGCCAGCAGCTTCACTAACTCCGGCGTCCTGACGGCGGCCAATTCTTCTGTTCTCAACACCGATACTTTCATCAACAATAACGGCGCCAGCGTGATGGTCAATGCATCCACGCTGAACGCGACCGCAAGTTTCAATAACATGGGAACGTTGACTGCGAACAACGGCGCGACGCTCAACATCGGCGACATGACCACCGCCGCCGGGGCGAGCACCACGCTGAACGTCGCGGTGCTGAATGCAGGGGCGGTTTCCAACGCCGGGACGATGAGCCTGGTGGATAGCAGCGCGACCGTAACCGCCGGGATCGCCAACGCAGGCGTGTTTACCCTCTCCAACGGGACGATCAACACCGTCAGCGGATTTAACAACCAAGTGACTGGGACGCTCAACCTCCTCACGCAGGCAGGATTTAACAACGGGGCGGTAAGCAATCTCGGTACATTGAATATCAGCGGCGCCAATATCAAGTTCGAGAACGGCATAACCAACGGCGGAACGATGAACGTGACCGGCTCGGTCATCGCCAATGGCACGATGGCCAATGCCGCGACAGGCACCATGAATCTGGGCAGCGCGGGCAACTCTGCTTCACTGAGCGGAAGCGGCGCCTGGATCAACGACGGCTATCTCGCCGTAACCGGAGCAGGAAACAGCGTCAGCATCGCGGCAGGCCTGACCAATAACCAGAGCGGCACGGTGGCGGTGTCGGGTAGCGGCAGCAGCTTTGCTGGCGGAGATATCGTCAATGCCGGTTCCTTCACGGTCGGGCCGGGCGCTTCTTCAAGCGGGAACACTTTCAGCAACACCGGCACCACGACATTGAGTGGCGCGAGCATGTCGTTCAATGCATTTACCAACCGCGTCGGCGGCAAACTGTACGGAACCGGTTCGATAACCGTGGGCACCCTGGTCAACAACGGCACTCTGGCGCCAGGCGGCGACGGTGTGGTCGGTACCTTGGCGATCAACGGCAACTATGAGCAGCAATCGGCAGGCAAGCTGTTGATCGATGTCGCCAGCGCCGACAGCTACGATAGGCTGACCTATAGCGGCGAGTCCATCGCGCTGGACGGCACCCTCCAGACGAAATGGCTGGGTTCCTCCACGCCGGTGTTGACGCTCGACTTCGCGCCGATCGCAAGTGCCGGCGCCAGCACCAGCAGCGGCGTGTTCCGTCACGTCTATGGCGACATATTTACCATTGACGGCGGCTTGCAGATGATCAAGCCTTTTTACAATAAGGGTGGCCAGGGCGTGAAACTGGGCCTGAGAGGATCGGAGACCATTTTTCTCAACGAAGGCTACTCGTCGTGGGGGGACGCAGGCGCATGGTCGACCGGCTACTTCCCGACCGCCATCGACAATATCCTCGTCGGTTCGGCCGCCCAGCTTTCACACGGCTATACGGACGGCATCGACACCGTCAGCCGCATTACTCTCAGCGATGGCGCCTCCCTGAGTGTCAGCGGAGGCACCGTGAACGTCGGCAGCATCGTTTCGACGGGCCGTTCCAGCCTGATGGTCAGCGGCGAAGGAGGAGGTGGTGAAGGAGGGGGTGGCGAAGCTTACGGCATCAACAATTTCGTGGCGACCGATCCCACTCCCTACGTCGGCATCCTGAACATATCGGGTTCGGCGCGTGTGAGCAACCTGACCCTGTCCGGCATCGGCGCGATCAACGGCGGCGTGGGCTCGACATTGAGCGTGACCGATTCGTTCTCGCAGAGCAGCGGCAGCGTCATCAGTAGCGGCGGCGCCGTCAGTCTGAGCCAAGCCGCCGACAACCTCGTGGTGGGCAACATCACTGCGCGCAACCTGGTGCTGGAAGCCCAGAATGGCGCCATCACGCAGACTGCGGCCTTGCACGTGAAGCAGCAATTGTTGACGTCGTCCGTGACGGGCACCACGCTGGACGCGGCGGCGAACAGCATCGCCGCCTTCGCCGCCAACAATCGCGGCATGGGAAATATCGTTCTGGTCAATAACCTGGCGACCGCCGACACCAACGCCGTCAGGATCAACGGCGTCACCAATGCCAACGGCAGCATCAACATCAGCAACACCGGTGCGATGGCGACCACCACCCTCGGTACCGGGGCGGATTTTTTGACGACGCTGCCGACCGCGCCTGACCTCGATCCCATTCCTACGCTCGCAGACAGACTGACGACACTGGGAATTGCCACCGGCGGCGCTGTCAGGGCAACCGGTCCCGCCGCTTCCGTGTCGCTCGCGGCGCATAGTCCGCTGACGATCGGCAGCGGCGGCGTAACGTCGTCGGGCGGCATCACGCTGAGCGCCGGCGCACCGGACAACCTCGTCATTAACGGCGCCATTACTTCCACCGGCGGCGGCACGATCAGCCTGGCTTCGGGAGGCAGTATTTTTGTCAACGCCAATATCTTCACCCAAGGACTCTATACTCCCGCTCCGGCCCCGGTGTATGCGCCGGGTGTGAGCGTCACCGATATCAACGGCACCACAATCACCATCGCCCAAGCGGTACAGCAAATCATCAGTCCGATCATCGCGCAGAACGTGGCCCCGGCCTCCAACAGCGTGGTGACCAGCGTGACCACGACGCAGGCGGTGAACAATCCGGTGATGCCGTTGGCGCCGCCAACCGCCGGCACGAACCCCGTGTCGTTGGCGAACACGATGACTACAGGCGGCGATCCCGGTACATTCGGCGGTTCCGAGGCTCCGGAACAAAGCGTGCCGACACAGAAAAGCGGTGTCACGGCAAAGGCCAAGACATCCAAGATGTTCTGCAATTGATATCTCGAGGACCTGAGAACATGAAAACAATCATCCACGCGAGATACCACTCTGGCCGCACGGCATACTGGCCGTCCTGGCTACGTCTTTGGCAATTACTGAGCCTGGCGGCGGTGCTGGGTTTCAGCAATCCGGGCTATGCCCAGGTAGTTGGCACCGTCACGCACTTGTCCGGCATATTGACCGTGAAGCACGCTGACGGCAAGACGGCTGTGATGGCTGTGAAGTCCGAGATCCAGCAAGGCGACACGCTGATCACGGAGGCCAATACTTATACCCGCGTAAAGTTCCTGGACAATGGGGAAATCGTATTGCGACCCGGTTCGCAAGTCGTGGTCAAAAATTACTTGTACGATGCCGAAAAACCGGCGCAGGACAACGTCGCCATCAGCCTGGTCAAGGGGGGGCTGCGCGCCGTCACCGGGCTGGTCGGCAAACGCAACCACGACGCCGTCAGTTTCGACACGCCGACGGCGACCATCGGTATCCGGGGCACCCATTTCGGCGCGTTGTTCTGCCAGAACGATTGCGGCGGCGTGCCGACGCCAAGCGGCAGCACGCCGGCCAATGGCTTGCATGTGGACGTGGCGCAAGGCGCGATCGTGGTCGCCAACCCGGCCGGGCAACAAGTGTTCCAGTCCGGCCAGTTCGGCTATGTAGCCAGTGGGACCACGCCGCCCGTGGTGGTGCCGCCGGTCCGGGGCGTTCCTTTGTTGATTCCGCTGTCGATCAGCAGGAACGCGCCGCCGGCCGCGCAGCAGAGCGCCGCCGGCAAGGAAGTGGATTGTGTCGTGCAATAGGGTGTAATGCGCGATGTGCGCCGGTTGCCGCTACTGTGGCGTCGGCGTGCTTGCAACGCCGAGATGGTTTTAGAAGAGTAGAACCGACTCAGCCTGCAGCATGCTGATCCTGCGTGTCCCGGCGCCCTGTAGCAGTTCCTTTTCGATCTGATGGGACAGACCGGGTTTGGCGTGCGTGACGAGAATTTCCGGATCGCTCCTGAGCTTGGCCAGGTCGGCCAGCAGCAGGCTGGGGCAGAAATGTTTGGACAACACCGCCAGTTCGCGCTCGCTGTCGGGGAACGCCGCCTCGACGATCAGGTAGCGCAGCTTGTCGATGGTGTTGACCGTTTCCCACAATGCATCGCAACTGGTGGTGTCGCCGCTGAATACCATGCTTGCGCCGCTGCGCAAATCCTGCAGCTGATAGCCGACTGCCGGCACCGTGTGGTTGGCCGGCAGCGCGGTGATGCTGCGTTCGCCGATGACCAGCGACTTGCCGACCTCGATGGTGTTGAAGCGCAGGAAGGGATTTTCGGGCGAGGGGATTTCGCTGAAGTCGGGCCAGATCTGCCAGTTGAAGATGTGCTTGCGGATGATGTCCTGCGTCGCCTGCGTGGCGTGCATGGTCAGCGGCGTGTTGCGCAGGTCGCCGACGCTGTCGAGGATGAAGGGCAGGCAGGCGATGTGATCCAGGTGCGCATGCGTGATGAAGACGTGGTCGATGGCGGCCAAGGCATCCAGCGGCAGGTCGTTGACGCCGGTGCCGGCGTCGATGAGGATGTCGTGATCCGCCAGCAGCGAGGTGGTGCGAAGGGTATTGCCGCCTATGCCGCCACTGCAGCCGAGAATTTCTACGCGCATCGTATGGACCAGATTGAAATGATGATGGTTGCGACCCCGGAACGAATATGTTCCTGCGGAAATGTTCCGCGTCCCCCGCGATTGCACTCTTGTTTTCTGTCTTGAGAGATTGCCTTCCGAAATCGAAATGTGGCAATCTATGCAACAGTTTCGATGGTAAGTTATCCGTCACCCTAAATCAATAAAAAGCACGGATCGCTTCGACGAAACAACAGGGAAACCTGACGCAGATCAGGCGCGTGAGGCGCAGAGTTTCCGCATGTCATCGCTAACGCGGGCGCGTACTGTCTCGTGACGGTAACAAGCGGGGAAAAAATGCTCTGCTTGACACTTTGTTGTCAGTATTGAAGCGTATCTTTCCAGAATCGCCCAGTGCGTTTTTTTACTGCATCGATCAATGCGATGCAGGCCAGCTGTCTCCTTGAGCCGATGAACAACATGAAAAACCAGCATCTCGATATTTCCCACCGCCTGGAAAAGCTGACCGAGCTCAGTGTCGAACTGAGCACCAACCGCAATATCCCGCTGCTGCTCGAGCGCATCCTGCAGACTGCGCGCAGCATCACGCTGGCCGATGGCGGCACGCTTTATCGCACCGTGGAAGACGAAGACAGCCTGGCGTTCTACATCTCGATCAACGATACGCTGGGCATGCACCAGGGCGGCAGCAGCGCGCAGAAGATCAGCATCCCCAACATCCAGCTGACCAGCCCCGACGGCAGCAAGAACCTCAGCGCGGTGGCCGCCTACGCCGCCAACACGCGCAAGTCGGTCAACATCCCCGACGTGTATCAGGCCGAAGGTTTCAACTTCTCCGGCATGCGCATGTTCGACGAAAAATTCGGTTATCACTCGCAGTCGTTCCTGACCGTGCCGATGCAGGACCATGAAGGCGAACTGGTCGGCGTGCTGCAACTGGTCAACGCCATCGATCCGGCGACCGGCAAGCCGCACCCGTTTTCCGAGACCGATCAATACTTCATCGAAGCGCTGGCGTCGCAGGCGGCCATCGCCATCACCAACCAGCAACTGATCTACCGGCTGGAAAACCTGTTCGAACATTTCATCAAGCTCATCAACATGGGCATCGATGAAAAGTCGCCGCATACCGGCCGCCATTGCGAACACGTGCCGGAGCTGGCGATGATGCTGGCCGAGGCCTCGCACCAGGCTACCGAAGGTCCGCTGGCGGATTTCCAAATGACCGAGCGCGATCGCCGCGAGCTGTGGGTGGCCGGCCTGCTGCACGATTGCGGCAAGATCACCACGCCCGACCACATCGTCGAGAAGTCGACCAAGCTGCAAACCATTTACGATCGCATCCACCTGGTCGACACGCGCTATGAAGTGCTCAAGCGCGACGCCGAGATCCGCGTGCTTAAAGAAAAATGCGCGCTCGGCGCGGCATTGACGGCGCAGAAGAGCGCCGAACTCGACGCCGTCCTGCAAGACGAATGCGCGGCGCTCGACGCCGAACGCAATTTCCTGCGCAAGAGCAATGTCGGCGGCGAGGGCATGAAGCCGGACGACCAGCAACGCGTGCTGGAAATCGCCAAGCGCCAATGGCGTGGACCGGACGGCCAGATGCAGGACCTGCTGAACGCCGACGAGTCCGGGAACCTGCGCATCCGCGCCGGTACCCTGAACGACGCCGAACGCCAGATCATCAACAACCACATCGTGGTCACCATCAAGATGCTGGAGTCGCTGCCGTGGCCGAAGCAACTGCGCAACGTCACCGAATACGCCGGCGGCCACCACGAGCGCATGGACGGCAAGGGTTATCCGAAGGGGCTCACGCGCGACCAGATGTCGCCGCAAGCGCGCATGATGGCGATTGCCGACATCTTCGAGGCGCTGACTGCCGCCGACCGTCCGTACAAGAAGGGCAACACGCTCAGCGAGGCGCTCGAAATCCTCGGCGGCTTCCGCCTGCGCGACCACATCGACCCGGACCTGTTTGACGTCTTCGTGCGCAGCAAGGTCTACCAGCAATACGCCGACAAGTTCATGCCGGCCAGCCAGATCGACGTCGTCGATCACAGCAAGATCCCGGGTTTCGTTCCTTAATTCTCCTCGCGTCTGAAATCGCTTTCCCCGTTCGTGGCATGAAACCTGCCTCGAACGGAGAGGCGTGTCCGACGTCCGCCGACGCTGCGCTCGGATAGAATCTGCAAAAAACAAGGAGTGAGACGGTGCACCTGATCTGGCTGGAAGACTTCATCGAACTGGCGCGCACGCGCAGTTTTTCGCGCGCGGCGGAGAACCGCTTCGTCACGCATCCGGCGTTCGGTCGCCGCATCAAGGCGCTGGAGCAATGGGTGGGGGCCGAGCTGGTGGTGCGCACGCATCCGGTGTCGCTGACGGCGGCCGGGCAATTGTTCCTCGACGCGGCGACGCATTCGACCGACGTGCTGTACGCCGCGCGGGCGCAATTGCAGGACGGCTCCGGGCCGGCCGAGAAGACCTTGCGCGTGGCGACCGGCCGCACGCTGGCGCGCACGTTTTTCCCCGATTGGTACGAGAACATCAACCAGCGCTTCGGTCCGTTCCCGGTGTCGGTCAGCACCGGCGGCGCGCAGGAAGTGATCTTGCGACTGGGCGCCGGCGATGCCGATCTGCTGGTGATCTATTCGAGCCCGACCACACGCCTGTTGATCGATCCGATGCGATACGAATCGCTGACGCTGGCGCGCGAAATCCTGCTGCCGGTGGTGGCCGCCGACGCCAAGGGGCGGCCGCGCTTCAAGCTGGCGCCGGCCAATGCGGCGATACCGACGCCGTGGCTGGGCTTTTCGCAATCGCTGACCTTGCGCGGCGTGCTGGCCAAGCATCTGGCCGGCTTGCCGAAGAAGGTGTCGCTGCGCATGGTGTACGAAGCCGACTCTTACGAATCCATCCACGAGATGGCGCGCCGCGGCGTTGGCGTCGCCTGGTTGCCGCAGCGGCTGGTGCAGGAAGACGTCAACGAACGCCGCCTGCTGGTCATCGGCGAACCCGAGATGCGGGTCAACTTCGACATTTCCTTGTACCGCGTGCGCGGCAATGACGATGCGCTGGTCAATGCCATCTGGGACGGCGTCGCTTCGGATGCCATCGACCGCTCCTGAGGGTTGATCTGCTTGCTGCGACCACGCTCCGCAGCAAAAAGCACAGGCCTGTGCCGAAACGGCAATAAGCAAAAAATCGCGCTCACTATACTCCGTCAAAGTTCTCGCAACGCATGTCGGTTCGTCTGGAAAGATGCTCACAAATAGGGTGCAATAGAGCACAACACGCACTATTTTCGAGCATCC
>Ga0308165_1005703_pt1 | contig 11363 bp, 16 predicted proteins | sample PhyWR2_FD_201032 | JGI IMG/M metagenome (GOLD analysis project Ga0308165, IMG submission 201032) | Phyllosphere microbial communities from UC Gill Tract Community Farm, Albany, California, United States - DLSLW.R2 | ecosystem: Host-associated > Plants > Phyllosphere > Unclassified | place: USA... | reverse complement strand
AAGGGTGTAGGACAGACAAAGGATTATATGGCGTAACAGTTGATGAGACGGGATCAGAAAAACCAGTTTGGTGCATCGTGCTCAAGCACGCATCCATGATTTGGATCTGGTCCACGAACTCCCATATTGGCCCTGGCATCTAAAAAGCCAACAAAGAGGCCGGACAGATGACAGTGCTCAACTACACTCCATAAAATCAAAATTTGTCTTGCATTCTAGGGGGCGTCCACAGATGCACCCCAAGCCGCGAACCAGTTATTGTTGTCGCCATAAAGAACAATTGTTGTATCCTTATCGACGCCTGCATCGCGAAGAAGCTTCTCAAAAGATTCACGCGTGGCGATATCGCGCTTTTCCGGATCAACAAGGTCCGTGTGCCAGTTCAGATGAGCCGCACCCGGAATATGTCCGCGCTCATAAACACCTGCATCGACGCTCACCTCGAAGACACGAACATTCGCACTTTTGAGATTATCCTGCAACCAATCAGCTTTAACGAGCGCATCAGATGCCGAGGCCGAACCAGCAAAGGTGATCGCGGCAACAGCACTGAAAAACAGCGACTTTAAATTTAATTTCCCCACCATAAATATCTCCAAGATTGATAAAACCCGGAGATAATATTAATTACATCACCAATGATAATAAGGCATAATATTCTATTCTAAAATATACTATAGAAATATTTATCGGCGATGAAGCGTTGAAAAATGGTTGAGGCACCTTATTCCTTCACTCTTACTTCCGCCCGGAACAAGCTTTTTGATAACAGCTAGAGCGCGTGGCGCTTAATCGTATCCACCGCGCTCGCTCTATCCATCTGTTTTTAAGCATGTCTCCAAAAACCGGTTCCCACCTTTGGCAGACATGCGCTAAATCATCCGCGTGATGATTGCCTTGATTTCCTGCTCAAAGAAATCCGAAAATGTTGCAATGCGCGGCGGCAATTTCTGAAACGGCGGATAGTAAAGCGTGAGCCAAAGTTGTGGCGGCGACCATTCCGGTAATATCTGAACCAGACGTCCAGTGCGCAGATGCTCAGCTACGATAAACACCGGCAACATAGCAACGCCTGCCCCATCGGCCGCCATGTTCGCCAGCACCTCACCGTTATTTGCACTGATCATGCGGCCAGCTGAAACCGTAATCGTCGCATTCCCGTCGGATAGCACCCAGTTTTCGCGCCTGCTTTCAGAACTATAACCAAGGCAGCCATCTGTAGAAAGCTCGGTCGGATGCCTTGCATCAACATAAGGCGTACCGGGTGCTGCCACCAGAATACGCTTGATCGCGCTGATCTTGCGCCAAATCGTGAACTTATCCGATGGCGCACCTGAAATACGGATCGCAAGATCAAAATCCTGCTCAACAATATCAAGCATATGATCAGTAAGAGAAAGCTCTACTTCAATCCTTGGGTAAAGTTCTCGAAATGCAGAAAGGATTTGTGGCAAAACCTGCTGACCAAGAGACATAGGCGCATTGATCCGCAACCGTCCCTGATCGGCCTTGTGCACATTCATCAGTTCCAGTCTTGCTTCCTCCAGCGCATTGACCGCAGGCTCGATACGCGCCGCAAACACGGCACCATCGCTCGTCAACGAAACCTGTCTTGTCGTCCGCACGAAAAGCTGGACACCCAGCCCTTCCTCAAGTGCTGCAATCGTGCGGGTCACGGAGGCGGGCGTCATATCCAATTCTCGTGAAACTTGCGCAAAATTGCGCTTTTCAGCGGCCAGCAGAAAGGTTTTCAGCGCCTTGAGCTCATTCATATCAATTATTGCATCCTGCGTAATAGAATAGAAATTATTGCATCAATTGTTGTCAACGATCAATCTTATTAGATTTGCCTCAACAAGATTTCGAAGCGGACATACCGCAGAAAGGCAAATATCATGCTCAACCAGATCAAGGGCCTTCACCACGTCACATCAATGGCAGCCGATGCCCGCCAGAACAACAGCTTCTTTACCGACACACTCGGCCTGCGTCGTGTGAAAAAGACTGTCAATTTCGATGAACCAAGTGTCTATCACCTTTATTACGGCGATGAAGTCGGCACCCCCGGCTCCGTCATGACTTATTTCCCGTTCCCAAACATCGTTCGCGGTCGTCCGGGCGTCGGCGAAGTAGGCGAAACAGAATTTTCCGTACCAAAAGGATCGCTTGGTTTCTGGAAAGACCGTCTGGTTGCAAATGGCGTAACCGGACTTGAAGCAGACAGCATCTTTGGTGCTGAACGTCTGCGTTTTCAGGGACCGGATGGCGATGGTTTTGCGCTTGTTGAGACGACCGATGACAAGCGTGCGCCATGGATCAGCGCTGGCGTATCTGAAGATGTCGCCATCCGGGGCTTCAGCGGTGCGCGCGTGCGTCTTCACGATATTGATGCCAGTGCAGAACTGCTCAAATTCATGGGCTATGAACGTGTTGAAACCCAAGGCAATGTCAGCCGCTTCATCATCCCGAATGGTAATGGCGCCGATACGATTGACCTCGAAGCTTTACCTTCGGCGCAGGCTGCACGTCAGGGCGCAGGCTCTGTGCACCACATCGCCTTTGCGGTGCCGGATCGTGCCGCACAGCTTGAAGTGCGCAAAGCGCTGTTGGATACCGGCTATAACGTGACGCCGGTGATTGATCGCGACTATTTCTGGGCGATCTATTTCCGCACACCGGGCGGCGTGTTGTTTGAAGTGGCCACCAATGAGCCCGGCTTTGACCGCGACGAAGATACGGCACATCTTGGCGAAGCACTCAAACTGCCGAGCCGCTATGAGGCATATCGCGATCGCATCGAAGCCAATCTTATCCCTCTAACCGAAAAATAATCGGCTGCCTCCGGCTGTGCCGGAGGCCTTTACCGTTGGAGGATCATCATGAGCAGAAACGATTATCACACCTTCCGACAAGAAGGTGTGGCTAGCTCCTCGATTGTCATCGCATTGCATGGAACTGGCGGCAACGAGCATCAGTTCACCGGCCTTATCCAGCAAATACTTCCCGATGCGGGCATTGTTGCACCGCGTGGTAACGTTTCAGAATTCGGTGCGAACCGCTTCTTTCGACGTACTGGTGAAGGCGTCTATGATATGAATGACCTTAATTTACGCACCGCGAAAATGCTGGCGTTTGTTAGCGACATTCGTCAGCAGAACCCGGAGCGCGAAATCTATGCTCTCGGCTATTCGAATGGAGCCAATATTCTCGCATCCATGCTGTTTCGCGATCCGCGATTATTCGACCGTGCCGCACTCATGCACCCGCTAATCCCGTGGACACCGGAACCCCAGCCTGAACTTGCCGGTAAACGGGTTTTGATTACTGCGGGTCATGCCGATCCGATCTCACCGCTCAAGCTCTCGCAAGGCCTGATCGATTGGTTCAAAACGCAAGGTGCAAAGGTTGAAACGCTTATCGCACCGGGCGGGCACGAAATCCGTCCTGCTGAGCTTGAAAGCCTTACAAACTTCCTGCGCTCAGCCTGATCAGGCATATTATAAAAAGCGCCCAATCTAAAAAAATGAAACCTCGGTGCGTTGTGCGCATCGAGGCTTTTTGCATTTCCGGTTTTGATCCACTCCATCATTATTACATATAACGCAATATAATAAGAATTATTGTCACAATTGTTGTCAATTATAAATCCGACTAGTTTGAGTTCAACAAGCTCGAAGTCCTCACCCCACTCAACAGCCAGATTATCTTCATTGATCATCAGCACAGATGGCTTTTGGTGTTCAGTCCAATGATCGTCAGGTTTTGAAAAACAACACTGCCGGACTGGCAAAAGCAGCCAAGGTTTTCAATATTCCGACCGTTATCACCACCGTCGAAACCGATAGCTTTTCAGGTCAGACCTATCCTGAGCTTCTTGATGTCTTCCCTGATGTTCCGCTTCTTGAGCGTACCTCAATGAACTCCTGGGATGATCTAAAAGTCCGCGAAGCGCTTGCAAAAGGTGCAGCCGATGGCCGTAAAAAGATTATCGTTTCGGGTCTCTGGACTGAAGTCTGCAATACCACTTTCGCGATTTCCGCTATGAATGATACCGATTACGAAATCTATGTGGTTGCCGATGCATCCGGTGGCACTTCGCTTGAAGCACATAACTATGCGATGGACCGCATGGTTCAAGCTGGCGTTATCCCTGTTACATGGCAGCAGGTTCTGCTTGAGTGGCAGCGCGACTGGGCACACCGCGAAACCTATGATGCCGTCATGAACATCGAGCGTGAACATTCAGGTGCTTATGGCATGGGCGTCGATTATGCCTATACGATGGTTCACGGCTCAAACTGGCGCAGCCAGCACAATGCGCCGCGACTTGCTCCAAAGCCAGCACTTTAAATTATGAATAGGCCCGGCATCTCAGGCGGGCAAACATGACCCGGTGTTTCTATACACCCCCCCCCCGAAAACCACGCATAATATGTGCAGGTGCGCTGCATCCCTCCCCTCAATGCATCTGATTTTCGAGAAAGAAACAAGATGACAGCCGCCACTTCTCCGAAACAGGACGCCTCCTCCGGCCCGTTGAGCTTTCACGTTTTCAGAGCGCTTTGGATAGCCACAATCATATCCAATATCGGCACATGGATGAACGATGTCGGCTCCGCATGGCTGATGACCTCACTCTCGCCAAGCCCGATGTTCGTGGCACTTGTGCAAGCTGCAACAACCTTGCCGATGTTCCTGCTCGCTCTTCCTGCAGGTGCCATGGCAGACATCGTCAATCGTCGAAAACTGCTGTTGAGCGCACAGGTTCTGGGGCTTAGGGTTGCCGCAACGTTTGCATTGCTGACCGCAATGGGCTGACACCCCCTTGGATGCCGCTCGGTGTCACTTTTGTGCTTGGCATATCTGCAGCACTCAGCGCCCCGGTCTTTCAGGCAATTGTGCCAGAACTCGTCGACAAACAGGCGCTTCCCGATGCGGTTATGCTGAACAGGCTTGGCGTCAATATCTCTCGTGCCATCGGCCCGGCATTTGGCGGTGTCATTGTTGCAATCGCCGGGATTCCTGCTGTCTTCGCCCTCAATGCGGTTTCTATAATTGCGGTTCTGATCGTCCTTGTTTTCTGGAAACGCACTCCCTTTCAATCAGCACTCCCGCCAGAGCATCTCTTCGGCGCACTACGCGCTGGCTATCGCTACGCACGCCACTCGGCTGCCATGCGCCTTGTTCTGATCCGCTCGGCTGGATTATTTCTATTTGGCAGTGCACTTTGAGCGATATTGCCGCTCGTGGGTAGTCGCGAATTGGGGCTTGATGCGGCTGGCTATGGCGCATTGCTTGGATGCATGGGTGCGGAAGCCGTTCTAGGTGCACTTCTTCTCAAAAAACTGCGCAAGAATGTTACGGCAAACACAATCTCCATCTGGGCAACACTGCTGTTTTCTTTCGCAACGCTCACATTAGCTCTGGTGCCAAATGCATGGATTGCAGGCGGTGTGTTGTTCCTTGCTGGCCTTGCACGGATCGGCATGCTGACTTCGCTCAAAGTTGCAGCCCAAATGGCTTCACCCGGCTGAGTTAAGGCACGTGCACTCGCCGTCTATCTGCTGGTCTTTCAGGGCGCAAAGACCGGCGGCAGCATCCTTTGGGGTACGATTGCATCGCGCTTCAATGTGACAACTGCTCTCGTTGTCGCTGCCATTGCCTTGGTTATTTCATTGGTTCTCGCTCGCATATGGCAACTGCCAAAGGACGCAACAACCGATCTCGCGCCTTCAAACCATTGTGCAGAACCCGTCATGGCTGTTCGTCCTGAAGGTGATCGCGGGCCGGTATTGATTGAGATCGAATATAAGATCGAACCACAGCGCTTTGTCGAATTCACAGCAGCCTTGCGCAAGTTCAGCGCAGTCCGCTACCGCGATGACGCAATAAGGTGGGATGTGTGGGAAGATGTTGCCGTTCCCGGTCGTGTTGTTGAAGCCTTTATCGTCGAAAGCTGGATTGAACACCAGCGCCAGCATGCCCGCGTCACTCATTCCGATCAATTGAACCAAAGCACAATCAACGATTTTCATCTTGGCGACAACCAGCCTGTTGCCCGCCTTCTGCTGAAGCCTGTTTAAGAACTATTTGCTGGAGATACGTTCTTCCAAATGACATCCTCCACCAATCGATTATGTATTGAGACGAACTGCTCCCACTATGTGTGGGGGCAATTTATTGAAGCTCAGATTATAGCAAACCAGAGCTAATCGGCACCCCGCTCACGGCGTCGGCGCTTCCATGGCCATTCGCCATCGATTTCTGCTTCGAGAGAGAAACTAAGAAAGGTTCTGATTAGAACGATCAGCCCCAGCAAGCCAACGCTTTCCCATGTAAGCGGGGAAATAATCGTAGCAATAATATCGGCACCAATGAGAATTTCGAGGCCAAGCAGAATGCCCCGGCCAAGATTTGCGCGGTAACGTGTATATGCAGTTTCACCGGAAAGCGTAAACACGTCTTTGAGATAGCCAAGCGTTGCAACCGCCACACCAATCAAGATCACGGCTACACCAAAGAACTCGAGAGCAGATGCCATCGGCTCCAGTATTGGAGCAATCAAACTGACAAATTCGCCGCGTTCAGCACCAACATTCATTCTAAAGCTTCCCTCGCCCGTTCCGGAAACTGGGAGCTTAATCAGAAAAGCTTAAAAAAATGCGGCGGGTTTTCCCACCGCATCATAGCCAGATCACCGAATCTTAGGCGAATGCACTGACTTTGCGAGACCGTGCTAACGCCAGCTCACACAGCCCAGCAAGCGCACCCCAATGCGCCAAAAAAACCTTAAGGTCAGCAATCTGCAAATGCGACCCCCAAGCGCTCGCATGATCATGCCCATGCACGCCACAACTATTTGAACAACCACATGTCGAGATTGCAGTTCGACGAAGGCTGTGCCTGCCAGCACCATCCGGCTCACCCCATGCTGCATAACCACCGAATTTACGAACCAGTGACCAGTCTGGCATCGCAGGCGACACGGGATTTTCATCCAACTCATTGAATGCTTTCGCGCCATAGACAATCTTGCCACCGACCATAGATATCGCGATTATTATAGGAGGTATCGTCCAGTGTTCCGGTCGATGAATAGATACCTTTTGGAACAACACGATTTCCATGTTTGTATGTCGATGCCGACAAGCGGTAATCAAAGCCGTTCTTGTTTCCCGACACTGCAGCCCAGCTCTGCCAGCCTTTGCTTACAGAGAAATAGCTGCCACCGGCCTCTGCCTGAATAGGCTTATCAGCTCCTTTTTTGGTCGTGATATTGACCACACCGCCAATTGCCTTTGCGCCATAAAGAACGGAAGAAGGTCCTTTTACCACCTCGATACGCTCAATCGTGTAGAGATCAACCAGAATAGGCGTTCCATAGGTGCTATGATCGGTAATTTCCTGCCCGTCGACAAGTATCGTAACGCGACGTGACCTCTCACCGCGAATGCGCAGACGCTTCATTCCGGCAACGGATTCATCGCTCACCTCGACACCCGGTATATCGCGCAGAAGCTCAGCAACGCTGTCAGTGGGGCGACGTTCGATATCTTTTGCATCGATCACCGCGACAGAACGCGGATTATCCTTGATCGCAAGTTCCGTTCGCGTGCCGACCAGAGTAATCCTATCGAGCCACGTCATCGGCGCTGTTTCCTGCGCATAGGCTGATCGAACGCCGATAAATGACGCAGAAAGCAACAAGGCTGCAATGCGTTTATAGCATATCGATTTCAGCTCCGTCCCACCGGAAGTCTGTGCCATATAACCTCTCCAATTATGCTTATATATGGATCGCTCTCACCCGCCGTGAGCGATCAGGCTCTGTGTCGATGTGGTGCAATAATTCTTCTGCCCCACATTGGCCTTACGCAGTTGCTCAAGGGATTTTGCGCAGTCTTCGACGCTTAGATGCTTACGGATGAGTGCACGTTCCCCATCCAAGCTCACGAGAAAACTGTATCGCGGCGGGTCTTCTGGCATCGAATGATCAAAATCATCGAACTGTGCGGAACTGTAAAAACAACCAGCTTCTTTAAGCTTGGTTTCGCCGCCTTCTAAAACAGGGAGAATGCGTTCCAATCGCTCCAAACATTCGTCACGCTTATCGATATTGACGAAGGTTGAAGCCCCCCCCTGAAAGAAGGGTCAGGATAATCATAACAACACCAGCATCCATTCTGGTTACTCCTGAAGCGCTTAAGCTCGAAAAAACTGATTAAATAAGTGCCAATGCGAAGAGAGTGATTGGATTGGCACATTGCATACGCCCGGAATCCACGACTGCAAAAGCGCGGCCGATGGTTGCCGGATCACTCAAAATGCGCAGTATAAGCAACGCGACGTCGTCACGGTGAATGAAGCCATGCATTTCCGGATCGTCTGACAAAATCCCCTTGCCGGCTGCAGGCTCTGAAACAAGCCCGCCGGGCCGAACGATTGTCCAGATCAGTTTTGATTTGCGCAGACAGGCTTCGGCTTTCGTTTTGGCATCAACGGCGGCACAGAATGCTACAATTGCGCGTTCCGAACGAAATGGAGCCATTTCTCCGCAGCCAATTGAAGTGGTGAGCACGAAGCGCCGCGTGATCCCGCCTGCGACTGCCGCAGCAATCGCTTTAATATTAGCGTCATCATCCGCACGGCGTCCGTCTTCGGCTTGCCCTCCCAATGTCGAAACCACGTCGATTTCTACGCCAGACTGCGCAAAGGCGCGCGCAACATCTTCAACGCAAACGCGTTACCCCGAATAATTTGCGCGCCGGTTTCCGAAAGTGCTGTGGCATCTGAACCTGCCCGCACCATCGCGACGACGGACCGACCGTTAGCGCAAGCGTGACGCGCCAATTCCAGTCCAACGCCACGGCTTGCACCAAAAATCAGAAGCGTGGACATCTCAGGCATTTCCCGCGCTTGATGCAAAACGGATTGCAAGTTGATTGAAGCGCTCGACCTGATCCTGCGCTAGCTGGCGTTTTTCATCGCGGCCAACATAGACTTTGAAAATCGTCTCGCCATCGCCATTGAAAAACTGGACAGACAATGTGTCCACGCCCATGAAAGGACGGCGAACAAGGAATATCGCCTTGCAGTTTTCGTGGCGCAGATGGCCTGAAAGACCGCTTGATCCGCCTTGCAGATTATACATGCCATGTCCGGGTTTGCCGTGAGGCACAGGTCCGCAAAATTCTACAATCGCGTCTTTGGAATGGCAGATGAAAGTGATGTCACCCCACTCTGCAATATCACTCATCACATCGACAAACTGGCTGCCATCAATGCGCGTGACGCCACCTGCCGGAACACATTCAATAACAGTCTGGATCGGCACATCATATTCGGTGGCGAGACTTTCCAGAATACCATCCGGCTTTTCAGCAATGCTTGCACGGATACGTTGAACTTTTTCTGCATGGTTGAGTGATTGCATGTTTGTCTCCATTCATTGAGGTGGTTAGGCGGCATTGCGGTTAAGCATCAGCCGACCCTGAAGAATGTCCTGAAAAGCGGAAATGAGATTGGCGTACCAGAAACGTCCAGCGACACTGAGCTCAATAATGTTATCGTGAAAAGTGAGCAGCCCTGCGCGCTGCCACTGCAAGACAAGCGGCACAACATCACTCGATGAAAGCCTGTGATCGGCAAGCTGCAACAATTGAGCAAATGTCGAGAAAGCCCACTTCAAAACTTGCCGTTATAAAATTGCGCAGATGCTGATTGCCGTCAGCTTTGTTCAACATGCCAAGCGGCTTAAAGCCTGCTTTGAAGCTCTCGGAATAGCTGCCCAGATCGCTTTTTAAACCATAGATATAAGGCCCGATTGAACCACCGGCACCAGAACCAAAGGTAAGGCAATCAGCACCTTCCTTAATCAGAATATTATAGAGATTACGCTCGCGGGTGGTTCGTCCCCAATGATTGTTGGTTAGCTGCCGCCAGTTGCGGCGGCGGAAAAATTCAACGCCGGTCTGATAAAGAATACCGATGTCACCCAATCCGGCTGCTGCGGGAAATTTGCCTGCGGAAATTGCAGTAAAAAGCGGAGTGCCGGGAATAAGATTGAGTCCATAAAGGTCGATACCATCAGGACAAAGTTCTGCTGCTGTTTCAATATCCCGTCTCCAGACATCAAGCATTTGCCCTGGTAATCCATAGATCAGATCAATGATCAGCGCTGCTTGATCACGATCTCTAATACCTTCCAGAAATCCGATCACATCCTCGCGACTGGCCTTTCGACCTTGTCGCCGCCGCACGTCGGTATCAAAGCTCTGAACACCGACTGAAAATCGGTTCACACCCGCTTCAAGACAGCATCAATCTTATCATCCGTGAAATGGATGATGCGCCCCTCGACGGTAATTTCGCAGTCAGGCGCAAGCGGCAGTTCCTTGCGTATGGTGATCAGTAGTCGGGATAATTCGTCAGCAGAAAGCGCTGTGGGCGTACCGCCGCCCAGATAAACCGCATGGAGGGGATTATCACGCAGTGCTGGCTTGGAAGCATCACGGCATATCTCGTCTATAAGCAGATCGACATAGCCTGACGCAGTTTGGGGAACATAGGCATTGCGGTAGAAGCCACAAAACAGGCAGTGATTGGCGCAGAATGGAACGTGGATATAGGCAAGACGCTTGCCGCGCGCCGATGGTTTTGACAGAATATCAATCCATGCATGTTGCAAATCATCGCATTCAAGTTTTGACGTACCTCGAAACGGCATAACCGCACGGCGTTTTGAAAACGCATCTTTTAGCGGATTTGTGCCGTCTTCATTGGCAAAATAGCTCTGAATGTCGAAGTCTGGCATCATGCAAGACTGCCCCCATGCGTAATCTCTTATGCTGGGGAGCTGTAAGGCAATTTAAACATGAGTTATTTGCGCCGGAACAAATAACTTGATAATTGGAATCAACTTATAACTTGGCGTTTTAACGACACGGTAAAGCCCGCCATTTGGCGGGCTTTGTTTATTGTTTATGCGCCGTAAGGCACCCAGATATTTTTGACTTGTGTGGCTCTGCGCAGGTAATCACGGCCTTGCGCTTCTTGCGTGTTGCTCCAGTTGGGCAGACGACCATTGCTGACCCAGGTGGCCTTGAGGTTTCCAGCCGATGTTTTTTCGACCATGCCACTGCCTTCCTTGGAGCCAAAATACCAAAGCGCTGCCACTTCATCATGTTCGGTCAGGGTCTTGGTCAGCAGATCGCGCTCGCCGGTGACGATGTTGATGACACCGCCCGGCACATCCGAGGTATCAAGCAGTTGATAGAAATCGCCGGCAATCAGCGGATGACGGCTTGAAGGCACGACCACCGTGCGATTGCCCATGGCAATGGCAGGCAGTACCAGCGAGATAA
>Ga0308165_1005702_pt1 | contig 11364 bp, 14 predicted proteins | sample PhyWR2_FD_201032 | JGI IMG/M metagenome (GOLD analysis project Ga0308165, IMG submission 201032) | Phyllosphere microbial communities from UC Gill Tract Community Farm, Albany, California, United States - DLSLW.R2 | ecosystem: Host-associated > Plants > Phyllosphere > Unclassified | place: USA... | reverse complement strand
TGCCGCATAGCCGGTGGCGCCGTCCAGAAAGCGCTTGAGCAGCTCGATGCTGTCGCGCTGGCGGTTCATTGGCCAGAGCATCACCAGTTCACGGCCGAGCTCTTGGGTGACATCGGCCAGGATGCCGCCATGCTCGACAATGGAGTTGGTCGCGCGCGCTGCCGTGTTGACCACGATGCAGGCCTGCGGGTGGGCTTCAATGATGCTGCCCAGCTTGATGAAGCCTTCTTCCCTGTCCAGGTTGCACAGCTCGGCGGTGACGAGCTTGTCCAGCGCCTTGTAGGTGTCGGGGTTGCTGTCGTCCGATTCGACCAGGACCAGCTTTTCGCCTTGCGACAGCAGAAGGTCCACAACGGAGAAAACGACGGTGGACTTGCCGACGCCACCCTTGCCGCCGCCCACCACAATAATTTTGTTCATCATATGATTTCCGAGTCCGGGGCGACAACGATCGATCCTGCATTGCCAGGCACGGCTTTTTTCGTATCGACCGGCTGCTTGCTAGGTACCGACTTGGGCACCGGCTTGGCTGCAGGCGGTTCTTTTTTAGCAGCCCGTTTGACAGGCGTTTTTTTCTTTCCCTCGACAATTTCGGTGATGCTTTTTGGGAGGATGCCGAACACGTCGCTGCTGAAGGCATCGGCGATCTGGCGGGCCGTGTAGCCTTCTTCCATGAGCTTTTTGATGTCGTCCCTGACTGAGTTCAGCACATCGCTCTTGCTGCCGAGTGATTGCTGGCCAGGCTGCTGCGTTTCCTTCAATTTCAAGAGTGACTGACGGGCTTTGGCGGAAAACTCTGCCACATCGAATGCGCGCTGGACTTTGGGTTTGCTGGGGGGCGTGCTCATGTTTTATTGAATTTTTAAATGACTTTTGATGATTTCTTGTTGCGAATTCCTTGCTTAGAATAGCATCCGATACAAATTATTGCAATCCCTTTGCGTTCAAAGAAGAGCTGAGACACAATGGGCGAAAAAACGTAGATTACTTTGATACAAGATGGCCTTTGTCTTACATATGCAGGCTGTGCCCGCACGTGTTTGCCAAGGAACGTCCCCCCATTCAGCGCTTTACTTCCCACGCAGGAACTTCAGCTTTGCAAGGCCCTGCGCCTCTGACCCGCCAACCGCTGGCCAGCGAAAGCCGGCAGCCAGGCACCCTCCCACCCCTTCCTCAGGAGCAACCCCCTTGGTCTTCAAAAAACTCGGTAACGACGAACTCGACGCGGTGGTGAACGTGCGGCTGACGTCCAAGGAAAAAGAGCGGCTGAAGCTGGACGCAGACATCGCAGGCCTGTCGATGTCTGCCTTGGTGCGCGCACGCTATTTCGGCCGGCCCCTCGTTGCGCACGCGGACCTGGTGACGATCCGGCAACTGAACCGGCTCACAGCAATGCTGAAAACCGCCAGCACCGAAAGCGGCGGGGCGTACAGCGCCGAGACGGCCGCGGCCATTGCCGAGATCAGCGAAGCGATCAAGGCAATCGCCACAAACAAAAAGCCCGTGGCGAGCAAGCGATGATCGTCAAGAAAATCGAGAACCCGAAGAAGTCTGCGGCCAAGGCGGCGCGTGTCAAGCAGCTGGTGCGCTACATCACCGCGCCCGAGGCGGGGGGCGCGCTGGAAAAGTGCATCCACCACGAGGCGGTGAACTTCATCACGGATGCGCTTGATGCGCAGACCTTGGAGATGGTTGCCTTGGCGCAGGAATCGGTGCGCAGCCAGGACCCAGTCGATCATTGGACGATCAGCTGGCGCGAAGACGAAAAGCCGAGCATTGCGCAGGCACGAGAAGCAGCGCAGATCCTGATCAGGCAAAGCGGCCTGGCGGGGCACCAGCACGTGTTCGCGCTGCACGACGACACGCACTGCCGGCACCTGCACGTGGTGGTGAACCGGGTGCATCCGGAGACGTTCAAAGTCATCAAGATCAACCAGGGTTTTTACAAGGAAACGGGCCAGCAGGTGGCGGCGATCGTGGAGAGGTTGCAGGGCTGGGAGAGCCTGGAGGCGCCGCGCTACCGCACGAACGACAAAGCCGAGCTGGTGATGGACGGGGCCACGAACCGTCCCAAGATCTTCACGGCCAGTGACAAGCCCAGGCGGCCCACGAGTCTGGCGCAAGACATGGAAGTGCAGACCGGGGAAAAATCGGCCCAGCGCATCGCGATCGAGCAGGGCGCCTTGATCATTGCGGCAGCGACTTGCTGGGGCGAGCTGCACGACAAGCTCGCGCAAGCGGGCATGCGCTACGAGCGCCAGGGGCCGGGCGCCATCCTCTACGTGGGCGAGGTGCGGGTCAAGGCGAGCAGCGTGGACCGCAGGGCCTGCCTGGGGGCGCTGCAAAAAAGGCTGGGCGCGTACCAGGAGGCGCAGGACACGGCCCTAAATGGGGAACACCTTGGGGCCGCCGAAGAACTTCCAAGTGACGAGGGCGGCAAGGTCAGCAAGGATGGTGCAACGAATCCATCACAACCAGCGGGCCGAGCGCGGCTTGCCGTCCAGCCCATGCAGGCCGGGCAGAGCGGCTGGGAGGAATACCTGGTCATCCGGGACACGCGCAAGGCGGCCAGGCACGCAGAGACCTTGGTGCTGCGCAAGCGCCAGGGGGAAGAGCGGGCTGCCCTCCTGGCCAGGCTCAAGGCCGAGCGCCAGGCGGTGCTTGGGCGAAGCTGGCAGGGCCAAGGCGTGCTGCGCAACGCGATGCAAAGCGTGATGGCCGCGCAGCAGGCGGTGCAGAAACTGGAGCTGGCGTTGCGGCAGCGCGAGGCGCGAAAAGCGCTGCAGGCACGCTACAAGCCGCTGCCCATGTACAGGCAGTGGAAGGAGGCGGCGCAGATCATGGGGGGCGCTCTTGTCCCAGCGGCCGGGCAGCGGGTCGTCAGCAACGAGCCACTTGCGGCAGTGGAAGCGGTGGCGCAGACGCTGCGCCTGCTGACCCACACGGTGGATGCGCGCCAGCACGTCACGTACCGGCTGGACGGTGCGGAGGTGTTTCGGGACGAGGGGCACAGCATCGAGGTGCTGGATGTGGCCTCAAGGCGGGGCATTGCGGCGGCGCTGGCGATGGCCGAGGAGAAGTTTGGCAACGTGCTGACCGTGACCGGGCCGCTGGATTTCCAGACATGCGTCGTGGCGGTGTCGGTGGAGAGCGGGCTGGCCTGCCGTTTTTCGGACCCTGCGCTGGAGCAGCTCAGGCAGCAAATTGAGGACGATAAGCGTCAACTCCAAGGGGATGGCGTCTGGGCCACCGACATGCTTGAGAGCGGCCCGGCTGCAGAGGTGCTTGAAACTCCTGCGCCGGCCGATGAAGCGCAAGATGACGGATTGCAAACCAGAGCACAGGCGATTGAAGACAGCGACGGGTCAGGCAAGGCGCATGACCAGCACGCCCCGGAGACGTTGCCCGACCAGGACGACGAAATGCTGCATACCTGGGAAGATGATGAGGATGAGCTGCCCAGGGACCAGGGTCCCGCAGGCTGATGCCAAGCGGGCATGCCGCAGCCTGATCGGCACTGTGCGTGTCATTGGCCAATGGCCATTGTGGCCGCCGGTGGCTCGTTTCATGTCAGCGTGTTGCGGCTTGCCAATCGCATGGGCTGCCGGTAAAAATTTGATGCCGGTCGCCGGGCCTTCCGATGGTCAAGGCTGGGAGCAAGACGTCAAAAGGGCTGCTTTCAGCTCCAGGCGCTACTGCCTGATTCATTGCAAACAATAGAAAGCGTCAACAACGCACTTGCTCGGAAAGGCCGTCTGGTTCGGGGCACACATCAATGTGCAGCAACGGATTTCAGTCGGTTGCGCCTGTCCGAGGCAGCGCAGGCGAAGGGCTGGCATGCATCCCCTGAAGGGCGGTCGCACTGGACACTGCTTTTGCCCCCGCCGTGGCCTCATCGGCCAGTTGCGCATTGAACGCCAAGGCTTGCGCCATTTTTTTCAGCGACTTGTCAGTTTTTTCTGCTGACTGCCCCGGTCGGCGTTTGCTGCAGCTGCGCTTTTTGTAAGAGCGGCTCCAACTTGCGGTCGAACAGGGCCTCGAGTTTTTGCAGCCAGTCATCGGCCAAGGCTCCTGCGCCAGGAGCGTCGCTATTGAAGCTCGCCTCCAGCCGGGCGACGATTTCTGCATTCATTGAGTGGCTCTTGCCCTCAGCCGCCTGGGCCAGCAGCCCATGCGTGTCCTTGGGCATGCGCAGCGTGATTCTGATGTACCGGTCTTCTTCCATGGCTGCATTACATCATCTTTGAATAAATGTTGTTGACACTGTTTTGGTGTCTTGTTATAGTGTTTTTGACACCAAAACAGTGTCAAAAAAACAATCATCAACTTCTTAAGGACCCCATGAACCCCTCACTGCCCCGTGTCACTTCCATTGCTTCTGCCGCTTCTTTGACTTCGGGCGCCTCCACGTACGAGCAGCTTCGCGCAGCGCACCTGCCGGGCACGCCCAAGCCAGACGTCGAGACGTTCTTTGCGCTGTACGCCCAGCTCAGCGCGCCGTTTCAGGCGCTGCTGGACGCGGTTTTCGCGCAGCCCGGTCTCTGGAGCGCCTTTGCGCGCGGCCCGTCGAGCCGCGCCGGTCACCACAGCGGCACCGGCGGCAACCTGTGCCACACGCTGGACGTGGCGCGCCTGAGCTTGGTGATCGGATCGGACCCCACTTACGCCGGCCAGGTGGACCGCGACGTGCAGATCGCTGCCGCGCTCCTGCACGACGTGGGCAAAGCCCAGGAGTACGAAGCGACCCGCTACGGCTGGCGCATGAGCGCCCAGGGGCGCCTGGTGGGCCACAAGTTCGTCGGGTTCGCCCTGGTCTGGAATGCGCTGGAGAAGACCGATGGCATCACCCAACACCAGCGCGAGGCGCTGCTCAACTGCCTGAGCAGCTCAAGCCAAGGCGCGAGGAGCAGCAGCACGCGCGGGGCGGCCGCCACCGAAGCCAAGCTCCTGCACGCGGCCGATGGGCTTTCTGCCGAGAGCGACCTGACGCGCGCTTCGTACGCCGCGCGCGGGCAGGCGCCCGGCTTTGGCGTTCGCCACCCGCACCAGCGCGAGACCCCTTACCACGTGAAGCCCGGCCCGCAGTATGCGCCTCAGCCGGCCCAGCCAGTCCAGCCGGCGCTGCGCGCCCAGCCCAGGCCTGCTGCCCCGGTGGTTCGGGCAGCTCCGGCCACGCCAGCCACCCCAGCCGTGCCAGCGGCTGCGCCAGGCGCGCCGCGCCCGAGCCTGCAGGAGCGGCTGCGTGCGCTTTCCCGGCGCCGCTGATTGCGCCCAGGCCGCCCGCTTTGGCAGGCGGGCAACGCAGGCCGGCAGGGCCACGCTTTGCCGAGGGCCTTGCGCCCACCGCTTCGCTTCTCCGCTTCTCCGCTTCTCCGATCCAGGAATTTACTTGCATGCAAGACAACCCATCCGATGATGCCCCCGAAGGCTTCGTGCTCTACAGGACCCGGGGGCAAGCGCCCGGCCGGTCAGACAGCCATTGGCTGGGGCGCGGCGAAGCCCAATCGCTCGCGCTCTACCTGCCCGCGCGCGTGAAGGACGCGCTCGAGCTGCAAAAAAAGCAGGCGGCCGAGCAGGCGCTGGCGGCAGACGAAGCGGATCAGGCCGATAAAGCCGATAAAGCCGATAAAGCCGGTCGAGCCGGCAAAGCGGACAGCTTGCCCACTTCGGTGCTGCCAAGCCCTTCCGAACTTGCGCCCGTTGATGAGCCAGAGCCGCCAGGTGCTGCGCTTGCCTTGGCGCACGACCCTGCACGCCAGCACCCGGTCTACAGCCTGGAGGCTGCGCGCGAGCTCGCCGGCCGGGGCACGCTCTTGGGGCCCGACAAGGAGGTGCGCCGGCGCGACGAGGCGCTGGGCAACCGCCTCCTGGAGGCCGGCGTGCTGCGCAGCACGGCCATCCCTGAAGGCGCCTTGGCCGCGCTCGAGGCCCTGGGGCAAAGCCAGGCGCATTTCGCCGCCGTCATCGCCCTGGTGCGCGACCAGCTTGTGCTGGCCAGGCGCTCGGCAAGTGACCTGCGCCTGCCCCCCATGCTGCTCAGCGGCGAGCCGGGCCTGGGCAAGACGCACTTTGCCCAGGCCCTGGGCCAGGCGCTGGGCACGAGCGTGCGGCGCATCGGCTTTGACGCGGCGATCACGGGCGCGACGCTCTTGGGCTCGGAGCGGCGCTGGAGCAATACCTCCCCGGGCGCGCTCTTCGAGCTCGTGTGCCTCGGCTCGCACGCCAACCCGGTGGTGATCCTGGACGAGCTGGACAAGGCCGAGGTCGGGCGCGACTGGAGCCCGCTCTCGCCCTTGCACACGCTCCTGGAGCCCTCTACGGCCGCGCAGGCGCGCGACATCTCGGTCAACTTCGAGTTCGACGCGAGCCGGGTGATCTGGATTGCCACCTGCAACGACAGCAGGCGCATTCCCGAGACGCTGCGCTCGCGGTTTGCGCACTTCGAGATCGGGCGGCTGGAGGCGCGCGGGGCGATCGAGTCCAGCCGGGCGGTGCTGGCGGCCGTGTTCGAGCGCCTGGCGCTGAGTGACTTCGAGCCGCCCGGGCGGGCCGTTGCCGTGGCGCTGGCGCACCTCACCGCGCGCGAAGTGCGCCAGGCCGCCGAGCAGGCGCTGGCGCGTGCGGTGAGCAGCGGGCGCCGCCGCCTCATGGTGCAGGACATCGACCCGCGCTTTCTGGGCGAAGGCAGTGGGGGACCGGCCGGGCCCTGGCTGCATTGAGCCGCCTGTCTTCAAACGCCTTGTCCAGCTTGCCTGTCTTGTCTACCCTTGCCACCACCCAGGAGAAACTTCACGATGCCTTTCAATATTTCGCCTCTTGCGCCTCTTGCGCCGCTTGCGCCCCCTGTGCTTTGCACGGTGCAGGCCCAAACCGTCCGGGAGCAGGGCGCATGAAGCTCCTCGTCCTGTCGGACCTTCATCTGGAGTTTGCCCCGTTCGTGCCCGAGCCGGCAGCCGTTGCGGCGGCCGACGTGGTGGTGCTGGCGGGCGACATCTCGCCGGGCACCAAAGCCATTGCCTGGGCGCGCCAGACCTTTGCCGGCAAGCCCGTCGTGTATGTCGCGGGCAACCACGAGTTCTACCGCTGCGACTGGGACAAGCTGCCAGGGGCGCTGCGCGAGGAAGCGCGCCAGCACGGCGTGCATTTCCTGGAGAACGAGGCCGTCACGATCGAAGGCGTGCGCTTTCTTGGCGCGACGCTGTGGACGGACTTTGCGCTCTTTGGCCAGGACAAAAGAAGTGAGGCCATGCGCGAGGCGGGGCGCTTGATGAACGACTTTCGGCTCATCAAGGCACGGGCCCTGGCGATGCAAACGCCCATGGCGCGCCCGCAGGGCAGTCCCTGGAAGCTCAGCCCGGCGCACACGCTGCGCCGCCACCGGGAGACCCTGGCGTGGCTGCAGGCCGAGCTCGCATCGGGTGAGGCTGGGGGTGAGGGTGAAAGTAAAGCTGAGCCAGGCAAGACCGTGGTGGTCACGCACCACCTGCCGTCCGAGCGCTCGGTGGCGCCCCAGTACAAGGAGGACCTGCTCTCGGCGATCTATGCTTCGAACCTGCCGCACGAGACGCTGCTGGGCGCCAGCCTGTGGATCCACGGGCACGCGCATGCCTCGTTCGATTACCGGCTGTGGGACCAAGAACGCCTGCACGCGGTGCGGGTGCTGTGCAACCCGCGCGGTTACCCCTTGAGCCGCTTGAGGCCGGGCGAGTTCGAGAACCCGGCCTTCGATCCCGGGCTGCTGGTGGAGGTCTGAGCCGGGCCTGCAGCAGCGCTGCAAGTGTTGATAAAAAAATCTGATGAAGACGCGAACCGGTCAACCCCATGACAAGAAAGGCACCCCTATGACCAGACCCGATGAGCGAGCCCGGGCGCTGCGCTGGGCGGGCGAGTTCCTGCGCGAAGCTAGGCGCCACGAAGGCCTGCCCGAGGAACTCAGGCGCCAGATCCCGGTGATCCTGCGCCACTACCCGAGCACGCTCGACATCGAGCACCAGGCCAGGCATGGGGACCATCCGGACCGATGGGGCGGGCGCTGGCTTGCGCCCGAGGAGAAGGGTTGAGCGCCGCGATTTTTCTTTTGCGGCGGTGCGCATGGGCGCTTTTGAGCGACAGCATTATTGCTGCGTCTTTTTACTCTGTCCATTCCTGGAGAGCAGCCTTAGGCCTATGGCAGACAATCAAAGTTTTTCAAAACTGCCATCGCAGCTTGAAGGCCTACAGCGAAGCAGAATGTACTTCGGCATTGCAGCGGAAGCCGACATTTATCACGCCAAGCTACCGAGTGCATCCAATGGGCTGGCCGTGCCGTCAGCTGCCACCTTAAGCACATACGTGTAAATCATGGTAGTGCTCACATCCGAGTGACCCAGCAACTCTTGCACCGTGCGGATGTCGGTGCCGGCTTGTAGTAAATGTGTGGCAAATGAGTGGCGCAAAGTGTGAACCGACACCGGCTTGATAATTTGTGCAGCGGCGCTTGCCAGCTTAATGGCCCGTTGCAAACGTTCCTCGTACAAGTGGTGCCTGCGCTCAATCAGGGAGCGCGGGTCAACCGACAATTTGGCGGCAGGAAACACCCAAAACCAGCCCCAGCGCCGCCCCAAATCGGGATATTTGACGGCCAAGGCATCGGGCACCTCAACACCTTCAACACCCATTTCGCGGTCATGCGTCCACACCGCTCGCGCCCGGCTCACTTGTTCTTTCAACGCCTCATGCAACGAGTGCGGCAGCATCACCACGCGGTCTTTCCCGCCTTTGGCCTCGCGCACAATCAACACTTGGCGATCAAAGTCCATGTCTTTGACGCGCAGGCGCAAGCCCTCCATCAAGCGCATGCCGGTGCCGTACAACAGCTTGGCCAACAATGCCATCTCACCATCGAGCGCCCTCAAGATGGCAGCGACTTCGGCCTTTGTCACTACTGAAGGAATCCGCCTGGGCCGCGTTGGGCGCTGCACCTCGGTCAGCCAGGGCAAATCAATCGCCAACACCGCGCGGTACAAAAACAGCAAAGCACTGAGCGCCTGGTTGTGTGTGGACACCGACACCCTGCGTTCATTGGCAAGCATGGTCAGAAACTGCGTGATCTCAGCGCCACCCATGTCACGGGGGGGTGCCGCATCAGCCCGTTAAGCCCATGCCAGCGGACGAAAAAGCGCACCCAGTACAGGTAAGCCTGCTCGGTTTTAAGGCTATAGTATTTGTAACGAATTACTTCGCGCACCTGATCAAGCAAGCGCTTGGACTGGGGAAGATAGGCGACAGAGTTCATAGCATCAAAACCATGTACAAAAACACAGTATCTACACCTGAAAGCAAGCTGTCAAACGGTGTGGAAGACTTGTGCAAACCCAGTTGCAGCCTGCGGTTTCAGTTTATTTGGTCGGATAAGCTGGGAGTCCAGAATATCCGACGATCTACATTACGTTAGGCTGATCTATACCGAATATATCTTGTTAATTTAGGAAACAGAGGAAATCTATGAGCCATGAATTTAAATGTCCGAAGTGCGGATCAAACACTGAACTATCGGGTCGTGTTACTTGTTGGTGTGATAAAGATTTTTGCATGGGGCAACGCTGTGGAGCAGATGACCTGCATGCTCACTACAAGTGCAAGAACAAAGATTGTGGTGCTAGCGGCACGCCATCCGATACCAAGAACTATTATCAAAGACATATGCCAAAGGATTAATCTAATATTGATCACTAGCCTAACCCATTGCTCAAGCGGACGGCTAGAAGCCGCCGCTTACCTTACTCGTTAGCGATCCAACTGGCCGCGCCCGGACTCCGAGCCGAAGAAACATAACCGGGACTCATGATGAAGCCTGTTCAAATTCATGTTTCTTAAGAGAGACTTACAAATTGCATGGAGAGCTTTGATGGGATGCAACGCTTGGAACCACCCTCCGGAGTGCTCCTGCGGATGGGGAGGCGAATTCGGCGCAGCAAGGTTAACTCAAAATGCGCTACATTGGCCGACAGTACAGGGAAGCTATTTGAATCCAAACGCTCGTTGCAAGAAGTGTGGAGACTCAGTGTTTTTCTACAGGTCAGCTAATGGAGGCAGTGTACTATTTGATTCCTTAGGGCCACCTTGGCCCAAGCATCCCTGCACAGCAGATAATTCCACAGATGAAATACTAACTTCTGCTTACTGGCAGGCGCGTGAAAATCTTGACAGAAACTTCTTTAGTCGTGTTCCTCGCGATGTATTGATGGGAAATGATACGAAGCTCGCTTCTTGGGTATTGAATAAATTGCTAATTCAAGTGCGTAATGGCCAATTCCGCCCTGCAGTCGCCATGTGGATTTCCGTCTTACCTCCAATTGCTGTTGGGGGACCAAGTGTAGATTTATTAAACGTCAACCTTGCTAAGGTTACGTCAATGGCTAAATGCGTCTCACGTTATTTTGAAAGCTCACGCCGGGGTCGCTGGCAAAAAGTTTGCTGGGAAATTGCTTTGGCGGTCTTGGAACTTAGCGCTGAACGAGATGCCAGGAGAATTGCTGCGGCTTCCGGAAAAAATGGGGTCGGAGTCTAATTATTTCTGGACACTGGTGCTAACCAGTTGCTCAAGCGGACAGCTTTCAGCTGCCGCTTACGTTGGTTCGTTAGACCTCATAGAACATCCTCCTCCTGATCTCTCTCAGGTGCCGATGCTGGCTCCCTCCCTACGCTTGATCGAGGCTGTCTACTGCGTCGATCAGTCGGTTCGCGCACTAATCACTGCAGACGCGACCGACGTGTACCGGATCTATCCTGAGTGTTGGGATACTTCAGAGTTCGAGATTGCAAGATATGCCTATTGGAGTCCACGGGGCTCTCGTACTTCGGTGACAGACAGCCTGGAGACCGGTCGCGCGATTGCTCGGGAGTTCATTGCGGAGATCAAGGGGACGAGCGAGCCATGATGGACGCTTGCGAAAGAACTCGAAACCAAATTCAGGGCAAAAAATGTCTAAACCGGCATTGCAGTGGACCGGCTTCGCCGTCCACTGAATTCATACGTTGAATGACAGGTATCCGGAAATCTAAAGGTCGGCTCCCAGTCTGAAACGGTCGCCCGGGGTCGATTTGACGCGCCTGAAGCTGTCGCTTTTTTCTGCTCCTGCGTGGGCGCATGAGCCTCGGGCCAGAGCGGGCCGGTGCGTGTGGGCGCTGTTTTGCCAGCACGTGGCGATTTTGCCGGAAAAATTTCGCCCTGAGATAATGGAAATTATCTTAGGGCAGTGGAGTAGGGAAAGGCCTGAATTACCTGCTGCAAAGCCGCTTTTACGGGCGCCGCACCTTGCTGGCCGCCGATTGACGTAGCAAGCGAGGCAACGCCCAACGCAAAGCCACGCGCAGCCATTACCA
>Ga0308165_1005701_pt1 | contig 11365 bp, 14 predicted proteins | sample PhyWR2_FD_201032 | JGI IMG/M metagenome (GOLD analysis project Ga0308165, IMG submission 201032) | Phyllosphere microbial communities from UC Gill Tract Community Farm, Albany, California, United States - DLSLW.R2 | ecosystem: Host-associated > Plants > Phyllosphere > Unclassified | place: USA... | reverse complement strand
GGGAAATTGGTTTAATGAAAGCCATGGGACTAAGCAGTGGAAAAGTCTTTACGATCTTCAGTGTAGAAGCGGCTTTGATTGGATTCTTAGGTTCCCTTCTAGGTATTTTAGGAGCAGTCGGAGCAGGAGCTTTGATCAATCAAATCGCTGCTGATTCATTCTTAAAGTCCTTGACAGGCTTTACGTTGCTTCAATTTTCAGCTTCTTCATCTGCGGTAATTATTCTTATAATCATGGGAATTGCGTTCCTTGCAGGAACCTTGCCTGCCAGAAGAGCAGCGAAGTTAGATCCAATTGAATCCTTGCGTTATGAATAAACTTAAATAATCAGTAAGAACAAGACGTTTAACGTTTTGTTCTTATTTTTTGTAAGCATATTTTTTACTTAAATCAAAAATAAGGAGTATACTAAACTCACATTTTACTTAAAAGACGGAGGAATCATAAATATGAAAGCAGTTGTCATCAATCAATACGGTGGAAAAGAAGAATTAACAGAACAAGATGTGATCTTACCTGAATTAAAAGAAAATCAAGTATTGATCAAAGAGCATGCAACATCAATCAATCCGATTGACTGGAAATTAAGAGAAGGCTATTTGAAACAAATGATGGATTGGCCTTTTCCAATCATTTTAGGATGGGATGTTGCTGGTGTGATTACCGAAGTAGGTAGTCAGGTGACAGATTGGAAGGTTGGAGACCAAGTGTTTGCTCGTCCAGAAACGACTCGTTTTGGAACCTATGCTGAAGAGACGATCGTCGATGATCATTTAGTAGCAAAAATTCCTGAGAATGTAACTTTTGAAGAAGCAGCTGCAGTTCCTTTAGCAGGTTTGACAGCTTGGCAAGCACTTTTTGACCATGGGAATCTTCAAAAAGGAGAGAAAGTTTTGATTCATGCTGGTGCAGGTGGAGTTGGAACCTATGCGATCCAACTAGCAAAACAAGCAGGAGCTTATGTGATCACAACAGCCAGCAAAAAAAATCATGAACTATTAGAGAAACTTGGCGCGGATGAAGTGATTGATTATCATACGACTAATTTTACAGAAGTACTGACAGATATTGATCTAGTGTTTGATACAATGGGTGGAGATGTACAAAAATCAAGCGTTTCTGTCCTCAAACAAAATACCGGTCGCTTGATTTCAATTGTTGGCATCGAAAGCGAAGACTTAGCAAAAGAAAAAAATATCAAAGCGGAAAGCATCTGGCTACAACCCGATGGCAAGCAATTGCAAAACATTGCCGATCTGATGGCCGCTAAAAAAGTAGTTTCGGTGATTGGCGAAGTGTTTCCCTTTTCTAGACAAGGAATTTTTGATGCCCATGCCTTAAGCGAAACGCATCATGCCGTAGGTAAAATCGTTATTAAGATGGCTGATTAAGTAAATAGACCATCCTCAACATGATGAGGATGGTCTATTTCGTTGATTTACTTGCTCTAAAGTGAATTAGTTCTAACAAGCCAGGTAATTCTTGCTGGATGTAGTCATGATTCAAAACATAGGTTTTAGTGGTGCCAGTTTTGATCTCTTGAATCAAATAAGCATCCTTAAGTAGTTTGACATGATGAGAAAGAGTTGATTTTACAATATTATATTTTTCAGAAGTAATGCGTTTCTCTCCATCACGTAACAGGCATGTAAGGATATTTAAACGGATCGGATCACTAACAGCTTGTAATGCTTGAAGAACAGGATCATCGTTGGTATCGCTCATTTTATTTTTCATAAACAGATTATAACACAAACATTCTACTTTACATATGTAAGAGAGCGTGCTATATTTAATGTTCGAAAAAAATCGAACTAAAGAGAGGTATGAACCGAACATGTCTAACACATATAAAGTAAATGATTTTTCAAAAATCATGAACGAAAGAAGATCAATTCGTAATTATGACCCAACTGTTAAAATCAGTCAGGAAGAAATGACGCAAATCATCAATGATACTGTTAAAGCTCCGTCATCGGTCAATATGCAGCCATGGCGTTTTGCGGTAGTTGCAAGCGATGAAGGGAAATCAGCTTTAGCGCCGTTAGTTCGTTTTAATAAAGTTCAAAATGAAACATCTGCTGCGATGATCGTGATTTTTGGTGATCTGAATAGTTTTGAACATGCAGAAAAAATTTATGGAACGGCTGTTGAACAAAACTTGATGCCGCAAGAAGTGAAAGATCGTCAATTAGAAGTGTTAAGTCCGTTGTTTGAACAAATGGCGACAGAAGATAAAAAAGAAATGGCGATTATCGATGGCGCTTTAGCTGGGATGAACTTAATGTTAGTTGCTCGTGCATATGGCTACGATACTAACCCTATCGGTGGATTCGAACGTGAGAAAATTGCGGAGGCATTGGATATGGATAAAGAACGTTATTACCCTGTGATGATCGTTTCGATTGGGAAAGCGAACGAAGAAGGTTACCCTTCATACCGATTACCTGCTGCTGATATCACAACTTGGAAGTAGGAGGCACCTCATGCATATCATTCCGTTAATTTTAGCTATGATCGTTGCAGTTGAACATTATTACATTTTATATTTAGAAATGTTTCAAACTACGTCTACAAGTGCGCAGCGTAGCTTTGGTCTGGATAAGGAATTTTTGGATGATCCAAGAGTGCAAACGTTATTTAAGAATCAAGGACTATACAATGGCTTTTTAGCAACTGGAATTTTATGGGGGCTATTTTTTGCTTCAAATAGTTGGAGCGTTGTGCTGTTTTTTATCATTTGTGTGATTGTTGCCGCAGTATATGGAGGCTTAACTTCTTCTAAATCAATTTTGATAAAACAAGGGGTGCCAGCAATTATTACGTTCATAGCACTTTTAATTTTTAGATAAATGAAGAAAAGTTTAAGACAAGAAAATCATTGTCTTAGGCTTTTTTTTGTATTCTGAAAAAAACTTATAAAAAGTAAGTCTAAATACTTTACTTACTTTTGGTAAGGATATATACTATACCAGTAATCTAAAAATCAATTGAAAACGAAAAGGAGCACTATACATGACAGAATTTATGCAAGCATTAAAAAAACGCCGTTCAATCTACGCTTTAGGAGATAATCTACCACAATCACAAGAAGAAATCACCGCTTTAGTAAAAGAGATCGTTAGAGAAAGTCCAACTTCTTTTAACTCACAAACACAACGTGTGGTTTTCTTATTCGGCGACGCACACAAAAAATTATGGTCAATGACAGAAGAAGCGTTGAAACCTTTAACACCTGCAGAAGCGTTTCCAAATACACAAGCTAAATTGCAAAGCTTTGCAGCAGGATATGGAACATTGCTATTCTTTGAAGATATGGATATCGTAAAAAATCTACAAGAACAATTTGAATTATATGCAGACAATTTTCCTGTTTGGTCAGAACAAGCAAGTGGTTTAACGCAAGCCAATGTTTGGACTGCCTTGGCACAAGAAAATATTGGAGCAAACTTACAACATTACAACCCAGTAATTGATGAAGCGGTAGCTAAAGAATGGTCTATTCCAAGCCAATGGAAATTAAGAGCGCAACTGGTTTTCGGTTCGATCGAAGCTCCTGCTGGTGAAAAAGAATACATGGAAGATAGCGCACGTTTCTTAGAATTTAACTAATAACGAGCAAATGGGGGAGAAAAGTATGGTGGGCAGATTACCTGAAGAAACAATCGTAAAGCAAGTAAAATTAAAAGTTAAAAATTTACAGGCAATGACAGATTTTTATACAAAAATGATTGGGCTTGTTTTACTAAATAAAACGGAAAACACCACTTTCTTAGGTGCACAAGCTTCTTCGGAAACCATGATGATTCTAGAGGAACTTATTGATCCTATCGTGAAAAATAATACGACTGGCTTGTACCACACCGCTTTTCTCTTACCTTCTCGCAAAGATTTAGGCAATAGTTTAGTGTGGTTGCTGCAAAATAATATTGAAATTGGTGCTGCGGATCACGGATATAGTGAAGCGATCTATCTGACAGATCCAGAAGGTAACGGGATCGAGATCTATCGTGATAAACCAAAAACGGAGTGGGATATTCGTGCAAATGGAGAAATCATCGGTGTAACTGAAGAGCTCGATGGGGATGCTGTTGTTGCTGTGTCTGATGGACAATGGCTAGGACTAGCACCAGGATCACGAATCGGCCATGTTCATTTACAGGTAGCTGATTTAGCTGTGACGGAGAAATTCTACGAACAACTTGGGTTCTCTTTAAAATCTAATTTTGGCGGACGTGCTAAATTTTTCGCTGCTGGTGACTATCATCATCATATTGGAACGAATACTTGGAATAGCCGCAATGACGCTTTGATCAGTGAAAACCAGTTAGGATTAGCTTGGTACACATTTCAGTTGCCGTCTAAAGAGGCACTAGATGCGTTGCTCGACCGACTCAACGAACAAGCTATTGCTTATGTCTATGAAAATGAACAACTAACGATTCAAGATCCGAACGGCATGCAGATCAAATTTGAATACTAATATAAGATAAAAGGTCAACTTCATTGCTGAGGTTGGCTTTTTTTTATTTGAGCAGACTTTAGATTTGATAGACTGGAAGGAAAAGTATGTTCACAGTTGTGAGTCATAAAATCTATTGAAAGCGAAAAAGCCTAGCTGAACTCATAAATATCTCATTTAAAGAGCTATATTCTCATTTTTTTTAAATAATAACAATTAAAATGAAAAATTATCGTAAATTATTATGGTAAACTTCAATAAGTGAGTTATTACTGATTTTTAGTAATAATGAGTTAGAATAAAAAATGGGAGGGATTTAAGGGTGAAAAAGTATATTCATTTATTAACAGTTGGTGTCCTATTGGCTTCGAGCATTCCAATGACGGCTAATGGGGAAGAAGTTCATGTAGAGGATAATAATACAATTTCGGATATTTCTTCGGAAACAAACGGAATTGAAGTAGAACTTATTGAACAAGAAACTACAGATACAGAACTTTTAGATTCAGAAAGTGAAAATGCGCAAACAGAAATAGTAGATCAAGAAAATGAACAGGAAGATGCCAAGGTTGAAGAAACAAAAACATCAGGAACTGAACAAGAAACTGTAAATGAAGCTGCCGCAGTTACTAACGAAGTGAAAGCAACACCACAAGCATATGCAATTTCGCCAGAACTTGGGATACCAATTCCTGATTATGATGGAAAATTAGTAGATAAAGAAAATACAATAACGGACATCGAAAATTCTAAAGTTACCTCAGATTATGCTTTCATGCCTCAAATTACAGATAAAACACAAGTAGTTGTTGAGGGAAACCATGTTACTGCAGATGGGAAATATATCTTTTATTTGAAAGAAAATAGCAAGGGAAAAGTCACAGTTACCTATAAAAATGTCGGGACTTATGATGGCAAAGTTATTGATTTAAAAATTTCTTTTGATGATTGGACGTTTATGCAAGTATTCAATAACGCTGGCTGGAACCCTAGACTTACAATTGGTCCACAGAGTACTGGGATTTTTATGTATGGTCTGTCAGATCTAAAGGCAAATTACTATTTCTTGGATCATTTAACTGGTTTACAAGCCCAAGTTTCCGGATTTTTCAATTTTACTGATATTGACAATAATCAATACTTAGATATTTATAATAATGCAAATATTAAAAATTTCTACGCAAGTAAAGACAACGTTCTCTATTATAAAAATAATGACGGTTACATTAGTGTAGGGGATTATATTGGACAAGATGCAGATGATGAGTTGAAAGATAATAAATATTGGTTGACATATACTTACAACAAAACCTCCAATTTTACTATTACTTTTCATGAGCTAAGAGAAGCGATTCGTGGATATGGTGCATTATTTGAGTATACGTATGAAGCACCTGTTGTAATTGAACCACAAGCAGAAACAAAAACGAAGAAGCTAACCGCGAACAACACAAGCATAAAACCTGTATATCAATCCTTAAATACAGCTAAAGTAGAACAAAAAAATGCAGGTGAAACCGTCACTAACCCATTGTCAGCTAATCGGTTACCTGAAACGGGAGAACAGAATAGTAGTCACTTATTTACGTTTGGACTGTTGCTACTTTCAAGCCTACTATTTTTCAAACGAAAAGATCGTCTATAATATACTAGAATGTTGTGTATTGGTCAAAATAGAAAATATAAAGGAGAATCAGGTACTCTATGATTCTTCTTTATTTTGTCTACCCTATAAAGCTAAAAAATTAAAGTTTTCAGTTAAGTACAAAATGGCACGACAAACTAATTTATAGCAGCTATGAGGAATCTAAGAAGTTTACTAGACTTATAAGTAGCTGGTTGATATTTTGAATAAGTATGTTGAACGGCTGCAGAGCTATAATTTTGAGAAGTGGGATTCTTACCAGATCACTATAAAATGAGTACTCTTAATTTAGTCAGACTCAATATAACATAAGCAACAGAGCATACATAGATAAAATAATGAAATAAAGTGAAACTTCCGACTTTGTTTTATACACTAATAAAGTGAAGGGAGCGTATTGAATGGTAAAAATGACAACTGAAACAATAACTTTAGTGAAAAAAGCTAAAAAAGGGGATGATTCAGCATTTGAGAAACTTTTGAAAGAACAATATGAATATATTTATCGAACCGCATATCATTATGCAAGTTCTGAACAAGACATCCTTGATATTATTCAAGAAGCAACGATCGAAGCATACAAAGGAATAGCCAAATTAAAAAGTGAGCAGTATTTTTATACATGGTATATTCGAATATTGATACGAGTTGCAACTAAACTAGCAAAAAAAGCAAATAGTGTGAAGCAAGTAAATATTGAAGACTATTCAGAAGATATTATCAATGGGGACAATAAACATGAATTAGAACAGGAGCTAGATTTAATTCATTCTTTCAAAAAAATTGATAAAAAATATACGGAAGTTTTGCAGCTTTTTTATTACCAAGATTTATCGATTCAGGAAATCAGTCACATTTTAAACGTGCCAGTGGGAACTGTAAAAACGAATTTATTTAGAGGAAAGCAAAAATTGAAATCAATTTTAGGAGGCGACTATTTTGAAAGATAATTCTAAAAAAGTGATAACTAAAATCAATTCAACCATCCAGGTTCCAAAAGATAAAACATATCAAGCAATAGAAGAAGGTATCCGCTTAGGAAAAAAAAGTAGCACAAAAATAAGAATCTATCCCTTCATACCAATCGTTGCACTAGCCGCTATAGCGATGATTATTATCATTCATACACCGATGGTAGATGCACTAGCCAATATTCCAGCTATTTTGGGTGCGAAATTAACGAAAGTCGAACCTGGGGAAACCAAAGAAACAGCACCTGTAACCATCAAGACACCGAATCATGCCCCTGAAAGTACTGAGACAATAAAGCCGATTAAGCTTATCGAGGGGACTGAAGTGACGCAACAATTGTTAATGACACATGCCTGGGCACCTTTAATGAATTCAATTTCAGGTGAGCCCTTCATGGATATTGTTGATTCAAAAGTTGTAATTCATCGCTTCAACGCAAATGAGCTATTGCTGTCATTTGTAGATATCAGAACGGGTCAAGAAATCTCGGAAGCAGATACTATATATTATGATGATAAGAATGAACCGATTGAAAGCTATAAAGAGTTAGATAAACATCTTTATAAAATTCAAGGAAATATATTAGAGCAACAAGTGTTATTCTCTTCGAAAAGACAATCAGATCCAACATATATGGAGTTGAGGATAGTGGATGGATTACTAGTAATGTTTCCCCACGATGATTTTGATCATAAAAAAGACCGACAACTCATTTTACAAGCTGTAGAAATAGTTCCGAATTAATAAGGATGAGGTGAATAATTTTAACCTAGATTAAGTTTATAGGACTTTTTAGAAGTAAGAGAAACGAATGATGTAAAACAGAAGATTTTGTTGTGTAATTTTTATTAAGAGGTTTAATATCAAAAATTAGAAAGGGTGAAGTTTGCTGGCGGATCCTAAAAATTATTTTTTATCCAATATTTAGATGAAACTATTTATCTTTATTTTTTGAAATAATAACTAAGTAGAATTATGCTGGATTTGATTGTGAATGATAGACCCAATCCGTTGATTGATGCAATTTTGGACAAAAATAATGATGGTACTTTAAGGAATAGTGCTGTTGGAACTTCCTCTGATTTGGATGACCTTCTGATACTTTATATAAAAAAAGATGTCGATAATTCCTCACCAACATCAGAAAGTATAGACCCTTATGTGCCCCTATACTTTTTTAATCTTTCTATATCAAAACTTAGTGTTTCAAATAATAAAATACACGGATTCTCATAGCTCAAGTTAGAATCATATCTCTTATAATCTTCCGATAAATTCGTAATATCATCTAGTTCAACCAGTGTGAATGTTCCTTTTAAGTTAAGCGTTGTGACGTATCCAGCATCAAATTCAGCATAACAAGCTATTGTCGCTTTTGGATTGGCTTGTATATCTTTGACAATATCAGTATTTTTATCTAAATAAAAATACAAGGTTACAAAACTGAATCGACTCATAATCGATTGCAAAATCAACGTTTTTGGAAATCCATTTTCGTTAATTGTTGAAATAGCATATGCGTGTGTACGTTCTAAAATAGTTTCTGCAGTTACCATAGTTTCCCCTCCATATGAATCATGATTTTAACATAGAAAAAAAGGGGAAAAAAGACCCTATATAAATTAAAAGATATTTTTAATTTATTGATGCTAGGATGAAATCAAGGATACGATTTAGTAAAATTATACCTAAGGAGAAAAGGACGTGTCTCACATGGCAAAGCAACGATTTACTGATGAATTCAAACAAACAATTGTTGACCTCTATCACGCAGGTAGCTCAGTTGAACAATTAGCAAACGAATATGGGATGGTACCACAAACTTTTTACAAATGGATTAATTTTTATACTCCAAATGACTATTCTGACGTTACGGAGGCTGGATTTCTTAAGTTGAAAAAAGAAATGGCTCAGCTTAAGGAAGACAATAACATCCTAAAAAAGGTCTTAATCATATTCGCAAAAAATAAATGATAAGACACTTTTTGAAACGATTCATCATTTATCAAGCGAGGTAAATGTTTCGAGAGCTTGCCAGTTATTTGAACTCCCCGCTCAAGCTATTATGGGCGACTCACCCGAATCGAATCGAGCAAAAGAAAATAAAGACTTGAGCGACAGAACTCTAAAAATATATTTAGATTCTAGGCGCTGATACGGTGCTTCCAAAATTCACAAGGAGCTTGTCAAACTAAAGATTAAGATCAGCTTAAAACGAGTTTGAAATTTAATGAGACAATTCTTTATTCAATCGATTATTATCAAAATATAGCAGTCTGGCCCTTCAAAAGCAGCCGAGCTTATTCAAGAACGTGACAATCTTCTCAAACGTAATTTTTCAACCACAGGTTTAAATCAAAAATGGGTAACAGATATCACTTATATTCACACGTAAAAGATGGTTGGTGCTATTTATCATCATTTCAAGATTTGCATTTTAAGAAATCATCGCTTGGTCATTTGGTAAATTAATGAAAACGGAATCATTTTTAGAAAACTTAGACAAAGTTATCCTGACGCAAAAAGTGACAAAAGACTTGATCCTTCATTCAGATATAGGCAGCCAATACACGAATGACCCTTATGGGGCACACTTGGGTGAATTGGAAATCCGTCATTCATTTAGTGGGGAAGGCTGTCCCTATGATAACGCAAGCATAGAATCATTTCACGCTACGCTGAAAAAAGAAGAAGTCTATCAAACATATTATCAAACTTTTGAGAAAGCCTCGACAAAATTATTTCAATATATAGAAGGCTTTTATAATCGCAAATGAATTCACGGTGACGCCACAAAAAATGAAGGAACGTGCTCAAAAAGTCGCTTAATTCTTTTACACTTACCATTTTTTTTTGCGAAAAAATCATGAGTATCATTCGCCATCGCTTCCCACAACGGTCATGCATTTGAGTTTGAGGGTTATGGGAAACGATGGTACACTCTCGAAGTGACATTTTTCAAAAAAGTCTCCCACAATGTGTCCAAGATATTGACTTAGATCCAAATTCACTAAAAGGTTCTCGGGGAGATAAAGCAAAAGAAAGTTTTACAAAAAATAGTGAGAAAATAGATAGTATTTCATCAAAGTAGTTAATTGATCTTCCCTAATGTAAATAAAATGAGAGTAAGAGAGCCTGAAATATAATTTTTTGAGTTACGTTCCAGGCTTTTTTCTTGCAAACGATACTATCGACACTCAAAAGTATCAATCGGATAAATTATAGCTGCATGAATCATGTCAGTAGACTATCAAAGGTTACAATCACAAATATCAATATAAAAGAAACTGACATATTTTACAGTATCAGTTTCTTTTAAAAGTGTCCATACCAAAAGCATTGATTTTAGGTTAAGGAAAGAGTGATATATTATAGAGCCTAATTAATTACCAAAGAAGACTGTAGTACTATTCCGCTAAAATCAGATAGTACAGAATTGTTTAGCTACCTAATCAAGAGATAAGGGCCAAGCAGGAGTTGAACCTGCAAAATCTCCCAAATGAGTTCATGACCCAAAAAATAAATTGACTTACAAAAATAGTATATATTATTTTCTTTTGAGTTGGAAATAATTAGCTTTTTAGTATTTATGATAAACTGTTTGCTTAATTAGCATACATACAATTAACATAGTTGTTGAATGTACGAACTTATATCACACAATTAATGAAAGAATTATAAAGCTTCATATATCTGAGGATCAAGTAAAGGATATTTATGAGTATTTAGATGCAAAAGGATTTATTGTAGCTTTGGACTATTACGAAGTATCATTCTAAAGTTAATAAAAAAGTATATAGTAAAATCTGACACAATATGATTGTGTCAGATTCTCTTAAATGTACCTATACCAAAAACATTCGTTATTGGGAATGGATATTTTACAAATAATTAGAGTTCCCGTCGAGGTGCTTATCTTCATTCTATAATATCAAAGAGTCTTCCCTTTTTAGTTACAATCATTTAAACTAATGATAGCAAACTGTATTTTACAAAAGGATGGCTATAGTTGTTTATTAATAGCACAACCAGTGTAGCGGGGCGTGTCAGCTTCATTCAGCCAATCTGCAAGCGTATTAAATAGAATTTCTGTCTCTGTTAGTTCAGGACAAACCAATGTTGCAGGAAAGAGTGCAGCAATACAGAGTTTTTCAACCTTTCAATCCAGTCTAAAAGGGATCTCTAACAGTGTTGTACAAGCAGGGGACAACATTCATTCTGTCGCCAAAGAGTTTGAACAGATTGATCAAAAAATTGCTCAGTTACCGACTCTTTCTTTTGGAGGG
>Ga0308165_1005699_pt1 | contig 11367 bp, 9 predicted proteins | sample PhyWR2_FD_201032 | JGI IMG/M metagenome (GOLD analysis project Ga0308165, IMG submission 201032) | Phyllosphere microbial communities from UC Gill Tract Community Farm, Albany, California, United States - DLSLW.R2 | ecosystem: Host-associated > Plants > Phyllosphere > Unclassified | place: USA... | reverse complement strand
CGAAACGTTTTTGGTGTCACCGGCCGCACTGAAAATGTCACGCCGTCGCGCGCCGCGGCCGCCACCCCCTGGCTTATCCAGCTCCGTGCCGTATCTTCGCTTTTGATATCCCACAGCCGTGTGCCGGCGGGCGGGTTCGCGGTTGCAAACCATTCCCTCAGCCGCTGCACGTATCCCGGATCGGTAAGGGGCACGGCGCGTGGTGGGTTATTAACTATTTCCTTTTCTGCCTCACGCTCTGCCTGCTGCTCTTCTTTTGTAGGGCGTCCCCGCCGGCGCGTGCGGTTAACCGACGCGTCTGCCAGTCGTCGCTGTTTGAGTGTCCGTAGCACCACAAACGGTGTTTCAAGCGGTGCACCGGTCGCCGGTGAATCCAGCGCAAAGTCCTCTTTTGTGAGCGGCAGGATCTCGTTGAGCCGGCCGCCGGTATTCCAGAGGGTATCGATAAACAGACGTTTACGGAGATCGGTCACCCGTGACAGCAGCACGGCCACTTCCGGCGCCAGCAGGTAGCGGGGCATATCAGTACCGTAGGCGGCAGCCAGATCCCGGAGCGCAACGGCACTTTCGTAGTCAAAGTAACGCGCGGCGACCGGATTGTTCACATTATGTACACTGACGTCGCTGTGTGAATTCTGCAGCATTTGCAGGGGATGAGTGCGCAATTTTTCAATCTCCGTTATCTGCGGACGAGGAACGTATTTTCGCGTATATGTCCAGTAAAAACGACCGGAATAAATCGATCCTGTCAGGATCCGTTTTGGATCGGATAATCGGCTTTTCTCTCCAGTGAGGAGAATAACCTGGTCAGAAAGAATTAAAAAGGCCTCTGCCTGCGCGCTTATACAGACTCTGATGATGTGTAAGTAACTGTTTATAGATGGATAAAAGAAAAAAGGGCGGTTGAAGAGAGTGTCCAGGCTCTCTTGGATCAGAACAGAATGATGTAGCGCTTTTTAGAGCATTGCCTGAACTGTCTCCCTGCAAACCACACACTATGGATATGTCATTTTCATGGTGACGGTACTGTCGGTATAAACATGCTCATAGTCTGAGAGTTTCGAGATAAATCGGATGATTTACTGTATTAATCAGACCAAAGCTGGCAGGGCTTTGCAAAAAAATTGAATGGTATTAAGGATATATTAGAAAAAAAAGATGATGAGATGAGGTGAATTATAAAAAACACCCTGTGAAACATTATTTCTTATGCCTGATAATGGAGTCAGTGCTGAATATGTGAGATGAAAATTATAAGAAAACTGACGAACAGGTGTAATTTACATTACAAAAAATTACAGATAGGGTACTTTTCCAGACGATACTGACTTATATTACAGGGAGATAGCTTTACTGTTGTGAAATGAAGTGTTTTTCAGATTCTTCAATCTTTACGATTCGACGAAAAGAATCAATCGCTACTCGTTGGAGTAATGGGTTTTTTTTAAAGCTGCAAAGTCAGAAAAACGGATTAATATTGCATAGAAACACGTTATTGTTAATGAATGGTTGTTTTTTTTATGTTTATTTGTTTATAGTTGTTTTTGTGAGTCGGACTGGATTAAAAAAATGAAATCCAAATCATATGTGAACAAAATGTTCAAAAAACATAAAAAATACCTAAGATACTACTCTTTTTTTGATTAAAGCTATCATTAATTAATTTTCAATAGCCACAACCAATTTAAGGTTTTAGTGTATTGTTCCTTTTTTTTTGTAAAAGCAAGCATAAAATCCCAATGAATTGATATTTAATGGTGCATTATACCAAAAAAGCCACAAGTATCGACATTAAATGTCATACTGGTAATTTATATGAGTTTAATAATCATAAGGTGGTAAATTTCTCGGCGTCGAGATTAGGACATTGACGGGATAAACAGCAGTGAGGAATTAAAAGATAATGAAGGGAATTTGAAAAAAATGACACATCAAAATTGTCTTGTCGGAATCTGTCTAAGGTAACAGCATTACATGGGGTGGGTGTTTTTATTTCCGGGTAAATTAAATTTAGTTAGTTACTAACTGGTGATTTTGTCACCCATAAGCTATAAAAATTTTTTTTAAATGTTCTTTCTTGTGCTAAATTTTAGTGATTTTACCAACCAGTCGTGGGGTATTTAAAAAAGGGAGTTTATCTTATTATATTCGGAGGGTTGATACAGTCGGCGAACCGTAAGTACACATACAATTTTTAATTCAGCACTGTTATAAATTAGTGCATTGCAAAGAGTGTTTGCTTATGTACTATTTTATAATCAGACAGGAATCAAAGCACAAGGTATTAGTATTACAATTTTTTAAAAGTACTGTTGAGTCTGTGACTCAGCTGGCGAGACTATACTTTCCGGAGTGTGGTTTCCCCAGTATTCATGCTGACAACTGGATGTTAAGTAGATAAATCAAACAAGGTAATTAAAAATGAGTAAATTAGTAAAAGTTAGTGCAATTGCTGTTCTGCTGGCTGCTTTTGGTGCAAATGCTGCTGAGCAGGGTCAGGGCGTTATTAATTTTAAAGGTACTGTTGTTGATGCACCATGTGGCATCACTGCAGAATCGGCAGATCAGTCAGTTGATTTCGGCCAGATTTCAAAAGCATCTCTATCAAACGGTGGTGTTTCAGCCCAGAAAACCCTGGATATCAAACTGACCAAATGTGACGTTGGCGCGCTGACTAAAGGCGTTCAGATCACTTTCAGCGGTAACACAATCTCTTCAGTTGATGGAGAGGGTGCATCTAGCCCTGTTGCTACTGAGCTGGCAACTTCTGGTCCAACCAACACTGCTGTTGTTATCAACAATGGTAGCGATGTCAAATTTGGTACCGCATCAGATTTCATTCCTGTTTCTGAAGGTAATAATACCCTTCAGTTCCAGACTTGGGTGAAACAGGCAACTGGTAAGACCGTCGCTGCTGGTGACTTCACTGCAGTTGCAAACTTTAGCTTAAGCTATCAGTAATATGCAAATCAGGGGCTGAGATCTATCATCAGCCCCTGAGGTCTAGAGAGAAGGAAGTTAATATGAACTGGAGTTTCTGGGCTGTATTCGTGTTGTTTAGTCCTTTTGTGCACGCATCAACTTCAGTTATTGCTGGTCCGCACTGGTGGCGGGAAACCGCGGAACTTCCTTCTCCCTCCCCCCCGTATTCTCTTGAAGGAGAGCAGTCATGGTGGCGGGGAAAGGCTGCATTTTCTGGCTCAGTCATCGAGTCAGCCTGCCTGATAGAAATGGATAACGTATGGCAGAACGTTGTCATGAAAAAAGATACTGTTAAAGCAACGGGAAATGGTACGTTTTTTTTTGAAACTCCATTCACTCTTAAACTCAAGGATTGCGATATGGTTAATTCTGCTTTTTCTGCAGGTAGCCGTGTTAAAATAATGGTTTATGGTATTTCAATTCCATCTGTCAAATTTCCGAAGAAAACAGATACCCCCGTTCAGCTGATTGGGTTGAATGGAGAGATAGTGCAGGTGGGCGAATTTATGCCACCCGTCAGGATCGATCCAGCACTACGCAACTTGAAATATACATTACGATTTACTGTTGATAAAGAAAATATCATTAAAAAATATAGCAATGCAACAGTTGGCATTCTAGTTATTCAAGAGTAAATAAATTTATTATTAAGTGCCAGTTTTGTAATATCTTTCATTAAAGGAATCAGAAAGGATAGTGTTTTTTTAGTTATCCAATGATGGTCTAAAAAATGACAAATAATCCATTTATCATCAGTAAGATGGCTCTTGCCGTTTCTCTTATTCTATTATCAAGCAATGGACGCGCTGTAGAATTCAATACTGATGTTCTCGATTCCAGCGATAAGAAAAATATTGATTTTTCAAGATTCTCCCAACAGGGGTATATTTTACCCGGCAAGTATCAGCTAAAAATCATCGTTAATGGAAAACCCATCTCAGCCAGTGATGAAACAATTACTTTTACAGACTCGCCTGATAAAAAGGAAGGGGATCTTCCTGAGCCATGTCTTAATAAAGATTTAGTTGGGATGTTCGGGCTGACTTCTTCGTCATTTGATAAAATCAAATGGAAAAAGGATGGTTTATGTGCTGATCTTACAGGGCTTTCAGGCTTCACTATAAAGCCAGATTTATCAGAAGGTATATTAGTCATTAATATGCCTCAGGCATGGCTGGAATACTCTGATGCATCATGGCTTCCTCCGTCCCGTTGGGAGGAGGGCATCCCTGGAATACTCTTTGACTATAATGTCAACAGTAACTTCACTAAGCCAGAAGACGGTAAGAGTACCCAATCCCTGAGTTATAATGGTACGACAGGGATAAACGCAGGTCCCTGGAGGATGCGGGCTGATTATCAGGGCAGTATTACTCGTAGTGAAGGTAATAATTCGGGAACATCCAGTCAGTCAGACTGGACGCGGTTTTATGCGTACAGAGCACTGTCCCGACTTCAGTCTAAACTGATGATAGGCGAGAGCTATATTAACTCTGATATTTTCAGCAGCTGGTCATATACAGGAGTCAGCCTTGAGAGCGACGATCGTATGTTACCGCCAAAACTGCGTGGATACGCCCCTCAGATTACCGGAATTGCAGATACAAACGCGCGCGTTGTGGTCACGCAGCAGGATCGGGTCTTGTATGATGGCACTGTTCCTGCAGGCCCATTTACAATTCAGGATCTTGACAGTTCGGTCAGGGGCCGTTTAGACGTAGAAGTAATTGAAAGCAATGGGCAGAAAAAAACATTTTATGTTGATACGGCCTATATACCCTATCTTACACGACCAGGACAGATCCGCTATAAATTCGTTAGTGGGCGTTCGCGTAGTATGAGGCACGATCTTCAGGGACCGGTATTCAGCGGTGGTGAAATGTCATGGGGGGTCAGTAATAACTGGTCCTTGTATGGTGGTACTATACTTTCCGGTGACTACAATGCACTGGCCATAGGTGCTGGTCGTGATCTACAGGACTGGGGGACGATTTCGTCTGATGTAACACAGTCATATGCAAGTTTTGATAGCGGTGATAAAAAAGGAAAATCCTGGCGTATAAGTTATTCCAAGAGATTTGATGATGCCAATACTGATATTACGTTCTCAGGTTATCGTTTTTCTGAACGTAATTACATGACTATGCAACAATATCTTGATAAACGTTACAACGATTACTCTTCAGGTCAGGATAAGGAGTTGTATACCATTTCTGTAAATAAATATTTTACGGATTTGCATACGTCTTTCAATATTCAGTACAGTCATCAAACATACTGGGATAAAAGTCCATCCGATTATTATACGGCCAGCATTAACCGCTACTTTGATGCATTTGGTTTAAAAAATTTATCCTTAGGGATTACAGGATCGCGATCGAAGTTTCATGGAAAAGACAATGATGCAATTTACCTGAGGCTGTCACTGCCTCTCGGAAGTGGAACCGTCAGCTATAATGGTAGCATGAACGACAGTCGTTTTACTGAGACGGTAGGATATAGTGATTCACTGGATGATTATCAGGGTAACTACAGCATCAATGCGGGTCTTAATCACGGGGATACGGATAGCCGTGGTGCGCAGCTGAACGGATATTACAGTCGCCATAACTCGATTGCAGATGTGACGGCATCGTTCGCTACTGTACAGAATAACTACAGTGCAATGAGCCTGAGCGCGAGTGGTGGCGCTACCATCACCGCCAAAGGCGCAGCCCTGCATTCCGGAGGTTTTAATGGTGGAACAAGAATGATGGTTTCAACAGACGGCGTGGGTGATGTTCCGGTAAATGGTGGTTATGTGCAGACTAATCGCTGGGGTAAAGGTGTTGTTGCCGATGTCAGCAGTTATTACAGAAACACCTACTCTGTTGATCTCAATAAACTGCCAGATGATGTAGAGGCTACACAATCCGTGGTTGAATCGGCACTGACCGAAGGGGCAATTGGGTATCGCGAATTTAAAGTGCTCAAAGGAACACGTTTGTTTGCCATACTCAAGTTGGTTGATGGTACACATCCTCCGTTTGGTGCCAGCGTGAAGAATTCAAAAGGCCTTGAAATGGGCATGGTTGGTGATGACGGTTTAGCCTGGCTCAGTGGGGTTAATCCAGGAGAATATCTGCGCGTTAGCTGGGATGGTCGGGTACAATGCCAGGCATCAGTACCTGATAAAGTGGCACCGGACCAGCAATTGCTGCTGCCGTGCAGCATAATGGCAGATAAATAAGCATTTGCTAATATTCATCCCGTTCCAGTTAAAAATTAATTTAAATTAGGAGATTGTATGTCGTTTTTTAACTTCAAAAGAAATATATTAATCGCCTCTGCCTGCCTTAGTGTAGCCGCAGGCGCAAATGCTGCTGTTTCGCTTGATCGTACCCGCGTCATTTTTAACGGCAGTGAAAAATCAATGTCGCTTAATATAGTTAATGAAAATCAACAGCTTCCTTATCTGGCTCAAGCCTGGCTGGAAAATGCTAAGATGGAAAAGTCGCCGACAGGTCCAATTGTTATCACGCCGCCAGTACAGCGTCTGGAGCCGGGTGCTAAGAGTCAAATAAGACTGACTGCGACACCGGCAATCAGCCAGTTGCCTCAGGACAAGGAAAGCTTGTTCTATTTTAACCTGCGAGAAATTCCACCGAAGAGCGATAAGGCGAATACTTTGCAGATCGCCCTGCAGACGCAGGTAAAACTGTTCTATCGTCCTGCCTCCATTACACCGAAAATGAATGAAGAATGGCAGAGTCAGATCGTTTTACATCCTGAGGCAGGCGGATATATGATCTCTAATCCGACACCTTATTACGTTACGGTCATTGGTCTGGGTAACAGTAAGAAAGATGCCGAACAAAGTAAGTTCGAGGCCGTAATGCTGGCACCGAAATCAGAGCAAAAGGTTAAGGCCACAGTATCAAACACCCCATGGATGACTTTCATTAATGATTTTGGTGGTCGGCCTACGTTTGAATTCCCTTGCAGTAACGGGATATGTAAATCAGTGGTTAAGTAATTACATGAGCAAATGTGGTAAAAGAAAATGCCTTCTGTCTTTGAAACAGGAATGATTTCATGAAAAAAAAAATTCTGCCTCTGTCAGTTTTTTTTATTGTATTACTGACAGGAAATGTGAAAGCTGACCTGGCTTTTTCAGGAAATTTGCTCGATTTGCCCTGCAAAATAGATCCGTCTTCTGAAACACAGGAAGTTGTATTTTACGATACGCCTGTACAGCAGTTTCTGGAGCAACCGGGGAAAAGTCCGGTTAAGAGATTTTCAATAAAACTCATAAGTTGTCGAAGTTACGATATAGAAAAAATTGTTAAACTAACTTTTACCGGAGAGGAAGAGCCTACTGAACCGGGAGCTTTAAAGGTTAATGGGGTAAATGAAGGGAAGCTGGCTATTCATTTTATTGACAGTGATGGCAGCACCCCAATTAAACTCAATGAACAAAACAACGGAGGAGAGGGCGTTACTATTTCATCTCAAAGTATTGTTATGGATTTCGGAGCTTTTGTACAGGCAACACAAAAAGCATTGTTAACCAGAAGTGTTACGCCTGGTGATTATGGTGCAATTGCTACATTCAAACTTGTTTATCAATAACAGAGGTAAATATGACGTTCTTTAGTAGAAGGATTTTTTCATTACTTGTAGTCGCCGGAATTCCCGCTCTGACGTATGCTGATACCGGTATGAATTTCAAGGGAAATTTGGTAATACCCCAGTGCACCATAAATGGTAACGTTAGTGTCGAGGTCGATTTTAGTGATGTGGAAATTCAAACATTAACCGCGAAAGACACTGCCTACCATATACAGTCACTCAGTATTCCCGTTGACTGCCCTTATGCTTTGGGTTCGCCGAAAATAACGTTGAATTCATCCACCGTTGCAGATGCAAACAAAGGGTCAATACAAACTTCAAAATACAGTGAAGGCCTTGTTGTTTATGTCTTGAAAAAAGATGGCAGTACGGCGATACCTCTGGGTAAGGCCTCTGATATCTCTGACTCCATGAGTGGAACAGGTAAATCTAAAACACTCTCGCTTAACGCTGGAGTAGGTCGAACAGGTGAACTTGAAGCGTTAACGCCGGGGAAGTTTAGTGCAAGTGCCACCCTGGCAGTTATTTATCAATAAAGATAATTTATAATAATTAAGTTGCAGTTTTTCTGTATCACGAATATCGTTATTATAGTCGCCCTGTTATTGATGCTTTATCTGACCACAGCAGGATTGCACTGATTAACAATCAGTGTCAGCCTACCTTAATAAAAACATTATGGCTAGTGTTAAGACAGCTAAATGATGTAGAATATGCTATACTCTTTCGAGTAAAGCAATTATTACGCTTACTGGTAAAATAACAGTAAATGCTGAGGGTTTAAATAAATAATTAAGAGATCCTGACATGAAACTTTCTGAGAAAAAAATATTTTTCTTCATGATTATTTTTTGGCCGAAATTAATTCTGGCAGGCGATGCCAATGTTAACTTAAATGTAAAGGTCAACGTAACTGCATCTCCTTGTACGATTAATAATGGCAGTCCAATTGAGTTTGACTTTGGTGATATTCCAGTAGATAAAGTATCTGATTCAAAATATCAGATTACAAAACAGATTGGTATTAAATGTACCTATTTCAATGGAGAGCCCTACATTCAGGTTACGGGCAACCCTTTGGAAAACAATACTGATGGTAATGTTCTTGCTACGTCTATTAAGGAATTTGGTATTGCTTTATTTCAAGGCGAAGGTAAATCAACAAAACTTCTTATCGGCAATGGAGCTTCTGATCTTGGTTATAAAATAACGAGTGGACTTACCAATATAAATACACAAAATTCATTGCTAAAAATTACAGCAGCACCATATTTGAACCCTGGATCCAAAGAATTATCTGCAGGTACCTTTAGTGCATCATCTAACATAAAAATGAGTTACAAATAATAGCATTGAAGTTGTGTTTAAACAATCAGAAAAGCAGGTGTTTTATAATGAGTAAAAATAGAGTCGTTAAGCATTTAGCCTCGGTTTTTTTTGCCTTGTGTTGTCCGTTTTTATTTTCAGCAGAGGCTGTTGCATATGACGTGGACTGCATGCGAGGATTTTTAGCTGACCCTAGTCTCGGTTACTCCGGTGGATATAAAGCCACAGGTACCGGGGGTGTGGATTATAGTAATATCAAAACTCAGTGGCTAGGGAATGGTAAGTATAAAGTCTCGATGACAATTACACCGTTGAAAAACGTTAAAAGATGGTATGTCTCGTTTGATAGATATAATTGGTCTGCTTACGATTATGTTGGAGCATTTCCTGACGGTACGATTGCGAAAAATTGTGTAAGTGGAACGATCGTTATCGTACAAGAAAAAAATACCGTACTTGTTGGTGGTGGGACTGGTACTGTAACAATCACTCCCGGATCAATGGGAAGAAAACTAATTCCAGATGGCTCTTTGGCTATATATGATCAATCAAAAGGAAATTTATTTCCAATGGGGCTGATAAAAATAACGAAATCTTCTGCCCAAGCTCTTACTGCAGAAGATACTACTCCAAAACAGATTGATTTCACTATTGAAGTATCAAAGTTAACCAATGTTGGTGATGGAACTTACGACTTAAGGCTAATTATTCCATTAGGATCAACCACAACCTGGTTTCCAATAGACGCTAACTTTATTAACTGGTGGCAGGCCCCAAACAACATACCTATTACTGCAGAGCTATCAATTCCTCTTGTTGTTCGTGCTGATGGAAATAAACCTGCTGACCCAACGATAAGTTGTAATATTGCATCGAGTCTTGAGTTTGACCATGGTACGGTTAAACCAGAAGATGTTAAAAGCTCTATCATACGAAAAGCATTACCTATTTCCTGTAATTCATCTGGTACCGGAAGTATAGAAATTACATCCGATGATAATGGTTCCTCGTCATATGCAAATGTTTCTATGAAAAACGGGGTGTACAGTCACCTGAGTGTTTCTTCTGACTCGATGTCCTTTTCAAGGAAATTGCCATCTTTTCCTTTGGCTAAAGGCACCACCAATTTGATATTTGAATCAGCGCTTGTGGCTGATGGTAATGTGCAGCCAGGTAGTTTATCTGGATCTGCTGTAGCGATTATAAAATACAATTAGGTTTTAAAAAAATCAATGATATAAATATAGAGAAATTTATAATGATCTACTGGTTGTGTAAGTATATCTGCATAATGTACCGTTCATTTTTTTACATCTTCCTCCGCACGGTTTTTTCCTGCGGAGGAGGTACTCATATGAAGAGTATGTGTAATGGATGACACGTAGCGCATGTTATGCGAGGCATGATGCCAGTATCGGGATGGCCGAACGGCTATTCCAAGTGGCTCGTGTCCATGCCAGTTCTTATGCAGCTGGCTATGACTGGATCTGTCAGAATCCTGAAGGCTGATGGCTGCAGTGCATTTAGTGATATGGCAGTCTATTAAAACCTGAAGGCTCCTGCCGATTAACATTGTTCGTTGAGTAAATTCCGTTCATCGAGAAAACTCTACACCTGAAGTCGCCATAACACGTTTCTAAGAAGGTCATTCGAAGCGACCATCACTACATCCTCGTCATAATTCAATACGCATAATCATGATTATGTTAAATGTGGGCTTTTTTTACCCTAATTACTGTTCTGTAATGTCATGTTTGCATATGCTTTTCACTATCCGAGTTTTTACAATTAAATCAATACCTTGGTCGTGCCCGGATTATTGCTTCATAACTCATCTGCGCCATTAACAACGAATATTAGGTTGAAAACGAAGATATATCGGATTAGCGCAAGTTTAGATCGGTTTTTAGGACAAGCCCTTCAGTTATCTCTCCTGGGCTTTTCGATATTAAAGAAGATAAATATTTACTGCAGTACGTTTCTGATATTGGTTTAACAGTTTTATCTTCTTGAACCAACAAACTCTTAGGATGCTACGAAACCAGGCTTTGATTCTACAGATATGGGGGGCATTACTATAACAATGCAAGACGGGAAACGTTTTGACTGTACTAGGAGTAATATTCTTGGGCAAAGAAAAAGTAACGCCCTCGAATGAGGTAATGCATAAATTAAATTTTTTTCCGATATGTCGGACTATCGGTTTATATGTCAACAAAATTTTTTCGTATAGTGTTAAATCAAGTATACGTGAGGTTAAAAACTCTATTCTTTTGTGTGATTTTTAAATCATACTCTTGACTTATGGTTTCAAACAGGGTTTATTACTTAAGCTAAATTATGTAATTTATAAGATCAACCCTGTTTTTTATTTTAAGTTTAACCATGATATTTCTTCTTAACGTGTAAACGGTATTTTCATTTAGGCCGATATCACTGGCTACATCT
>Ga0308165_1005698_pt1 | contig 11368 bp, 9 predicted proteins | sample PhyWR2_FD_201032 | JGI IMG/M metagenome (GOLD analysis project Ga0308165, IMG submission 201032) | Phyllosphere microbial communities from UC Gill Tract Community Farm, Albany, California, United States - DLSLW.R2 | ecosystem: Host-associated > Plants > Phyllosphere > Unclassified | place: USA... | reverse complement strand
AGAATACTCCTCAGAAGGAATAATCTGATGCACTTTACTAGACGGTCTGCGACGACCGACTGGCAATGTAGGCCAGCCCGCAAATGGTAATCTTCAATATTTAAGGTGTCAATGCGAAATTGGCTAGAAATTATTTAAATAGTTATTATTTTTCATTTAATTAGATAATTAAGAAAATTCTTAAGTAATATTTACCATCTACTTTTGTATCATTAAGTTAAAGTTTAAAATTTCAAAACCTAAGGACTTAATTGTTCTTGTAAAAAGTTATTATAAATACCTAATAAAAAATATTTATTAGAATAATAATGCTCTCCTTATAAAAATACGCCCTTAAGGGCGTATTTTTAGGACAGATTCACACACTTTAACTTATCTTGCAAATTGAGTATTTGCTGTTGATATTCTTTAGCTATTACTTCGTTATCTGCTCTGATTTCTTGATCTGTCTTGTTATCAAAAACTGACCTTGAATGACCGTTTCTGGCATTTTGTTTCTTTAATTCAAGATTACTAATTTTTTGGAGAATATCAGCATTTTCCTGATAGTTTTTAAGATGTGCCAGCAACTTTCGGTTATCAGCATAGGCTTGGTCTAATTTTAAGTTCAAAGTATCTTTTTCATTATTCAATTCTTGAATTTTGTTGTTTAAATTCTGCACATTGTAATGATTTACTGTTAGCTCACTATTACTCTTATGTAAGTTAGTAGTTAGAATATCTTTTGTCTCATCTAAGCTTTTGGATTCACTTTTTTTATCTTCATAGTCTTTTTGCAATAGATTATAGGATGTTTGCAAACTTGCATTAGCCAATTTTAACGATTCAACTTGAGGAGCACTCACATATTGATTTACAAGGAATAAGCAAGCTGGGAAAGAGACAGCAAATGAAGCAATAAAAGCCGATAAGTTTTTTTTGACAAGTTCAAAAATTTCCATAAATTTTCCAGAATATCTCTAAATTATAGTGTTAATAAATTGTTTTAAAGTTCTAAATGTTGATGAACTAGTACGTTATTTTATCATTAGCTATATCTATTTTGTCTTATAAAAAGCCTTTACAGGAATTTTTTTATTTGACTTTAGAAAACTTTATTCTATTTATAAATCCCATTTATTGTTAATTTTTTTCATTAATTAAAATAAGTAAATATTTTCTAAAAAGACTTTTTGCGCATTAATCACTTACAGCAAACCTATCTCAGGTTTAAATACGACCAAAATCTAGGTATAGAATCAGGATTTTAGCAAAATCTGGTCATGGGTAACCTTAAAACGAGTATGCCTAATTTGAGTATTCAGTATAAAATTATGACTTAAGTGACCCATCTCACCAATTAGGCCGCATCATATTCTTAAAGTGATAAGAGCAAAAAATGACTCAAAATAAAGTTGAATTAGCAGAGAAACTGTCAAAAGAATCTCATCAAGGTCAAAAGTATGGTCCTCATGATTACTTTGATTACCACATTAAAGGTGTGGTCAATTCATTAATTGAGCATCAATTTTCAGAAGTCTATATTGTTACAGCCCTTCTACACGATAGCGTTGAAGACACGCCTCTTACGCTAGACAAAATCGAAAGCTTATTTGGAAAAGAAGTCCGTGATGCCGTTGATGCATTAACTAAACGGGAAAGTGAAACACGCGAAGAATATTTAATTCGTTGTAGTTTGAATCCGATCGCTCGAATCGTAAAACTTCATGATGCAGCCTTTAATGCGCATAACTCGCATAAGGACAATAATCACTCACGTGTAGATTATTACCTTCAAACCATGTTAATTGTTTCAACGGCGCAAGATAGGTTGGAATGAAAAGACAACGAAATGAATCCGTTGTCTTTTATTTTTTAAGATTGTGCAAATGCCCAAATGTCTTTTGATGCAACTGTGTCAGATACGAGTCTAAAGCTCATAGGTTCTAAGTCTTCATCTACCACAACATAACCTTTCGAGTTATTTTTTAGCGCATCACACTTGTTATCGGTAAGTTGATAGTTTGCTGTGTCCGCTAATGCACTTTCAGTAATAACACCCGTAAACACACAATTTGGGTCTTTCGAGACAATCTGTCCTTGTGCATTAACTTCCGCATTTACCGTTGTTCCATCTGGAAAAGATAAATCGTATGTACCAGCCAATTGATTCAGCGTAATTTTCTGATCATCAATTTTTTCATAATGTGCTAATTCAACAGTCATCGCTTGATTAGACTGATTGCTCTGCCAAGCTTTGGTTTTTGCGTCATAACTCATCACAATTTTGGCACGGTTTTCGTCATCATCTAAAACCAATAATTTAGAACCATCTGCACCAGAATAATATTTACCCGCCATTGGTAATTCTTCATCAGTTTCGGTACTAATAATATAAGTACCGACATCTAAACTCGGAGCTAAGGCAGGTTTTTCAGTCGAGACTTGGTCATCATGGTCATTGTCATTACAAGCCGCCAATCCAAGCCCAAGAAGTAAAACCAACAAACAACGTTTCATGGTCTTTCCCCTTACTTGTTAAATAGGCTTTTTAAACGAATTTTGAGCCATTCTTGAGCTGCTGGTCGCTGGTCGTAAGCAACTTGCATTGCAGTCACAGCAATTTTGCTTTGCATTACGGCGCTTTCATCCGACATTTGAGCTGCGGTTGGAGCAGATGGTGCCGCATCAATTCCTAAGCCAAATTGATTGTTGCCTTTGTTGTCTTTAGTCACTTGGAACTTCAATTTATATAAGTCATACGTCCCAATTTTTGAAAAAGCAAAAGGTGTGCTGGTTGTTAAATTTTTTGGGAAATTCACATTAAGCGTGATGCCTTTTGGCAACAATTGCCCTTTACCTGCCTTAGCTTGTAATTCTTTTAATAACACTACAGTTTGTTTTGCCACAATCGCAGAGTTAGGGTTGTTTAGAGTTTTATCATCTACCGTGTTTGTATCGGCACTTAAGGCAATAGACGGAATGCCACGTCCTGCCGAAAACTGTACATTGCCAATGGTGCCAGAGTGCACAACGACTTTTCCGACATTTTGTCCTTCATTCGGGCCAGATAAAACTAAGTCTGGCGCTTTACCCCAACGCTTTGGCGCAACCACATCCAGTCCATAAACTGTTGCCATCACTGGTGTGCCATGCGTGTAGTTCCAGTCACCATTGGTATAACCCGCTTTGGTAAAAGTTCCAGCAGCAGGTGCGCCGATTGGTGCTGCACCATTGTGACAACCATTTTCAGCCGCAATTTGCTTATCGTTATCTGCGGTAATCGTCGTTGAGCTATACATGACAATTGCGCCACCACGACCACTTTGTGGTGAACAAGGTACAGACACAAGCACGTTATGACCATTTGCTTTTAATTCATCATAGAGTGCTTTGACATTGCTGGTTAGACCGTCATCGTTAACCAATAAAATATTTAACGCAAAAGCTGGAGTTGTACACAAAGATAGAATCAGACTGCCCAATAAACTTTTTTTCATCACTTAACTACCATGTTCTTAAATTTCGATTTGTATAGTAGTTGCGCTATATGTACGTTTAGTGACTACGCATCAATAAAAATTAAAATAATTTTCCATTAAAAATTAAATAATTATATTATAAATTATTGCTATATTTTCTTTTATAAAGTGATGTTCAACTTCAACGCTCGTATTCAAAATGACAAAACCCACTTTCGTGGGCTTCATTCAAAGTATCACTTCAAGCTTTAAATTAAATACGCCCAACTTCTAAGTATGGAATCAAGTTTTTATCAAAATGTGGTCGTGGGTCGCCCTCATAACTAATAAAACCATGCATACCTGTTAAGCGTTCACCTTTATAAAACTGGTTTAGCTGATAGCGCGGGTCTTTATGGGAAAGCGTAAAACTCACCACACCAACACCCTGCTGTTTTGACTTGTTATAGGCATCTTCAAGCATTTTATGATGTAAAGCTAAATCTTCTGGATGGCACATAAGCGTATGTAACACATGGTATTGAATAGAGTCACCGAGTTTAGGCAAACGCATGCCCTTAGTAATTGGTGTCAACAAGTTATAAACAGGTCTAAAAATTCCAATGACTGTACTGTAATGCAAGATTTTAGTTTGCTTAATACTATGCTGATCCCACAAGCCAAACATGCCCACCAGTTTTTCACCTTTAAAATAAAGTGAAAAGTCTGAGAGTTTTATTCCTGAAAAGTACCGATGACCTTGAGCCAGTTCTTCAAAGTTATAGGCGGGAATAAAATTATAAAACTCTGCCATGTCGCTAATAAACTGATTCATGGCTTCCACATGTTCAGTTTCAGCGACACAAGTACGGATCTGTTGAATGTCACTCTGCTGAGAAGTCTGCTTTAAAAAAGCCGTGACTTTTCGTTTTGCGCCAGTGTCGGTCAGGCTTAATGTCTCAATGAGCCCTTCATCATAATAATCAGGCATTCCCGTTTTACCCGTTTGAATGGCAGCGCGCGCGGCGTGGTTATCATCAAAAATAATCATTTGGCTATAGTTCGGTTCATGCATGGTCTGTTTTACATGCTTACCTAATACCTTCACCAATGATTTACCCCGATAGCTGTGATCTACCCGTAAATCTCCCGCATATCTTAAATTTTGAATGGTTCGATCGACATAGCACGGACGGTAACCATTGCTATAACAAGCCACTTTCTTTTGGCTTTCGGTATCTTCAATCACAACATGCAGTTTATGCCGATAGACAATGTCGGACGCCTTAAAATAACTGGGTTCACGCTGAAAGCTAATTTGTATACCTTTGGTGGTCATGGGTACGGCGATTAAATCTCTTAAAGCCTGATCATCTGCCAAAGTTGCTTCTCTGGTAATCAGCGTATTGTCAGCAAGTGGTGGATTTATTTTATTCATTATTCACCTGTTGTGCGGTCTGTACAGGAACTAAGTTATTTAAACGTCCCATTTGGTCGAGTAATTGATAGACAAACACCACTTCGTCTTGGTCATTCACGGTTTTCTGAGTTTCTGCATCGAGTAACTTTTGCTCGGTATTAAGCAAATCAAACGTGGTTTTGGTGCCGACATCAAACTCTTTACGTGTGTAGACAAAAGCAATAGACGCAGCCTCTATGGCATTTGCCAATGCTTCTTTATTTTGTCGAATGGTTTGAAGCTGTGCATAGGTGGTACGTGTACGCTTATTCAAATCTAGTTCAAGACTTCGCGTTTTTTGGTTAGCCAAATCGATATCGGCCTGTGCTTTTTTGACGTTGGCGCGGTTTAAGCCATCGTCATAAAGCGGTACATTAAGCTGCACCCCAACCATGTAGTTATTACTTTCGGAACCAATATAGCTTGCTTCATCTTGCTTTCCAGCACGGCTGGTGAGCATCACCGTTGGCCAGAGTTCCCGCTTAGTTAAAGCATATTGTTTCTCGGCAGCTTGCTTTTCGTATTTGCTACGCATTAAAGCCGGATGGTTCTTGGTTTGCGCCAAAATTTCATCTAAGTTAGCCGGAATAGCTGGCAGTTGTTTTATCGTGACAAGGTTGTCAGGCATTACACCCGTTACTTGATAAAACTGCGCTTCACTTACGGTTAAGTTAGATTGCGCCTGTGTAATATCGGCCTGACCTTGTGCGACTTGCGCCAAAACCTGAGCCAAGTCCGCACGGGTAATCATACCCACATCAAAACGGCGCTTTGACTCATATAAAGACCGTTGCAGATTTGCCATGGTCTTTTGTCTGAGTTCTAAAATCGCTTTCTTTTTTAATACATCGGTATAGACCATCACAGTATTTAAAATAGTTTCCGACCGTTGATCTGACAAACCTTGGTTTTGGGCAGAAAGCTGACTTTCGGCAACATCTATTCCTAAACGATGTCTGCCAGACGTATAAATCGGATAATCTGCCTGTAACTGCAAACTTCGGCCTTTACGATTTCCTTCGGTTGGAAACAGGACGTGTGAAGGTGTATCTATTCTTTCATAGTCCAGTTGCCCGACTAAATTGACTTTGAGTCCATCACGCTGTTTGGCTTGCTCAAGCATTGCAGCGGACTGATTCACGCTTAAATGACTGACCTCAAGCTGACTTTCATGTCTTAAACTGGCTGACAATGCCTCATCTAAAGTCATGGCTTGTACATTCGACACAATCAACACGCCTAGATACAAGGCGTGTCGAAGTGTTAAAAACCGAGTGTTAAATGGCTTCATCCCTTTCATAGTTGTTCCAAACTATTGATGGTGACTTTTTTGAGTGGCTCAGGTTTGATATTGCCTTCGATAATGCCATCAAACATGACCAGCTTTTTATAGGCATTCCAACCATTATTGGCTTGACGAATTTGAGGCTGGTCAAGCTGTCCCAAATTTCGCGCAAGCTCGTAGTGGAAGTTTTGACGCAAAATACTGTCGATATATTCGTTGCTAATGCTATGGTGAATTTCACCTTCAAAAAGCACACAATAAAATGGTTTGACCTCTTGCTGGGTATCAATCGCAAGTAAAGAAATCGCTTTTGATTCGGTTTCATTTAACTGAGATAACAACTGCTGAGCGGTTTCAGGCGCAAGTTTTTCACCGACCAGATCTACGCCAAAACGGCGGCCTTGGAACTCAAAACACGGAATTTGCTCTATAAAGCCAGTGACGCGTAAGCAATCATCCAGACAATAACGAAGTAAGCCATTACCCGAAGTAATAAGTGGGCTCACCACATCGCCTTGTTTAAGCTGCCACGATGGAATGATTTGTCCTTGTTTATCGCCTTCTAAATATTCAAATTCGTAGAAGTGACTTTGATACGCCAGTGGGTATTGGTCATTATAGGGAATGGTGACGACACCTTCAGTCGCCCATAGACCTTTTCCTTCAAACTGCACACTGGGTAACTTCTCTTGTAATTTTTCGGCCCAAGCTTTTGAACCTGCGGTATCCCAACTCGACACTAAACTTAACTTTGGCCAGAGCTTTTTAAAGTCAATCTGTGTACCGTTTGAACTTGCAATTAAGGCTTGAGCACTTTCAGGGCTATGCGGCGCAGTGACTTCTTTTAATGAAGCCTGACGGTTACCCCATAAACCACTTTGTAAAACTTCAATCACGTCTTGTTGAAGCAACTCTAAACGTTCGAGCAATTGCAGCGCAAACGTTGGGCTCCACACCGAAATCATGGCTAAGTTACGGTTTGCGACCAAATAACAAATGGTGGCAAACAGTGCATCATCCGCGTTGGCCGCAAAGGCAACATTACTTGGAACCGCTTGAGTAAATTTAGATAAAATTCGCTTACCTACACCGAGTAGCGCACTATCATCATTTAGGTTTTTGTCTTTTAAAACTTCACGCTGACTTTCAGGCAACCACGACACCGACCAATAATGTGTGCCCGAACTCAACTGTGGACACTTGCGGTATAGACTCGCCATCCACGGTGCAATCGCATGGTCAAGCTCATCTAAAAACAACTTGGTATATGGAATAAACTTGATTTGTTCACTCGAACCACTAGTCGGTTGGAAACGCACCAGTTTACTGCTAGAGAGTGAAAGCTTTTGTTCACGGTAAAGCTGAATGTCTTCTCGCCATACGCCGTAACGTGTCGCAGGAAATACTTTTACAAACTGCTCATAGTTTTGAACTTTTTTATCTTTCGCAAATGTAGAGGTCTGTAAAATCGAATGCAAGATTTGACGTTGTGTCGCTTCTAAAGCATTAAACTGTTTTTGAAAATTACGGTCAGATGCATCACACCATTTTTTTAAAATCAGATGCGAGCCAAGCGTCAGCCATTCATTAGATTTCATTGGATGGCCTCTCTACGTTTTGTTTTAGACGCTACACAGGCTTCAAATTTTCCCTTACTTGTAGGTTTAGTAATGAGCTTCACTGGGAAACGAGCAATATCTTTCCAGCCTAATCGACCAATACATGGCAGTTCTGTGCCTGCTTTCCATGTCGGATTCAACTGCTCAAAAAAATGAATATTTGGGTTCTTTTCTCTCATTTCAGCAGTAATTGGTGCAACTTCACCTTTTAATGGTTGATAGTCATCTCCAAAATTTAACAGGCCCGCATCTTTGTCATAATATTCACCAAAGAATTTTTCACAGTAGTGCTCGACGACTTCTGAGAGATGCTGGTTTTCATCTTTAATATTTGGGTAATACACATAGTAGTTATTGGCAAGTAAGAGATAGGTCTTATAACCTTTAGAAATCAGGAGCCAATAGAGTTCGTTAAATGGATATTTCACTCTTAACTTGATCATGAGTTTAAGCATGGTACTTTGTAGACTACGCGTACCCCAAAACTTCTTCAAAATGACCGTATCACCGCTAAATAATACGGTGTAGTCCTTACCATTTAAGTAGAAATGCTGCACCACAACGGTAGAGAAGCCAACAATCTCATTTGTTTGTGAATCAAAAATTAAGATTGCACCACTTTTATTTTGGAAATCATCTACGAAAATAGAAAATCTCGTATTTTCATAATACTGTTCGTAAATGGAATACATCACTTTTAATCGCTCAGTATCGATTTGCTCTTTTTCAAAATATTGACCATAAGTCGTGTTTTTCAGGTTCAATTTTGAAATTAGTTTATACGTTGTATTAATCATAATCCTTTAACCTTCCACCTGTAATTTGCGAGTTCCCCGATCTCATCAACCGATTTTAGAAAACTCATCTCAATGTTCTTTTTCTATGAAGGGATATGTTTTGATATGCCCTATTGTTTTTCATTCTTTGAAAGCTGCTCTTTATTTCTAAATCGCTACATGTTCATTTTCTTCCCCCGATCCATAAAGATGGTTAAAAATGCGGTCACAAACATGATGATTGCGAGCATGCGTAATAAATCATTAAAACTCGATGTCAGAGCCTGAAAATGAATGTCGCGATAAATCACACTGAGTGCGATTTGCTGTGCATTTGAGCCAACTTCCTGATATTGCGCCGTAAGTTGGTCGAGTCTTTCTGTAAAAATCCAGTTTTGTGGTGTCATCGACTGATTAATCTGGGTGACATGTAGCGCAGTCAGCCAATCTAATGATGAGTTAATCAGTGCCAGTCCAACCGCGCCGCCAATATTGCGCATCAGGTTATAAATACCGCTCGCATCGGCAACTTTAATGAGTGGCAAAGTGCTCATGGCTAAATGTGAAACCACAATTAGGCAAATCATGAGGCCTATGCCACGGTAAATTTGCGGCCAAAACATAAAGTCGTAATCGCTGTGAATGCTGAGGTGCGAATTGAGCCATACACCAAAACCCGCCAGAATCATTCCGACAAATACGGTTTTTCGGGTATCAAAATTGGGAATAAGCCAAGCAAGAAACGGCGCAAAGCAAAACATGACAATGCCTGTCACCATCATGACATGACCAATTTGGCTACTGTTCATTTCACGGACTTGCCCAAGAAACACGGGAATCATGTAACCCAAGCCATAGAGCGCCATGCCAATCACAAAAGTGGTGATAGCACTTAAGGTAAAATTTTTATTTTTAAATACGGATAAATCGAGCAAAGGTTTAGGCTGAGTGAAACTTCTAGAGAAGAAAATCATGCCGCCCACAACGCAGATCATGAAAGCAATACGAACGCCTGTGTCTGCAAGCCAGTCATGCCGTGCGCCTTCGTCAAGGAAATATTCAAGCCCACCCAAAAACATCGCCATACCAACGAGGCTAAACCAGTCCATACTTTTGATGAGTGAATAGTTCGCACGGTCGATATTTGGACCTGAGTAGATGACGGTGGCAATGATAATCCCCGGAATAATATTAATCAGGAACATCCAGTGCCATGAGAAGTTATTAGTGAGCCAGCCACCAATGGTGGGGCCAATGGCCGGACCCAAAGTACTGATCATGCCAAACATGACTAAAGGCAATGAGCGTTTTGCTTCAGGGAAAAGTAAGTACAATGCGGTCATGGAGGTCGGAATCATTCCACCGCCCATAAAACCTTGAATGCCACGAAAAACCAATAAACTTTCTAAGTTCCATGCCAAAGCACAAAGTAACGAACTGACCGTAAAACCAATTGCACAGATGGTGTAATACACGCGTGTTGAAAGCACCCGTGAGACAATACTCGACATTGGAATTGCAATAATCTCGGCAATTAAATAAACCGTTTGCACCCAAGTGACTTCGTAACGACTTGCACTCATTCCAGCTTGAACTTCGTTTAAAGAACTCGCCACAATCTGAATATCAAGAATCGCCATGAAGTTGCCAAAAATCATGGCCGCGAAAATTGCCCATGCCGTCTTTGCGGGAAACATCCACTCGGCGTCAGCGTGCTTATTCATTTCTTATTACCTAAAATTTTATTATTAAGTTCTTAGGTCAACGGTGGCACTGACCGACATTCCAGGTTTTATCAAATCAATATGCGGGCTTGAATCTATGGCAATACGCACAGGAATGCGTTGTACAACTTTGTTAAAGTTACCAGTGGCATTGTCTGGTGGCATGAGTGAGAAAGTTGCGCCTGATGCTGGTGAAAAACTTTCAATTTTTCCGCTATAGGTTAGGCTTGGATAGGCATCAAGTTTGAGTTCAACTTTTTGACCAATATGCATTTTTTCAATTTGAGTTTCTTTGAAATTTGCTTGTACATACAAACTATTTTCAGGAATGATCGCCATTAATCGAGTTTGCGGAGAAACACGTGAGCCTTTCTGGATTGCAAGACTACCGATTTTGCCGTCTACAGGACTGACTACTTTTGAGGAAGCCAGATCAACCTGATATAGGTTTAAGTTTGCATGAGCACTTTGAATATCTGCTAAAAGCTGCGCTCGACTGGCTTGTAAGCTCCCCAACTGAGCTTCTGCTGCATTGACGGCGGCTTGTGCCTTGCTGAGTTGCGCTTGAGCTGTTAAATATTGAGACTGAATACCTTCAAAATTTTGACGAGTAATCACGCCATCTTTTAGTAAATCTTGATAACGTTCAAAATCTTTTTTTAAGCGGGATAAATCTGCTTGCGCTGCCACTACACCACTATTTGCTTCCGTAATTGAAGACCGAGCAGATTTTTCATTTTGTTGTTGTACGCCCAGCGCCGCTTCTTTTAAGCTGACAACAGAACTCGCCTGATCATAGCGAGCTTGGTAATCGCGATGATCTAATACCGCTAAAGTTTCCCCTTTCTTTACAAACTGATTATCGTTAATTAATAACTCAATCACTTCGCCTGAAATCTTTGGCATGACCCAAGTAACATCAGCTTGTACATAAGCATTATCAGTAGATTGATAAAATCGATATACAAAAAAATAATATATAATACCTGCGACTAAAAATAACAGCAGGACACTAAAAACACCCCAAGTTATCTTTTTTCGACTTTGGAAATTAGTATCAGTTTC
>Ga0308165_1005696_pt1 | contig 11371 bp, 10 predicted proteins | sample PhyWR2_FD_201032 | JGI IMG/M metagenome (GOLD analysis project Ga0308165, IMG submission 201032) | Phyllosphere microbial communities from UC Gill Tract Community Farm, Albany, California, United States - DLSLW.R2 | ecosystem: Host-associated > Plants > Phyllosphere > Unclassified | place: USA... | reverse complement strand
GTGCTAAAGCTGAACATACGGCCAAAGCAATGGCTTAAACTACACCCTGGCTTTGAATTTTCCCTAAAAAATATTATATTAGGTTAAAACAGGAGCATGGGAAAATTTAGAGACCTGATTGTATATAAAAAAGGTTTTTCGTTATTGATGGAGATCTTTACCATCACAAGCGGCTTTCCTAAAAACGAACAATACAGTTTAGTTGGCCAAATCAGAAGATCTTCGAGGTCGGTATGTAGCAGCATTGGTGAAGCCTATAAAAAACGAAGGTATCCGAATCATTTTATTAGCAAACTAACCGACGCAGATATGGAGAATGGTGAAACGCAGGTTTGGCTTGATGTTGCTTTAGCTTGTAATTATATTTTGATGACGTTTTTAATTTGTTGGATGCTCAATGTGAAGAAGTTAGTAAACTATTAAATTACATGATTAACAACCCTACAAAATTTGCATAATATGACTAACGACTTAGGACTACAGACTCAAGACTCCAAAACCCGTTGCACCTGGGCCACTTCCGATCCGCTGTATATTAAATATCACGATGAAGAATGGGGCAAGCCTGTTTACGATGATAAGACCTTATTTGAATTTTTAATACTTGAGGGCGCTCAGGCGGGATTAAGCTGGATTACCATTTTGCGTAGAAGAGATAGTTACAGAAAGGCCTTTGCCGATTTTGATGTGAAAAAAGTGGCCGCTTTTGATGAAAAAGATGTAGAACGCCTTATGAACGACACGGGTATTATTCGAAATAAGCTGAAAGTTAATGGTGCCATTACAAACGCCAAATTGTTTATCGAAATCCAAAAGGAGTTCGGGAGTTTTTCCAAATACATCTGGGGATTTATTCCAAATGGTAAACCTATCGAAAACAAGGTAGAAAAAATGAGCGATGTGCCTCCCCGAACGGAATTATCAGATAAAATAAGCAAGGACATGAAAAAACGGGGCTTCAAGTTTTTTGGCACCACCATTTGTTATGCCCACATGCAGGCCACCGGAATGGTAAACGATCATTTGCTAACCTGCTGCGCCAGGTAAATTCATCCGTTGACTGAAGTCAACGGCAATGAATGTACTGATCTGTCGGATTCGCATTGCTTTTTTAACCTCTCCCTATGAACGTTTGGGTTAAAAGCAATGTCCTTGCTTTCCCTCTCCTCGAGGAGAGGGATGTACAGACAGAGGAAAACCACCAACATTAACAGGGAGAGGTTTAGGGCGACAAATTTTATCTGCAATCAGACTTTCTTTTGCTTTTTGATGCAGCCTCATTTAGGGTAACAGCTTAGATCATGAAAATCCCTTAATCTTGGCCAATCCTGATCTCATTATACTCCTTAACCCATTCAACTACATCTTTGCTATTAAACTCGGTGCTGCTTTCGATTTTTGCTTTTACCATAGGCTTGTCGCCCAATTTTTGTGTTAAAATAGACTTAACAATAGCCTTTTTATCTTCATCTGTTATGGCTTTCATCGGAACCTCTTGTAACGGACCAGCGCCCGGCTTTTCAATGAAATAGCGTATTGCAGGTGCGCCGGCAGGCCGTTCAGGTTCAGCGCTTCTTCCGCTGCCGATACTAATTCCGCCACCCATTCCCATGCCGCCAAAGCCGCCCGTCCCCGTACCGATGCCGACAGAAGGGCGAAACCTTACCTTTTTTTCCTTAACCGGAGGAACCAACGTTCCGCCACCGAAAGAATAAAGATTAACCGCACCCATCTCTATCACCTTAACAAAGCGGTACTCAAAGTTTTTACCATTCGCAAAACCCTTACTTACAAAACTATTGCCATTCCAAAAGAAATTCTTTACGTCCTTTGCAGGTAAGATCACATCCTTTTCGTCATTTTCGCTAATAAAAACCGAGAAATAATCAGTTCCCTTAATCGTTCCGCGGATTACATCATCATTATTTCTAATAACGAAATCTTGTGCAAACAAATCGCCCAGTGTGCCAAAGAACAAAAAAAGAAAAAATAAAAACCTCATACTAAATCGCATTTGCACAAATAACGGAACTTAATCTTAAATGTTACTAATTCAGGTTAATTTTGATGTTGCCAGCCTCTACATCAGGGTGAGCTTTTTCGAAAGCAACAAAACTTTCTTTCATTTTTTTAAGGGCATAAGCCTTCGGTTGGGCGATGCCTTTTCCCAAAGCATAAAACTTATTGATGATATAAACGCCAAATAAATAATTTTTAAGCTTCGCATCGGCCTGCGTGTCAGTCATCATTTTCATCAAATTTTCGCGGTCTAAAAACCCGGCGACGCCAACGCTCGCAGCAAGATAGTCCGTAACTGCCGAAATATTATCTTTTTGTTCCACATAAGGATCGCCCGACAAGTTAATCACTTCAATTTTTTTAAGAAATGGGGCAATTTCTTTAGCCACTATTTCCTTGTTCACCGCAACTAAGCCTTTGGGTACATAGTATACAGAGTCTGACTTGTATGGATCTACAACTAAAGTGATCACCTCTTTTGTTGCCGGGTTTTCGAGCGTATAAAGATCTACCATTCCTGTTTTGCCCATTTTACTTCCTCGCCTCGAAAAATCGATAACCGTACCATCGGGCCATCGAAAAGAATTTCTGAGCTTGGCCATTCTGTTTTGCATGGCATTTCGATCGGCGATGTTCGTAAATGCACCACTACTTAACGGTTGATCTGTCGATTCTCCATAACCATTTTTATAGCCTTGCAGATTTTCGAACGTAATCATGTGCACAAGCGTGTCCGATGGAAGCTGAGCCTTTGCAAAGCCCAGCACTAAGCATAAAATAATTGTACAGATTGTTTTCATAAAGCGTTTTGATTAGATGATGTTGAAAATACAAGAATTCAATAAATAAATTATTTTTTTGTTGAAAAAGCATTTTAACGATATGGTTAACTTTGGTTACTTTTATCATCTGGTAATCTAATTACCGGTGTAATCATTAAATCTGTGTAATCACATGAATAATAAAAAACTCTTTCTTTTAGATGGAATGGCGCTGATGTACAGGGCGCACTTTGCATTGAGCAAAAACCCTCGTTTTACTTCGACAGGAATCAATACATCGGCAGTAATGGGATTTACCAATACTTTGTTGGATGTAATTAAGAAAGAAAACCCAACACATATTGCGGTAGTTTTCGATACCGAAGCGCCAACAGAAAGGCACACTACTTTTGAAGCATATAAAGCACACCGCCAGGCCATGCCCGAAGATTTGGCCGCGGCAATGCCTTATGTAATTAAACTGATAACAGGTTTCAATATTCCGGTAATCACCTCTGATGGTTACGAAGCCGATGATATTATTGGTACACTCGCAAAAAAAGCTGAAGCAAGGGGCTTTCAGGTCTTTTGTATGACACCGGATAAGGATTTCGCCCAACTGGTTTCTGAAAATATTTTCATCTACAAGCCTGCACGTATGGGTAATGGCATGGAAATTTTAGGTGTAAAAGAAGTGTTGGCCAAGTGGGAAATTGAACACGTACACCAGGTGATTGATATTTTGGGTTTATGGGGAGATGCGGTTGACAATATACCGGGAATTCCGGGAATTGGCGAAAAAACAGCCAAAGCCCTGATTAAGCAGTACGGTTCGATGGAGAACATTATCGCAAACTCGCACGAGCTTAAGGGAAAACAACGCGAAAACGTAGAAAACTTCGCCGAGCAGGGATTAATCTCCAAAAAGCTGGCCACCATACAGCTTGATGTACCGGTTGAGTTAGACGAGGCAACTTTAGAACTTTGCGATCCGAGTCGCGATTTGTTAGAGCCCCTGTTTACTGAGCTCGAGTTCAGAACACTCGGCCGCAGGGTGTTTGGCGATGAGTTTTCGGTTACCACGGCCCGCTTTCAGGAAGGAACACAAACCGACCTGTTCGGAAACCAGTCTGGCGAGGCCATTCAATATACCGATACCCTCGAAGAAGAGGTTGCCGAACCGCTTCCCGCAAAGAACATAGAAAATACCGAACACGATTACCAACTTATAGATACTGCCGAAAAGCGTGCCGATTTAATTAAGTTGCTGTTGGCCGAACCCATGATATCTTTCGATACCGAAACAACGGGAACCGATGCCAATACGGCTGATTTGGTAGGCCTGTCATTTTCGATAAAACCTGGAACGGGTTATTATATCCCCCTTTCTGAAGTAAGAGCCGAAGCACAGGCCATTATTGATGAATTTAGAGTGATACTTGAAAACGAACAGATTGTAAAGATTGGCCAAAACACCAAATACGATATTCTGGTGCTGAAATGGTACGGCGTTGAAGTAAAAGGCAAACTATTTGATACCATGCTGGCCCATTACCTCATCGATCCTGATACCCGCCATGGTATGGATGTATTATCTGAAAACTATTTAGGCTATACGCCCATTTCCATTACCAAACTTATTGGCGCAAAAGGGAAAAACCAGGGAACCATGCGTGATGTTCCGGTAGAACAAGTGGTAGATTATGCCGCCGAAGATGCAGATGTAACCTTACAGCTGGCCAATATTTTTGAGCCGAAGTTAAAAGAGCTCAACGCCACCAAGCTGGCCGAAGAAATAGAAAACCCTTTGGTGTACGTTTTGGCAGATATCGAAAAAGAAGGCGTACGTATAGATATGGATACGTTGAGAGCTTATTCTGCCGAACTGGAAGTTGAGATTAAAAAATCAGAGCAGAGTGTTTATGATAAAGCCGGGGTTACATTTAATTTAGCCTCCCCAAAACAGTTGGGCGAGGTTTTATTCGATAAGTTACAACTCGATCCCAAAGCCAAAAAGACAAAAACCGGGCAATACCAAACTGGCGAAGACATATTAACCGCATTAGCCAGCAAGAGCGATATCGTGCAGGATATTCTCGATTTCCGCCAAATGCAGAAACTGAAATCGACCTATGTTGATGCATTGCCGCTGATGGTAAATCCTAAAACCGGACGTGTACACACTTCGTACAATCAGGCGGTGGCTGCAACCGGCAGGTTAAGCTCCAACAATCCCAATTTGCAGAATATTCCAATCCGTACCGAACGGGGAAGAGAGGTGCGTAAAGCCTTTATTGCCAGAGATGAAAACCACATTTTGTTATCTGCCGATTATTCGCAAATTGAATTGCGCATTATTGCCGAGATCAGCAAAGAAGAAAATATGCTCGATGCATTTAGCAAGGGTATCGATATCCACACGGCAACCGCAGCAAAAGTATACGGAGTGAGCATTGAAGAGGTTGATAGCACCCAACGCAGAAATGCCAAAGCGGTAAATTTTGGGATTATTTATGGTCAATCAGCATTCGGACTGTCGCAGAATCTGGGCATCCCACGTAAGGAAGCGGCAGAAATCATCGAACAATATTTTGCCCAATACCCTGGCATTAAACGGTACATGAGCGATACCATGAACTTTGCACGCGAAAACGGCTTTGTAGAAACAATAATGGGCAGAAGACGCTACCTTAGAGACATTAATTCGGCCAACCAAACAGTGCGTGGTTTCGCAGAACGAAACGCCATAAATGCACCAATTCAGGGTTCTGCTGCCGACATGATCAAAATTGCAATGATTAACATTCATAAAGAAATGAAAGCACAAAAGCTGCAATCGACCATGACCATGCAAGTGCATGATGAGTTGGTTTTCGACGTGCTCAAAACAGAAAAGGACGTTATGAAAGCAATTATTGAAGACAAAATGGCCAACGCCATTAAACTTACCGTGCCCATTGTTGTAGAAATTGGCGAAGGCGATAACTGGTTGGCAGCGCACTAAGCGCTAAGTTAAATGTAGAACTTCGTACCGGTTGTCACCCTGAGCGCCCGTCCAATGGCGTTTAGTTAAGCCTGCTCGGTGTCATCCGATAGCTATCGGATCTGAGCCTTTCGACTTCGCTCAAGATAAACTCAGTCGAAGACCTTTTTTATTGGATAAAACCATTAACATCCGCCCTTCGACTCCGCTCAGGGTGACAATGTTCTATAATTTTATCCTTAACTAAATGACATTGAGCGCCCGCCTGACCGAACGGGCAGGGAGGTAGTCCCGTACATAGGGGACTAATGTAAAATGCCCATTTTTGCGCGTTAGGATTCCCAGTCAACTACCAATCAGAACTTCTAAGAACGGTCGTCATTGCGAGGCACGAAGCAATCTTTAGTCGTAAATCAGATTGCTTTGGCTCGCACAGACCCAGCCTCGCAATGACGACTCGGTGAAAACCTGTCATCCCTACTCCTTTGTTTTCTCAAAAACTGACCGCTAAGGATATCGGATGATGACCGCTTTAAAATATCATTCATTAATTTTTTATTTTTCATCGATTGAAGCAATCTCATTAGCGATTTATTTAACCAGAATAGATTGCCTTCCCGAGAAGTCCTATCGTGTGGACACGTAAAACAGAAACAGTAGCCTGTCAAATTCATGAATTTTTAAGATCGATGAGTTTTCTTTTGGAAATGAACGCTCAGTAATCATTGGCGGCCTGCGGTCCCGCTCCCGCTTCTGCCGATGAAAATCCGATAGCTATCGGATCGGCATCCCGCTTCGATCGGGTTTAAAGACAATGGAAAGTGCTACCGAATAACCTGAGTAATCTAGACCCGACAAAATGGAAAGCCCGCAAGGGGGAGGAACGAGACCGCGGACTTGAAATGATGGCGGGGCAGAAGCAACCGACAAACACGGGTATTGCTCTCCAAAAATAAACTATTAATGACAGTATCTTCCGTTTTTTAGGGAAGGGACGCTCGGTAACGTTATACAAGAACGGTCGTCATCCTCAGCTTGATAGAGGATGCTGATGTGTAAAAATTGAGCACCTTGCATTGATACCATACTTACGGAACCACGTGTAACAAAGACGCTCGGGGCTAGCGGTGGGATGATGACCGCTTTAAAATATCATTGATTGATTTTTTAATAAAATAAAAAACTCAAAGTGAGTCTTATCCGACACTTTATGCATAACATGATACTAAATAATTTTTACTAACTTTGGTTAATCCCTCCCAAAGAAGACTCATCCCATGATTTTTGCTTATTTAAATTTTAACTTTGAAAAAATTAACAGGGATTTTACGCGTTCTCGTTCCGGCTCTCTTTATTTCGCTTTCTGCATCAGGCCAAAGCGATACATTAGTAACGTATAGTATCGATGGCTCGCCCACTAAAAAAGTAGATAAAGCCACATCCATTCATAAAGTCTTTGTAAAAGGTGGCGCCTGGGTTAGAACAACCTCGGATAAGGATTTAGTTATTCAAAAAAGTGAAACATTTTCTGACCGAGATTTGAAAACTTTAAATGGAAAGTATGTAGAATATGAGAATGGTAATGTTCGCTTAAAGGGCTACTATTTAAATAACCAGAAAATCGGCGCCTGGATAAAATATGATTCTTTAAGGCGAGCAACCCGCTCCGAACTTTTCCTTACTAACAGAAAAAATGGACCGTATTATCTCTATTGGGAAAATGGTTCAGTTAAGGAACAGGGGCTTTATATTAATGGAGAAAGAAATGGTGACAGAAAGATTTTTTACGATAACGGAAACCTGGCGTTAAAAGAGGTTTATGATTTAGAAAGCAGACTTATCGATAGCGCCTATTTCACGATAGATGGAAAACCAACCATCAGAGACTCCATTCTATCTTTTCCTCAGTTTCCCGGTGGTGAGAAACGGTTCTTCGATTATATAGGAAGTTCACTTCGTTACCCTGAAAAAGCTTTTAAAACTACCACAGAAGGCAAAGTTTATGTAGCGTTCGATGTCAACGAAATTGGTGAATTGGAAGATATAGAAATTATTTCGATGCCGGATAAAATTTTAGGAGAGGAAGTAGTTAGGGTACTTAAGCGATCTCGAAAGTGGATACCCGGCACTATCCTTCAAAAGCCGGCTACCATACGCTGTAAAATGAATGTTAACTTCATTTTGAATTATCTGAATTAATTGAGAACATCTCAATAGTTGTCGCCTTGAGCACCCGCCCAATGTCATTTAGTTAAGCGAAGAGGGTGTCATCCGATAGCTATCGGATCTGAGCCTTTCGACTTGAGCTTGTATTGAGCGTAGTCGAAATGCTCAAGATAAACTCAGTCGAAGACTTTTTTTTATAGGATGAATCTATTAACATCGCCCTTTGACTAAGCCTGTATTGAGCGTAGTCGAAATACTCAGGGTGACAATGTTTTATGGTTTTATCCTTAACTAAATGACATTGAGTGCCCGCTGACCGGACGGGCAGGGAGTCGAAGGGCAAATGCACGAGGCTTCGACTCCACTCAGCCTGACAACAGAGTCGACAGGCCACTTCATTATCAATTGATTATTGTAACTTGGTTATTAATTAATTATCTTCATAAAAACTTCATTTCGATTAATCACTTTTATATCAACAAATTAAACAGGTTTAAAATAAAAAAAAACGAGTATGAAAAAGTTATTAAGTTTAATCGCCATTGCAGCATTTGGATTAACATCAGCATTTGCTCAAACACCTGCAACATCACCAGCTAAGGCTAAAACCACTAAAACAGCTGTTAAAAAAGAAGTGAAAGCAACTACTGCTCCAGCTACAGCAGCTTCGGCCCAAAAAGCAACCAAAGTTGAAACCAAAACAGCTAAAACGACAGTAAAAACAAAGGCAGATGGAACGCCAGATATGCGTTATAAAGAAAACAAAACAAAAGCGGTAACCAAAGTTGCAGGTCCGACCAAAAAAGATGGAACAGCAGATATGCGCTACAAAGCAAATAAAGCTGCAGCTAAAAAGAACTAGGTTTAGGTTTATAATTTGAAAGGGTTCGCCACTTTGTGGTTGAACCCTTTTTTTTTGGTTTAATACTAAATTATAGCCTAACTACCTTTTCTATGCCTTTGCAGTGAGGCTGTTTTACCGGGAAATCCTATCGTGTGGCCACATCTTCCGTTTAATGACTGCTTTTAACACTGTCATCCTGAGGGATAATTATTGGAATAAAATCAATATGAGATACGTAAAAACACTGAGTCTCTAAATTTCGTGTCATTCTGAATGCAGTGAAGACCGCGGAGCAGCTACGAAGTAAATCCGCAAACGATGGATCCGATAGCTATCGGATGCAAAGCGCCAACAACCCACTGCCCAAAAAGGGAAGTGAGTCAACTTTGAGCAGTGCGAAATCGGTAAGGGATGCTTCGTGCCTCAGCATGACAAGGCACTGAATTAAAGCAAGTTGTGACAAAACGTCAATAGTAGTTTTAATTTTTCAGAAAATGTCAATATGAGTGGCGTTTGTATATTCTTGCCGTCTTTCCCGCGCAGGCGGGAATCCTAAAGCCTTTCTTTCGCTTTAGGATTCCCAATTAAATTGGGAATGACGACCGTTCGTACTTAGCGTCGCATCCATTCTCGCAAACTTATGATTAATTAATTGTAAACCAATAAGTTACCAAATAACAGCAATGATAGGGGTAATTATTGGAATAAAATCGATATGAGCGACGTTTGAGGCGATGCAACGGTAACATTAATCAATTCAGATTTTACAAATTTATCGTTTCACCAATTTTGGGAAGAAGCAGGGTTTTGCCTTCTCGTTTAAACTTCGCAACGGCATCTTCTGTATCAATACTTATCGGCGGGAAAGTGTTGTAGTGAACGCCAATAACTTGGTCGCAATCCACATATTTTGAAGCAACAATAGCATCTGCTACATCCATGGTGTAGTGGCCACCGATAGGTAAAATGGCGTAGTCTAAGTTATGCAGTTCGGCAAGCAACTTCATTTCGCTGGTTAAGGCCGTATCGCCTGCAAAATAGATCTGTTTACGTTCGAGCTCTAAAACAAAGCCCGCCGGATTTCCGCCGTAACTGCCATCGGGGTTAGAGCTGCTGTGCACCGCCCAAACGGTACGCAATTTTCCGAAAGGAAACTTTTGTGTGCCGAAATTAATATCGGTTACTTTATCAACGCCTTGCTCTTTGATCCATTTCGCTACTTCAACCATGGCTATTACCTCGGCATTGGTTTGCTTTGCCAGCTCGACCAAATCGGCCACATGATCGCCATGCCCATGACTCACCAAAATATAATCGGCCTCAATTGTAGAAGTATCTACCTCTTTTGCCAATGGATTTGATTTTATAAACGGATCGAAAAGAAATTTTTTGCCATCTGCCTCAATTAAAAAACACGATTGGCCGAAGTATGTATATTTCATTGTAATAGTATCAAGAACCTCTCCCCCCGCCCTCTCCTTTAAGAGAGGGAGCTGGCCACTGCTATTCCGGTGCTTTTTAGAAAAAAGGTTTTTCAGTTCTCTTTTGCTTTGTTATGTTTTATTCGAGTTAGTATTTCTGCTTTGGTCTTTCAACGTCGAGCCAAGAGAAGCTTTTGCCCTTCGGACTCCTAACTACCGACTTTTGGACTCCCTTTTACTGTCCGAACATACCGCCAAGGCCACCAAGCATATCTTTTGCTGATGCCTGCATTTCGGTTTGGCTTACTTGTTCGGCACTTGCCAACGCTTTGTTAATTGCGGTTAAAAGCAGCTCTTCTAACTCCTCCTGGTCGGCATTTTTCAAGAACTCCTCATCAATGGTAACTCCGGTTATACTTTTGTTGGCGGTAGCAGTAATTTTAATTGCGCCGTTTTCTACTTCTCCAAATACCGAAATGGTATCTAAACGTTTTTTTATTTCTTCGGCCTTTTGCTGTGCGGCCATTAATTTATCGAACATATTAGTTGTTTTTATTATAAAACGAATTTAAGACAAATTGTTTTGAAATCGGCTTTTTGATAAATGAAATTGATTTAAAGCGCAAGATCAGGAGCCCTATTAATGTTTGCTCCCTTGCCTTGCTGTATGCTTTCACTACGCCGCGGGCCTGCCCAATGCTGGCAGGAATGCGCTTCGCCCGGGGCTAGAAACTCAATTGCTACTCAGTTATAGCGAACACCCGATGTTTATAAACCAGACAGGCGCAAATATCCTTTTTTGTTGCACAGGCTTCAAAAGACCGCAGTTTGTGGCCAAAAAAGATATTGCAGATGGCGGGGCTGCTTTTGCCATGGAAAACTGAACGTTAATTTTCAAAAAAGAAAAATTATGTGGAGACATTTGCTTCAAAGGTCGTCATTTCCCACGCAGAAGGGACGGGCAGTTAAAACCTGTCATCATCAGCTATCAGATCCAACTTCTTTGTTTTAGCAAAAACGTCAAGACTCATAATAACGGATATAGCAAACAGGAGACTTAGTCTTCGTCGCTACCAGGCAAGCTACCGTTTCCGTGGTAGGCTCCCTTTCGGATAATCGGCATGTTTAAATGTTTGTATAAATCATCTAAATGCATCAAACTTCCGTTGGTTAAGTT
>Ga0308165_1005694_pt1 | contig 11372 bp, 12 predicted proteins | sample PhyWR2_FD_201032 | JGI IMG/M metagenome (GOLD analysis project Ga0308165, IMG submission 201032) | Phyllosphere microbial communities from UC Gill Tract Community Farm, Albany, California, United States - DLSLW.R2 | ecosystem: Host-associated > Plants > Phyllosphere > Unclassified | place: USA... | reverse complement strand
CTGGGTATGTTGCTACTGGAAAAAGGTGGTTTACTGGCCACTTTCTCCTGTTCGGGCGCAGTTGATATCGAAACCTTCAAACAGATTATTGCCTGGGCAGCACTTGATGCAGGCAAAGAAGTACAGATTATTAAACAGTTCTGCCAGCCAGAAGATCATCCGGTTAGAATTTCTTTTCCTGAAGGTGAATACCTAAAAGGCCTCTTATTGCGGGTATTATAAAAATTGTGCCCTGGTCAGTAACCAACACCTATTTCTAGCCTAAAAGTGGAAAACACAGCCTATACGGAATAATCCATTCTTTTTGATCTTAATGCCTTAGTGGTAAAAATAATACCTTAGTCTGGTAACAACCAGTATTCATAACTCTTCCGAACTTTCTGGTAGATGATCATACTCGCCTTTCCAGGCATAAAACCCAAAAATCATCAAACCAAGGCTAATCGGCAGAAAAATGAAGAGAATAATTGCCCATTGCAAAATGGTATTCGTTCTTTCAATATCGGTATGTGTCAATCCAACTTTATCTATTGCTTGTATAAATAGGAAAGTCATGGTTAGTGGGCCTAAAACCATCCAAACCAACCCTAAAAATTTCTTTAATATATTCATCTTGCTGGTAGCTAATCGTTAATGTTTTCGTCTCTTTTGTTTGATAAATAAATTGTTCCGATGATTAAACTTAATGTTGCAATACCTATCGGATACCATAGCCCGGAAAGTGGTGTTGCACCAGAAAAACTTGCAATTAAAGTGGCGATAAATGGAACAAGGCCACCAAAAACACCATTGCCAATATGGTAAGGCAATGACATAGAAGTATACCTGATTTTAGTAGGGAAAAGCTCAACCAAAAATGCTGCAATTGGTCCGTAAACCATTGTTACCAGCAAGATCTGAAAAAAGATTATACCTACAAATTTCCAAAATACCGGCGTTGGTAATACCTTATCTTTCAGTATTTCCTTGCCTATTAGAATGCCTTTAGTTGCTGAAACCGTATCGGTTTGAACGCTGTTAAAAGAAGCCCCGTTTTTAAGTATTATTTTGGTAGAAACCGTTCGTAAACTATCTGTTGTATTTTCAATTAAAACGGAGTGTACAGGTGCAGGCGTTGAAGATAAAATTGCTGATTGTTCAACTTTCGTGTAATCCGTATCATTTAAAAAAGTTTGATAAATCGGTCGGTAAAAAATAATCCCAAGAAGCATTCCGGTTAACATAATCCACTTTCTGCCCACTTTATCGCTCCATGCACCAAAAATTACAAAAAATGGTGTTGCAAAAGCAATTCCCCACAGTAAAATATACCTCGAATCGTTAAAATCCAACTTGCAGGTATTCTCTAAAAATGATTGTGCATAAAATTGCCCCGTGTACCAAATTACCCCCTGGCCCATTGTAGCACCAAATAATGCCAGTAGTACCATTTTAAAGTTCGCCTTATTGTTAAAACTTTCTTTTAAGGGATTTTTAGAAATATTTCCTTCTGCTTTCAGTTTCGAAAACATGGGCGATTCGTGCATTTTCATCCGGATATAAATCGAAACCACAACAAGAACAATCGACAGGAGGAAAGGAATCCGCCAGCCCCAATCGCCAAAGGTTTCAGCACCGAGTATATTTTTGGTAATTACAATAATTCCTAGTGAGAGGAATAGCCCTAAGGTGGCCGTAGTTTGAATCCAGCTGGTAAAAAAGCCACGTCTATTTTTGGGCGCATGCTCTGCTACATAGGTTGCAGCACCACCATATTCGCCACCCAGCGCCAAACCCTGAATTAACCTCAACACCAGTACTAAAATAGGCGCAGCGTATCCAATACTTTTATAAGACGGAATTAAGCCGATAAAAAAAGTAGATCCACCCATTAAAACCAGCGTGAGTAGAAAAGTATATTTTCTACCAATCAAATCGCCAAGTCTGCCAAATACCAATGCCCCAAACGGACGAACAATAAAACCGGCAGCGAAAATGGCTAAAGTATTAATAAGCGCAGAAGCACCGGCATCTTCCGGGAACAATTGATGGCCAATGATGACTGCAAGGCTTCCAAAAATATAAAAATCATACCATTCTATAAGAGTGCCCAATGAAGAGGCACCAATAACTTTGAAAATGTTATTTTTCGGCAACGTTTCGCTCATAAAAAGAAATATTTGGTGGCCCAAGATAGACATTTACTTCACAATAGCAAACCCGCGCTATTATTTAATTTGCTCATACTAAAACATTTCCGCTTTATGTTTGTATTTTCATCCGAATGAATCAGTTTCCTTTCAATATATATGCTTTTAATACAAAATATCCGATTAACTAGAATTTTAAGAAATACCTGGCAAGTTGATTTAATCATGATCGCCTCATGCACAGCCGCATATTTCGTACGGGCATATTTAATTGCCCACCATTTTTCAATACCATCCATAATACCAACTGTACTGGGTACCGCAATTGCCTTTTTTATTGGTTTTAATAATAACCAGGCTTACGACAGGTGGTGGGAAGCCCGGAAAATTTGGGGTGCATTGGTAAACGATTCCCGCTCTTACGCAAGAGCATTAATTAATTATGTTGGTGAAGATGATGAAAGTGTTAAGCGAATGGTATACAGGCATATTGCTTTTTTATATGCGCTAAAAGCCAATTTAAGAGGAGCGGTGGATGAAATTTATACCAAATACCTTACTGAAGCAGATTTAGAGGAAATTGGAAAACATAATAATGCACACAATGCCATTTTAAACATCCAATCCAGAGATCTGCAAAAACTATCAAAAAACAATGCAATTGATGGCTTTCGCTTTATCGAAATCAATGAGATGCTAACCCGTTTTTCAGATTCGATGGGGATGAGCGAAAGGATTAAAAATACAATATTTCCAACTACCTATTCCTATTTAACAAAAGTATTTATCTGGTTATTTGTTGTCACCTTTACACTCGTAATCAGTCAGGATGCCGGACCAGCCGCCATATTTTTAGGGTGGTTAATCGGTTTCGTATTTGTATCAACACAAATTAACGGGATGAGCCTTGTTAATCCGTTTGAAAATAATTCTGCCGGTGTTCCACTCAACCAGATTACCAGAACGATAGAGATCAATCTTTTGCAAATGCTCCAGGAAGAAAACATTCCAGAACCTATTAAGCCTATAAATAACGAATATATCCTTTAATTTTATTGGAATATTACCTAGGAATTAAACTTTTTTAGCGATAAACTGCTCAATTATTGAGCAGCTATTAAGGCTTTTAGCTTTTCTTCAAAAATAATGGACTTGGTTTTAAACTGCGGATCGGAGAGGGAAAAATTTGCCATGGCATAAACGATTTTTCCATTCTTTCCAACCAGAATATTGGATGGAAAACCATGGTTGATATTTAGCTTCCGGATTTCATCCTTACTCAAGGATAAAATTTCGTATTGATAAGCATTCTTTTTTTGAAAGCGTTTGGCGCTCGAAGGAGCATCATGCGTAATTCCGATAAACCTAACACCTCTTGCAGCGTATTTGGCTGCAAGTTTGTTCAATTCGGGCATTTCAGCAATACAGGGAGGGCATTTTTCAAACCAAAAATTAATTACCACTACCTGGCCTTTAATATCAGCATTTGAAAATGGCTTTTTATTAATGGTTAATCCATTAAAAGCAGGCAGGTTTTTTCCAGATAGATCCTCAAAGAATGTTTCTTGTGTTGCCCATCTAATTGGCGCATCCTGCCCAAACGAGGGTAGGCTAAAGACAATGAGTAGAAGAATCAGGCAAATTTTCATCAGGCCTAAATATCAAAAAAAGTCCCGCCAAAAATGGCCAGACTTAATGGTTTGTTTGGTTTGGAAATTCTTATTTAAAGGTAACTGAACCATATTCGGTTTTAACAGATACGTTTGCTGTACCACCGCTACCAATTTTGCCCGAATATTTTTTGGTTTCATCATCTTTGCTCACCGTTGTTGAGGTTACATTAGAACCATATTTAAAGCCTGCATATGATGTTGAAACATTGAAATTTGCATTATAACGATCTGCAAAACCCAATCCCACACTTACATATTCCCCGCCAAAGGTAAAGTTTCTGCAGGCAGGTGTAATTTCATTTACACTTAAGCGGTTATAATCCATGTTAATGTTGGCATCGCCATTTAATGTGCCCAAAGTTACATTTGAATATTCTGCATTTACCGCTATTTTACCTGCCGATGCAATATTTAAATCACCATAGGCCTGTTTAACAACTGTATTTCCTTTAACCGTATTGATATTTACCTTTGCATACTCGGCATTTAAAAGCAGGTTGCCGCCAATGGTACCAACTGTTAAGCCTTTACCGTATTGTATTTTAATATCGGCCGATTTTCTGATGGTATTGATATTTACAGCAACATATTCCGCATCAAGTTGTAACGTACCCACAGCACCAATGGTTACAGGGCCATTGTATTCATGTTTTACTACAGCAGCATTTAAATCCTGGATATCGCATTTGCCGTATTGAACATTAATGTAGTTGTTTATATTACTTAAATTTCCTGCAACCAGATTGCCGTATTCTACCTTTAAAGAAGTTGGCCCAGAAAAATTACCCAGTTCTACATTACCATATTCCTGCGACACTGTTAATGGGTTTACAGCCGGCATAAATACAACATAGTTTACTTTAACTTCTCTGCGCCAGGTGGTTACGCCATTTTTTACGCCACGGCCATAACGTCCGTTTCTATCACCCATATTTGTTCTAAAAGTTACTACGTCGCCATTTTTAGTGGCATCAATGCTCACCCCATCAATCAGTTTTTGTACATCATTGTCAGAATTGCTGTAGGCTTTAATATCTACATCAACACGCACTTCTCTTTTGTCCCAGGTTTTAATTAAAATCGAACCGAATTGATTGTTCAAATTTATTTTATCATTATTATCCACACTGAAACTTTTACTAAAAGATTTAGAACGCTCAGCATCGCTCCCCGTTTGTTTATAGTTTGAAGTATTTACCATCGCCAATGTCGTCGATTTGTCGGTATATACGATTGTTTTCTCTGATGGACTATTCACCACCAATTCCTGCGCATCAACTTTTACGGCGATTAAAGCCATGAAGGCTAATAATATATTTATTGTTTTCATGTTGTTAGTTTTTAAACACCTTTAAACTTAAAGCCTGCCGGCTGGCAATAAGCAATTCGGTGAGGTGAGCGTAATGTAATTTGTTGAGCAGCAGATATCAAGATTGATTTGCCTGCTATTTTTACTTATTTAAATCTGGTTAACTCTCTTGTAATCGTCAACCTGGTTTATGATTAACAACTGCTGTTTTAACAATTGCAATTGTATTTCGCGGTTTTTTACCATCGCTTTTACCACAAAAGTTTGGTTTGGCGAAGTTGGCAGTTCTGCTTTTAATCTTTCATAATCTTCATCAAGCTTTTTCAGATCTGCAGTAAACTTTTTATATAGTTCAGGGTTTGCAGAAGCAAAAATGGCCAAACTATCTCTTTTTTCGGTAATCAATCCTGCAAAGTGAACTTCTTTTTTGGCGTAAGATGCGCTAACGTCGGCTATTTCTAAATCTTTGTTTTGTAGCCTGCCTGCGTACAACCAAATTAAACCTAAAACCACTACTACCGCTGCTGCCGCACTCATCCATAAATATAGCTTTACCGGTTTTTTTTTCTTTTTTTGATCTAACTCCTGTTCAATCTTTGCCCAAAGTCCGGCCGATGGCTCGATTACATCGAATGCTCTACGGTTTTCCTTTACAAAGGTTTCTAATCTATTATTCATCTCTCATCCCTTTCTGTTCTAAAATACTTTTTAACTTCTTTTTAGCCCTCATGTACTGCGTACGGCTAGTGTTTTCGCTTATTTTTAAAATGTGTGCAATCTCTTCATGGTCGTAACCTTCTAGAAGATACAAACTCAATACCACCCTGTAACCATCTGGTAATTGGGCAATAGCCACTCTAATTTCATCAGCCTGTAAGCGCACTTCACTGTCATCAAAACTGTCTTCATCAGGCACCTCCGATATTTCGTCGGTACTTACAAATTCCATTTTGCGTTTGCGCAGATAATTAATGGATTTGTTGATCACAATCTGCTTTAACCAAAGTCCAAATGTGGTTTCCTGCCTAAAATCAACAATTCTGGTAAAAGCATCCAAAAATGCTTCCTGTAAAACATCTTCCGCCTCTTCTTCGTAATTTAAAATACGCAGCGCCACATTATACATGGCCTTTGCATACAGTTTGTACAATTCAAACTGCGCTGCCCGGCTGCCCTGCATGCATTTTTTTACGAGTTCTAGGTTTTTATCGATGTATACGGCTTCCAAAATTTCGAATATTCTGATTATAAGACATAAGGGATTTTAAAACGTTGCATCAAGGTATAAAAAAAGTTTAAAAATATGTTAATCTGGTTTTTAGCTAAAAATATCCCGGTTAAACAAAAGAAGGATACTGCCTATGAAATGCTGCCCTTTCGTTCCAAACAAATAATAATGTTTTACAGTTGATTGAAAATGATCAGGTTTGTGCGTTTGGCAATTGCTGTCCGGCTTTCCTGTACGGGTTCCGATGAAGGATCGGAAGCTCTTCCCTACAATCGGGTATGTTTGAGAAAGTTTAGTGCCCTGAAGCAAACCGCGGTTAACTAAACCCGACAGCAGCGAGCATTCCGGTCCTTCATTGGGATAAAGCGAATGGCGGGGCTACAGCACCTATGAAATGCTGTCCTTTCGTTTCCAAACAAATAATAATGTTTTAAAGTTGATTAAAAATGATCAGGTTTATGCTTTTGGCAATTGCTTTCCCGCTTTCCTGTACGGGTTCCGATGAAGGATCGGAAGCTCTTCCCTACAATCGGGTTTATTTTGGAAAGTTTTATGCCCTGAAGCAAACCGCCGTTAACTAAACCCGACAGCAGCGAGCATTCCGATCCTTCATCGGGATAAGGCGAATGGCGGGGCTACAGCGCCTATGAAATGTTGTCCTTTCGTTTCCAAAACAAATAATAATGTTTTACAATTGATTGAAAATGATCAGGTTTGTGCTTTTGGCAATTGCTGTCCCGCTTTCCGGTACGCGTTCAGATGAAGGATCGGAAGCTCTTCCCTACAATCGGGTTTATTTGGGAAGGTTTTGTGCCCTGAAGCAAACCGCCGTTAACTAAACCCGACAGCAGCGGGCATTCCGATCCTTCATCGGGATAAAGCGAATGGCGGGGCTACAGCACCTATAAAATGCTGTCTTTTCGTTTCCAAACAAATAATAATGTTTTACAGTTGATTAAAAATGATCAGATTTGTGCTTTTGGCATGTGTGGAATATCAGCTGCCTGATCATCATAAATTTGAAATCCCTGATACAAACCATTAACTTCATGCCATGGAAACCGATTTAATCATTTCAGCAATAAATGAGATACACCAAAAAGCAAACCAGGCTTTAGAAAATAAGGATGTAACGAATTACGCCGCTATATTTAGTGAAGATTTAACTTATACGCCTGCTGAAGGTGTTACACTTAATAAGCGCGACTATACGATTGATTTAAAAAAGTATTTTAATCAAATTAAAGAAATCCATACCAGTTATTATCGCATTAAATCATCTTTTGAAAATGAAATTTTTACCGAAAAAATTGCGCGCAAATCGGTTGTTTTAAAGCCGAACCTGCTGATTTTTTCTAAAAAACAGACCGTACAAACTGAAGAAATTTACCATTGGAAAAAAATTAAAGCAGAGTGGAAGGTTGTAGCAATTGAAATCGTATTGGAGGAGAAATATTAATTATGCCGAATGAAGAAATACTTTCGGAAGGAATGGTAAAATAGTTTTAGCTGTTGTTCTATCTTTAACTCAGACCCTGAAATGAATTCAGAGTGACGACCTTAAGTATGAATTCATCTTGTTTCAGATCTTTAACTCAGAATTTAAATGAATCCAGAGTAATGACTTGCATACATATTTCTCTTATTTCTGTTTCTCAAAAAGCCTGTTTCAAAAACCTTTGCCTATAGCATTAACTTTAAAACAAAATCGGTATTTTTGCCGCTTAATTTAGATTACAATATATGTTAAGAACAGTAACTTGTGGTGCATTAAACCTGAATAACTTAGGAGAAAGTGTTACGCTATGTGGTTGGGTACAAAAATCAAGAGATTTGGGCGGTATGACTTTTATCGACATCCGCGACCGTTATGGTATTACTCAACTGGTTTTTAACATGGATGATAATCGTGAGCTTTGCGAAGCCGCACGTACCTTGGGTCGTGAATTTGTGATTAAAACCACGGGAACTGTGGTAGAAAGAAGTAACAAAAATCCAAAAATGGCAACCGGTGATGTAGAAATTAAAGTTTCTGCTTTAGAGATTTTAAATGCTGCAAAGTTGCCTCCTTTCATGATCGATGATGAAACTGATGGTGGTGATGAGTTGCGCATGAAATACCGCTATTTGGATTTACGCCGTAATCCGGTTCGCAATAACCTGGTTTTACGTCATAAAATGGCACAATCGGTCCGCCGCTATTTAGATGCTTTAGATTTTATTGAGGTGGAAACGCCTGTTCTGATTAAATCTACTCCAGAGGGAGCAAGAGATTTTGTGGTGCCTAGCCGCATGAATGAAGGTGAGTTTTATGCATTGCCTCAGTCGCCGCAAACTTTTAAACAATTGTTAATGGTATCCGGTTTCGACCGTTATTTTCAGATTGTAAAATGTTTCAGGGATGAAGATTTAAGAGCCGACCGTCAGCCTGAGTTTACCCAAATTGATTGTGAAATGTCTTTCATCGAACAGGAAGATATATTAAATACTTTTGAAGGTTTGATCCGTACTTTATTTAAAGAGGTACGTAATTACGATTTGCCTGAAGTGCCGCGTATGCAATATGCAGATGCCATGCGTTTATATGGATCTGATAAGCCCGATACCCGTTTTGCAATGCAGTTTGTAGAGCTTAACGATCTGGTTAAAGGAAAAGGTTTCCCTGTTTTTGATAATGCTGAACTGGTTGTAGGTATCAATGCAAAAGGTGCTGCTAGCTATACGCGTAAGCAATTGGATGAACTCACCGATTTTATCAAACGCCCGCAGATTGGTGCTACAGGTTTGATTTATGCCCGCCATAACGATGATGGAACCATTAAATCATCTGTAGATAAATTCTTCAATGAAGAAGACCTTAAGCAATGGAGTGAAGCTTTCGGAACGGAAAAAGGCGATTTAATATTAATCTTGGCGGGTTCTACTGATAAAGTACGTAAACAATTAAACGAACTCCGTTTAGAAATGGGTAACCGCTTGGGTTTACGCGATAAAAATACATTCTCTGCCCTTTGGGTATTGGATTTTCCACTTTTAGAGTGGGATGAAGAAACTGAACGTTACCATGCAATGCACCACCCATTCACCTCTCCAAAGCCTGAAGATATAGCCTTATTAGATACCGATCCTAAAAATGTTCGTGCCAATGCTTACGATATGGTTATCAATGGTACTGAAGTAGGTGGTGGTTCAATCCGTATCCATGATCGGGCCTTGCAGGCCTTAATGTTTAAACATTTAGGTTTTAGTGCAGAAGAGGCGCAAAAGCAATTTGGTTTCTTAATGGATGCTTTCGAATTCGGCGCACCTCCACACGGTGGTATAGCTTTCGGTTTTGATCGTTTAACCTCAATTTTCGCTGGTTTGGACTCTATCCGCGATGTCATTGCATTCCCTAAAAATAACTCCGGTAGAGATGTGATGATCGATAGTCCGAGCACTATTGATGATAAGCAATTGAAGGAACTGAAAATTAAGACAGATTTATAAAATAGATCCGTCTTGCTGAACTGGTTTCATCATCTCATTAAAAGACCCTGAACCCCGATTTAAAATCGGGACACGATGGTGAAACGCATAAAAAAAGCCTCAGAATTTAGAATCCTGAGGCTTTTTTATAATATAACTAGCACTTTGCTTATCCAATGAACCGATTGTTAATGAATCATTAGACTAATACGTTTCACTATCTGGCGGAATGCCATAATCGATAAATTTTTTATCTTTTTTCTCTTTCTTTTTACCAAACCAGCTTTTTACCGAATTAAAGATCGCCGATAAATGCTCTGCATCTAATGATTTGCCTACCTTGCCCGATACCAATCCAACAGCTGCCTTGGTTAAAAAGCCAGCCCCTCTGAATATGGTTTTGTTCATAAAGAATGGTAACAGCAATGACATGGCGGTACCGCTAATGTTTAGTTTTTCATCAGCTTTGAATAAATTATTAGGTGTAGCATATCTTTTAATCAATGCGCCCAATGTAAACTGTTTCAAATAGGCCTTTGCATCTGTTTTAAGCATATTTTGCTTAAGCGTATATGCTACCTTAAGTTCTAATTTTTTTGCCTGCAGGTTTTCCAGGTTGCGGATATCTTTATACCTTTTCATCTTCCTCCTTATCTGCAAGTTTATCAAAGTATTTTCTAATGGCAATATTGATAATTGCTTTCTCTATATATTTATCCTTGGTTAAATATACAATTATGGCCAAAAGGATATAAAATAAGGAAACACAGCCAAATCCTCCCGCGTAGCTACCTAAAACATCAGATAAGTACAGTGCCAGCGTTACAGAGCCAAATAAAAAGGCTAGTATAAAGCAGACAATAACAGTGGTACTGGTTACTAAATCGGCAAATATTTTCGATACTTTTTCTACCAGATAAAGTCTGGTGTATTCAACCCTGGCTTCCAAAAAGCCTTTGGCGTCTTCTACCAGATCTTCAATACTTTTATCTTTATTTTCCTGCATAATTCAGATGAGGTTTAACCGGGCAAAATGCCCGGCTATACAAGTTATTTACTAAGCGTGCTCTACGTCGTCGCTATATTCTTCTTCTACGCTTCTTAATTTCGTTTTAATCGAGCTTACCACTTTTTCTTTTAAACTGGCAAGGTTATTAATTTCGTCAGCAGCTTTATCCTTGATAGAATCACCCAAATCTTTTAGCGATTGGCTTAATTTATCACGGGTTTCATCACCTTTATCTGGTGCGAACAAAATTCCTAACGCTGCACCTGCAGCTAATCCTGCTAAAAGCGCAACTACAACTTTTGAGTTATCATTCATAATTATCTATTTTAAGGGTTTAACAATTAAGTACAATATAAAACTACTACATTATTTTATTGTTAAGCTATATTTATAACTCACTATGCTCATTATTTGTTTTAATTCTTTCCAATCTTTCTGATGCGAGCGTACTCGTCTCATAAATTTTAACAAGCAATATAAAATAAGATAAAAGTAGCGGGCCAAAAACAAGGCCTAATATTCCAAATAAAGGAATACCAATAATTACGCCAATTAC
>Ga0308165_1005690_pt1 | contig 11379 bp, 4 predicted proteins | sample PhyWR2_FD_201032 | JGI IMG/M metagenome (GOLD analysis project Ga0308165, IMG submission 201032) | Phyllosphere microbial communities from UC Gill Tract Community Farm, Albany, California, United States - DLSLW.R2 | ecosystem: Host-associated > Plants > Phyllosphere > Unclassified | place: USA... | reverse complement strand
ATGGAAAATGCTGTTGAGGCGGTGAGGTTCGCAACGGATAAAGTTGTTGTTGAGAATAACTCACTGAGCGATGGATTCAATTTGCCGAAAGAGATGGTGGACTACGGCAAGTCGGTACAGTCCTATGCGCAATATGCACAGGACAATAATGTGCTCCCTGAACAAGTCAAAGCTGATATGGCAAGGATGGTCAGCGGCGATTTGCCGGAAAAAGAGGTTTATTATCAACGTTATCCTTAGTAATATGTTCACTGTCAGGCTGATGGCTCAAAATGCGAATTGGGGAGGGTGTAATCAGAATAAAGGTGTGCAAATAAGAAAGGTCTATTAATTTCTTATGTTATTATTTATTAAAAGGATTTTTTATGAAAGTTTTAACTGCAATTGTTTTGGCTGCGATGCTAGGACTTACCGGATGTAGTGTGTTACCAAATCCAGGGCCACTTGCCGGGAAAGAAACAGCAGATATTCAACAATCTATTACTGATGGGAAAACGACGAGTTCAGAACTTATTGCTGTATATGGTAATGCTATGAGTGTTGAAAAAACACATCAGGGCAAAAACGTTATGAACTGGTATAAAACATGGAGTTCGGGATTCACCCAGGATTCAACTGTGTTAAGTGTACTAACGGATAAGAATATTGTCATTAAGCACAGGGTGCTGAGATATAAAACTACAAATGACTACAGTTTTGTAGGTAAATTGACCGATGCGGAATTAAAGTCATTTTTCGTACCAGGAAAAACAACTCACCAGGAAGTCGAAACGAAATATGGGGCTCCAAACAATAACTCCTTTGATGATGAAGGGAATCAGATCTTGCTGTATGTATATGCTGATTCCAGCAGGAGTCAGTATGGTTGGGTACCTAATGTTGGTGGTTTTATAGAAGCGTTAGCTGGAAGTAAGGATACTAAGGTTACTCTTCTGGCAGTGGCTATGGATGCTCACGATAAAGTAGTGTCCTATCAATTAAAAACAACAAATTATCACCAGGGGATTGGGCTTCTGAACTCATCCCCAGTTGAGGAAGTAAAATAACTGACATTGTTGCCGAAGTGTTGCCACTGGCAACACTTTCCCAACATTATATGCAGGTACTTGAGCATATTCTTGTGCAAAAATTCGGGAGCTTGCACTGAAGAAATAATGCTAGCGGCAGACGCAGCTGCAATGATGTTACGGCTATGAACTCTTCAACAGCCTCGGGGAAAGTGGAGAACGGGGAGCAAACTGAGTATCGGGGCGTTGTGTGCGGTTCGGCAGAGTGCACGAGGGAATACTGTTCCGGATTCTTTTTTACCCGTCAGCCCTTTACCCGCTCGATCACAATTCTTTGCTTTCCCACGCTGACCATGACCGGTGTAGTGATGAGATTCTCTCAGTCTGTACCCAATAATCCTCCGCCATCAATGCCTACTTTTCCCGCGCCCAGCCTCTCTTAAACCTAAGATTCACACCCTAAAAAAACAAGCATAAAATATCACAAAGAACACCCATTTCAGTTTCATGCACTGATGTCACTAAAAGACCCGCCTTTTTGTATGTATGTCATAGACGGTAAGCGAACAACGTGGAGAAATTTTGCAATCAGTCGATAAGCTTGTACATATTATTAGCACTACGTAAAATGTATTAGTCATTCGCTCTGTAAATGTTAAAACGTGCGAAGGGAAGCCATCATCAGGCTGTGGATTATCAACCCTTTGAATGTATTTAATTCCCCCCAACGCTGTCCTGGCACATCGCTCAGGAACGAACACATTGATTTGTAAATCAAGAGTAATGCCATGAAAAATTATGATGATTTGCAGCGTTTTAAGGATAAAACGCGCACGGGTGACATCAAGTTCAAGGATTTCTCAGCGCAGAAGCAGCGCGCTGCGACCAGCGACTGGGCGATCATCAATCAGCTTGCAGGCGACGATAGCGACTCGGCGCTGGCCAAGGCCGGCAGCGTTGCCGTGCCCGTTCCGCAGCCGCTCAAACCTGGCGAACTGGAGGCGGCATTTGCGCCTTTCGCGCAGGCCCCGATCGCGTCCATGCCTGACCCGGCGACACCTGCGCCCTCCCTGTTTGAACAGCTGATCCCGCAAGCGCCTGCCGCTGCGCCACAGCCGCTGATTCAGCCTGCACCAGCACCGACGCCCGTGGCCGCACCCGCGCCGCAGGTCGCGCCTGTTGCTGCTGCACCTGCGGCGCCGCTGGCCGCACCTGCGCCCGCCGAGCCTGTGCGCTTTGAGCAGCTGTTTGCTACCAAAGCCACCGCCCGCGTCAGCCATCCGGTCAAAGACCTTCCGTTACAACCGCTCCTGGAGAAAATCGCTTCATGCCGTTAGTGTGTATTTGCTCGCCAAAAGGCGGAGTGGGAAAAACCACGGTCACGGCTAACCTTGCTTACGCCCTGGCGCGTTCCGGCAGTAAAGTCCTGGCCATTGATTTTGATGTGCAGAACGCGTTGCGTCTGCATTTTGGCGTGCCGCTGTCCGATGGACGCGGGTACGTTGCCCGGGCCAATGAATCTGCCGACTGGAGTCAGTCAGTGCTCACTGCGGGCAGTAACATGTTCGTTCTGCCTTACGGGGAAGTAACGGAAGAGCAGCGCATAGCGTTCGAGCATAATCTCGCCACCGACAGCCATTTCCTGATGCGCGGCTTAAGTTCGTTGCTGAACTATCCGGGGCTGATCATTCTTGCCGACTTCCCACCGGGGCCAAATCCGGCGCTGAAAGCGATCTCCCCGCTGGCGGATATGCATCTGGTGACGCTACTGGCCGACACGGCCTCCCTGTCGCTGTTGCCGCATATTGAAAATCACCGCCTGACTGGCGGCACGCCGCCGAAGAACCCGGCCGGCTATTCGTTCCTGGTGAACCAAAGTGACAGCCGTCGCCATATCAGTCGCGATGTCACCGCCTTTTTACAACAGCGCCTCGGCGATCGCCTGCTCGGGGTGATTAATCGGGATGAAAGCGTGGCGGAGGCGAATGCGTCACAGCAGTCGATCCTGGATTTCAATGCCACCTCGGCCGCTGCGTTTGATATTGAGCTGGTGAGCAAACGCATCGCGGGTATGTTGGGGGTTAATGTGGGTGACGGCGCAGTGCACGCTAACCTGAAAACTTCTAATTTCTGACGACAATTTCAGGACGTCCTATGAAAAAGGTGCTGTTTTATTTACTGCTGTTGGTGTTATCGCCAATTGCGGTGCTTATTGTTATTACCCCGATGGACAGCCAGAAACAATATATCTTTGGCTTAATCAGTATCGGCGTTTTGGTGTTGCTAGGGTTCAGCAAAAATCACCGTATTTCGATAATCATGATGGTGGTGGCGGTACTCATGTCCACCCGATATATTTGGTTTCGGGCCACGCAAACGCTGCACTTTAATTCTGAAATAGAAGCCATACTCGGGATCGGGTTATTTATCGCTGAACTCTATATTTGGGTCACGATTTTACTGAGCTATCTGCAGAATCTTTTTCCGCTCCAGCGCAAGATTGTGCCTCTGCCCGAGGATATGTCGACCTGGCCGACGGTGGATATTTATATTCCCTCGTACAACGAAAGCCTCGACGTGGTGCGCGATACGGTGCTGGCCGCCCAGTGCCTGGATTATCCGGCGGATAAGCTCAAGATCTATCTGCTCGACGATGGCAAACGTAATGAGTTTGCGGTGTTTGCGGCCAACGTCGGGGTGGGTTACATCACCCGTAATGACAACTCCCACGCCAAAGCGGGCAACCTCAACCATGCCATGAAGCTGACGAAAGGCGAGCTGATTTGCGTCTTTGACTGTGACCACGTGGCAACGCGCATCTTCCTGCAGGCCACCGTCGGGGCATTCCTCGTCGACCCGAAACTGGCGCTGATGCAGACCCCGCACCACTTTTACTCGCCGGATCCATTCGAGCGTAACCTGTCGGCGGGACGCGATATTCCTAACGAAGGCCAGCTGTTTTACGGGCAGATCCAGCGCGGAAACGACAACTGGAACGCGACCTTCTTCTGCGGCTCCTGCGCGGTTATTCGCCGTTCAGCGCTGGAAGAGATTGGCGGCTTTGCAGTTGAAACCGTCACCGAAGATGCCCACACCGCGCTCAAGATGCAGCGTCTGGGCTGGAAGTCGGCGTATCTGGATATTCCGCTGGCGGCCGGGTTAGCCACCGAACGTCTGGTGGTCCACGTGATTCAGCGTACCCGCTGGGCGCGCGGCATGACGCAGATTCTGCGCGTCGATAACCCGCTGTTTGGCCGGGGCTTAAAGTGGCAGCAGCGTCTGTGCTATCTCAACGCGATGCTCTCCTTCCAGTTTGCCTTGCCGCGCGTGGCGTTTCTGACCGCGCCGCTTGCCTATCTGCTGTTCAACCTGAATATTATTCATTCGTCGGCGAGCCTTATTTTTGCCTATATGTTGCCGCACCTGTTCTTATGTATTTATGTCAGCTCGCGGCTGAACGGACGCTTCCGCTATAGCTTCTGGGGTGAAATTTATGACCTGGTGCTGGCCTTCCATTTAGTGTTACCGACCATTATTACGCTGATATTCCCGAAGCGCGGCAAGTTTAACGTGACCGATAAAGGCGCTTTGCTGGACGTGGGTTATTTCGACTTCAGCATTGTGCGTCCGCATCTGGTTATTGCAGTCCTGCTGGCGGCGGGGGTTATTGCCGGGATTGTGCGGGCCGTTGCCCATGACTATTTCAGCGTCGATCCGATGGTTATTGCCTTAAACGTGGGGTGGGGGCTGTACAGCTTAATCTTCCTGCTGGCCGCCATTGCGGTGGCGCGTGAAACCCGCCAGACGCGTAAAACCATCCGTATTGATGTCAGCGTTCCTGTGGTGATCCACTACGCCAGCGGTATCTCCTCGCGCAGCCACACCGCCGATTTGTCGATGGGCGGATGCCGTATTGCGACCGTGGACGATCGCCACCTGACCGATGAGATTGAAGAGATCGAGCTGCAGCTGCAGTCCGGTGCGATCAGTATTCCGGTCAGCGTGGTTGCGCACGATGAGCAGTACATTCGCCTGATGTTTGATGAGATCCCACTGGACCGTCGCCGCGAGCTGGTGCGCGTGGTGCTGACCCGTGCCGATGCGTGGATCAATCCACTCAAGCCGCAGGACAACCCGTTCCGCTCGCTGTTTATTATTATTCGTAGCGTCTTCGATCTGTTCTGGCTGACCTGGAAGTCACGGCGCGAGAACAGTCGTCGACGTCAGGACGAAGTACGCCGCAGCAAAAGTGCCAGCGAGGATACCGCGGTATGAAAGGGATGACCCGTAAAGCTTTCCAGATGCTGATGGTGTGCAGCGTGCTGGCTCTGCCCGTCAGGGCCGAAGAGCCGACTTCCGTCGAGTCACTGCTGCCAGTGGATCTCCCGCCGCCGGTGATGGATGCCACACCTGCGGCCGATACGCCGGCTGCGGCCTCTCCCGAACCGGTAATGGACGCGCCTGCGGTTGCGGACGCGATCCCGGCTCCCGATACCCTTGCGGCGAACCCGGTTCCGATGGGCATCACTCCCGGTACCACCAGCAGTATTACCGTCGCGCAGATGGGCCAGCCCAATGGCGTGGTGCTGAGCGGTGGTCAGCTGCAGGGCGGGATCGATTTTACGCTCTCGGCCGACCAGGTGATCACCAACGCCCAGCTGGAGCTGAACCTGAAAGTCTCTCCGGCGATGGCGGCACGTAACACGACCATGCAGCTGATGCTCAACGGCCAGCCGCTGGGCACGGTGCCGCTGGGTGCGGCGGACACTAACGTCTCGAGCTATCAGCTGGATATTCCGGCGGCGATGGTGGTGTCACGCAATAACATCAGCTTCAAAATTAACGACGGTGATGCGCTGCTGTGCCAGCGGGATATCTCCGACAGCTATCAGGTCACCGTCATGCCGACGACCCGCCTCGACCTGGAAGCCCAGCAGCTGAATATCGGCGCGGATCTTAGCCATTTCCCGCGTCCGTTCTTTGATGAGATGCAGATGACGCCCGCCACGATGGCGTTTGCGTTCCCGGCCAACACCCTGCCGGAGCAGGTGGGGGCGGCATCGCTGCTTGCGTCCTGGCTGGGGATCGAGGCGGACTATCGCGGCATCTCGTTTGAGGTTTTGCACGATCGCCTGCCGGAAAAAAACGGCGTGCTGTTCGGTAAACCCGGCGAGTCGATTGGCGGCGTGACGCTGCCCGCCAGCAGCGGGGCGACGCTCAAAATCATCGACAACCCAGGCAACCCTATCTACAAGCTGCTGCTGGTGGTGGGCAATAACGAGCAACAGCTGAAAAGCGCCGCGTGGCGCCTGACGCGAGGGCAGTTCAATACCCAGACGGTCAGTGCCCCGGTTGAGGCGCAAAACATCCCGCTCAGCAAACCTTACGATGCGCCGCGCTGGATCTCCACCGAGCGCCCGGTGCTGCTGAGCGAGCTGATCCGCAAAGACCAAAGCATGACCGTGACCGGCATCTGGCACGAACCGCTGACCCTGGCGTTCCGCGCGGCACCGGATCTGTTTATGTGGGATGGCGACACCATTCCGCTGAAAATCGCCTACCGTTTCCCGTCCGAGAGCTGGATTGACGAAGACCGTTCCTACCTGTCGATGACCTTCAACGGCGCGTTCCTGCGCAATCTGCCGGTCAACAAACAGGGCCTGCTCGAAGGCCTGTGGCACAAGCTTGGCGGCGATGCGCGTCAGGAGAAGATTGAGGTGCCGCTGGAGCCGTATTTGATTTACGGCGATAACCAGCTGCAGCTGTACTTCAACATCGCCACCAAAGAGGCGGCACCGTGCAGCGTATTGCTTAATAACAACATCAAGAGCCGTATCGATGAAGACGCCCAGATTGATTTGACCAAAACGCGTCACTTCACGCTGCTGCCGAATCTCTCCTACTTCGTGGGTGCGTCGTTCCCGTTCACCCGTCTGGCGGACTTCTCCCAGACGGTGCTGCTGCTGCCGGAAAACCCAAGCGAAAATGAAATCAGCACCCTGCTGGATCTGGCCGCGCGTTCAGGTAACGCCACCGGCACCACGCTGAACAACAACCGCGTGATGTTTGGCCTGCCGTCCGGCGGAGCGAACCTGTTGCGTCTCAGCGACAGCGATGTGCTGGCGGTCTCCACCCTGAACCAAAGCGCCTTTAACCGGGCACTGCTGGCTCAGTCACCGTTCATCAGCCAGGAGCATACCTTTGGCGTGCGCGAACCGAAGCTGCTGGCAAAAGTGCAAAGCTGGCTGGAAGGCGACTGGAAAGCGTCAAGCGTCGATGCCGACCGCTACTTCTCGTCGAACGAAGCCTGGCGCGGGTTTGTCAGCTTCCGCTCCCAGTGGAACCCGTCGCGGCTGGTGGTGATGGCGATTGGCAGCAACGACGAACAGCTCTCTCGTCTGCATACCGATCTTAACTCCCCCCGTATTAACGCCGGGATCCGCGGCGATACTGCGATCATCACCGATGAAAACGGGGTGCGCAGTTTCCGCGTCGGGCCACAGTTCCCAAGCGGCCAGATGCCCTGGTACATGATGGTGGTGTGGTACGCCACGCAGCACTCCGCCATGCTGGCGATTTTTGGACTGCTGTTTGCGACGATTATCGGTCTGAGTCTCTACTCGATCCTCAAAAAACGCGCGCACAAACGTCTTAACCCTCAGGATTCAGATCGTGAGTAAAGGTGGTAACAAAATGGAAAATAAGAGCAAAACCGCCAGACATCTGCCTTTACTTTGTCTGTTCAGCGGCCTGGCGCTGGGGGGCATCAACGCCGCCCTGGCGGCGGACGCCAATAACCCGGCACTGAAAGCGCTGTTCGATCAGGCGAACTACTGGCACGAAAAATCTCACGATGAGCTGGCGATGGAATCGCTGAAAAAAGTGCTGATGGTGGATGCCAACAACACCCAGGCGCTGTACCTGATGGCGCTGTGGTCGCAGCAGGCTGGCGACATCAAAGGTGCCGCCCAGTGGCGTGCGCGTTTAACCGCGGCCTCGCCGCAGGATGCCAATCTGCAGGCGCTGGACAATGCCAAGCAGATGCAGCAGGTGCCGCGCGGTCAGCTGGAGCTGGCCCGTCAGCAGGCGCGCAGCGGTAACATTCCGGCCGCGCTGGCCACCTGGCAGAACCTGTTCAGCGGCAGTCAGCCACCGCCAAGCCTGGCCCCGGAATACTATCTGACGATGGCGGGGGATAAATCCCTCTATCCGCAGGCGGTGAGCGAGCTGCGTCAGCTGCGGGTGCAATATCCCCAGGATAACAACATCAAAATCGCGCTGGGCAAAGTGCTGACCTATCAGGAAAGCACGCGCCGGGAAGGGATTGACGTCCTGCAGGATCTGGCGAGCGGCAGTCAGGATGCGGATCGATCTCTGCGTCAGGCGTTGCTGTGGCTGGGGCCGCAGGCGGGCGATGACGCCCTGTACCAGACCTATATTCAGCGCCACCCGAACGATACCGGCATTCGGGATTATTACCGCAAGAGCATCGGTGGCGCGGCAAAAGGTGAGGGCTTTGAGGCGCTAAACAGCGGCAATACCGACACCGCCCGCAACCAGTTTGAACAAGTTTTACAGACCAACCCGGAAGATGCCGACGCGCTGGCCGGGATGGGCTACGTTGCCCTGCGTAAGGGGGACTACGCCGCAGGCGCGCAGTACCTGAATCGCGCCGCCAGTCTTGGCGGGTCCGCCTCGGAAGAGCGCAAGCAGCAGGCCGTGGATGCCGAGTTTTATGGTCAGCTTGCCCAGGCGCAGGCGGCCTACAAGCAGGGAAATATCAGCCAGGCGCTGGCCCTGAGCGCCCCGCTGGCTCAGCGAAGCGGCGAGCAGGGGGCGGCTGCGAAGCTGTTCCGCGCCGACGTCCAGCGGCATAACAAAGACTACACCACTGCCGAGCAGACGCTGCGCGGGTTGTTAACGGAGCAGCCGAATAACGGCACGGCCCGCGAAAACCTGTACTACGTGTTGCGCGAGCAGAATAAAACGGCTGAGGCGCAGGCGATGCTGCAAACCCTGCCCGCCAGCCTGCAGGCCAGACTCCAGCCGCGCGTCTCCGGCGGCGGCAACCCGACCGATCCGCTGCGTCGTCAGGCGCAGCAGGCCGTCGCCAATGGCGATCCACAGCGCGCTATCGCCCTGTTGTCGCAAGGCACCGCGCGCTATCCGGCCGATCCGTGGCTGCGTCTGGATCTGGCCCGTCTGCTGCAGAAGCAGGGCCGTGACGCGGAGGCGGCAAACGCCATGTCACCGTCGTTCCGACCGAACGCCAGCGCCAGTGAACTGTATGCGGCTGCCCTGTTCGCCAGCGAGAACAACGCCTGGCAGCAGTCCCAGACCTTGCTGTCGCGAATTCCGGCCAGCAGTCAGAACCGGGATATGCGCGAGCTGTCGCAGCGGGTGAACTATAACCTGCAGATGAACGTGGCTGAACGCTATCTGGCCCAGGGCGACCGGGCGGCGGCGGCTAACACCCTGAAAGCGCTGGCGATGCGTCCACCAGAAAGCCCGGCAGATGCGGGCAAACTGGCGCGGATGCTGGCGCAAAGCGGGGACGTGACCAGCGCGGTGAGCGTGGTGCGCGATAACATGCGCCGCGGCGTGCAGGGTAACGCCGGGGATTACGCCGATCAGGTGACGGTGCTGAATCAGGCGGGGCTGGGCAGTGAGGCTCAGGCCTGGCTTGCCAACCCGGAGCTGCAGTCGCGCAGCACCCCAACGCAGCTGGCCAGCCTGCGCAACGGCTACGTGATCAACGACGCCGATCGCCTGCGCACTCAGGGCAATTACGCGGCGGCCTACGACAAGCTGATCCGCGCGATGCAAAACGATCCGCAAAACACCGATCTGATGTTTGCGATGGCCCGGGTGTATCAGTCCGGCAAGATGAACAAAGAAGCCGGGGTGGTGTACGACTACCTGATGACCCGCGACACGCCGCAGCAGGATGCGCGCGCCGGGGCCATTAATGTGGCGTTAGCCAACAACGATGTGGACAAAGCGAAGCAACTGACCGCCGGGCTGAAAAACGACAGCACGCCGGAACGCCTGCTGCTGCTGGCCCGCGTCTCAGAGGCGGAAGGCAACCATCAGCAGGCCATGAGCTACCTGCGCACCGCGCGCGGACGCCTGCTGGGCCTGAAGGACAACAGCGGCGAAACCGCGCCGATGCTGGGCGGTCTGGCCTTAGCCGACAACCCGTTTGTCGGCACCACCCGCGCGGGCGATCTGGCCCCCTCTTCGTCGCTGTATGGCGAAGCGATGCCGTGGCAGGTGGCCCAGCTGGCGCGTAATCCACAGACCGCCCCGCCGGGCACCGTGCGTACCGATTTACCGGTCGAGACGGCGCAGGCCGGCACGCTGCGTCAGGTGGATAACATGATGGAGATGCTGGTCGACAAAACCGCCACCTGGGCGCGTGGCTCCACGGCAATGCGCTCCCGTGACGGCGAAGAGGGGCTGAGCAAACTCACCGAGTTTAAGGCACCGCTGCAGTGGTCCACCGTGCCGTTTGGCGATTCGCGTCTGGACGTCAACGTGTCGCCGATCACCCTCGATGCCGGTAGCTCGTCGGATGAATCCAGCCGTCGCTTTGGTACCGGGGCGCTGATCCAGGGCGAAGTGGCCGAAGAGGTGTATAACGCCTCGACCACCACCCCGCCTGAGCTGCCGAATCTCGACAAAATTAAGGTGCCTTCGCAGGGCTCGCAAAGCGCGTCCGGCGTTGAAGTGGCGATGGCGCTCACCGGGGATCAGTACAAAATTGATGTCGGATCCACGCCGTTGGGCCAGGATCTGAATACCGTCGTGGGTGGCGTGCAGTGGTCGCCGCAGCTGACCGATTACCTCAAGCTGGTGCTGGTGGGTGAACGTCGTGCGGTGGTGGACAGCCTGCTGTCGTATGTTGGTGTGGAAGACAAATACAGCGGCAAGAAGTGGGGCCAGGTCACCAAAAACGGCGGCAGCGCGCAGCTCAGCTATGACAATACCGATGCGGGCTTCTACGCCGGGTTTGGCGTGTACGACTACGTCGGGGAGAACGTCCCGAGCAACACCAGCGTGACCGGCTCGGCGGGGGTCTATTTCCGCCCGTATTACTCCGACGATCGCGAGTTAAAAACGGGCATCAACATGAGTTATATGAACTTCGACAAGAACCTGAGCTACTTTAGCTACGGTCAGGGGGGCTATTTCAGCCCGCAGGACTATGTCAGCGTCGCCTTCCCGGTGGATTACACCCAGAAGTTCGACAACTGGAAGCTGGGGTTAGGCGCGTCGATTGGCTATCAGTCCTACTCCCAGGATGAGAGCCCGTACTTCCCGACCGATGCCGCCATGCAACGTCAGCTGGGAGATTATGTCTCCCGTGGGC
>Ga0308165_1005687_pt1 | contig 11382 bp, 13 predicted proteins | sample PhyWR2_FD_201032 | JGI IMG/M metagenome (GOLD analysis project Ga0308165, IMG submission 201032) | Phyllosphere microbial communities from UC Gill Tract Community Farm, Albany, California, United States - DLSLW.R2 | ecosystem: Host-associated > Plants > Phyllosphere > Unclassified | place: USA... | reverse complement strand
CGGCAGATACGCCGTGGGTCTTTCGTCAGCGCCAGGGACCTGATTGGGAAAATAAACGCCTTCGTTGAAGCCTATAATGCCAAGGCAAAACCTTTTGCTTGGACCGCCCCAAGCCAGTCCATCCTCGCAAAGATCGAACGATTATGTGAAGTTATTTGCGGAACAGAACACTAGGCCGTGTGGACGAATTGGTTCAGGTATAAGTTTTGGGGTTCCAGATTATCAGTTGAGGTGATTCATATGTTGTCGACGTGTTTGGAGGTCGGCAATGTGCACCAAGATGACAGAGAGTGACTATGAACTGGCACTGGAGGTTTTCCGCGCTTGTCTGCCAGCCGTTGGCGCGAAAGCCAAAAATGACCGTCTATTCCTTGAAGCGCTACATTATTTCACCCTTCACAACATCTCGTGGCGAGCACTGCCGGAACGGTATGGTAATTAGAACAGCATATGGAAGCGTTTTGACCGCTTGGGGAAAGCAGGTATTTTCGAAGACTATTTCTCCATTTTAGCTGGGCTTGATGAAACCGCGCATCTGATTGCTATGTTCTATAGCACCGTCATTCGCGCCCATGTTTCGGCAGCCGGTGCAAAAGGGGGCAGGAAGGCCAAGCGCTCGGGCGTTCGCGTGGAGGGTTTGGTACCAAAATCCATCTGAAAACCGACCGAAATGGTCAGCCCCTTGGGTTTGAACTGACCGGTGGTGAAGCGTCCGATAGCAAACAGTTTAAAAGCCTCATGGAAACAGGTCCTCAAATCACGCACCGCGCTATCATTGCTGATAAGGGTTATGATAGCGATGACAATCGAGAGACTGCGCGAATGGCTGGCGCTATTCCAGTGATCCCTTACAGATCAAACAGGCGGAATATTCCAAAACATTTTGCCGTAGCACTTTATCGAGGCCGCGCACGTATCGAACAAATGATGGGGAAGCTCAAACGGTTCAAACGTGTCGCTTTACGTTGCGAGAAAACAGCAAGAAACTTCCGATCAATCGTCGCAATCGCAGCGGTTTTCATCTTAATCAAATCCGTCCACACGGCCTAGGCATAAGTCGAACAGCTAAAGTTTAATGAGTGAGGGAACAGTAGCCGTTATACGAAGTTAGGTGCGCATCTAGTGAAAGGATGCCACCGTGAACCTCATCGCACCACAGGTTGAGAGTAATCAACAGAGTCCAATAATTTGCTTCTCACATCTTCGCTGGGATTTTATTCTTCAGCGTCCTCAGCATCTCATGGCGCGATTTGCACGAGACCGGCGTGTTTTCTTTTTTGAAGAGCATATTCTAACGGATCATTCTTTGCCTTATCTCGAACTTCATCCCTTTGAAGATACAGGTGTAATAGCGGTCCGGCCGCGTATACCTTATGCATTAGCAGATGAGCATCTCAGCTCCACCCTCTCAAATTTGCTTGATCATCTCATTGATATGTCTGCAGCGAAGAGAAAACCTTTGCTTTGGTTTTATACACCGATGATGTATCCTATGGCTGCGCATATTGAAGCGGAAGCGGTCGTTTATGACTGCATGGATGAGTTATCTAACTTCCGTTTTGCGCCGCCAGAAATGCGCAGCAATGAAGAAAAATTGCTGAGAAAAGCCGATGTTGTTTTTACTGGCGGATATAGCATTTATGAGGCTAAGCGCAGCCAACATTCGAATATCCACCCCTTCCCATCAAGTGTCGATGTTGCGCATTTTAATAATGCGCGGCGGAACCAGCTTGTTCCTCTAGATCAACAGGGACTGATCGGTCCCGTTTTTGGCTATTATGGGGTGATTGATGAGCGAATTGATCTTAGTTTGATTGCGGTGCTTGCGAAAACCAGACCAGATTGGTCTTTCGTCTTGATCGGACCTGTGTTGAAACTTGCAGAGACCGACCTCCCCAGCGCCCCTAATATCTGGTATCTGGGTCGCAAAGATTACAGTGAATTACCCGCTTATGTTTCCGGGTGGGATGTTGCTTTAATGCCATTCGCGATAAACGAAGCAACACGTTTTATCAGTCCCACTAAAACACCAGAATATCTCGCTTGCGGCAAACCAGTAGTATCAACACCAATTGTTGACGTCGTGCGCCATTACAACGATACGCCTGCGGTTCTAATCGCTGACGGCGCGAGTGCTTTTGTAGAGGCATGTGATCGGGCACTTGAGCTTTCTAATAATGGCAATTCCTGGCTGAGCCAAGTTGATGAAATGCTCTCAGCATCGTCTTGGGATGAGACGGCCGACAAGATGAAAACTCATATTAATTCGGTGATGCTCAATGCCGTGAAAGCTCAGCCGACCTTGAGCATGCCCTCTTTATCCGCCTCAACACAGTCATTGCCGTACGACTACCTGATCGTTGGTGCGGGTTTTGCAGGATCGGTGCTTGCTGAGCGCCTCTCTTCCGTGGGAAAAAAGGTATATCTTTGCGACCGTCGCCCTCATATTGCCGGCAATACATACGATTTTTACAATGAGGCTGGTATTCTCGTTCACAAATACGGGCCACATATTTTTCATACAAATAGTAATGAAATATTTGCTTATCTCTCCCGTTTCACGCGTTGGCGTCCTTATGAACACCGAGTACTTGCCAGTGTTGGCGAAAAATTATTACCGATGCCGATTAATAGAACAACACTAAACGGACTATACGAACTTGATCTGCGTGACGAAGGGGAGGCGGAGGCTTTTCTTAAGGGGCGGTCGGAACCAGTGGCGGAGATCCGTACGTCAAAAGATGTGGTGGTCTCGCAAATCGGGACGGACCTCTACCGAACCTTCTTTGAAGGATATACACGAAAGCAATGGGGGCTGGATCCCTCAGATCTGGACAAAGCAGTTACGGCACGTGTGCCTACCCGTACAACGATAGATGACCGCTATTTCTTAGATGCGCATCAGGCGATGCCGGCCGATGGCTATACGCAGCTTTTCGAGAACATGCTTGATCACTCTAATATTCGATTAGAGCTCGGCGTAGATTATCGTGAACTCGATGTTTCACGCTTGGCACCCAAGACTATCTTTACTGGCCCGATTGATAGTTATTTTCACCACAGATTTGGTCCTCTTCCATATCGCAGTCTGGATTTTCGTCACGAAACGCTCAACCGCACGGAGTTTCAGCCAGTAGCTGTTGTGAACTACCCATCTGAAACAGTGCCCTACACGCGAATTACAGAATATAAGCATTTAACTGGGCAGTCGAATGCGATGACCAGTATTTCATATGAGTACGCTAAATCGGAAGGTGAGCCATATTATCCAATTCCACGGCCTGAAAACCAGGTTCTTTATAAAAAATATGAAGCGTTAGCCCAACAACAAAGTGATGTGATTTTTGTCGGTAGGCTTGGGACTTATAAATATTACAATATGGATCAAGTCGTCGGACAGGCGTTATCTACTTTTCGCCGGCTAATGAAAACGGAGGATGAGAGTTCTTCTAAGACCTTTGCTGCGGCTGAATGAAGGGCGATCCAGAAATTCATATAGCGCTCATGGAAGACAACACTTTCCCGATCCGAATTCTGTTTGTTCTGGCTTGCCTGAACGATAGTTACGCCGAATATGAGCTGTGTGTGTTGACGCAACATTTAAGTCCGTCTGAGTATCGGTTTGATGTCGTCGTCTGCTTTGAAGAATCCGGCAATTTGTGCGGTGGGAATATCCCGTTGCAGGTGCTTGGAATTGATGTCGATTGCGCGCCATATAATCTGTCATTTGAGCATACAGTGAATTATCTCAGGCAAAAATTGACGGCCTACGATATGATCGTTTCTTGCCAAAACGTGGCAGATATATATCCCGCACTGGAAAAGTTGCAATGGAGGCCTCCTTTAATTGAGTTCGTGGAGTTTTCAAATGAAACACGGACGGCACCGAAACACTTCACAAGTCGCTTTGTCGTTAAATCGACCGCGTCGGGCAAAATAATCTCTGCCGACCAATTTGAGTCAGGCGTGCAGACGAGTGAAACATCATTTGCTTCCGAGGATGAGATAGTCAGCGCTTGGAGGTCCGTTTTTGAGGATGTCCTTTCCGAGCGATGCCAAGCGGCAAAACCATCTGTTTTTTCGAGTTTTATTCAAGGTGGTTTCGAGTGCTCGACACATAAGCGTGCCGATGGACGCCGTTTAGATCTGATCGCTGCAACGGAACATGATACGCATGTTTTTGGAGACTATCACCAACTTCGCCTGCACGGCATCACGACAGTGAGGGATGGTTTGCGATGGCACTTAATTGAGCCGCTTCCGGGTCGTTTCAATTGGTCTACATTGCTTCTAATGCTGAGTGCAGCACAGTCTACCAGAACGCAAGTCATTTGGGATCTTATGCATTACGGTTGGCCTGATGATCTCGACATCTGGTCGCCTGGCTTCGTTAATCGTTTCGCCAATTATGCCGGCGAAGTTGCACGAGTTATCAAAGCAGAAACTGATGTTATCCCTTTCTATTGTCCGATCAACGAGATATCTTTTCTAGCCTGGGGCGGCGGCGAGGTTGCCTACTTAAATCCGTTTGGAACTGAGCGTAGCTTCGAACTGAAAGTTCAATTGGCCCGGGCCGCTATTGCTGCGATGCACGCGATACTCGCTGTCGAACCACGCGCACGTTTTGTGCATTGTGAGCCTGTGATCAATATCGTTGCCGGCTCGACAGACATTGGCGACAGACTGAAAGCAGAGCATGCAAGGCAGGCACAGTTTCAGGCCTTCGATATGATTTCGGGATCTTTATGGCCCCAATTGGGAGGGCAACCGCATCTGCTAGATATAACGGGTGTAAATTATTACTCGCAAAATCAATGGGTCCTCGGGGGAGGTGCCATAAGACAAAGCGACGATCAATATCGCGCCTTTCGGGCACTGCTTACAGAAGTGTATGCGCGTTATGGCCGACCCGTATTAGTTTCCGAAACGGGGATTGAGGGAGATGGGCGTGCCAGTTGGTTTGAGATGATTGCCGCTGATGTAATGGCTGCACGCAAAGCCGGTGTGCCGGTGGAAGGACTGTGTTTATATCCGATCATCGACCATTTTGGTTGGGATGATGACCGTGATTGCCCAAGTGGGCTAATGGGAAATTCTTTTGAGAGTGGAAAACGAGTTGAATACGGACCATTGGTCGATTCCATTGCTGATTTCGTAGAAAAACGGTTGCGATGAACCCTTGTTGTTCCATTGATATTCCATTGGGAGGCGCGGGATAGATATCGATCGAAACCATATTTATCAAGAACTCGCAAAATGGCTTCCGCGACTCATATGAAGATAGCTGTCATCAAAATCGGCTAAATAACCGAGTTTCTTCCAGTTTAAAATTGTAAGCTGACCATCATTAAAAGCGATAAAGCCGCTAGATCTAAGAATTTGTAAGGTTCGATTGATATGGACTGCAGACAAACCGATCAAATCACTCAGGTCTTCCTGAGTGAGAGGAAGTTTGCATGAGGATCCTTGTACGAGGCCCGCGGAATCCAGACGCACAATCATCTCGCAAAAAAAATGCGCCAATCTTGCAAGTGCGGAACGGCTCGCTAGATTAATGACCCATTCTCGCATAATGGCCGCATCTGAGAGAGTAATCTTCCAAAGCGCAAAGGCCAGACGGGGATGTCGCGCACAAAGGATACGAAGATCTTCGTGTTCGACGGATTCAATTTCGCAATCGGTTGAAGTGCGAATATCACAATCCATTTTTTCCAAGTGGAGACTCATCAGATCAGGTATGTCGCCGGGAACATGGATTGCGGCGAACTGACGTTTTCCGGCACGCGTCGATTTCGAGGTCGTCGCTAAGCCACTTACGATGGAAATACAGCGGTTTGGACGATCACCATTTTGAACGAGATCATGATGAGCAACAACGAAGGACCGACTGACCGGTAAATCATCAATCGCTTGATTTTCGGAAGGAGATAAGATGAGGCCACTATTTAAAAGTTTTATTGAGAGTTTTAGCTGTGAAATATTTCCCATACGTCCTTGCCCCTCTTTTTGGCGCGAGCATATCCACTCTTAGTCTTAAGTGCCTCATTGTTACCTGAGATATCATCACAGATGGGGCACCTTTGGCAAACATCCAATTATGGGTTTTATGAAGTAAACCAACAGGTATGCAGCGCGAGAGACGCCTCATAAATACACGTTCCTGTTTCATTGCGCACTCTGACCCAAACTACTTGAGGCGTGCCATTGCTAAAATCATGTGCGAGTTCAGGGAGAACCTTAATAGCTTCTCGCTCTAGATATTCTTTCTCTCTCTCTGCCGATTTCGTCCCGAACGTCAGTCAGTCCATCAAAAATGTCAAAAAATAATCGCATAGTTCAAAGCTCCTTACTAAACAAATAATGAGGAGTTCCTTTCGTGCTAAAAAAAATAATAGGGGCTGGGTTAATCGAAGGAGTATTTATAGTTTAAAAGTAACTATTGGAACGCTTCTAACATTTCAATTGAATGCACTAACGGATTGTTGTGTTAAACATGTTCTTATCGTCCCCTAAGCTGTAACATAGGCTAGATCTCGCGCGATGAAGGCGACTTTTAATCGTGCCGAGGTTACAGTTGCAAATATGAGCGGCTTCATCATAAGTTACACCGTCGATGGCGATCAGCAGTAATACCTTACGGTGATCAGCAGGCAGTTTGTAAATCGCTGCTTCCACTTCGCGCGTACGCAGTGCCCATTCCTGGGAAGGCTGAATACTTCGATTGTCAGCAATGCACTCTGTTCTACCCGGGACTTCTCGCATGGCTTTCTTCAGCTGCGTACAAAACGAGTTGCGCATGATGGTAAATAGCCACGATTTAAGCTGTGTTCCGGGCGTAAAACTATCGATCGAACTAAGCGCTTTCATGACCGTTTCCTGCACCAGATCATCACGGTTGGATTGATTTTGATAAAAAGTTCGGGAAAATGCACGCATTGCTGGAAGTAACTCGATTATGCCATCTGCTAATGAAATAGGGTGGTTGCTCATGGGAAACTCCTCCAAAGAGTACCCAGTTCAACGTCACTTATGACGTAACGTTCCTTAGCTTAACAATTGTTATGCTGCTGATCTCCAAAACAGCATTTCTCGGATACATTGTGTTATCAGCTTTTAAATAACTGAGTAAACGCTGAGAACAACCGTGACAGGGCGTATCTCATTGCTTCCGCCAGCTTTTGCTTTTGCGGCAATGTCTGCTGCACACCCTCGATCCATACCTTCAAATCAGCCAGAATAGGTTTGGCGTGTTGCTGGCGCAGCGCTCGCCGCTCTTCTGGCAGCATGCCTCGGATACGATCCTCGATATCGTAGAGCGTTCCAATACGTGCCAGCGCCTCTTCGGCGATTGGTGATGGCTTCAACTTGATCACATCATGGAACTTGCGGCGTACATGCGCCATGCAAGCTGCCTCGATGATCTGGTTACCGTAAAGCTTCTTATAGCCGCCATAACCATCCGCATGCATCACGCCACTAAAATTAGCGAGATGATCGGCCGGATGTGCTCCTTTGCGATCAGGACTATAATGATAAGCAATAGCTTCGGGATTGGTATCCCGATAGCCGCTACCATCGAAGACGTAGACCCGCCCCCTGCCTGTTTTGGTCTTTCCTCGCCCAGGGTCGAGAACATCGACGGGGGTATCATCCGTGTGTATCCGATCAACTGCTGCAATATGTGCTCTGATCAGCAATATAAGCGGCGTAAGCAAAACCGATGCGCGGCCAACCCAATCCGCCATGACGGAGCGCGAGATGTCTATTCCCAGCCGGGCATACATCTCGGACAGACGATAGAGTGGAATATGATCGTCGAACTTGGCGACCATGATGTGCGCGAGCAATCCCGGTCCGGGCTTGCCGCGCTCGATGGGCAAGGTTGGCATTTCGCCAGACACTGTTGTATCGCAATCTTTGCAGACCATGCGCTTTTCAACATGCCGCACAATCCTCACAGATGCCGGCACGTGCTCTATCACCTGTACGACCTTGTCAGCTGCCTTCAGGAATGAAGTTCCGCCAGAGGCCGGACAATTGCAGGGCGCTGAATAAATTCACTGTTTAGTTGAAAGGCCATCCGGCAATGGTTTGCGCCTTGGCTTTTCGGATGTGTCGTCCAGCTCTGGCAACGGAGGTTTTCCATACTGCGCTTCAGCTCAGCGCGTGAAGCCTCGCTCTCCTCCAGCATCAGTTCGCATTGCTCGATATTGCGAGCAATTTTTTCAGAAGAAGCACCATGCTGGCGATACCGGAGCAGCTCCAGCTGTGCACGCAGAAGGTCGATAATGGTATCGCTTTGTAACTTCGACTTGTTGTGCGCTCAGTTTTGCCGCCTGTTCAGCGACGAGCGCACGCAATGCCAATAGCTCATCCTGAGTGTCCAACGGCGTTGTTTCCATACCCAAAAACACAACCGATTTGCACCGCAAGCGCTAGAAAATTTCCCAATTTTCCTAATAAAAACAGTAGCTTTTAACCCGTCCTCCCACTAGTGGTAGTCCATGCCCGTCGACGCCAATCAATCCCTTCTACCAACATCGAAAGCTGTGCCTGCATCAGATGTGCGACACCTTCATTCGCCGTCGGCCAAGGGAAGTATCCGCGTTCAAGGACCTTGTAAAACAGGCAAAAGCCCTGACTATCCCACCATAAAAGCATGATCCGGTCGGCACGCCTTCTGCGAAAGCCGAAGAGCGCGCGCCAGAGCTTCCTCATCAAGCAGTTTCACTGGGATGAATGATGACGGTGCATCGAATGGACTGAGTACTCTGCGCCATAAACGGATCTGGGCAGGGAAAATATCATGGCGGCGAGCAACATCCCCAATACGCATTTCTGGCTGATCCGCTTCAGCCAATATCTCCACCTTGGCTGCATTAGACCATCGCCGTCTGCGCTCAACGCCCGAAATAATCTCCATGCGAGCCAAGCAACCTCTAAGTTCTGGTATTAATGTCAGCACTAATGCGGGTTCTAATGCCAGAACATCGCCCGAATGGCTCCATTAGCAAAGCCCACTCACCGGACGCTCACTGTGGATGGATCATAACCGCAGGACATTGGAACCGTAAATAAGGCCAGATTGGCAATTTCCCATTTTCCCATCGAGACTGTCGTTCAGCCTCAATCCATCTGGATTTAAAAATACAGAGGGAACTTCATAATCGAATAAGAAACAGAGGGAACTTCATAATCGAATAAGAACTGGAACATTTATCTGCTCTCCAGGTTAGATCGCCTTAACCAGAGGAGATGATTATGACAGAATCCCGCGAATGGCTCATTCAATGGCTGCGCGATGCTCACGCAATGGAAGAGCAGGCGGAGACCATGCTTAATGGCCAACTAAGCCGGCTCGAGAATTATCCCGAATTAAGTGATCGTATTCGATTGCACGTCGATGAAACCAAGGAGCAAGCTGCCCGTCTGAAAGCATGCCTAGACAGTCTGGATGAAGACGAATCTACCATGAAAGTCATGGGCGGTAAGATTATGGCAACGGCCCAGTCCTTAAGCGGAATGTTTGCAAGCGACGAAGTAATGAAGGGCTCACTCGCTAGCTATACATTTGAGCATATGGAAATAGCATCCTACACCATTCTCGTCGCCGCGGCGCGGTCTCTCGGAGAAACAGAGATAGCTCGGGTTTGTGAAGAAAACCTTCGCGAAGAAGAAGCTATGGCCGATTGGCTCATGAAGCACCTTCCGGCCACGGCCGAACAATTTCTGATGCGTTCTGAAACTCGCGTCAGTAGTGCAAAGCGTTGATGCTAGGCTTATGGTTTTTCATTAGCAAAAGGAGGGAGAATTGAGCCGAATACTTTTAGGAGGCTTTGCCGGTATCGCCGCAACTGTTGCTATGACGGCAGTTATGCGGCGATTGCACAAAATAATAAGTAGTGATGAGCAATACCCGCTGCCCCCACGTCAGATTATCGATCAGATCGGTTGGAGTGGTAAGGAGCAGTCAACGAGGAGCCTGACTGTTTTCACGCATGTCGGATATGGGGCGCTGTCTGGCGCATTATTTGCACTCTTACCTCGACCAATTAGTGGAACTCGTTATGGATTAGCTGTCTGGGCTGCTAGCTATCTCGGTTGGATACCTGCGATGGGTATATTATCACTTGCAGTGAACCATCCCATGCAGCGAAATTTGCTCATGATGGCAGCTCATGTAATTTGGGGGAGCACATTGGCCCGCTCACTATCCGAACTTGAGGCTTCCCGTCATGACGTTTTTAGCCGATCCGTTCCTCCGGCAAACCGCGATGAACCGGAAATAGGAACGAATTGAGATTGAAAGGCGTAATTTTTGTCGCAACATTATTTCACTAACGATCTACTAAAAAATCGGCGTTATCGAAAAATAGAAATGAGAGAGACGTGACTAGTATTCAATCGTACGTACACGTCAGGATAAGTAACTTACTCACAGTAATCCTTTGTGCCTGATTTGTATTCCGATTCAATCACAGTAGAACGCACCGATTGCGCTATTAGAAAGTTTTCGGAGGGAGATATGCAGCGGGACGGAACCAGAATATTGAATAAGCAAAAAGTGGCACGTGCGCGGAACTTATTGTTACGATTGATACATATGGAAAGGGAATTGAAACCGAATGAAATAGCCCTTAACCGAATTACAGCCGAGAATAAACTTCGTCGTCAAGATATAACTAGACGAGAGTTCGATTGTGCGTTGCAACAAATGGTCTTGGAAGGCATAATTATTGAGTTGGGTAAACAATCTATGTTGTTTCTTTTAACAGAGTTTGGACATCTTTATATTTTCCATGATGAATTCCAAATATCGTGCGAATGACGCATTACTGTAAAATTTTGGCTTCCAAACACGATAACTGTGTATTCTGGGCTATTGTTTTGAATCTTAGGCTGTGTTGACAAAGTTTGGCAGCCATATTTTGACGTCGGCAAGTTTCCAAAAGAGCATCCCATACGTCCTGTTCCGCCCAGCGTCGATATCGGACATAAACCGAATTCCATTTGGCGTAGCGCTCATGCATATCGCGCCAGAGACAGCCAACTCGCAGAAGATAAAGCATACCGTTGGAATAACGGCGATTATCCAAAGCAGGTCGACACTTTCACCCTCGTTCAGCAAGCAACAAGCCCTCAATCAGAACCCATTCCTGCTCACTAAGATCCCCGCGCGCCATAACTGCCTCCTAAAAAACAGTCCTGAATCACGCTTTAGCTGATTTGGAAATCCACTTTGTCAACAGGGCCTAGTGTTCTGTCCCGCAAATAGTTTTACATAATCGTTCGATCTTTGCGAGGATGGACTGGCTTGGGGCGGTCCAAGCAAAAGGTTTTGCCTTGGCATTATAGGCTTCAACGAAGGCGTTTATTTTCCCA
>Ga0308165_1005682_pt1 | contig 11391 bp, 11 predicted proteins | sample PhyWR2_FD_201032 | JGI IMG/M metagenome (GOLD analysis project Ga0308165, IMG submission 201032) | Phyllosphere microbial communities from UC Gill Tract Community Farm, Albany, California, United States - DLSLW.R2 | ecosystem: Host-associated > Plants > Phyllosphere > Unclassified | place: USA... | reverse complement strand
TTCAGCAAATCGATCTTCTGCTGCGCCGCGGCGGGCAGGTGAATGCCGGCGAGGCCGGTGGCGGCGAGTGCAGCGGCCAGGCCGAGCTTGATGAAATGACGTTTGGCAGTGCGCATTGGCGTTCCCTGGGCTGGCGATGGGTGGCGAACGTGTGGGCGTCGAATTAAGCGTCGAACAGGTGTCGAACAGGCGTCGAATGGAAAGCATGGTGCCAGCCGTTGATGACTGCGCGAACGACATATTCGGTAGTTGCTAATGCGTGCGAAACATAAGCTTGCTCGGTTTTTTCGCGCCCGCACGCGTGGGCGGCGCCTCATGCTTTTCCGTAGCAAGCTAATGCCGAATCGGTCTTTCAGCGGACTGCCCGGCCACGGCAAGATGGCCTGCCTCTGTCAGGACATATCCGTGAATTTCCAGCAACTCCGTTCGGTACGCGAAGCCCTGCGCCGCGACTTCAATCTGACCGATGTCGCGCATGCGCTCGACGCGTCACAGCCTGGTGTCAGCCGCCAGATTCGCGAATTGGAAGACGAGTTGGGCGTGGCGATCTTCGAGCGCGCGGGCAAGCGCCTGACCGGGCTGACCGAGCCCGGCCGAGAGATCGTCAAGGTGGTCGAACGCCTGCTGATCGAGCAGGAAAACTTGAAGCGCGCCGCGCTGGAATTCACCTCGCACGATGTGGGCCGCCTGACGATCGCCACCACCCACAGTCAGGCGCGCTACGCCCTGCTGCCGGTGATCCAGGCGTTTCGCCAGCGCTTTCCCGGCGTGCACCTGAACCTGCAGCAAGGGGCACCCGAATACATCGCCGCGCGGGTAGCCACCGGCCAGGCCGACATCGGCATTGCCAGCGAAGGTCTGTCGCATGACGAGCGCCTGTCCACCTTTCCCGGATACCGATGGAACCACGTGGTCGTGGTGCCGCACGGCCATCGCTTGCTGGAAGCCGAGCGACTGTCGCTGCATGAACTCGGTCGCCATCCGCTGATCACCTATGACCTCGGACTGACCGGCAGATCGAGCATCGATGACGCCTTCGCCCGTGCAGGCCTGGCGCCCGACATCGTGCTGACTGCGATGGATGCCGACGTCATCAAGACCTATGTGGCCGCCGGCCTTGGGGTGGGCGTCATTGCCTCGGTTGCCTTTGATCCAGAAGAAGACCGCCAGCTGCGGTCGATCACCTCGACCCATTTGTTCAAGGCCAACATGACCCGCGTGGCGGTGCGGCGAGGCGCCTACCTGCGCGATTTCACCATGGCCTTCATCGAGATGTTCGCGCCGCATCTGAATCGCAGCATCGTGACGCAGGCAGACGCTACGCCATCGAGCTTGCCGCCGGAACCTGCGGCGTCCCGCATATGCATATCCGAAAACAGTCTTTCGCGTTGAGGATGTGGTGACGGATCATATCCGCCCCCTCTCGCACTCCTGACCCATTCCCATGAATCGCCGATTTGCCCTGAAGACCCTGGCTGCACTCACCGTTGCCGCAGGCCTGCATGCCCCCGCTTTTGCTGAACAAGCGGCCGACAAGACCGTCATCAGGGTCGGTCAGACCAGTGGCCCGCACGCCAAGATCATGGAGGTCGTCAAAGGCATCGCCGCCCGTGACGGGCTGAGCATCGAAGTGATCGAATTCGGCGATTACATCCAGCCGAACGCCGCGCTCGACGCAGGCGACCTCGACGCCAACAACTACCAGACCAAGCCCTTCATGGACGCGCAGATCAAGGCACGCGGCTACAAGATCGTCAGCGTCGGCAACACCGTGCTGTTCCCGATGGGCTACTACTCCAAGCGCTTCAAAAGCGTCACTGACCTGCCCGAAGGCGCACGCGTCGGCATCCAGAACGACCCGGCCAATTCGGGCCGTTCGCTCTTGTTGCTGGAAAAGTATGGCGTGATCAAGTTGAAGCCGGGCGTCGGCATGAACGCAACGCCCGCAGACATCCTGGAGAACCCGAAAAAGCTGCGCTTCCACCAGTTGGATTCTGCACAGCTGCCGCGTTCGCTGGATGACCTGGACATCGCCTCGATCAATACCTCGTTTGCGATCAAGGCCGGCCTGGTACCCAATCGCGACGCCATTGCCATCGAGGCTGCGGACAGCCCCTATACCAACCTGCTGGTGGTCCGCACCGAAGACCAGGACAAGCCCTGGGTCAAGAAGCTGCTGAAAGCCTACCAGTCGGATGAGATCCGCAAGTTCATCGAGACCGAGTTCAAGGGTGCGGGGATCGCGACCTTTTGATCATTCGCAGGCCGCTTCCCGCGGCACGCCAGATGCGATAAGGGCGCGCCGAGAGGCGCGCCCTTTGTCATTGTCAGCGCAATGCCGACGTCAGACGTCGCTCAACGTCCTTCGAATTTTGGCGCGCGCTTTTCCATGAACGCGCGCCGACCTTCCTTGTAGTCCTCGCTGTCGAAGCACGCCTTCACCGCATCGGCCACCACTAGTTCGTCCCGCTCGCCCGGATCTTTCTGGGCTTCGCGAATGGCCAGCTTGGCAGCCAGGATGGGCAGTGGCGCATTGGCGGCGATGCCGCTGACGATGCCGGCAATGGCGTCATCGAAGTCGTCATCAGCAAACACCTTGTGCGCAAAGCCGATGCGTTCGGCTTCGTCACCGTCGAACATGCGCGCGGTGTAGAACAGCTCCGCGGTACGCGCCGCCCCCAGTACGTCGACAAAACGCTTGGTGCCTTCCAGGCCGTAACCCACGCCAAGACGTGCGGCGGGCATGCGAAAACGCGACGAACGCGTGGCGTAACGCAGATCGCACGCCCCGGCCAGGCCCAGGCCACCGCCCACACACACGCCACGGATCGCCGCAATCACCGGCCGCGAGCAGGCAAGCATGGCGTCGCGGGCGCGATCGCCTTCTGCTTCGTAGGCCAGCACCTGCGCGGCGGAATTGCGCTGGGTCTCGAATTCGGAGATGTCGGCGCCCGACACAAAGGCCTTGTCGCCGTCGCCGGCCAGCACCACCACCCGCACGCTGGCATCTTCTGCGATCGCATCGAAAGCATTGGCGAGCTGCGTCCACATGGACATCGTCATCGCATTCAGACGCGTGGGGTTGGACAAGGTCACGCGGGCGACCGCGTCCTGGATTTGCAAACGTACTTCAGGCATCGGGAACTCCTTCAGATTGCACCGGCGGCGCGCAGGGCGGCAATGGCCGCGTCGTCGTAACCTAGCGAAGCCAGGATCTGCTCGCTGTGCTCGCTCAGACCCGGCGCTGCAGTATGCAACTGCGCCGGCGTGCGGGCCAACACCACCGGCTGGGTGATCAGACGCAAGGGGTCACCATCCGGCCCCGGCACTTCACCCACTACGCCCAGGTGTTTGACCTGCTCGTCGTCGAAGACCTGCGGCACGCTGTAGACCGGGCCGGACGGTACGCCCGCACGGTTCAGCAACTCGGTCCAGTGCGCCACGGTGTTGCGCTTGAACAGCGCGTTCAATTCCAGGTTCAACCGCTCGCGATTGACGACGCGCAGCTTCTCGTTGACGAACTCGGGGTCGGCAAACCACTGGGGCTGTTCCAGCGCATCGCACAGGCGCTTCCAATTCCCCTCGCCTGACGCACCCAGGTTCAGCGCGCCATCGGCTGCGTAGTACAGGCCCATGGGGCTGGACAGCGGATGGTCGTTGCCGATCTGCACCGGATTCTTGCCGTCGACCAGATAACGCACGGCCTGGAAGTCCATCATGGCGATCATCGAATGCAGCAGCGAGGTCTGCACCCACTGGCCCTGGCCCGATTGTTCGCGTTCCAGCAGGGCCGTCAGCACGCCCATGGCGGCGAAGATGCCGGCGCTCGAATCCGAGATCGCCACGCCCGCCCGCACCGGGCCCTGACCGGGGAAACCGGTCACCGACATCAACCCGCCCATGCCCTGGATGATCTGGTCGAAACCCGGCCGCCACGCATAGGGGCCGTCCTGGCCGAAGCCCGAGATGCTGGCCAGAATGATGCGCGGGTTGATGGCCTTCAACGACTCGTAGTCCAGACCCAGGCGGGTCTTCACGTCCGGGCGCCAGTTTTCCAGCACCACGTCGGCGTCTTCCACCATGCGACGGAAGATCGCCAGGCCCTCGGGCTTTTTCAGGTTGAGCGTCAGCGAGCGCTTGTTGCGATGCAGGTTCTGGAAGTCGCCGCTGTCGCGGTCGGCAAAGATCGCTTCGTTCGGATCGACCCCGGCGGGCGCTTCGATGCGGATCACATCGGCGCCGAAGTCGGCCAGGAAACGCGCGCAGGTGGGGCCGGCGCGAACGCGTGAAATGTCGAGCACGCGAAAACGTGCAAGGGGAGCTGAAGTCTGGGAGGTCATGGCAACGCGTGGAGAAACGAAAACGGCGAGGCGGCGCTCAGCTGCGGACGACACACGGTACGTCGACGCGCAGCAAGGCAAGAAACGGAAACGCCCGATGCGGAAAGCAGGTCCGGATCGGGCGAATCGGGAAAATCATGTCCAAGATCAGGCCGGAACTGGACGCCTGTTCAGGGAGACAAGCCGCCTGAATGCCAGGCGGGTCAGGGCCGGATTACTTGTTCGGTTGCGGCGTGATGCGCAGGTAGGGACGCACCTCGGTGTGGCCCTTGGGGAACTTCTGCTTGATGATTTCCGGGTCCTTCAGCGAGGGCACGATGATCACGTCGTCACCGTCCTTCCAGTTCACCGGGGTGGCCACGCTGTGGCTGTCGGTGAGTTGCAGCGAGTCGATCACGCGCAGGATTTCGTCGAAGTTGCGCCCGGTGCTGGCCGGGTAGGTGATCGTCAGGCGGATCTTCTTGTTCGGATCGATGATGAACACCGAGCGAACGGTAGCGGTGACGCTGGCGTTCGGGTGGATCATGTCGTAGAGCGTGGCGACCTTGCGATCCGCATCAGCCAGGATCGGGAAGTCGACCGTGGTGTTCTGCGTGTCGTTGATGTCCTTGATCCAGCCGTGGTGGGATTCGAGTTCATCCACGGACACCGCCAGCACCTTCACGTTGCGCTTGGCAAATTCGTCTTTCAGCTTGGCGGTATAGCCCAGCTCAGTCGTGCAGACCGGCGTGAAGTCGGCCGGGTGCGAGAACAGCACACCCCAGCTGCTGCCCAGCCAATCGTGGAAACGGATGGTTCCCAGCGAAGATTCTTGTTCGAAATCGGGGGCGACATCACCCAGACGCAAGCTAGTGGACGACATGTTTATCTCCGTGAAATGGCTGGCAGCAGAGGATTGTGGCACCGCCGGCCAGCTGTCGATAATAAGCTTTCGATATAAGGATATGCCTATGACGCGACGCTCCTACATACGGCCTGCGGCATAAGCGCTGCCCTTCGCTTATTCTTAAAAGTAATTTGTAAACTCGAAAAATATACTTCCGCGTAATTAAGCGTTACCGCATGATTCGGACTCCCCCACGCCCTCCAGGAACCGGATTCATGTTGAAGAAAGCACTTGTCATCGCACTGGCCTCGGCCGCCCTGCTTGGCGTCAACGCCCATGCGCAAGACAAGGAAAAAGTCTTGCTCAACACGTCCTACGATGTGGCGCGGGAGCTGTTCGATGCGGTCAACCCGAAGTTCGTCGCCCACTGGAAGGCGGAAAGCGGCCAGAACATCAAGATCGAGCAATCACACGCCGGCACCTCGCGCCAGGCCCAGGCCATCATGCAGGGCCTGAAGGCCGACGTGGTGACCTTCAACCAGGTGACCGACGTCGACGTGCTGGCACAGCGGGGCTTGCTGAACAAGGACTGGCGCAAGGCCTTCGCCAACAACGCATCGCCCTACTACAGCACCATTGCGTTCATGGTCCGCAAGGGCAATCCCAAGGGCATCAAGACCTGGGACGACCTCGTGCGAAGCGACGTGAAGGTTGTGTTCCCGAACCCCAAGACCTCGGGCAACGCGCGCTACAGCTACCTGGGCGCCTGGTTGTATGCCAACGAGAAGTTCAAGGGTGACGAAGCTCAGGTGAAGCAGTTCGTCGGCAAGCTGCTGCACAACGTCGAGAACTTCCCCACCGGCGGCCGTGGCGCCACCGTGGCGTTCGCACAGAACGGCCAGGGCGACGCGCTGCTGACCTTCGAATCCGAAGTGAAGAACATCGCCGCCAGTGAAGAATTCAAATCGGGCGCGTTCGAAGTGATCGTGCCGCCGATCAGCGTGCTGGCCGAGTTCCCGGTTGCCGTGGTCGACAAGGTCGTCGACGAAAAGGGCACCCGCAAGGAAGCCACGGCCTATCTGCAATATCAGTACAGCAAGGAAATCCAGACCCTGCTGGCCAGCTTCAACCTGCGTGTGCACCACCCCGATGTCGTCAAAGCCACTGCCGGCCAGTTCCCGGCGATCAAGCTGATCAACCCGACGGACGTGCTGGGAAGCTGGGACGACATCACCAAGACCCACTTCGCCAACAATGGCGTGCTGGATCAGTTGCTGGCGCAAAAGCGCTGATGCGGCACCTGCGCGTCATTAGCTGACGCGCACCCACCGGGGTCGGTAAACTCTGCCCCGGTGCTCGCCGGTGAGCTGCCTTGTGCACCTCACCGGCGTTTTCATTCATTGCACGTGATCCTTCTGCGCTTGCACGAGCCGGATTGCGTGCCTTACCGGATCGACGGGCAGACGTGGCCAAGACTTCCTGGTTTTTCACAAAGCACCCTGTGCTGCCGGGCTTCACGCTCAGCTTCGGCTTGAGTGTCACTTTTCTGAGCCTGGTGATTCTGCTGCCGCTGTCGGCGCTATTCCTGTACACCAGCGACATGGGCTGGCCGCAGTTCTGGCGCGCCGTGTCCGATCCGCGTGTGGTGGCCAGCTATTGGGTGACGGCCAGCGCGGCCTTCTACTCAACCGTGGTCGTGACCCTGATCGGTCTGCTGCTGGCGTGGATTCTGTCGCGCTACGACTTTCCCGGACGACGCCTGATCGACGCCCTGGTCGACCTGCCCTTCGCGCTGCCCACCGCGGTGGCCGGACTGACATTGGCCACGCTGCTGTCGCCCGGCGGCTGGGTTGGCCAGTTCTTTGCCGACTACGGCATCAAGATCGCCTACGCCTATCCCGGCCTGGTGATTGCGATGATCTTCACCAGCCTGCCCTTCATCGTGCGATCGGTGCAGCCCGTGCTGCAGGACTTCGGTCCCGAATACGAAGAAGCCGCCACCACGCTGGGGGCCACGCGCATCCAGATCTTTTGCCGCGTGATCTTCCCGTCATTGATCCCGGCGCTGGTCACCGGCGCGGCCCAGGCCTTCATCCGCAGCCTGGGTGAATTCGGCGCCGTCGTGCTGATCGCGGGCAACATGCCCTTCAAGACCGAGGTGACCTCGCTGATGATCTTTGTGCGCCTGTCCGAGTACGACTACCAGGCCGCGTCCGCCATCGCCACCGTAGTGCTGGCCGCGTCGCTGACCCTGCTGTTCACCCTGCAGGTGCTGCAAGGCCGGTTCCTGTCCTGGCAACGTCGAGGCGCATGATGCAAAAACCCCGTGGTTGGCAACAATGGAGCCTGATCGGCCTGGGCCTGGTACTGGTGACGCTGCTGCTTCTGCTGCCGCTTGCGCTGATCTTCGCCAAGGCCTTCTCGGGCGGCGTGGGCGTGTTGCTGAGCAACCTGGCCGACGAGGACATGCGTCACGCCATCTTCCTGACCCTGCTGGCAGCCGGCCTGACCGTGCCCATCAACCTGGTCTTCGGCATCTTGCTGGCCTGGTGCGTGACCCACTACGAGTTCCGCGGCCGCAAGCTGCTGGTGACCTTGATCGACATCCCCTACGCCACCTCGCCGGTGGTCGCCGGCCTGTGCTACCTGGTGATCTACGGCCTGGAAAGCACCATCGGCGGCTTCCTGTCGGCGCGCGGCGTGCAGCTGATGTTTGCCTGGCCCGGCATCGTGATGGTCACCATCTTCGTCACCTCGCCTTTCATCGCGCGCATTCTGATCCCGCTGATGCAGGCCCAGGGCAGCGACGAGGAACAGGCGGCACTGACGCTGGGCGCCAGCGGCTGGCAGATCTTCAGCAAGGTCACGCTGCCGAACATTCGCTGGGCATTGTTGTACGGCGTGGTGATCACCAATGCACGGGCAGTGGGCGAGTTTGGTGCGGTGTCGGTCGTGGCCGGCGCGATCCGCGGCCGGACGGTCACGCTGTCGCTGCTGGTGGAGCAGCTGAACGAAGACAACAAGGTGATCGGCGCGTTTACCGCTGCAGCTTTGTTGGCCTGCATGGCGCTGATCACGTTGGTCGCCAAGAGCATCATGGAGTGGCGGCTGGCGAAGCGGGGGGAGGCGCCGGTCAGGGCGGCGGGGCACTGAGCCGGTTTTGGGCAGGACAAAAACGGACGCGCAGGCGTCCGTTTTGTTTTGGGGACACGTAGGGTAGATGGCAATGGCCGAGATAAGCACCCGGCTCAATTTGTCGTCGAAACTACCCTCTAAGGGTTGAATTTTCACCCTTAAAGGGTAATATCCATGTTTGCAACGCCGACGCATGACTTGCGACAGATCAAAGCGCTGATCAGAGAGCAAGGACCACGCGCCTTCACGTCGATGGCGATTGCATGCGGGCGGCGCGAGCTCACCATGACTGTGCAGGAGATGATCGACATGATCCTCGCCCGCAACGACATCACTTGCTATAAGACCATGCCGTCACAGATGCATCCGGACCAGATGCAGGACGTGTATCACTGGCCCACGCCCTTCGGGCAGATCGCCTACGTGAAGTTTTCGCTTGGCGTCCGAGGCAAGGTGGTTGTTTCCTTCAAGGAAAAATGAGATGCACGCCAGACAAGCTGCACCCGAGGTTTGCCGTGAATGCGGCACACCTCATCCTGTGTACGAAATACGGAACGTCAAGATCGTGCACCGTGGCCTGGAAGCCAGCGTCGCAGATATCCGCGGCTGGTTTTGCGTGGATCCGGCTTGCGAAGAAATCGAGTTCGACGAATCCACAGACTCCTTGGAGCGATGGGTGGCAGCCGGCGACGCGCTTGTTCTCCAGGATCGGGCTCGCGCAAAAATCATCGGTCAGCGCCTGCGGCAGTCGCGGCAGTCGCTGCACTTGAGTCAACTCGACGCTTCGCTGCTGGCAGGCGGCGGGCACAACGCGTTTTCACGTTATGAGAACGGGGGCGCGATGCCAGTCGCGGCAGTGACCACCTTGTTCAGTCTTCTTGAGCGACACCCCGAGCTGGTGTCGGAAGCCAGGACCTTGGCGGAACAGACACAAAAGGTGCTGCGGGGCGAGTCCCTCGAAGGCGTGTGAGCTTTATCTGCGCACGAGCGCCCCGATGGTTCGGCTCGGCTGCAAGAAACGCCTTGAACGGGCCGCATGTATTCCCATGAAAAACGGACGCCGCAGCGTCCGTTTTTCATTGAGCGAGAGGCAAGATCAGAACTGATCCGCCCCCAGCGCCAGCACACTCTCCGCGCCATCTACCACACCGGCATGCAGCGACAGCGCACGCGGCAGCAGGTGTTCGGCGTAGAAGCGCGCCGTCACCAGCTTGGTTTCATAGAACGGGTCCAGGTCGCCGGCTTCGATCTTCTTTACCGCCGCCTGGGCTGCACGGGCCATTTGCCAGCCGCCGTGCACGTAGCCGGCCAGCATCAGGTAGGCCACGCTGCCGGCGTACACACCACGCACGTCGTCCTTGACCTCCTCCAGCACGAACTGGATGGTCTGCGCATAAGCCTCGACCGCCATTTCCAGGCGCGCGCCGATGGTCACCAGCGAGGCGTGCTTCGAACGCTCCAGCTCGTCGACCGTCTTGCGGATTTCCTCGACGATGCGGTAGGCGGTCGCACCCCCATCACGCACCGTCTTGCGGCCGATCAGGTCGTTGGCCTGGATGGCGGTGGTGCCTTCGTAGATCGGCAGAATGCGGGCGTCGCGGTAGTGTTGTGCTGCGCCGGTTTCTTCGATGAAGCCCATGCCGCCATGCACTTGCACGCCCAGTGACGTGACTTCCAGCGACATCTCGGTCGAGAAGCCCTTGATGATCGGCACCAGGTATTCGTAGAAGCCCTGGTTCTGCGCGCGCACGTCTGCGTCGGGGTGATGGGTGGACAGATCGTGCGCACCGGCTGCGACGAATGCCACGGCGCGTGCGCCTTCGGTCAGGGCACGCATGGTCATCAGCATGCGACGCACGTCCGGGTGTTCGATGATGGCCACCGCCGCGGCCGATCCTTCGACCGCGCGGCTTTGCTTGCGGTCGCGCGCGAAATGCACGGCTTGCTGGTAGGCCCGCTCGGACACGGCCACGCCTTCGACGCCAACCGCAAAGCGTGCGGCGTTCATCATCACGAACATGTATTGCAGGCCGCGGTTGAGTTCACCGATGGCATAGCCCACCGCACCTTCGCCCACATCGCCCTTGCCGTCACCGAACAGCAGCACGGTGGTCGGGCTGGCCTTGATGCCCAGCTTGTGTTCGATGGATGCGCACCACACGTCGTTGCGCTTGCCCAGCTTGCCGTCGGCATCGACCAGGAATTTCGGCACGACGAAGAGCGAGATGCCCTTGACGCCTTCGGGCGCGTCGGGCGTGCGGCCCAGCACCAGATGGACGATGTTTTCGGCCATGTCGTGCTCACCGTAGGTGATGTAGATCTTCTGGCCGAACAGGCGGAAGCTGCCGTCGTCCTGCGGCACGGCGCGCGTGCGCACTTGCGACAGGTCCGAGCCCGCCTGCGGCTCGGTCAGGTTCATGGTGCCGGTCCAGCTGCCGTCGATCAAATGCGGCACGTACAGATTCTTTTGTTCTTCGCTGCCCGCCGTCAGCAGCGCTTCGATTGCGCCGTCGGTCAGCAAGGGGCACAGGGCGAAGGACAGGTTGGCCGCGTGCAGGTTTTCCACGCAGGCCGAGGCCACCAGCTTGGGCAAGCCCTGGCCGCCAAATTCCTGCGGATGCTGCAGGCCTTGCCAGCCGCCGCTGGCGTATTCCGTGAAGGCTTGCTTGAAGCCCGGCGTGGTGATCACCTCGCCGTCTTTCCAGGAAGACGGTTGCTCGTCGCCAATGCGATTGAGCGGTGCGATCACGTCCTGGACCAGGCGGGCGTTTTCTTCGAGCACCGCATCGACCGTTTCGGTACTTGCGTCTTCGAAGCCCGGCAACTTCTGGATCTGGTCCAGTCCGGCAAGTTCGTTCAACACAAAACGCATGTCTTTGATCGGTGCGATGTAGCTCATGTTCTATTCATCCAAGCAAAAAAAAGCGCCTCTCGGCGCTTGAGACAACATGACGGCATGGTGTTCGCCAGCGGGCGATGCGTGATGCACCGCCCGCCTCGACACTCAGGTCAGAGCGCCTTGACCAGTGCCGGCACTTCCTGGAACAGGTCGCCAACCAGACCGTAGTCGGCCACGCCGAAGATCGGCGC
>Ga0308165_1005681_pt1 | contig 11392 bp, 21 predicted proteins | sample PhyWR2_FD_201032 | JGI IMG/M metagenome (GOLD analysis project Ga0308165, IMG submission 201032) | Phyllosphere microbial communities from UC Gill Tract Community Farm, Albany, California, United States - DLSLW.R2 | ecosystem: Host-associated > Plants > Phyllosphere > Unclassified | place: USA... | reverse complement strand
ACTGATGAATAATAAATAAACGTAATCTCTGGAATCCTTTTTCCATTCTTACTTATCGAACAATAAGTCTTATTGTATTCATAAAATTTATTTTCCTTTGTTTTCCAAGCAATCCTATCTTTCCCATCAAATCTTAGAACCCAAACAACGTCATTTCCTTGAATATGAGGGAAATAATTTTTTGCTATTAACTCTTCAAAGAGTTCTAGAAATGTGATATGTTCGTTTACTTCATTTTTAGTTTCGTGACTTGTAACATCATCCCCCATACATACACTTTGTCTATCAATTATAATTTCCATATTGACTCCTTCTGTTATTAATCCTTTTTGAGATAATCAATCTTCATTAAGCTCTTCACGTATGCGAAGAAACTTGTTCAATTTCTTTTCCTGTTTTTCCTTTCCATCTCTAACAATCTAAGCTATTGGTTTTAAGCTCAAACACTCTTCATGATAAAATCCTTTATCGACATAGTAGATATAATCACCATCATTTAGTTTCTTTCCACAAGATTTAGTCATTTTTCATCTACCATTCCTTTTTGGATCTAATGCATACAGCTATTCGATTGTTTTTGGTATTCTAACTATATTTACCCTCTTATTGCTTTTTACTCTTTTTTTCTTTGTGGTATGTGGCCATTGCGTGATTAAAGTTGGCAATAATTACGGAAATAATACCTACTCCAATTAAAACATAAATTATTGTGAAAATTTTACCAACTGCTGTATGGGGAGATAAATCGCCAAACCCCACCGTGGCAAGTGTAATTACAGAAAAGTATAAGGCATCTAAAAAGCTCATGCTTTCTACACCATGGTAGAAAAAAGTGCCTATCGATAAAATAAAGAGAACGGCTAACATAATAGCTTTTTGTTCTTCTTGAAGGAATAGAATTTTTAAGATTCTCCATAAACTACGAAATAATAAAATAAAAGCAATCACAGTAACCACTTTCCTTTCTTTCTGATAGAAGACAAATTATATGAAAATTTAAAATAGTATTTATTTTCATAGTTAGCCTCTAACTATTCTTTTTGGTAATATAGCTCTTATCACTTTATTAATCATTCTTCACATTTACTTCTTACTTTTTTAGGGTTGATTTAAGGTTTAAACGGTATTCTAGATACAGATAAACAAAGGAGGTCATTATTGCTTTTGAAACAATTAGATATCTCAAATTTATTTATTTATTCTACAAAGAAAGTAAGAAACTTGTTCCAAATTTTTGAGTGAAAGAGACTCATTTGTCTCTTTCGCTACTCTTAAATTATGTGGGTGAACGTGGTGTTTAACTCCCAGAGGCTAAACGTTTGTTGGTACTCTATCATCGAGGTGTAGGTTCGAATCCTACCGTCCACGTCGTGCTTCGGCACTTGAAATATAATAGATACTTTAGAAAGGAATGGTTTTATGAAAAAAACATTTGTTGTACTTGCTGCTATCGCTATTCCTATTGTTGTGAAACAATATCGTAAACATTCTCGTGTGTATCAGTCTAGCCTGAAAAGTTAGTTACTTTGTTTACAAATTTTCTTTTCTAGTAATTGGTAATTTCTAAATTAATAATGAAAATGATGATTTTTATTCCTATTTTTCATTATTATAAGATACTGTTTACTTATATCAAATAACCCTAACAAAACATTTTCTTCTTTTTTAACTCTTTTTCCTACCTTCTCCCTAAGGTAGGTCTTTTTTGTCTATCAGGAGTTAACCATCCTTTTTGAGAATTTCTATAGCATATTCAAATCCCTCAATATATTTTTGGGCTTCTATAAAATTGTCTTGTTCTTTGCTAGGTGCCAACTCAATTAAACTTTTGCGTTCTTTTACTAGTCTCTCTATCACTGGATCAACGCTTGGTAATTCTGTTTGGACAGTAATTCCAATAGTTGATTCTGTATCGTCTATAAGTTGCTGTAATGCTTCTTCTAAATCCTCAGATTCAAAGTAGTCTGACATATACATACCATGTAAGATCATACCCACTTGACTGGTTGTTAATTCCATCATTTATCCTCCTACTGATCCTTTTTAGGAAACTTTTTTTGTTTAATTCGATTATATTTCCTTCTTTTTAAAAACAAAGGGTGTGGGACAAAAGTAAAAATCACTTTTGTAGCACACCCTAAATGCGAATAAATGGTGGGAGCAGAAGCAATCCCTTCGGAAATAAGCTGAAATTCAAAAAAATTTGAAAAACAATTTTCGTGAATTCCTTCTTATTTCTCGGGATTAAACGCTTCTGTCCCAGCCTCACACCTAATAGTACTAAACTTATGCTTACTTCAGTCAATATCGCTGAAAAAAGCTCGTTCGTATTGTCTCTATATAAAATTTTATAGCGTTCATACATGCTAGGACGCCCATATCTTCCAAAAAAGATAAAAGAGACAAAAACTAAGACAACGGCACTTATACAATAAAATATCATTAGAATACTTTGATAAATGGGCGTTGCTGACTTACCTTTATGCTTTAATTTCCTTCTATTCATGAGTCACCTATCTTATCTTTTTTGAGAAGTTAGTTCACTCAAATTTAGTCAAACTGAGACAAGCTTCCTAAATCACCTCTATAATTGTTATTCACCCCAGCTGATTTAGCTATATCACTCAATTCACTTATAATTTGATTTTGTTCTGGATTAAATTTCCATTTTTCAGTGAGTGTTTTAAAATAGATAAAGTTAGTTAGTCTAGCAATTAACACTTCCTCATTTATAGACACATCCAGTTTTTTATATACTTTTAATAAAACCTCTTTTAATTCCGCATAATTATTTTCTTGATTGTCTTTAAAACTGTTATACAAATCCGTTATTAGTTGTTTTGTCTCTTTGTTATTAGTCATACTAATCCTCTTTTCTATCCTTTTGGGGATACATCTTATGTTTTTTGTATAATAAAATAAGATTAATTACTAAAACATATATCAACATAAATATTAAACTATGAAGTACGATAATCAGCATTGGAAATATTGTCAAATCTCCCCACATTGAATCGTAGCTGCCTCTTAAACTTTTTGGCAAAACGTCTACTATGAAACTTCCAATTACCCATAAAAGTACACTAAGAACTCCTGTTAAATTCATGATACATTGTTTCGATAATTTTATCCTTTTTTCAAATTTTTTATATAGTAAATAATGTACAAGGACAACCACTAAGAAAATTATTCCATATCTCTCCTACTGATCCTTTTTGGGAAGATTAATATATTTAAATTACGATTGTAAATTAATCAAATTTTTTAATTGCTTCTGGGTTCGGTAATACAATATCAGAACCGTTAAATCCGTTAAATTCATCATAAAAATTCTTATTGATATCTAAGTATTTAAACAACCCCTTACTTGCAATTTCCACATTTTTCCAATCATCATAAGAATACGTGGGACATTGGCGTCCTAAAATTTTGTTTGTATCTCGTGAAATTAATTGTACTTTAATTACTGCGGTTTTTTTCCATTTTCAATGCTAAGAGATACTTTAATTTTCTTACTCTTATTGTGATATCTATTATCACCATTAAATATAATTGAAACTGCTGGTACAAATAAACGTTTAGTCATGAACTTACTCCATTTACTTTGTGTCAATGAGAAGTAAACATTTTTTTCAAGATCATCTCTTGAGTTAATAACAATGGTTAAAAAGCTACAGAAATTGAGTGGTAATTTTAAAATCAGAAATTTGATCTATGGAAAAACTACTTCTCTTCTAAGCCTGTTAAAAACTGAAGAAGTTCATATTTTTTTTGTTCTGGTAAACTCATAATAACAGTTATTAATTTCTGATCTGTAGGACTTAATTTAGGATTGAAAAAATCTGACAATGATACACCTAATGCCTCACAAATATATGTTAGTGTCTTTAAAGAGAGCTTTGTTGTATCATTCTCTATTGCAGAAATAAAAGATGGGGAAATATTAATTTTTTCAGCTAATGTTCTTGCAGTCATGTGGTTTGCTTTCCTTAATTCTTGAATTCTTATTCCAATATTCATCTATTCAATCACCTCAAAAATTCACTATAGGGTTAATTTTAATTGTATTTAAATTCACCTAAGACTTTATTTAACAATGTGACTATGATACTATAATAAAGTTGTCAAATGCAACTAAAAACTTAAAAGGGTGTGATTTATCTACATGTTATTTAGTATAAAAAAAGAAGAGTGGATTGGAAATGGGAAAAATGATTTGTTTGCTGGTCTAGTTTCGTCTATAGCCATACTTCCAGAGGTTGTAGGTTTTGCTATTATTGCAGGAGTAAATCCAATGACAGCACTATTTGCTTCAGCAACAACTATTTTAATTATATCCTTTACAGGTGGAAGACCAGCCATGGTTTCAGCCGCCGCAGGATCTATGGCACTCGTTATGGCTGCGCTAATTAAAAGCCATGGTCTTGAATATATGATAGCAGCAACTATTTTAACAGGTATTATGCAATTAGTTCTAGGATATCTTGGTATTCAAAGATTAATGAAATTTATTCCAAAAACTGTGATGTTTGGCTTCGTAAATGCCTTAGCCATTTTAATTTTTCTAGCTCAAGTACAACAATTACCTGGGCAATCAATATGGACGTACTCCATGGTAATTATCACAATCATGCTAATGTACGGACTTCCAAAAGTTACAAAAGCTGTTCCACCTGCATTAATTGTTATTATAGTAATGACTGTTGTTGCATTGGCTTACCCAGGATATCTACAAAAAATTGGAGATATGGGAAATATGTCGACAATTGTACCAACATTATCATTTCCAGGGGTTCCTTTCACTGTTAAAACATTTTCTATCATTTTTCCAACAGCAGTTGCTTTAACAATGGTAGGTCTGATAGAATCATTATTGACTATTCCTGTAGTTGATAAAATGACCGGAAGCAAAGGAGATAATAAAAGGGAAGTGAAGTCACAAGGTCTTGCAAATATAGTGACGGGGTTATTTGGTGGTCCAGCAGGCTGTGCAATGATTGGTCAAGCTGTGGTCAATGTGAAATCTGGTGGACGAAAAAGACTTTCTACTTTTGTTGCGGGAATGGCTATATTAATCCTAATTTTTGGTCTAAAAGATATCATGATACAGATACCTACTGCAGCTCTTATTGGTATTATGATTACTGTTTCATTTGAAACATTTGAATGGGAAAGTTTATCTCTCATCCGCTCTTTCCAAGTAACAGAGAGTCTAGTAATGCTTGTGACGATAGGTGTTGTTGTTTATACACATAATTTGGCGATTGGTATCTTTGTAGGTGTTCTATTAAGCGCAGTCATTTTTATGGCAAAGCTATCCACGATTTCAATTGTTCAAAAAGATGATTTGTTTGCAGTAAAAGGACCCTTATTTTTTGCTTCCACACATTCGTTTCTCCATTATTTTGAAACTGTTAATTATGACAACGAACAGCTAACAATAGATTTTTCTTATTCTCATATCTTAGATCATTCTGGAGTTGAAGCATTAAAGTCTTTTGTAATTGATATGAAAAATCAAAAAAGAAAAATATCAATTATTGGTTTAGATATTCATAATCCTGAATTATCCAAAGAAATTGAGTCACTTCTTTTTGAATAAAAAAGTAGCCCGTCCAACTGTATTAATTGTTGGACAGGCTATTTAAGTAATTTATTTTAAAAAAATTGTACTAAGAGAATAATTTCTCTGAAAATGATCCTTTTCGAGATTTTTTTCTTATTAACAAAAATCGGCTACTTTTTCGAACCATTTTTTTGGTGACACAATGATATTTTTTTATTTTGTAACTGGTATACCTTCTTGTCCAACATGTTGAGAAGCCGCTTGATTTATTAAATTCTCTGCTGGTTGTAACTTAACCACTTCTAATTCATCCAATTTCCTCTGAAAGCCCTCTATATTTTCAGAGGTTAAAGAATGTACCATTTGATCAGGTACATAGGTAACTGAGAAGGATCTGTTAACCAGACCTTCAAAACGCATAAGAAGCTGATCGTATTTTTTTTCCAAAGAGTAAACAAAAGCATTATTCCCTGAAACTTCATTTTGAAAATTTTGATATTGAGCTGAATATAATCCCTGATTAAAATTATATAGCTTAATAATAGAAATGTGGGGTTCTTCAACTACTGAATCCATCAAATTTCCTTTCAAAGATTCCTCCGTGATAGGTAAATATTGTACTCTCGTCTGAATCCCATCCTTAGTTTTAATATGAGTCATCTTCAACAGTACTATAGTATCTAGATTACCTGTATTTGTATTCTCATTTGACTGGTCAACAGTTTCACCGTTACTATACCCAATATACCAGCCATCTAAAGAACTCATAGTAATATTTTGATGCTTAATTTTACTACTCGACTTGTCTAAACTATTTTCAATAGTGGGTGTTTCTTTTATTCTAAATACTTTCCATTTTACATTGAAACTAAACAACATAATTGTAATAGCAACCAGCACAACCAAAAAAAGCAAAAGGATTAACGAGTTTTTTTTATTGATCATATTACCTCCTATATATTTTCTTTTTATTTCATTTGATCTATGAAGTCTTGATCAATACTTGGCCATACAAAACCTTCTATCTTACAACACTTGGATTCCTTTTCAAACGCTTCAGAATCTGTATAACTTTCTTTTAAGTTTATTAGTCCTTTTTCTGTCACATCACCATAAAAAGTTAATCCTGGAATATTTTTCTTTTGAAAATCTTTAAACTCCATTTATTCCACTTCTTTCTGATCCTTTTTGGTAGTACTAATCTAATCAATAATTAATACGAAAAATTCTGTTTCCAACAAATATCATCAGGTAAACAAAAAGAATCGTAATTACAAGTGAGATTAATAAGAATAATGAACCAGAATAAAAATCTTTTCTTAAAAAATATTTGCTTATCGGAATAATAAAAATAAAAAATCCTACTCCTAACACAACACTTATAATATTTACAAGTAATATATTTGTTTGAGGACTCTTTTGGTTTTCAATGTCTGTAGCTAGTATATTTCCTTTGTTTTCTGCATTAGTACGCCTATCACATTAGTATTTTGACGATCATATTCACTATTTTTTATATTTGAATTTTGTGCAAATTTTCGTTGTTGCTCTCTATCACCCATATATCTGTCCCAACTCATCGTTTTTGAGAACCACTAATTTGTCTTCTAATTCAATAATCTTACTAGTTATTTCCTGTACTTCTTCACATTGAGAAACAGGGACAACTTCTTTTTTTAAGAAAAAAGTAGTTTTTACTCTAGGTTGTAGAAAGTCCCGTTTACGTTTAAGTTTCAATAATTCGTGTTCAACTTTTTTTATTAGCTTCTGTTCTTCACTTCTTTGCTTAAAAATCATTTTTCTACCCCTTTTCAATCTTTTTTAGGTTAGTTACAGCACTAACTTTATTGATACAGTAATTGCCGTTTCTGATTTTGCCTTTTGAAGTAAATCGATATCCTCTTCAGCTAATCGATCAAGCCAATATTTTTTTGCTGATTGAGGATCACTTGTAAAAAAAAAAGCTCTTTATCTTTCCATTTTTTGGAAATAGACAATTCTTAATGTCTCTGTTGTCTTATCCAACAAGCGAAACTCTATTTTCATACAATCCTCCTTAAGCTTAAGTATCGATCGTTTTTAGCACTCTGTTTTTATCTGCTTATAATGAAATAAATTAAAGTTGGTAGCATTAAAGAGAGTAGAAGAAGAATACTCGAAATAAACAGTATCTTCCAGTAATAGTACGCATTACTCTTTTTTCCAGTAGCTTCTATTTTAAAATTTCTATAGCTAATGAAAGGTAAGATCACAACAAAAACTAAGAATAGAAATTTTATTATATTATTTACCACAACTTATAAACCACCTTTACTGATCGTTTTTTATAACTGTTTGAGTATATTATAGCTGTCACTTTTGGAAATATACCGTTTGTTCATTAACTCTAATTTTCCCAAATATTTATTTCTTCCAAAGGATAACTTGTCAAATCACTTTCTTCTGACGGAGTTCCTTCTAGTGCAATCATCAATGTTCCGTCATATTTATAATATAAATAGTAGGATACGTCTCTATAAGTACCGTCAACCGTTGGTTTACTCACTCTAATTTTTGTTTTAAGTTTAATATCAACAAGTTCATTTTTTCTAGAATCAAGAACTCTATATGTTTGTTCATTATCATCAGCAACAATTTCATATTCCAATTCATTACCGAAAAGGTCATGAAGCTTATCTTCAGTAAAACCTTGTCTTGGTTGGTTCTCTACACCAGTAGAGTTTCCTTCATACCAAGATTTTCCATTAAGCAACGTCTTTGTAATTTTAGGGTATTTAGCTTCCTCATAATTTGTGGTTACTTGTGAACTTTGAGTAGTTTCTATTGATTCTTTTTTTATCGAACTTGATACTGAGGTTTCTTCTTTTTTATGAGTGCTATAATTAGTGACCGAATGCTTAGTTGAATCTACAGACCCGGTTGATTCATTATTAGCACAGCTCGCTAATAGTGTAACTGAAACTAAAACAAAACAAATAGTTTTTTTCATCTTTCTTCACACTTCTTTCTGATCATTTTAGACACAACTTATTACACATAAAAAAACATTTGTAAATACATCATACAATGTATAAATAAATATCAATGCAAACAAAAGCAAGATTCCTATGATACGATTCTTCTGTTTTTTGGTAGCTATTTTAAAATTGAATTGAGTAGCTATCATACATGGAATAATAAATATCAATATCCCAATATTTACGGTCGTTGAAAGATTATCGTTATTTGGAAAGCTTTCATTCGGTATTGTTATAGTTGGCCAACCTCTATACTTAATAATATCCAGTATTTTTTGAATGACAAATAGTATTACAAAAATAATTGCTACTTGGTTAAGTGTCTTCCCTCCTTCTTTCCATAACTTTTCTTTTTTATTTTTGTGTTGCCCCATTACAATCTCCTTTTCGTATCGTTTTCGGGAACTAATCTTCAATCCATTTTATATGTGGTGTTTAAAATCACTGCACCAATTATCGTCAATAAAATACACTGATACGGATTTTTAAAAGCAATCGTTGCACCTACAATAAGTATTGCAAATCCACATATTTTTAACCTTGTTCTATTTTTCATTTTTGTTCCTCCTTTATTTTTCATGCATGCTGCTACCGATCCTTTTTGGGAATATCAGATATATAATTATATATATCTGTCTTGTCAAGTCCCGCCATACGAGCAAAATTATCAATTTCATACCTTATATTTTTCGCCTTACAAGATTCATCTCCTAATTTCCCTGTTCCTTCACCAGCAATATATTGTTCTGTTACAGTTAAATCTCCCCACTTTTTTTGCCCTTTCTCATCGCCGATATTGTATACTTGTTGCATTTTTTCTTTAATCGTTATATTTAATTGTTCAATATACATACCACTTATTCCATTTTTATTTAATTCAGCTAATCTTTTTTTGAATCTTCTATTCTTATTTTTCTTCGGTCATTACGTCCATATATTAAATAATCGTAATAATATTGTTCAGTTTCTTGCTCTGCTTTCTTATCTTCAGCTTTTCTATATACTATGCTACCTACCGTACCTAACACAAATAATGAGAGAAAAACTGTAACTACTACTGTCCGACTGGTGACTTTCATTTCACTTCTCCTTAATTATTGATCCTTTTTGGGAACTAATCTTCATTGGTTCTAGCAAAAGAAATTTCCCTGTATAATCTCATTGCAGCATTCTTTTTTAATTCTGCTTGCAGCTGCTCTTCAGTTTCATAAATCATCATTGTTGTGTAATGCTTTTCCAGTTCATTCATTAATTCTACTAGTGCCAAATTTCTATTGTATGAGCCTTTCTGATTTTTGATCTCATTGAAGTCTGATTCAATCTCACTTAACATTCTTTTCATCATTCTTCCTCCTTCATTTTTCTTTTTTATAGTAAATAACTGTACCAAAGTCAAATTTGATTCCACGATTCTTTTGAGCCTTATCTAGGTACGTTGGCTTTGGAATATCTTTTATAGAAACACCTGTCCGCTCTAAATAATCTCGTACAAGTTTCAAAAATTGAACATGAGCCTTTTTTTCAGAAGTAGCAATCTTTTCATTTACAATGTTAGAGTCCTGCAAAACAATTATTTTCCATACTTCATTATTTGCTTCTTGTTCCGTCATGCCAGTTAGATACTCCATACCTTCCCTACTTATGATCTGCGTTCCTTTTCCGTTGCCTATCTTAGTAAAAGTTCCCTCAAGGAACTTTTCAGGATAATTATTATATTGCTGTAAAACATACGTACGTTCTTTATTCCATCTTTCACTTGCTTCAGGAAACGTCATAATACCTAACTCTTTCAAATTCAACTGATCACTCCTAATCTAAAAACCTTATATAATGTATAAATATATTATACATTATATAAGGTTTCTAGTAAAGCGTTTTTTACAATTAATCAAGAAATATTTTCATTTTCTGTGGATCTAATGCATGCAGCTATTGATCCTTTTTAGGAACTAAGTTAAGTTCACTATTTTTTGAAGTGTGCTCGAAAAAATCAGATAGTCTTTCTTATCATATATCTTTATTTTATAGTGGTCTTTTGAATTCTTATCTGTAGTACTAATGCAATAGTAAGGTTCCGACTTATTAGTCAAAGAACGATAAGTATTAGGGTCTTCATATCCATTAAATTTGAATAATGTATTATTTATCTTCATTTCTTTAATAGTCATTCCAAAACACTTAATTGTAATGATCCCTTCTTTGAGTATGATTTGACTGGATAGTTGCCACCAAACAAGAATCGTTAAAAAAATGGCAAACAGAATATATAGAACAATTGCCTCGAAATTCAAAAGTTCATTTTTGTAAGCAAAGAAAAATCCTCCTACTAAAATTACTAAAGCAAAAATTGCTTTCACATACCTATAAAATCCATACTTGAATATTTTTATCATGTTTTCCCCCTTCAGTTATTGATCCTTTTTGGGATAGTGTCTCTAGTTCATTTCAAAAATAATCTGCACATAGAAAACACGGTTCATATCCACGTAATAGCGAATAGTCTTGACCTTCTTTAAATTTTCACTATCTATTTCTTCTTGTAACACTGCTCTGTAGAAGGGTAGCTTATGACTAATTTTTTGAATAGCCGCAGGCATTTTCACCAATATTGTTTTAGTGTTTTTTTCTTCAAAGAACTGTCTTTCAAATGTTTGTAATTCATAGTCTTCTGACTGGAAAAACAAGTCTTGAAAACTAGATTCTAAATTGTCAATTGCCTTATCAGTTACATCACCATAAAAATTTAATCCTGGTATATTTTTTTGTTGAATGCTTGAAAAATTCATTTATCTTGCTCCATTTCAATTAT
>Ga0308165_1005680_pt1 | contig 11394 bp, 10 predicted proteins | sample PhyWR2_FD_201032 | JGI IMG/M metagenome (GOLD analysis project Ga0308165, IMG submission 201032) | Phyllosphere microbial communities from UC Gill Tract Community Farm, Albany, California, United States - DLSLW.R2 | ecosystem: Host-associated > Plants > Phyllosphere > Unclassified | place: USA... | reverse complement strand
TTTCGGAGTGGTTTATGAGCGTTGAAATTCAGTACGTGGTAGTTCGTGATGGAGTAGAAAAAATGACCTTTGCCAGTAAAAAAGAAGCCGATGCTTACGATAAGATGCTGGATCTGGCAGACAATTTGAGTGAGTGGCTGGCGGATTCATCTGTTGATTTAGAAGACGGCGTTTTGGAATCGCTCAGTTTTTACCTTGCAGAGCATAAAGATCAGCTTTCGTTGCTGCTGCGTGGTAACTCTCTTGAATCGCTAAAGGCAGGCGACGAAGAAAAAAATACGCCTAAAAAGGTAAAAGTTGCGATTGATAACGCCGCCTAGTGTTTTAATTCACATATTATTTACTTTTCTGGATCTAGAATGAAACGTGAGATAACATTTTACCGTCGTTTTGAAGCTGATATTTTGTCAGGTAAGAAAACCATCACGATCCGTGATAGCAGCGAATCTCACTTCGAGAAAGGAGAGTTGCTCAGCGTGAGTCGCTATGAAGACGGGGTCTATTTTTGCACGATCGAAGTTGAGAGTGTCACCCCTGTGTTGATGAGTGAACTGACAGAGCTTCATGCGGCGCAAGAGAATATGACACTGGACGAGCTGAAGCAGGTGATCAGCGAGATTTATCCAGGGCTTAATGAACTGTATGTGATTAGTTTCCACATACGTTAGCGCGCTTTGCCGTGTTCAGGCACACAGAGCGTGCGTTCATATCATGGAATAGCCATCGGCTGCAGGGAAGATCTCTGCGCCAAAGCTAAATGAGGATTGAAAATGAACAAAATTACGTTAGGTGTGGCTGGATTAGCGTTGGCGCTTTCAGCGGGTGTTGCTCAAGCTCAACAAAGTGAGCAGCGGGTGGTTACTATTGCGAACTGTGAGCAAACTACAGCAACTCAGCTTTCTACGATGGTGAAGAACGACTTCTTACAAAATAGAATTCCGCGCTGGGCTGATGATAAAGCACTGTTGGGCACGAGTACGCCAGTGGTGTGGGTGAATCAGGATCAGGTTACCCAAAAGGGGAGTGACTGGGTGCTTAAGCTCACCGTACGCGGTACAAAAGTTGACAAAAACTATACCGTTAACGTTGATTGCAAAGCTGGAAAACTCGAATATTCCCACCCAGAATAAAACTTATTTTTGTATCATCTAAAACCTCTTTATTAAAGTTAAAGAGGTTTTAAAATTTCTTTTTAGGAAAAACCACAAAGTCCATATGTATTAATCTCAGTTATAAATCTTATTCCTATTAAATTTTTCCCGTTATTGTCCTGATGAACATGGATTTAAAATCTGAGGCGCAAAGAAACATTTTTGACTATAAATATTAAGCTAATAAATATCTTGAGCTGAGAATTTGACTTAGTTCGATATCATGGTCTAAAAATTTTGCTTATTAGGGCAAAAGTGCTAAATTGTATGTTTCTCACTTCAGAGAATATAATGTAAAATAGTTTTACGATAAAGCTTATCTTTTTGAAATTTAAGACTTATTGAGATATCTTCTCGTTTTGCTTGGTGTAATTTATCTCTTGATGTCATGGCCGAGTGTGCCATCGAGTATACACACATGTGTTATTTTACGATGGATGTGATGTTTGGTAGCTATAGGCCGCCATTTTAATGTGCGAACTCGCTGGTAGGCTGTAAGAATATTCACTATTTCTTTAGGATTGTAATTTAAGTGTTTTGAGATTAGCGAATTCTAATCTGAATGCAGTTAAATCAAGCATCATTTTATTAATAATTAGATAACAAAATGAATAATAAGCACTATAATATTTTGGGTGTTTTAGACCAGAGTGTTTCTCCTTTGGAATTAGAGATGGCATTGCAAACAGCGTTGCAATCGGCCTTCACTGAGCATGAATTTTATTTAGACTACCAAGCACAATGCAATATTAATGGCACTTTATTAGGTGCTGAGGCCTTAGTGCGTTGGCGCCATCCTCAGCAGGGGACACTTTTGCCCTATGATTTTTTGGACTCCTTAGAACGTTTTGGTTTGATGCATGCATTGAATCTTTGGATTGCTGATAATGTCTGCCAACTGTTGCAGCGTGTTCATCGTGAAATATCCCCTGATTTAATATTGTCATTCAATTTGCCATTAGCTCAACTTTACACGACGGAATTCAGTGAACAGATTGGTAATGTTTTACAGCGCTATGATATTCCAGCAAATAGATTAGTCATTGAACTACTCGGGGATAATGATTTGTTTAGCGATCCGTTGGTCATGACGGAATTACATAAACTGCGTGCGTTAGGTTGTGGTTTGTCGGTTGATCATTTTGGAGATAACTATCAATTACTTTCCTTGCTGGCTGATTTGCCGTTAACTCAGATCAAAATTCCCGGCGAGCTGATCCATGCCATGCAAAACCCCGATGCCTGTATGTTGGTAGAGCACCTTATTTTGATCGCCAATGCGTTGAATATGAACGTGATAGCAGAGCATGTTGAAACCGAAGAGCAGTTTAAGGCGTTAGAGGCGTTAGGTTGCCCAGCGCTGCAAGGCTACTACCTTTTTAGCCCGATGAATGAAAAAAACTTTTTTATTGTATGTAAACAGCTTACCGAGATCCGCAGGTCGTATAATAATGTAGAGAGAGGGGAGTTATCTCCTGTCGACTACAAGCGTTAATTTTTGCCCTTTCGTGAGTTATCTCTGGGCGAGCGCTTCTAAGTTACATGCATCAGATTACAGGCGGTAAGCGTAGATAATGAAGAAAGCACCGATTGCAGCAAAACACCCGCACGTCATGGAAATGCATGGCGATACACGAATCGATAATTACTATTGGCTGCGTGACGATGAACGCAGCAACGAAGCGGTTCTGAGTTATCTTGAAGCTGAGAATGCCTATACTCAGGCGTGCATGCGCGGTGAAGAAGAACTTCGAGAGCAACTGTTTAATGAAATGGTTGAGCGTATTCCTCAAGAAGACGAATCTGTGCCTTATCAACGTAACGGCTACCGATATCAGTCGCGATATAAACCTGAACAGGAATATGCGCTGTATGTTAGACAAAAGGCTGATGCGACAGATAATAGCGCCTGGGAATTGCTCGTCGACAGCAATGAGCGCGCTGAGGGACATGATTTCTACGCTTTAGGTGGCATTGAAGTTAGCCCTGATAATCAACTGATGGCTATCGCTGAGGACTTTCTCTCTCGGCGTCAGTATGACATTCGCATTAAACGTCTGAGCGACAACAGCTGGTACGACGAAGTTCTGGACAATACGGCGGGGCACTTTGAGTGGACTAACGACTCCACCACAATCTATTACGTACGTAAACATCCTCAAACGCTGCTGCCTTACCAGGTCTATCGCCATCGTTTAGGAACACCGGTTGCTGAAGACCAACTGATCTATGAAGAGTCTGACGATACTTTCTACGTTGGCTTAGAGAAGACCATCTCTAACAAATATATTCTGATTCATATTTCGAGCACCACAACCTCTGAAATCTTGCTGTTGGATGCTGACGATACTAATGCTAATCCAGAGATATTTTCAGCGCGTCGCCGCGACCATGAATATAGTTTGGATCACTACCGCGATACCTTTTATATCCGGTCTAATAAAGATGGGAAAAATTTCGGTCTTTATCAATCTACCTCAAGTCAGGAACAGACCTGGCAGGCTATTATTGCCGCGCGCGACGATGTGATGCTTGAAGGCTTTAGCCTGTTTAAAGATTGGCTGGTGGTTGAGGAGCGGGAGCAGGGATTAACTAATCTGCGTCAGATAAATTGGCAAACCGGTGAAGAGAAACATATTCGTTTCGATGATCCAACCTATATGACGTGGCTGTCGTTTAACCCAGAACCAGATACCGAGCTGCTACGCTACGGCTATTCTTCAATGACTACGCCCAGCTCCGTATTCCAAATCAATATGGACACGGGTGAGCGTACGTTGCTTAAGCAGCAAGAAGTAAAAAACTTTGATGCTGGTGCTTATCGCAGCGAGCGGTTATGGGTGGCGGCTCACGACGGCGTGAAGGTGCCGGTTTCCATCGTCTATCGACAGGATCTCTTCCGTGCTGGGCACAACCCTGTATTGGTCTATGGTTATGGTTCCTACGGAAGCAGCATGGATCCTGCTTTCAGTGTTAGCCGCTTAAGCTTGCTTGACCGCGGGTTTGTATTTGCTCTTGCCCATATTCGCGGCGGCGCGGATCTTGGGCAACAGTGGTATGACGATGGCAAATTGCTTCATAAGCAAAACACCTTTAGCGATTTTATTAGCGTGACTCAATACCTCGTTGATGAGAAATATGCCGATGCCAAACAGGTTTACGCCATGGGTGGCAGTGCTGGGGGATTGCTGATGGGAGCGATTGTGAATCAGGCTCCTCAGTTGTATCACGGTATCGTGGCTCAGGTGCCATTTGTCGATGTCGTGACCACGATGCTTGATGAATCTATTCCGCTGACAACGGGCGAATATGACGAATGGGGCAATCCGAATGATGCTGAGTACTACCACTATATCAAGCAGTACAGCCCTTATGACCAGGTGAAAGCGCAGGATTACCCACATATGTTGGTGACCACTGGGCTACATGATTCTCAGGTGCAATACTGGGAACCTGCGAAATGGGTGGCGAAACTGCGTGAGATGAAAACGGATGACAACCAGCTTCTACTCTACACGGATATGGATGCTGGGCATGGTGGCAAATCAGGGCGCTTCAAAGCCTATGAAGATATTGCATTAGAATATGCCTTTATTCTGGCATTAGCCGGTATTCATCAGTAGATTTTAAGACCTATGCTTGTGAGCGTGATATCGCTTACGGCATAGGTTTTTTTGTATTTTTCTTCTATTCGCAAGGATCCCCAATGCCTTTTATCCAAGTAAACGACCGTCAAATGCACTATATCGATCGCGGTGAAGGTTTTGCTCTGCTTCTTGGTCATAGTTATATGTTTGACTCCAACATGTGGGCGCCACAAATAGAGGCGCTGAGCCAGCATTTTCGCGTCATAGCGCCAGATTTATGGGGGCATGGAAAGTCCGATCCACTGCCGGAGTCACGACGTTCTCTGAAAGATTTAGCCAGCGATCACTTGGCTCTGATGGATGCACTGGATATCAATGAATTTGCCGTCGTTGGGCTGTCGGTTGGCGGAATGTGGGGCGTAGAGTTAGCCGCGATGGTTCCCGACCGCGTGCGCGCGCTGGTACTGATGGATACCTTTGTTGGATTGGAGCCTGAAGTCACATTCAAGAAATATGACGCCATGCTAAATGCGATTGATGCAGCGGGAAAAGTACCTGCAGTGTTAGTTGAACAAATCGCACCCATGTTTTTCCGCCGCGAACCCGAGCCCCATCTGCTGGAGGCATTCGCTGAGCATCTAAGCAATCTATCCGAATCCGTTTTACGCCAAAGTATTGTGCCGCTTGGCCGCATGATCTTTGGTCGCGGTGATAGCTGCCCGCTTCTGGAAGAGCTCAAGATGCCTGCGCTGGTAATCACCGGTGAGCAAGACGCACCAAGACCACCGTTAGAAGGCTATCTGATGGCTGAAATGTTGAATTGTAAGCAGCTTGTTGTCCCTCAGGCAGGACATATTTGCACGCTTGAACAGCCCGAGTGGGTCAACGAGGCCTTGCTGAATTTCCTCATGTCGATTGTTAGACGATAGGGGCGCTGTAATAGGCCAGTCAACGCGGGTGATTTGATACCGCTTGGTATCGTTCTTCGCAGTTTACGTAGCGCAGTACAAAATAAATGAACAACGCGCCAGCTTAGTCTGGCGCGTTATCGTTTAAGCAAAACCAATAAAGAAACCTGCAATGGTGGCACTCATTAAGTTCGAAAGGGTGGCTGCAGCCAGCGCACGAAGTCCCAACTGAGCAATTTCAGATGCACGCTGTGGTGCAATTGCTGAAAATGCGCCTACAACTACGCCAATGGAACCAAAGTTTGCAAAACCACACAGTGCAAACGAGACGATGGCAATAGTCTTAATATCCAACATGCTACCGGCTTGCAGGTAAGGGGAGAAACTGAGATAGGCAACAAACTCGTTGATTGCCAATTTCTGTCCGATCAGACTTCCTGCAAGCGATGCATCTCCCCAATCGACACCCATCAGCCATGCAAGCGGCGCTAATATATAACCAAAGATACCTTCGAGCGTGACATGGTCAAAGCCAAACCAGCTACCAACTCCGCCAATAATGCCGTTGATGAGTGCAATAATAGCCACAAACGCCATGACGACCGTTGCTACTCCGGCGGCAATTTTCATCCCAGCAATGGCGCCTGCTGCGATAGCCTCAATAAAGCTTTTGGGCGGTGTTTCAGTAAATGAAAGATTATCAAAGTCGATCTGAGAGGCTTCTGTTGCGGGGCTTAGAATACGAGCAAATAAAATACCTCCGGGGATCGCCATCAAAGATGCCGCCAGAAGGTAATCAATTGGTACGCCTAATCCGGCATAGCCAATCATCGTCGAGCCGGCGATGGAGGCCATACCGCTACAAATGACGGTAAACAGTTCATTGCGATTTAGGCGGTCAATAAACGGTTTTACAATCGCAGGTGTTTCATTTTGTCCAAGAAAAATGGTTGTTACGGCGACGAATGACTCGATTTTACTAATGTTAAGTGCTTTCTGGAAAATTCCGCCTAAGATGCGAATTAATATTCCCATTACGCCAATATAATAAAGCAGACTGACTAACGCAGTGATAAAAATAATCGCTGGCAAGACACGAAAGGCAAAAATAAAACCAGAGCCGTCAAACAGTTTATCCATTTTTGGCCCAACTAATGAGCCGAAAATAAATGCACTACCCGCATCGCTATAAAGCATGACTTTATGTATGCCGAATGCAGCCTGCTCTGCTAACCATTTTCCAGGTGGGAAATAGAGCATTGCACCGCCGATCAATATTTGTAATATTAGCGCCGCGCCAACGGTGCGAATACTAATGTTCTTTTTATTTACTGATAGCAAAAAAGCAATGACTAACAGTACCACCATACCTAGAATGCTTCTCATCGTATCCATTATGAATACCTTTTATAAACGTCTTATGGTATGACTGATGTTAATAGGCAACAATATGTTGCCTATTAAGATTAGATGGACAACGTATTTATATGCCGTACGCCCAAAGCAACTTAAGTTATATTGAGAAAAACAAATTCATCTCGACAAACTTACGTAAGCCAGACGTGCTGGTGTGCGAATATGGCTTAATAAAAATATTGCTTTGAGTATTGCCGGTATAATACATGCCTCAAAAATGACTCATCAGCATGGGTTAAATATACATCCGAACGCACTCTTCTACTAAGCCCCAGAACCATTTGGTATCAATGGTCATGCCAACCTTGGTATTAGGCTGTTTTCCGGTTACGCCAAGTTCATCACACACGGTACGTCCGTAGCATGGGCCGTTGTTCACATCGATTTCAACATACATATCCTGCATGTTGAAGGCGTCAGGATTGATGAGATAGCCTATGCAGGTTGCATCGTGCACGGGGCCGCCAGCCAAACCATAATTCTCATATTGTGTTTTAAGCGTAAAGCTCATGATGTCGCTGAATAATTCACCTGCCGGGCCACCCACTTTTTTCATTCTGGAAATGACATCCGCAGTACAGGTCGTCTGGTTGGTTAAATCTAAACCCATCATGACCAGCGGAACTCCGGAGGTAAATACTACGCGTGCAGCTTCTGGGTCGGCATAAATATTAAACTCGGCTGAAGGTGTAAAATTCCCTGTGCCATAGGCACCACCCATTAATACAATTTCACGAATTTTTGGCAAAATAGCCGGTTGCATACGCATAGCAACGGCAATATTGGTTAATGGGCCAACGGGAACTAATGTTATGTCGCCATCGCTGTTCATTAGCGTGTCAATAATATATTGAATAGCATGCTTGCTTTCGGCTTTACGAACTAATGGTGCAAATTTTGGCCCGTCCAATCCGCTCTCACCATGGATATTGTCAGCTACAATTTGCTCACGCATAATGGGCTTTGGCATACCGGCATGAATAGGTACGTTAATATCTAGTTTCTGACACACGTTTAATCCATTGACGAGCGTTTTATTTAGCGTTTGGTTTCCGGCAACAATGGTTATCCCAAGTAAATCGATGGCTGGATGTCTTGCTGCTAGCATAATAGCAATGGCATCATCATGGCCTGGATCGCAATCGAGTATGATTTTTCTTTTTTTCATTGTTATATCCTCTTTTGTATTAAAAATAATTTATTATCAATTTAATAAGTTCAGGTATGTTTATTCGCAGCGTTTGAAGCATAACAATAGAAAACGTATATTAAATATGAGAAATCTCATATCGGGGGATGGCGATGAAGGAAGTCTTGGACTCGAGTCTGAAACAGCAATTGCTGGAGGCTACGGGCTATAGCCAAAATTTTTCTATTGATGTTGTGAGTAATACAAAGCTGTTCCATGTGCTGGCAGGTGATTTTATTGTCAAAGAAGGTCATCCTCCGAGCTATCTGTTCTACCTTACACAGGGAAGGGCTAAGCTGTATTCAACGCTGGCGAATGGTCGAGTGTCGTTGATCGATTTCTTTACAGCACCTTGTTTTATTGGAGAAATTGAGTTGGTGGATATGGAGCACGAGCCACGTGCCGTTCAGGCTATCGAGGCGTGTTGGTGCCTCGCTTTACCAATAAAACAGTTTCGTACTCCGCTTTTAAACGACGCTACTTTTTTACGTAATCTTTGCGTTGCGCTCAGTAAAAAAAATTATCGCAACATTATTTCGCTGACGCAAAACCAATCATTCCCACTGATTAATCGCTTGGCCGCGTTTATTTTATTAACTCAGCATTGTGATGTGTATCGCGAAAAGCATACTTCTGTGGCGGAGTATATGGGCGTTTCATATCGTCACCTGCTGTATGTGATCGCTCAATTTACGCAGGATGGGGTGCTGATTAAGCAGAAAGCAGGATACATTATTACGAACAAAAGCGCGTTGACCGCACTAGCGCTTGAGATGGCACCAGACAGCGAATTTGATAAGTTGTAATGTGTGTTGGCGAGAAACAAGAAAGGGGCCCTAAGGCCCCTTTATGCATTCACATATAGCTTGATTCGTTAATTAACGAATTAGAACTGGTAAACAACACCCAGTGCTACGATGTCATCAGTGTTGATGCCAGCGTTGTTAGTAAAGCGGTTGTCATCCAGCAGGTTGATTTTGTAATCAACGTAGGTAGACATGTTTTTGTTGAAGTAGTAAGTCGCGCCGACATCAACGTATTTAACCAGATCCTGGTCGCCGTAGCCGTTGCCGATGTCTTTACCTTTTGATTGCAGGTAAGCAACGGATGGACGCAGACCGAAGTCGAACTGGTACTGTGCAACGATTTCAATGTTCTGAGATTTGTTAGCAAAGCCGTAAACTGCATCTGGGCCGCTTGCAGAGAAATCACCGAAACGGTTAGCGTTATAAGCCTGAGTATACATAGCGGCTAAATAAACGTTGTTAGCGTCATATTTCAGACCACCAGTGTAGATGTCTGCTTTATCGCCGTGACCATACTGCATACGGTTCTGTTCGTTGGTACGGTCAGATGAAGAGTATGCAGCTGCTGCGCTAACGCCCCAGCCCAGATCGTAGGACAGAGACATACCGTAGCCGTCACCGTTTTGGCCCTGAACTGAACGACCATTGTTGGATTCTTCTGGGCTATCGTTTTTGCCTTGATACTGCAGAGCAAAGTTCAGGCCGTCAACCAGACCGAAGAAGTCGGTGTTACGGTAGGTCAGCATGCCGTTACCACGTTGGAACAGGAAGTTGTCCGCACCGTAGGTATCGCCACCGAACTCTGGCAGCACGTCAGTCCAAGAACCAACATCATAGATCACACCGTAGTTACGGCCATAATCCAAAGAACCGAACTCAGCAAATTTCAAACCAGCGAAGCCAACACGGGTAAAGTTGTTGTTATCCTGGCTTTCTGCATGGTTCAGGTTTGCTTGATATTCCCACTGGCCATAGCCGGTCAGTTGGTCGTTAATCTGAGTTTCACCTTTGAAGCCGAAACGAACGTAAGACTGATCGCCGTCTGAACCGTTGTCGTCTGAGAAGTAGTGCAGGCCATCTAATTTACCGAACAGATCCAGCTTGTTGCCGTCTTTGTTGTAGATTTCTGCAGCGTTTGCTGCGCCTGCAACTAAAAGTGCAGGGATGATTACTGCCAGCAGATTACGTTTCACTATGATATTCCTTCTTAGTTTTTTGACCGGCCAAGGTCAGTTATATGTGCCACTGCTTATTTATGTTTTTTTACACTCGCTATGTGAACTTAAGTGCGTTCCATCAGTCAAAGTTCACGGTACAAGCATAGCTTAATAATATGTTTAATGCGCTATAAATAAAAAGTGCCTATGCGACGTTTATTTATTTTTTATGGTAATTAAATGTATTGAAATGTAAATGAAGCAAAGATAAATATACAAAACTCAGGTTGGGATCCTCATTTTCTCTCGAAAAAAGATACCCTTAAGTGATAATTCATCATTCGAATATTCTTGCCTGATTTATAAGAAATCGCTGACCACACAAATTGCAAATTACAATGAAGAATATGATGTATAATTAAATCTCATCATTGTTACTGCATTTTTTTACTGTGTCTTAAGATTCTTTTTACACCGAACCTTTATTTAAGGTTCGGTTTTTTTTATCTTTAAGTTTAATAAAGTTCATTACTATCAATAACTTGCCTGTTTTTGTTGTGAGCGGGATGTCCACTTTCTCTAATGTGGAAAAAGTTTGAAGATAGACTATAATAAAAAATTACTTGTCAAATAATGCCGTTCATAAATAGGTTTTTAGCTATTTGTGCCATTCCGTCATATATCCCTCGCCGTAATTCGACTATGTTCATTTCTCCCGCCGGACAAAATATTTATTTGGCCATTCATGCTTAAAGTAATAAACAGCACATATAATCAAGAATTGGTAAATTTTAAGCAGTGTGGCATTTAAATATGACACGGCATGACGACCACTTTGGGTGAAAATAATCGACAGGAAAAATATGAGTCATATGTCGATATCGAGAACGCTCACTGGTTGCTAAACGTTCTATTCGAGTATCTAAGAGACAAATAACGAAGGGGATGAAGATCGAAGCACTGTAGCGATATTATTGTCGAACTGCTGATTTTCCCGACTCGTGTTTTCTATGCTGATGGCATAATTTAGGCAATAAAAAACCCGCCGATGGCGGGTTTAAGATACGAGATACGTTTACTGATTAATCACCATCTGGATGTGCGCGTTTTGCTCTCTTTTCCGCGCGTTTCTCTGCAGGGCTCTTCAACGGTTTTTTCTTCGCATTCTTTTTGCTATCCA
>Ga0308165_1005678_pt1 | contig 11396 bp, 10 predicted proteins | sample PhyWR2_FD_201032 | JGI IMG/M metagenome (GOLD analysis project Ga0308165, IMG submission 201032) | Phyllosphere microbial communities from UC Gill Tract Community Farm, Albany, California, United States - DLSLW.R2 | ecosystem: Host-associated > Plants > Phyllosphere > Unclassified | place: USA... | reverse complement strand
TACCGGACTGAGGATAACGGCAGATAGCTTCATTAAGCCGAGAACTAAAACTTCCCAGATAAAGGGTAAAAAGGCTCCGACTACCATCATTAAACCTATCATGATAATAGAAACGGACTTTTTCCCGGCGAAGAAAGCAAATGCAGTCGGCAGTTCAAGGTTATAAAACTTATCGGTAGCCCAGGCAGCAATCAGCCCCGTGATAATCCCCCCGGCCGCGCTGATATTCATGGTCTGTATGCCTAACACTTTGATTTGCCCCACCTGGGTCATCACCGCCGCATCAGCCAGTTTACCATTCAGTATCAGCCAGACATTGATGGTGATTATCAGTGTCAGATAGCCGACAACAGAGGAAAAAACCGCAATCCCCTTATCCCGCTGGCTCATGCCATAGGCAACCCCCATGGCAAACAGCAGCGGAATGTTGTCAAAAATCACACCCGCAATAGAACGAATACTGACTAACAGTTCATTGACCGTTTCGTTCCCAAGGAAAGGAAATCGAGCAATCATGTAGGATTGAACTAAAGCCCCACTGATACCCAGAACCATACCAATGGGGGCCAAAACACCAATAGGAAGAAGCAATGTTCTCCCAAACCGCTGAATTGAATCACTAAACTTTCTCTTAGCCATATACAATCCTGATGACAATAAGCGTTTAAATTATAGTCATACTAGCATTGATATTTTTTTAGCAAATGTTTCTGCGGTTTTAAATATTAACTGAGGTCATAAATTATGACCTGGGACATATTTTAAATAGATGAATATTTGTGTTTATAAAAAATATAAATGAAATCACATTAACTGCTCTAACTCATAGACTAATAAATCAACAAGAATAAAAAACCCCACTCTGGATTTGGTATCATCTTTTTTTGTATCGTGATCGTCGGCAAAACAAAAAAGATTATTATCAGCATAGGTCGTCAATTCATTAGAATGAAATGCCGTCATACTAATAATATTAGCTTCTTTTAATTGAACCGCTTTCGCAGTTTCAATGATTTTCTTGGTGCCGCCGGACAATGAAATAAACACTACAGTATCTTCACTACTCACCAGGCGAGTAAAAGAATCCGACAGATTATAATCATTAATAAAAAAGCAGTGTAATCCTAATGAAAACAATAGGTGTTCAAGATAGTAGCCCACCGCTTTACTGGTTCCCCTTGTGACAATGAAAATATTCCTTGCGTGACGTAATGATTTAGCACAGTCATGAATTTGATCTTCATTGATCAGGGTAAAACTTTTATTAATATTTCTTTCCAGCTGTTTTTTAAACGACGGCAGGTTTTGGTTCTTATTTTTATTTTCGGCTAAAATATGCTCATTAATTTTAAATTTAAGCTCTTTATAGCCGTTGAAACCGAGCTTTTGAGATAAATTCACGATAACAGTCTTTGAAACAAAGGCTTTAGCCACTAACTCATTGATATTCAGGCAGGGGATATCAGCGATATGATCGATGATATATTTTAGTGCTTTTTTTTCGCTGGTTGTTAAATCAGCGTAATTTTTCAAAAAATCCAGCATACCCCACCTTATTCACCGAGTACCAAAACGCTACAGGCCCTAAGATGACCTTAAATTGCTGTAATATTCAAGTTTTAAAAAATATTACAGCCTTGAAAATTGCCAGCGCGTTTTAATTGTCAGTGGTTTTCCCGGGGTAACATACTCGGGTGAGATATTAATCGCATTCGGTGCCTGAGTCAGGGGATTAACACAGGTTGCGTCTGGCTGCTTATCAAAGACCACCAGCCCCGGCGATGGCGATGAGATATCCAGGGCTATTTTTTCCGGCCATTCGAGACGGACGGATATTCCATGATTAAAACCAAAACAGTCATCCCAGGGACCTGGACCGGGAGCAATATGACGGCCGGTCGGAAGTTCATTGTTTCCCGGCTCTTCCTGCCAGTCCGCCATAAAGCGGAGTTGTAGTGCCTCATCTATCGGTAGGCCAGTGACATCTTGAGGGGCATTAATCCATTTGGCAAACCAGGGATGCCAGCCAGCAGAGGCCGGAAATATCTCGCCATCACTATGGATATCTAACTGCATGATCACCGCATCATCCTGCAATGCAATCTGCTGAATAACATGTCCTTTCCATGGCCAGGGCTCCTTCAGCATCATACGTAGCGTCAGGCTATCAGCAGTTTGCTCTACAATATCCCACTCTGAGTAACAGGCCATTCCATGTAAGGCATGCGGTGGTTTGTTAACCGGTAACTGCCATATTTTTCCGTTCACTTCCAGCTGACCATTGCCCAGCCGCCCGACCCAGGGTACCAGAGGAAATGAACCGTACTGAAAGGCGCGGCGCTGTGAGTTCCACTGGCGCAACAACTCATAGTTAAAGACCCGCAGGGATGTCATTCGGGCAGCATCCTGTGGGTAAACGGTAATTTCAATATTGCTATTTTTCAATGTAATAGCATCACCTGCTGGCCCAGGCCAGGGAGCATCAAACGCTTGCTGTAGTGCCAGAAAATGTGCATTTTTCATCGTACTGCTCATTATATTGTCTCCAGAGAAAGTGATGGCATCGGCTGATGTTCAGGGCTGTTCCGGGGGTGAATTCAGCGGTAGCGGTTTGATAAACCAGACGCAGACAAATGACACCAAAGAAATAAGGAATAAGAACGCGGCAACATACCAAGGCTCCCCGCCCCCCAATACCAGTAAGCTTGAGGCAATAAGCGGACTCATACCGCCAAGGATGGCAGAGAATTGATAGGCAAAAGAGAGTCCGGTATAGCGAACACGCGTACCAAACATGCGGGTAAATAACGTAGGCTGAACAGCAAACATCATTGTCGGCCCCAGGTTATAGCCCAGGATCATGCTTATCCAGATAATCATCACGCTTTTAGTGCCGAGCAACATAAAGAAGGGAAATGCAAACAGCACACAAAAACCCGCCCCCAGCAGATAGATTTTTCGTTGTCCTACGCGGTCAGAAATCCATCCCACTAATGGACAACTCACGATCCCGATAGCGGAGGCTATCAACATACCGGTTAACGGAATATCACGAGAAAGCGCCAGTTCTGTGGATATATAGACAATGCCAAAGGCATTAATGATATTAGATGACACACTCTCAGCAAGACGCGCCCCGAGCGCTAATAAAATATTTTTCGGGTATTTGCGGAATAATTCAATTAGCGGAGGCGGTGCCTTTCTTTCCTCGGCTTTCGCTTGTCGTTGTTTAAAATCCAGCGTTTCTTCGGTATGAAGACGGATGAACATGCCTACAACTAACATAAATGCCGATAGCCAGAAAGGAATGCGCCAGCCCCAGGAAAGAAATTGCTCCGGCGTTAATAGATGATTACAGAGCGCAAATACCCCCGTCGCCAGCATAATACCGACGGAGGCCGCAGCCTGAGGTAATGAACCGAGAAATCCGCGTCTCTTTTGCGGTGCGGATTCAATGGTCATCAGTGCGGCCCCACCATATTCTCCCCCTAATCCAAATCCTTGAACAAGACGTAAAAACATCAATAACAAGGGGGCCCAGATACCAATATCATGATAAGTGGGAATAAAACCTATCAGGAAAGTTGAGGTTCCGACAATTCCCAGCGTCCATATGAGTGTCACTTTTCGGCCAACTTTGTCCCCAAAATGGCCGAAAACTATCCCCCCTAGTGGCCGCGTGAGAAAGCCAACGCCGAAGGTAGCAAAAGCGGCGATAACCCCAATAGCCGGATCACTATCAGGAAAAAATAACGGTGCAAATACCAGTCCGGCAGCGGTACCAAAAATAAAAAAGTCATACCATTCGAGTAATGCACCAGCAAAACTCCCCATGACAACACGACGCATCGCCTTGTCGGAAAGCTCAACTGTGGGTTCATCTAATCTTTCAGGCATTATATTTCCTCTCCGTCGCGGTGAGAAAACTGTGGGCAACACTGGCCCACAGCAGGTACAGGTTATCGCGCATCGAGACGTGGTCGGGCGCGTTATTATTTTTCCAGTTCAGCTAATACCTGAGCATCTTCTGAATCAACGTTAGCGCCCAGGGGTTCCCACTTAATCAGCACACAAGTGATAAAACCGATGAAAGGTACTAGCGCCAGCCAAAAGAAAGCGTCAGTTTTTAATGCGCCCCACAGCATCGGCCAGAAAATCAGGCCAGCAATCGCACCGGTACGCATAATTGCACGAGCGAATCCAACACCAGTGGTACGAATACTCGGAGGATAAGAGAGCGTGGCGATAGTCATTCCTAATCCACCGGGTCCGGCAGAGTGGAAGAAGATAATGGAACCCAGCAGCCCTAAAGAGAGCCATGGATTGGTTGTCGCCAACGCGCCCAGTGCCAGTAAAGCCAGGGTGATAACGCCGAAGCCGTACATTGACTGCATCCTTGTGCCCAGCCGCTGTACGATAAGGGAGCCTATCAAACCACCGGTGACGCCACACAGGGCATTGACCACGGCGGAACCTGAAAGCGCGCCAACCAGGCCACCACTCAGGATACCTGCCAGCGTCAGAGGAAGGTAAACACCGACCGCATTGTACTGCCATGCCTGCATCGTCGCGACAACACAGCCCAGCAGAGTACGTTTACGATAGCGTGCGTTAAACAGAATGCCGTATCCGGTATGGATCTTTTTCTCTGTCACCGATTCTTGCTGACTATTTTTATCCAGCGCCACAACGGCATGAACGCCATAGCGTTTACGCAAGATATCGCAGGCTTCATCGTAGCGGCCCACACGCGCCGCCCACATGGCCGACTCACCAATGAAAAAGTAACGCAGGATCATAATTATCACTGCAAATACGGCACCAATGAAAATACCGTAACGCCAGAGCTGATCTTCAGCTATTCCGGAGAGCAGTAGCGGTAGCAACACCAGATAAACCACGGTAGTCGAAACATACCAGGCCATCTGCCATAAGTTGACGGATGTTCCCGTTTTTTTCGATTGTGAGCCGCGTAGTTCTGCGACCGCATTGGTGGCTAGTGGGAAGTCGATCCCCAGACCAAATCCCATCACCACACGACATACCAGCACCCACCAGATGTTAGGCGCTATCGCGACTGCCGCTGCTCCCAGCGTACACAGTGCCATTCCAATCAAAAATGCACGGCGCTGGCCAAAACGGTTGATCACCCGGTTTGCCAGTAAGCCACCAATCAATGCCGCGAGCAGTACCGAGGCATTCACGGTCGCAGCAAGTCCGGGGGAAATACCAAACTGTGCAGCAATATATTTATTACCAAAACCCACCATTGCAGCCTGATAGGCATCAATAAGTATCCCGCCAAGGGCAATAAAAATAATACCGGCGTTAGCTTTAATTGCTGAGTTTTTATTAACAATATCAATTACATCTTGTGGCCGACTAATTGAGTAAAGTGTAGGACTGGTGGCTTGTACCATCACAATTCCCTCTCTATTTTGTTGTAGGGGAACGCCGTCTTAGCGCGGCGCTCAGAGGCTGTTATCCATTACACTTCAGCGAATTGCAGCAGGACTTTGATAGAGTCATTTTGCTTAGCGCGCTCAAAAGCCGCTGCCGCCTCACTGACCGGGAACAAGTCAGTGACCAGTTCGCTGGTATCAAAACGTCCATCGGCCAGCCACTCGATGACAACGTCAAAATCTTCTGGGATATACATGCCAGAGTTAAGCAGATCGCGTTCAAAACGCTGCATCATAGGCAACGGGATTTCTCGTGGCCCGCTCGGTACGCCCATGCACACCACCGTTCCCCCCGCATAAACACGCGTACAGGCATCGTTTAAGGTTGCCTGCGCAGCGACGACATCAATGGCTCCGGTAAAACGTGCCTCGGCATCGAGTTCTCCTGGCGCACAGGCTTCTGCTGCGCCAAGTTTCAATGCCAGCGCACGTTTAGCGGCATCAGGCTCAATCACGGTAATTTTACCCGCGCCCATAATGCGTAGAGCCTGGACAATCGACAGACCAATCGTTCCTGCACCAATAACCAGAACGCTTTCCAGTGATGCCTCTGGCATACGGGTAATGCAGTGACGTGCACAGGCAGCCGGTTCGGCAAAGGCGAGGACTTTTAAAGGCATTGACGGTGGAGCCACGTGGCAGTTACGTGCCGGAACAATATGCTGGGAACGCGCAAATCCGGGAGCACGAAAACCGGCAACCTGAGGCGGTTCACACAAGTTGAAACGCCCTGCTTTACAAGCACGACACTCCATACAGGCCATAATGGGATCAACAACCACATGATCGCCGGGCTTAACATTCACTACTTCGCTGCCCACTTCAGTCACCCTGGCGGCAATTTCATGCCCTGGCACCACTGGCGGTTTTGCGAAGGGATGAGCACCTTTTAAGACATGTAAATCCGAGCCACAGATGCCGAAAAATGCCGGAGCAATGCGGACTTCATGAGGTTGTAGTGCTTGATGTGGCTGGTCAACGTACTGCGTCGTTACTTTTCCAATATCGGAAAATAAAACCTGGGTAATTTTGTCCATAGTTTCTCTCCTGATTCGCTTATGATTTTGAGTTAGCGCTGCGAAACATTTTCATCAACAATCTCAGCTAATCGCTGCAAACGTGGTACAGATACGTCACGCAGCATGGTTTGCGGATCTTGAGCACCAATCACAGATGCCCAGACTGCGCGCCCCGCCAGAAAACCGGATGCCCCAGCTTTCATTGCAATACGTACCGCGCGACCAAAGATATCGGCCTCGACACCAGAAGAAAGAATGACCCACGGCATATTCATCTGGTCATTCAGTTTCTGACAGGCAGAGAGTAATGTCTGCTCGTTCCCTTTACCGCCAAGAGGCATTTCTACTTTATAGAGATCGGCGGCAGTGCTACCTAATTCAGCGGCAGCCGCGATGATGGCCTGCTCACGATCGAAGGCCCAGCCACGACGAGGCGGGCGAACAACCGGTTCGATAATACTCACCAGACCCGCACTGCGGCAGCGTTGAACAAATTCGTCGACCATCGCAAGACGCTCTTCTGCAGGCTCATCTTCTCGCCATAACACCAGCAGTTTCATTGCCTTACCGCCCATCTCACGTACCTGATGTGGATCAATGGCGGGATCAATCACTACGCTATCAACGGGAATACCGTTCCCTGGCAGGAAATGGTCAGCAGCTACAATCAGACCACAAGTATCAGCCACTGCGCCCTGCTCAACTATCTGATCGAGACAATATTGCTTATCTGCCAGTACTGCTGAAGCAAAAGGAGACAGAATACGTGTTGCTGCAACTTTAAAATCCGTCAGTACGCTGTCGGCAATAGGTTGGGACTGCCCCGCAGCGGCAAACATCAAACGCATGGCTTCACGCTGATCGACTGCCAGCATAGCGAAACCGCCGCCTGGACGAGAGATATCTTTCAGGGTATAGGGGGTGTTGAAGGAAGACATAATTACTCCTGTTAAAACAAATGATTAAAGAGAGTCAGGTCGGCCAGAAAGATGGCGAACTTGGGATAATAAGGCGCTCCAGTCTTGACGGCCTCGGCCATCATCACTTGCAGACTGGTAATAGGTTTCGGCAATCTCTCCCATACCCAAAGGAGTGCCGGTCTGTCTGGCAACATCAATGGCAATACGTAAATCTTTTAGCGCCAGGTCAATCATAAAAGCAGGGGAAAGGTCGCCTTTCAGGACTTTGTTTGGCCAGGTGGTGGTGAAATGGCCTTTACCGGCAGGGGTCCCGTTCATCACTTTCAATGCCACATCAAAGGACAAACCAAGTGCCTCACACAGCGCCACCGCTTCAGCCGATAAAGCGTTCAAGGCGATACTCATATAGTTGTTAATCAGCTTCACGCGAATACCCATGCCCGGGCCGCCAGCATTGATGAGCTCGTTCCCCATGGCCATCAGAACTGGTGTCGCGCGTTCAACTTGCGCTGGCTCCCCACCTGCTAATAGCAACAAGGTTCCGGCAACGGCATGATCTGAGGTACGCCCAACCGGGACATCCATCATGCTGAAACCTTTGGCGTGCATCTCGGCTATCAGGCTGTCAGTTTGCAGCGGGTGAATAGTGGACATATCGATGACCAATGCTTCACTGGACAGTGAGTGGCAAATCCCCTCTTCACCCAGTAACACGCGGCGAACTAAGTCGCCATTAGGCAGCATGGTTATGACAAACTCAGCCCCCTTCGCAGCTTGAGCCGGGCTGCTGGCAGACTGTGCCCCTTTGTCGACCAGGGACTGCACGGCATCGGGGTTAACGTCAAAGACGCTGAGCTGATGCCCCTGTTTGAGCAAGTTGCTCGCCATGGGGGATCCCATCTGACCTAATCCGATAAATGCGATAACTGCCATACTATTCTCCTGAGTCGCTGGTGTCGTTTTTTGTCACTTTAAAGATTATTTATGTCTGTTTTGGATCATATTTGTAATTTGGTGTCAAAAAATTGACATCCGTCACTTTTTAAAAATTTTGTGAAATTAAAATGATCCCATCCCAAAACAATCGAGGAATGGATATGATTCGTGTTGCTTGTGTCGGTATTGCCGTAATTGATCGCATCTATTACGTAGAGGATTTACCCACTGATAGCGGTAAATATGTGGCGAAACGCTATACGGAAGTTGGCGGAGGGCCAGCCGCGACCGCTGCTGTAACGGCAGCCAGACTGGGGGCTCAAGTCGATTTTATCGGTCGTGTGGGGGATGATGATACGGGTAATAGCTTGCTGGCAGAGCTGGAATCCCTTGGGGTTAATACCCGCTATACCCGGCGTTATAAGGGGGCTAAGTCTTCACAGTCTGCCATTTTAGTGGATGGGCAAGGAGAGCGAATCATCATCAATTATCCCAGCCCGGATTTACTCCATGACGCCAGCTGGCTTAATGAGATAGATTTCTCTCAGTGGGATGTCGTGCTGGCAGATGTCCGCTGGCATGAAGGGGCAAAACAAGCCTTTATGCTGGCACGTCAGTCTGGTGTGGTGACTGTCCTGGATGGGGATATAACTCCTCAGGATATCAGTGAACTTGTGGCGCTGAGTGACCATGCTGCCTTTTCTGAGCCGGGTCTCACTCGTTTAACCGGCATAGAAAAGAGTGAGCTGGCACTTAAACAATCTCAAACGCTCACAAATGGACATGTCTATGTCACGCGAGGTGGCGAAGGCTGTGACTGGCTAAAAAATAATACCTTACAGCATCAACCCGGATTTTCTGTTGAGGTTGTGGATACAACCGGCGCTGGTGATGTCTTTCATGGTGCGCTAGCATTCAGTCTGGCCTCTGGGGACTCACAGGAAGACGCTGTCAGGTTTGCCAGTGGAGTCGCGGCCTTGAAATGCACTCGCCCAGGTGGACGTGCGGGTATTCCCAATCTTGAGCAAACGAACGTTTTTTTGTCACTCTTTGTATAGCATGCCGAAGCAATGGCTTTTCGAGGAAATTTCATGAGTCTTACCGAACTGACCGGTAACCCGCGGCACGATCAATTGCTTATGCTGATAAGTGAGCGTGGTTATATGAATATCGACGAACTGGCCAGTCTGCTAGATGTTTCCACGCAGACTGTACGTCGTGATATTCGCAAGCTGAGTGAGCAGGGATTAATAACACGTCATCATGGCGGGGCTGGCAGAGCCTCCAGTGTGGTCAATACCGCGTTTGAACAACGTGAAATTTCCTGGACGGAAGAGAAAAAGCTGATTGCCGAAGCGGTGGCTGACTATATTCCAGATGGTTCAACCGTTTTTATTACTATTGGTACTACCGTTGAGCAGGTTGCACGAGCCTTGCTCAATCACAACCATTTACGCATCATCACCAATAGTCTGCGTGTGGCACATATTCTTTATAACAATCCGCGTTTTGAAGTCATGGTGCCTGGTGGCACATTGCGTCCCCATAATAGCGGTATTATTGGTCCTTCTGCGGCTGCATTTGTCGCCGATTTTCGCGCCGATTATCTGGTCACGAGCGTGGGGGCAATCGAGAGTGATGGCGCGCTACTGGAGTTTGATGTCAACGAAGCCAGTGTCGTGAAGACCATGATAGCCCACTCAAGAAATATTCTTCTTGCCGCCGACCATACAAAATTCCAGGCTTCTGCTGCCGTCGAGATTGGCAATATCTCACAGGTAACGGCACTCTTTACTGATGATCTTCCCGGGCCTGCATTACTTAACCGACTTCAACTACACCAAGTTGAAATAGTCCAGGTCAGTCTTGATCAGGATGATCCTACCTCTCTGTAACAAAACACGTCGGTAGTTATCAAAGAAAGTGGGATGTCTGGAAAGATATCCCCTGTTAGTCATCAGTTTTTCGACTCTCCCTGAAAATACGCCAGCGCAATCATCAACGACTGAACCAGACAGAGAGTGGCTGACTGAGAGCGGAATGCATCTACCTGAGCCTCTTTAACCACAAAACACAGATCGCTGAAGACGGCGAGCGGGCTAATCTGGCTGTCGGTGATCACAATCTGTTTAGCACCCGCTTTCGCCGCCATTTCACTGATCATCACCGTCTCTTCGGCATAAGGTGAAAAACTAATCGAGACTAAAATATCCCGCTCGGTAATACGACTGACCTGCTCACGAAACATACCTCCCATGCCATCGAGTAATACCGGACGGCATTCAAGATGACTCAGGGCATAACTCAGATAGGCAGCAACACTGAAAGAACGCCGTAAGCCAACCACATAAATCGTTTCGGCTTCTGCCAGCAGTTCTACCGCCTGCTCCAGCATTTCTGGTTTTGTGCGGGCTGCCAGCTGCTGCAAAGCAAGGCCATTGGAACGAGCAAACTCTTGAAGAATATCAAAGGGGGTATCTGGTATCTCTTCACTTTCCATTTCACGGAATAACCGCGCCCGATCAGTATAGCTCGCCGTTTCCTCCACCAGATTCATACGAAATAACTGTTTCATTTCATTGAATCCACTGAAATTAAAAGCATTGGCAAAGCGGATCAGTGTGGAAGGTGGAACCCCCGCTCGTTCCGCAATGATAGCGACGGTATCAAAGGCCACGCTATTGGTATTATCCAGCACATAGCGGGATACCTGCTGTAGCCGTTTGCTCAGGTCATCATAGCGATCCCGGATCTGCTGTTGCAGTTCACTCAAGTTCGTCGCGGTGGTCAATGGTATTCCCCTTAAAAAGTGTGCTGGGAGGTATTTAAACGCAGTAAGGCAAAAAATGAAACAGATGTACCATTATCACCTTCTGCATAAATGCCCTGATTCCCTCATTTGTGTCCATCGCCGGTTGTAACATGGCAGCAGTCAACCTTTGTCGGTTATGTATTGTGCAAACATCAAAATTGATTCTTGATCACAATAATCAATATTTATTTTATTTCAAGCTGAAATGAAATGTTTGTTTCATATACAGTGTGCAGGACACCTATTT
>Ga0308165_1005677_pt1 | contig 11397 bp, 10 predicted proteins | sample PhyWR2_FD_201032 | JGI IMG/M metagenome (GOLD analysis project Ga0308165, IMG submission 201032) | Phyllosphere microbial communities from UC Gill Tract Community Farm, Albany, California, United States - DLSLW.R2 | ecosystem: Host-associated > Plants > Phyllosphere > Unclassified | place: USA... | reverse complement strand
GCACGGGTCCGGCGATGTCGTCCTTCAGCCGCGCCAATGCCTGACGTGCCCGTTCCACCTGCACCATCAGTGCCTGCGCCTGCGGTAATAGCGCCGCGCCCGCCGCCGTGAGGCTCAGGCGGCGCGTGGTGCGTTGCAGCAGCACCACGCAGAAGCGCGACTCCAACAAGCTGATGCGCTTGGACAACTGCCCCTTGCTGCAGCCCAGTTGCTGCGCCGCCAGCGTGAAGCTGCCCGCCTCGATCAACACCGCGAACGCCGCCAGATCGTCCATTTCGCTCATGGATTGTTTCCAATAGAAAACCAAAGGTTGCCCATTAGCGCGCTTATCCGCAGAAAAAACCACTCTAAACTGAAACCACTTTCAACCCACACGAGGATCACCACCATGAAAATTCTTCTGATCGGCGCCGGCGGCACCATCGGTTCGGCTGTCGACAAAGAGTTGTCCGAGCGTCACGAAATCATCCGCATCGGCCGCACCAGCGGTGACTTGCAGGTGGATATCAGCGACAGCGCCTCGATTCGCAAGCTGTTCGAAAAGACCGGCAAGTTCGACGCACTGGTCTGCGCGGCCGGCAACGTGACCTTCGCCCCGCTCGCTGAAATGAGCGAAGAAAGCTTTGCCCTGGGCCTCAAGGACAAACTCATGGGCCAGGTCAACCTGCTGCTGATCGGTCGTGAGTTTGCCAACGACGGTGCCTCCTTCACCTTCACCACTGGCGTGCTCAGCCACGACCCGATCCGCAGCGGCGCTTCAGCCGCCCTGGTCAACGGTGCCCTCGACAGCTTTGTGCGCGCCGCCGCCATTGAACTGCCGCGTGGCCTGCGGGTGAACTCGGTCAGCCCCACCGTACTGCTGGAAGCCATGGGCAAATACGCGCCGTACTTCCGCGGCTACAAGCCGGCTCCGGCAGCCGAGGTGGCGCTTGCCTACGCCAAAAGCGTGGAAGGCCTTCAGACGGGTCAGACCTTTCATGTGGGCTGAGCCCTTGTGATGAACGGTCAGGCTGAGTAACGTGGCGGCACTTGTCTGGAGAGCCAAAGATGCGTGTCGCCCGTTCCTTAGTCCTCGTTGCCCTGCTTCCATTGTTCGCCGCCTGCCAGTTACTCGAAAGACCACAGGAAGGTGCTTCTCACGTGGGTCAGACCCGAATGCAGGGCCAACTGACGGCGCTCGATGGCAAACTGGTGTTCCAGCCGTGCAATGAGCAACGCATCCTGGTGGTCAACGACATCGGCGGCACCAGCATCCTGCAGGAAGCCGCAAGCCTGGCCGATGCCCAAGGCAAGCTGTTCGCCGATGTGCGTGGGCAGGTCGTCGCCAGCGGTGGCGAGAGCCGGCTGGACCTGGTGCAGTTGTACCGCGTCGAGCGTTCGGGCGTTGCCTGCGACGATCCGAACTTCAAACTGCTGATCCTGCGTGCCGCCGGTCACGGCCCGGAATGGAACGTGAAGGTCAGCGGCAAAGGCATGGTCATCGATCGCGCAGGGCAACCGCCCCTGGCAGTTCCCTATGTTGAAGAGCAACTGGGCGACGGTCGCTTCAACCTCAGCACCGAAGCCAACGGCCAGCACATGGAACTGTGGGTCGCGCCGCAACGCTGCGTCGACAGCAGCACCGGCAGCGTTCAGCACATGAGCGCCGAGTTGCGTATCGACGGCCAGGTCCAACGGGGCTGCGGGTATTTCGGCGGATCGCGCAACGACTGATCGTTTAAGCCTCACGGGATGGCGCCTTTGAGGCTTATAATCGCGGCCTTCAAACGCCCTGGCGCAGTTGTGCGCCCCGCGAACCGGATCCCGCCATGTTACGAATCACCGAACTCAAGCTGCCAATCGACCATCCCGATGAAGACCTGCGCCTGGCCCTCGTCCAGCGCCTGGGTATCCCCAGCGATGACCTGCTCGATTTCACCTTGTTCAAGCGCAGCTACGATGCGCGCAAAAAGTCCTCCGAACTGTGCTTCATCTACACCATCGACCTCACCGTAAAGGATGAGGCCGCGCTGCTGCGCAAGTTCGCCGATGACCGTAACGTCAATGTGGCGCCGGATGTCAGCTACAAAATGGTCGGCCACGCGCCGGCCGATCTCGAGCAACGCCCGGTCGTGGTCGGCTTCGGCCCCTGCGGGATTTTCGCTGGCCTGTTGCTGGCGCAGATGGGCTTCAAGCCGATCATCCTCGAGCGTGGCCCCGATGTGCGCCAGCGCACCAAGGACACTTGGGGCCTGTGGCGCAAAAGTGTGCTCAACCCCGAGTCCAACGTTCAATTTGGCGAAGGCGGCGCGGGGACCTTCTCCGACGGCAAGCTCTACAGCCAGATCAAGGACCCGAAATTCATCGGCCGCAAAGTCCTGCACGAGTTCGTCAAGGCCGGCGCACCGGAAGAAATCCTCTACGTCAGCAAGCCGCACATTGGTACGTTCCGCCTGACCGGCGTAGTGGAAACCATGCGCGAGGAAATCCGCGCGCTGGGCGGCGAAGTGCGCTTCCAGCAGCGGGTAACGGACGTGCTGATCGAGGACGGCCAATTGGTCGGCGTCGAACTGCACGGCGGCGAGCAGATTCACTCCAAACACGTCATCCTGGCGCTGGGTCACAGCGCCCGCGACACCTTCCGCATGCTCCATGGTCGCGGCGTGTTCATGGAAGCCAAGCCGTTCTCGGTGGGGTTCCGCATCGAGCACCCGCAATCGCTGATCGACCGCGCGCGTTTGGGCAAGTACGCCGGTCACCCGAAGCTTGGCGCCGCCGACTACAAACTGGTGCACCACGCCAAGAACGGTCGTTCGGTCTACAGCTTCTGCATGTGCCCGGGCGGCACCGTGGTCGCTGCCACGTCAGAACCCAATCGGGTGGTGACCAACGGCATGAGCCAGTACTCGCGCAACGAGCGTAACGCCAACTCCGGGATCGTCGTCGGCATCACCCCGGAAGTCGATTACCCGGGCGGGCCACTGGCGGGTATCGAGTTGCAGGAGCGTCTGGAGTCCCACGCGTATGTGCTCGGCGGCAGCAACTACGAAGCCCCGGCGCAACTGGTCGGCGACTTCATTGCCGGCAAACCGTCCACGGCGCTGGGCAGTGTCGAACCGTCGTACAAACCCGGTGTCGCGCTGGGCGATCTGGCGCTGGCCTTGCCGGAATTTGCCATCGAAGCGATCCGCGAAGCCCTGCCTGCGTTCGAGAAACAGATCCGCGGGTATTCGCTGCATGACGCGGTACTGACCGGCATCGAAACCCGCACCTCGTCGCCACTGCGCATCACCCGCAACGAGTCGATGCAGAGCCTGAACGTCAAGGGCCTGTTCCCGGCGGGCGAAGGCGCAGGTTATGCCGGCGGGATCTTGTCGGCAGGTGTGGACGGCATTCGCATCGCCGAGGCGGTGGCGCGGGATATTCTGGGCCTGGCCTCCTGACACAACACAAATCCCCCTGTATGAGCGAGCTTGCTCGCGATGGCGGTGTATCAGTCGAAATCAATCTGACTGCCCCACCGCCATCGCGAGCAAGCTCGCTCCTACAGGGGTTTCAATCAGATATTCGCTCGCAACACACTCGCCGGCAGCGCTTCCCCGCACTCGACCGCCGCCGCCACCGCCTCTATCAACCCAGTCAATTCATAACCCTCGGCCTTGAGCCATTTCTTATCGTAGTAAGTCGTGGCATAACGCTCGCCACTGTCGCACAGGATCGCCACGATCGACCCCGACTCTCCCGCCGTCGCCATCTGCTGCGCCGCCATCAACGCGCCGATCAGATTGGTGCCGCTCGATCCACCGACATGTCGCCCCAGCCGCTCGGCCAGGTAATGCATGGCCGCCAGGGACAGGGCGTCCGGCACCTTGACCATCGCATCGATGACCTTGGGCAGGAACGACGCCTCGACCCGCGGTCGACCAATGCCTTCGATACGCGAACCATGGTCCAGGCGCAGGCTGGCATCGCCCGTCTGGTAATAATCGAAAAACACTGAACGCTCGGCATCGGCGCACAGCACGCGGGTGTTGTGCTGGCGGTAACGCACGTAACGGCCCAGCGTGGCGGTGGTGCCCCCGGTGCCGGGGCTGGAGATGAGCCAGCTCGGCTCGGGGTGCCGCTCGAAGCGCATCTGATGGAAGATCGATTCCGCAATGTTGTTGTTCGCCCGCCAGTCGGTAGCGCGCTCGGCGTAGGTGAACTGGTCGATGAAGTGGCCGTCGTGCTCGCGGGCCAGGCGCTCGGACTCGGCATAGATCTGGGTCGGATCATTAACCAGGTGGGTTTTGCCACCGTAGAAGGCGATCTGCGCGATCTTCTCCCTGGAAGTGCTCGCCGGCACCACCGCAATGAACGGCAAGCCAAGCAGGCGGGCGAAGTACGCCTCGGAAATCGCCGTCGAACCGCTGGACGCTTCGATCACAGGCGCACCCGGTTTCAGCCAGCCATTGCACAACGCATACAGGAACAACGAGCGCGCCAGCCGATGCTTCAGGCTGCCGGTGGGGTGGCTGGATTCGTCCTTGAAATACAGCTCGATGCCCGTATAACCCGGCAGGGGCAATGGGATCAGATGCGTGTCGGCGCTGCGCTGGAAGTCGGCTTCGATGATTCGAATCGCTTCCCGGACCCACTGTCGGTTGTCGCTCATGATGGCTTCTCGTCAAGGCGGCCTTGTCGCAAGGCTCAGCCCGCAAGCTTAGGAAATATCCGACATCGCGCACAGATACAGCTGAGCCTCAATACCTCGGGCAACTGCTAGGCTCAAGTCCGTGTCGCCGGTTCATGCCCCACCCGTATATAACAAAAAAGAATATAACTTTTGTTTTAACAACTAACGGTACGGGTTAGGGTGTGCCACCTTTTTGATTATTCGATGGAGAGCGACCTTGCCTCTGCGTAGCACCTTCACCCGTTTCTTTCAGTTGGAAGCTGCCAGCGGCCTGCTGTTGATTGCGGCCGCCGTTTTGGCCCTGATCATCAACAACTCGTCCCTGTCCTGGCTGTACAACGGTTTGCTGGACACCCCCGTGGTCGTACAGATCGGCGCACTCAAGATCGCCAAACCTCTGCTGCTGTGGATCAACGACGGCCTGATGGCGTTGTTCTTCCTGCTGATCGGCCTGGAAGTGAAGCGCGAAGTGCTCGATGGTCAACTGGCGAAACCCTCGCAGATTGTGCTGCCCGGGGCAGCGGCCATCGGCGGCATGGTGGTTCCGGCACTGATCTACTGGTTTCTCAATCGCGACAATCCCGCTGCGCTCAGTGGCTGGGCGATTCCGACCGCCACCGACATTGCCTTCGCCCTCGGCGTGCTGGCCCTGCTCGGCAAGCGCGTACCGGTATCGCTGAAGCTGTTCCTGATGACCCTGGCAATCATCGATGACCTGGGCGCAATCATCATCATTGCGATTTTCTACTCCGGCGCCCTGTCGACCCTTTCCCTGGCACTGGCGGCCGCCTGCATCGTCGCATTGATCGCGATGAACCGGCTCGGCGTGGTCAAGCTGGGGCCGTACATGATCATCGGCCTGATCCTGTGGGTGTGTGTGCTCAAGAGCGGTGTCCACGCCACACTGGCGGGTGTGACCCTGGCCTTCTGCATCCCCCTGCGCACAAAAAATGCCGAGCCCTCCCCGCTGCTGACACTGGAACACGCCCTGCATCCGTGGGTCGCCTACGGCATCCTGCCGCTGTTCGCTTTCGCCAACGCCGGCCTGTCGCTCAGTGGCGTGACCGTCGAAAGTTTCACCCATTACGTGCCCATGGGCATCGCACTGGGGCTACTGCTGGGCAAGACCATCGGCGTGTTCGGCCTGACCTGGCTCGCCGTAAAATCCGGCATGGCCGCCCTGCCCCAGGGCGCCAACTGGGGGCAAGTACTGGGTGTGGCGATTCTCTGCGGCATCGGTTTCACCATGAGCCTGTTCGTGGGGTCCCTGGCCTTCGTCCCCGGTGCCAGCGAATACGCCGGCATGGACCGCATGGGGATTCTCACCGGCTCGATCCTGGCAGCCTTGATCGGTTATTCGATGACGGCGGCCGCGAGTCGCAGGAACGCGATGGTGTCGTCCTCGTAATGGCGCGCCGCCTCATCGGATGAACCCCTTTTGATGATCGTTCCCACGCAGAGCGGGGAACGATCAGTCGCCACAACCGGCAGTAAAAAACAGAAGTAAAAAACCCCGACCAGCTCTCGCTGATCGGGGTTTTTCGTGACCCGCAGGTGCGCTTAGTGCGTCACGCGGCTGGTGCCGTCCACGGTTGCGATGCGTACGCGCTCGCCCACACGGAAGACTTCATTTTCCTGAACCTGTTGCACGTAGGCGCGCATGCTGCCGTCGTCTTCGCGCACGGTGATTTCCACGCCCTGGGTGCGGGTCAGGCCTTCTTCGGCGGCAGAACCCACCAGGCCACCGGCCACTGCGCCGATGACGGCAGCGACGATGCTGCCCTTGCCGCCGCCAATGGCGCTGCCACCGACACCACCCACCGCTGCACCGGCGATGCCGCCGATAGGGGTCTTGGTGCCTTCGATTTTCACCGGACGCAGCGCTTCGATGGTGCCCATGCGAACCGTCTGCACGCGACGCGCTTCGTCACGGGAGTAGGAGTCACCGGTCAAGCTCGATTGGCAGCCAGTGAGCAACATCGCCATCGTGGAAAAGGAAGCAATTAGCAGAACAGACTTACGCATAGCATCAACTCCAAAGGACAAGTATTCATTAAACTCCGCAGCTTGACGCATGTCACGGCATGGCCCGGATAAAATGGGTTTGATTCAGGCCAGGTACAGCGTGACCACGCACTTTGCATACCGTAGCGGCATTTGGCCGAATATGCGCCGCTCAACCAGGGAATGCCATGGATTACTTCATCATTGTCGTCACCACCGTCGCCGGTCTGTATTTCCACTGGTGGATATACGTAAGGATCAAACGCTGGATGGACCGTGATCTCGCGCTGTCGCTGGCAGGTGACGACGAGCATAAGAAACTCTTCATGCTCCAGCAACTGGCTAACGCCCAGACACAGAAAATCAAGCGTCGAGACCTGCCCCAATGGCTGGAAGCCGCTGCGGCAGACTATCCCGGTCGGTAGACTGCCTAGGGTGCCAGACGTTCAAGAATCCAGTCGGCGCCCTGCGCACGGTAGTTTATACGATCGTGCAGACGGCTCGAACGGCCCTGCCAGAACTCGATGCGTTCCGGCAGCAGGCGATAACCACCCCAGTGTTCGGGGCAATGAGGCTGCGTATCGCTGAAGCGTTGCTCGGTGCTCCTGAGCAACGCTTCGAGTTCGCCACGATCGGCGATCACCCGACTTTGCGGAGAAGCCCAGGCACCGAGGCGGCTGCCCAGTGGCCGGACCTGGAAATAGGCATCCGACTCCTCGGGCGTAACCTTCATCACCCGCCCTTCAATGCGCACCTGGCGCTCCAGGGCCGGCCAGAAGAAAGTCATGGCCGCAAACGGGTTCGCGGCCAGGTGCTGACCTTTGGCGCTCTCGTAGTTGGTGAAAAACGTGAAGCCCTGCTCGTCCAGGCCCTTTAGCAGAAGAATGCGGCAATGCGGCCGGCCGTCCGTGTCGACGGTGGCCAGGGTCATGGCATTGGCTTCCACCGGCGCCTGCTCGGTTTTCACCGCGTCGGCAAACCACTGGTGGAACAGCGCAAACGGCTCGGCCGGGGCTTGCGCCTCGGTCAGGCCATCACGGGTGTAATCGCGACGCATATCAGCCAGGCCCTGGGTCATGGCGCATTCCTTTTGATTAACGAATCACTTTTTTACCGCATCAGCAGCGGCGACTTTCTTGTCAGTGGTGGCCGCCTTGGCCGGCGTGGTCTTTTTCGCGGGCGCTTTAGCCGGCGCTTTCTTGGCGGGTGCCTTGGCAGCGGCTTTCTTGGCCGGCGCCTTTTTCGTGGCTGGCACGTCGGCTTTCTTCGTGGCTGGTGCCGGAGTGACAGGCTTGGCCACTGGCTTGACGTCCTGGGCCGCAACCATTTTGACCGGTGCCGGGGCTGGCATGTTGTATTTGCTCAGCAGCGCGACCATGGTGTTTTGCGGCGTCACCAACATTTCAACACGACGGTTAAGGGCACGGCCCTCTACGCTGTCGTTGGCCGCACGCGGAGCGTCGCTGCCCATGCCGCGCAGCATCAGGCGATCACGCTGCAAGCCACTTAGACGGAAGATTGCCGCCACCGCTTGCGCGCGTTCCTGGCTGAGTTTCTGGTTGGCTGCAGCGACACCCGACGTGTCGCTGTGGCCGAGGACCAACACCGCGGTTTTCGGATCAACTTCGAGAATTTTCGCCACGCGAGTGAACGGGCCCAGGGTCACTGGCAACAACATCGCCGGACGGTCCGGGTTGAACGAGCCTTCGACCGGCGCGGTGATCACCAGCACATCCTCACGGCGCTCCAATTCCAATTTGCTGTCCTTGATCGCGGTTCGCAAGCGCGGCTCGTAATCGTCGAGCCAGGCCTGGGTCACTTTCGGGTCGGGCATCGGCACAGCCTTGGCCGTACTCTGCTCTTTGCCACCGAAAGGCCACCACCACTTGCCACTGGACTCGGCCTCGGCCTTGGCCACTTCCACCGGTTTGGCTTCAGGTTTTACCTCGGGTTTCTTGTCCAGGGCCTCTTCGGAACCAAACGGCCAGTACCAAGGGTTGGAGCTTTCGGCCTTCGCCACCGGGGCTGCGGCAACCGGTTTTACCGGGGCCGGAGCAGGAGCCGGCTCTTTCGACGCGACTTTGTCCGAGGAGCCGAACGACCACCAACTGCCGCCGTCGGAATCATTTTTTGGGTTCTGTGCACAACCGGTGACTGCGACGCACAGGGCCATTGCGAGGGTGGTTTTATTGAATGACATTGGATATCCACAAAAAAGTGATCATGAAAAACAGGCCGGCAGGACCCGGATAAACAGACGATTGGAGAACATAAAGGCCTCCGGGTTCCGGCCCTGGAACCCGTGAGCGTGTTTTACAGACAAGTGGCCAGTACCCGTGCGAGTTTCTGCGCGCGCGGATCCATCAAAACGTATGGCCCCAGCGTGTTGGTAACAAAACCGAAGGCGACATCGTGTTCCGGGTCAGCGAAACCGATGGAGCCACCGGCGCCCGGATGGCCAAACGCCCGCGGACCAAGCCCGTAGGTTGCGTTGGGCACGTCAGGCTGATCGAGCATGCATCCCAGGCCAAAACGGGTCCGGGTCAATAAAGTCTTGTCCTCACCGATGCTGTGTTCGCGGGTCAGCTCCTCGAGCATTTCGCTTTCCAGCAGGCTGCCATCGAGCAATCCCGCATAAAAACCGGCCAGGCTACGCGCGTTGCCGTGGCCGTTGGCCGCCGGTTGCTGCATACGCCGCCACTCGGGCTTGTTGGTGCTGGTCAGGACCGATGGCGGGTTGGTGAAAGCCCGCGTGGTCATGGCCGTCGGTTCGCGCATCGTCACTTGCAGCAGGCGCTGGGCTGCGGCGTCGCCGACATTGCCCTTGCCACGGGCGATGTGCGCCACACGATGGAATTCCTCATCCGCCAGACCGACGTGAAAATCCAGCCCCAGGGGTTTGGCCACGCGGGCCACGATTGACTCTCCGGGTCCGCGATTGTCGGCACGACGCAGCAACTCGCCCACCAGCCAGCCATAGGTGATGGCGGCATACCCGTGCGCGGTTCCCGGTGTCCACCAGGGCGTCTCGGCGGCCAGGGCATCGACCATGGTTTGCCAGTCGTACAACGCCTCCGGGGCCAGCAGCTCGCGCAACGCTGGCAGGCCGGCCTGATGGCAGAGCAACTGGCGCAGGGTCACCGACTCCTTGCCGGCCGCGGCGAACTCGGGCCAATAGCGGGCAACCGGCGCGTCGAGTTGCAGCTTGCCTTCGGCGACCAGTTGCAGAGCGGTGACAGCCGTAAAGGTCTTGGTGCAGGAAAACAGGTTGGCGATGGTGTCGCTGTGCCAGGCCTCCAGACCGTCCTTGTCGGCAGTACCGGACCAGAGATCAACGACCGTTTCGCCGCCAACCTGGATACACAGCGCCGCACCACGCTCCTGGGGATCGTCGAACAACGCGGCAAACGCTTCACGCACCGCTTCGAACCGGAGTTCGTAATGACCCTGAATCTGCACCCTGCCTTCCTCGGACATACCTTGAACAAACTGGCCGGCATTGTTCCAGCCATTGAGGGTTTTGGGAACAGGGTTGGGCTGGGCGGTCGGTTTGGGGGTGGGGTTGTGATCGTTCCCACGCTCCGCTGGGAACGATCAGATCGGTTTCAGGCCTTAATGCCCATTCCCCGAATGCCCGCCGGCATGCCCTGCCCCCTTGGCCTCGCCCTGGCGCCCCCCCTCGGCATCATGACTGGCCTTGTCCGCTTCGGATTTGAGCTTTTCTGCCTCCTTGCCCAACTGATCGACGGCCGCCAGGTTGGCTTTGCGCACGCTGTCGACAAAGCCCTGGAACGGAATATCGGTAATGCCTACCAGGCCAAAGTGTCCGTTCTCGCCATCCAGCAGGCGACCAGTTACCGGTTGGTCGAGGTACTGGAACCAGTGCACGCCGACAATCGACGGCTCGCTCAGCGCCTGCTTGAGGAAATGGGCGTAAGCCGGTCCGCGATCTTCCTCCCTGGACAACTGCGTGACGCCGCCCCAGAACGGACCGCGATCGGCCGAACCGAAATTGAACTCGGTGATCAGCACCGGCTTGTCGAGGCTGCGCAGGCTGGCGAAGTCATAACCGTCCTGCGGTTGCAGGGTATACATGTTGAAACTCAACACGTCGCAATACTTCGCGCAGGATGCCACGGCTTCCGGGGTACTGACGGCGAAGCGACCGCCCAGCAACAACTGGTTCGGGGCGTGCCATTTCAGCGAGTCGGAGATGGTCTTGAAGTACGTTTCGGCGAAGACCTTCTGGAAATACTTGAAGTCGTTTTCGATTTCCGGGTGCTCAGCGCTCGGCAGTGGCGGTTCGAAACCGGGGTCTTCCATCAACTCCCAGGCGGGCAGTTCTATACCCCAGGCTTTCGACAGGCCAGCCTGGTTGCGGTACTTATCGCGCAGTTGCTTGAGGAATGCCCGTTTGGCCGGGACGTCGGTGGTCAATTTCAGGGTGCCATAAGCCAGCGCGTAACGGGCTTTGGGATCATCGCCGGGCCCCGCCCAGGCCAGTTCGTTGTCGGCGAAGTAACCGATCAGCCATGGATCGTCACGATGATCGCGAGCGGCGATCGCCACGGCACGCTCGGTGGCCATGGCGAAACGCGGGTCGAACGGATCCGGCATCCCACCCCACCAGTCGGCTCCCGTGCTGATGCTGGCGTAATCGCCGACGATGGACAGCGGCAAGGTGTAGGGCACGCGATCGGCGTTGCCCAGCACCGGAGCGCTCCAATTGCCAAGGGTGT
>Ga0308165_1005673_pt1 | contig 11402 bp, 7 predicted proteins | sample PhyWR2_FD_201032 | JGI IMG/M metagenome (GOLD analysis project Ga0308165, IMG submission 201032) | Phyllosphere microbial communities from UC Gill Tract Community Farm, Albany, California, United States - DLSLW.R2 | ecosystem: Host-associated > Plants > Phyllosphere > Unclassified | place: USA... | reverse complement strand
TGTGAATCCCACCCCTCCCCTACCCTGCATCCCCAATTAACGATATCCTCCGATAACACCTGCTCCCCCATGCTGCCCCTACCGCACGCAGCCCCTCACCCAGGACCCACTATGAAAAGACGTTACGCCGTTGCAGATGTTTTTACCGATACCCCTTTCCTCGGCAATCCTGTCGCCGTGGTGTTAGATGCTGAGGGGATGAGCACCGAACAGATGCAGCGGATTGCCGTTGAGTTTGGCTACAGTGAAACGACCTTTGTTCTGCCACCCGCAAAGGCGGAAAACACTGCGCGGGTGCGAATTTTTACCCCCTCGCGTGAGATTCCGTTTGCCGGGCATCCCAATGTCGGCACCGCTTATGTGCTGGCAAATTATGCCGCCAAGAATGGCACAACGCTGCCTGACACCCTGCTGTTCGAAGAAGATGCCGGGCTGGTGCCGGTTAAGATTCTAAAAGATAACAGCGCGATTACCGGCGCGGAATTACTGGTGCCCGAAGCATTATCCTGTCGCTCTGAGGTGAGCCCTGAAAAGGTCGCCGCCTGCCTGTCTCTGGCAGCGGAACATATCTGCACCCAGGCGCACAAGCCGGTTGTCGCCTCGGTGGGGCTGCCATTCCTGGTGGTGAAGCTGACCTCACGCGAGGCATTGCGTCAGTGCGTGCCCAATTTACAGGGATTCCGCGCGGTTTTGCCGCTTGATGGGGCGGTCTCTGTTTATGCCTACACCGATGAAACCGATCCAGACGATCAATGCGATCTGCAGGCACGGATGTTTACTCCGCGTATGACCGAAGATCCGGCGACAGGCAGCGCGAGTGCCGCAGTTACCGCCCTGCTGGCAAAGTTGCAGAATAAAAAGACGCTGAATCTACACATCCGTCAGGGCGTGGATATGGGGCGGGCAAGCTCGCTGTTTACCCGCTTAGATGGCACGTCGATTCGCGTGGGAGGAAAAAGTGTGATTACGATGGAAGGGACGTTTAACCTTTAAGCAAAAAAAAGCCGCCCCAAAGGGCGGCTTCTCCATCAACCAATCGCCAGTTCCCGCAGGTGCGTTTTCAGCTTGTGATATTCATCAATCACGTACTGTTCCGCAGCCTGCTGGTCGGCAATCGGCTCCACGCGCACGGCGCAGTATTTGTACTCCGGCGTTTTGGTAATCGGACTCAGGTTCTCCGTCACCAGCTCATTACAGGCGCCAATCCACCACTGGTAGGTCATGTATACCGCACCTTTGTTCGGGCGATCGCTCACCTGCGCGCGGGTAATGACTTTGCCTTTGCGCGACGTGACCCACACCAGCGCTTCGTCCTCAATACCGAGACGCGCGGCGTCTGCGGTATTAATCTGCGCATAGCCCGGTTCATCGGCCAATGCCGCCAGCGCCGCACAGTTGCCGGTCATCGAGCGGCACGAGTAGTGGCCGACTTCACGCACCGTCGACAGCACCAGCGGGTACTCGTCGGTGAGTTTGTCGATCGGCGCGACCCAGTCACAGGTATACAGCTGCCCCAGCCCGTTCGGGGTGGAGAACTCTTTTTCGAACAGGTAATCCATCCCCTGATCGGCGTCTGACTCGTCGCGGCACGGCCACTGGATGTAGCCCAGCTCGCCCATCTTCTCGTAGGTCGCACCGTAGAATTCCGGACACAGATGGCGTAACTCGTCCCAGATTTGCTGGGTGTTGTCATAGCGCATCGGGTAGCCCATCCGCGTCGAGATCTCGCTGATGATCTGCCAGTCCGTCTTCAGGTCCCACTTCGGCTCAACCGCTTTAAAGAAGCGCTGGAAGCCACGGTCAGCGGCGGTGTAAACCCCTTCATGCTCACCCCAGGAGGTGGACGGCAGGATCACATCGGCAGCCGCCGCTGTCTTGGTCATAAAGATGTCCTGCACGATGACCAGTTCCAGGGTTTCAAACGCCTTACGCACGGCAGACAGTTCCGCATCCGTCTGGAGCGGATCTTCCCCCATGATGTACGCAGCACGCACTTCGCCGTGGTCCGCCCGGTGCGGCAGCTCGCTGATGCGATACCCGGTATGGGCAGGCAGAGAGTCCACGCCCCAGGCTTTGGCGAACTTAGCCCGGTTGTCCGGGTTGTTGATGTACTGATAGCCCGGATAGGTATCCGGCAGCGCACCCATGTCGCACGCGCCCTGCACGTTGTTCTGCCCGCGCACCGGGTTAACCCCTGCGGACGGTTTGCCAAGGTTGCCGGTCAGCAGCGCCAGGCTTGTCAGGGAACGCACGGTTTCGACGCCCTGATAGAACTGGGTCACGCCCATGCCCCACAGGATGGCGGCGCTTTCCGCAGCGGCATACATCCGCGCGGCCTGGCGGATCTCCAGCGCGCTAACCCCGGTGATGGTTTCAACCGATTCCGGCGTATAGCCCTCAACGATTTTGCGATACTCTTCGAAGCCTTCGGTACGCGACGCGACGAACGCCCGGTCGTACAGCTCCTCTTCAATAATCACGTGCCCCATCGCATTCAGCAGCGCGATGTTGGAGCCGTTTTTCAGCGCCAGGTGCATATCGGCAATGCGCGCGGTTTCAATTTTGCGCGGATCGCAGACGATAATCTTCGCCCCTTTGCGTTTGGCTTTGATCACCCGGTTCGCCACGATAGGGTGCGAATCCGCCGGGTTATAACCAAAGACAAAAATCATGTCGGCATTTTCAATCCCGACAATCGAGTTACTCATTGCGCCGTTACCGACCGACTGGTGCAGACCTGCAACCGATGGGCCGTGTCAGACGCGCGCGCAGCAGTCGACATTGTTAGTGCCGATGGCTGCGCGAGCAAATTTTTGCATCACATAGTTGGTTTCATTCCCGGTTCCGCGCGATGACCCGGTGGTCATGATCGCATCCGGACCGTGTTTCGCTTTGATGGCGCTGAGCTTGTCGGCAACGTAATCCAGCGCTTCGCCCCAGGAGACGGCCTCCAGCTTGCCGCCGCGCTCGCGACGGATCATTGGCGATTTCAGGCGCGGGGTCAGGATTTTGGTGTCGTTGATAAAATCCCAACCGTAGTAACCCTTCAGGCACAAATCGCCCTGATTGGTTTTACCCATTGCGGCTTCAGCCTTGACGACTTTGCCGTTATCGACCACCAGATTGATTTTGCAACCCGATGCGCAATAGGGGCAAACCGTGATGACTTTCTTCATCGGTAATTATTCCCGTTTATGATCGTGTGAGCACCGTTATGCATTAACTATGCCACTCTGTTATTCACCGATAAGCAATGGAAATAAAAGGAAAATTTGAAAGGAGTGAAGAAGTGCGCCGCCCGTTCGTCAAAAATGCCATGACGAACGGACAGCGATGTCGAGCAGGATTAGCGAACGACCAGCGCGTCGTAGCCTTTGAAGCGGTAGTTAATCAGAGACAGCAGCCAGCAGGCGATAAACAGCCCGACCACGATAAACCCGGCGTTGCCGAGGTTGTCATTCAGCGCCGCCACGCCGTTCCACAGCCCGCCTTCGAAGCCGAACTTATCGGCCAGCAGGCCCAGCGCTTCCAGTCCGCCGATAAACAGCGCCACCACTACCGAAGTGCCGGTGATGGTCATGTTGTAATAGAGCTTGCGCTGCGGCTTGTTGAAGGCCCAGCCGTACGCGCCGACCATAATCAGGTTGTCGAGGGTGTCGACCAGCGCCATGCCGCTGGTGAACAGCAGCGGGAACACCAGGATCGCCCACACCGACATACCGTTCGAAGCACCGGCCGCCGAGATCCCCAGCACCCCGATCTCGGTGGCGGTATCAAAGCCGAGGCCAAACAGAAAGCCCACCAGATACATGTGCCAGCTGCGGGTCACCAGACGGAACGCCGAGCGGAACAGCCAGTTCATCACCCCACCACGCGCAAACGACACCTCGTCCGGGACGCTTTCACCGCGCTTCATTTTATTGAAGCTGCCCCAGACGTCGCGCAGGATCACCAGATTCACCAGCGCCATCACCAGCAGGAAAAAGGCCGATACCGCCGTGCCGATCATCCCGCCGGTTTCATGGAACCATTCCATGTTGCGGCTAAAGGCGGTGGCCGTGGCGGCGATGGCAATCGAGGCCAGCACCACAATGGTCGAGTGCCCCAGCGAGAACCAGGCCCCCACGCCGCACGGACGTTTACCCTGCTGCATCATCTTGCGGGTGACGTTATCAATGGCGGCAATGTGGTCCGCATCCACCGCGTGGCGCAGGCCGTAGCACCAGGCCAGCAGGCTGGCTGCCATCAGCGACGGAGTGTTGTGGAAGAGGTAAAAGGCCGTTCCCCAGGCGACGATATTGGTGGCGATTAAGGCCAGCATCAGCGCCATGGCTTTAGGGTGATTGTTGAAGTATTTCATATTCATCGTCATTTCCAGATTTAAGAAAGAAGTGCGGCGGCAATCACTGCCTGCCCAAATGCAATCGCCCCGTCCCCGGCGGGAAGCCGCTCGGGAAACAGCACGTTAAAATCACTAAGCCAGAACTGCAGGCGCTGGCGCAGCAGGCGGTTGTGCAGCACGCCCCCGCTGCACACGATGGTCGAGAGATGGCGCTGGCGAGCGTGCTGTGCGGCCAGCGTCGCCAGGCCGTTGGCCAGCGCATCGTGAAACGCCCATGCGCGTTCGGCGTCGGTTGCCTGCCAGCTAAGCCACTGCTGCCAGAAGGTCGCCATATCCAGCTGGTTATTCACCACCGCCAGGGTCAGAGGATGGCTGACCGGGGCCGCACTCAGGGCCAGGGCTTCCAGCCGACAGGCGGCCTCCCCTTCGTAGCTGAGTTGCGCCGGGGCGCAGCCGGTGGCGGCGGCCACGGCGTCAAACAGCCGTCCGGCGGACGACGCCAGCGGCGCATTCACCCCGCGCGCGATGGCCTGCGCCAGCGGCGGCCAGGGTTTATCGGCCAGTATTTTTGAGTCGAGCAGGGTCTGCCATTGCGGCACAAACGCCTGCCACTGGGCCAGCAGATTGCGCCACGGCTGGCGGGCAGCCAGATCCCCGCCGGGCAGCGCCACCGCCGGGAGCCCGCCCAGCCGTTCGCAGCTGTGATAGCTCACCCGCAGGCACTCCCCGCCCCACAGTTCGCCGTTGTCGCCCTGCCCGATCCCGTCCAGCACAAGGGCAATGACATCCCCGCCATCGCGCGGCCAGCCGTGTTCGGCCAGGCACGCCGCCGCGTGGGCGTGGTGATGCCGCACCTGATGCTGCGGATACGGCATCTGCGCCCCAAGCTCGGTGGAGCGATAGCCGGGATGGGCATCGGTCACCACCCCTTCGGGGGTGAACTGCCAGAGATCCTGAATCGCATTCAGGGCCTGCTGCCACTGGGCCAGCGCGTCGTCATCGCCTAAATCGCCCAGATGCTGGCTGAGTACCGCCTGGCCGCCGCGCACCAGGCAGAAGGTGTTTTTCAGATCCGCACCGAGACACAGCAACGACGGCACGTTGGCAAAACCGGGCGGCAGCGGGAGCGCATCCGGCACAAAGCCGCGCGCGCGGCGCAGCATTTCGCCGCTGGCACGCTGCACGGAGTCGTCCATGCGCTGGACGATATCGCGGTTATGCAGCAGCCAGCCGTCGGCGATCCCGGCCAGATCCTGCCTCGCCCGGTTGTTGGTCAGCGCGGGCGGGCAGCCGTTGAGGTTGCCGGAGGTCATCACCAGCGGGCCGTCCAGATCCTGCATTAACAGGTGCTGGAGCGGGTTGGCGGCCAGCATCACCCCGACTTCGTTCAGCCCCGGGGCGATGGCCTCGCAGAAGGTAAATAGGTGTTTATCCACCAGCACAATCGGTGCCGCCGTCGAGCGCAGCAGCGCCTGCACGTCGGCAGGCAGTTCATTGGCGAGTCGCGGGGGGATCATCACCGCCAGCGGTTTCGCCGGGCGGCGCTTGCGTTCCCGCAGCCGAATCACCGCCTGCAGGTTATTGGCGTCAACGGCGAGGTGAAAACCGCCCAGCCCTTTGATCGCCACGATCTTGCCGCTTTTCAGCGCCGTCACGGCGGCCTGCAGGGCGGAATCTTTCTCTTGATGTGCCTCGCCGCTCACCCAGCTCAGCTGCGGTCCGCAGTCCGGGCAGGCCACCGGCTGGGCATGAAAGCGTCGGTCGGCCGGGTTGCGGTACTCCGCATCGCAGGCGGGGCACAGAATAAATTCGGCCATCGTGGTGGCCGGTCGGTCGTAGGGCATCGCCCGGATAATAGTGAAGCGCGGCCCGCAGTGGGTGCAGTTGATAAACGGATAACGGAAGCGGCGCTCGTGGGGGTCGTTCATCTCGGCCAGACACGCCGGGCAGGTGGCGGCGTCCGGCACCACCTGGGTGCTCATCTGACCCTGCCCGCTGGCGCGAATGGTGAAGTCCAGCGGCAACGCCGCCCAGTGCCAGGGCTGTTGATCAATGTCGTCGATGCGCGCCAGCGGTGGGCATCCGGCCGCCAGCTGGGGGATAAATGCCTGAGCGTCGCCGACGAGCCGCACCACCACGCCCGCGCCGTCGTTGCAGACGTCGCCTTTCAGCCCCAGGCGCTGCGCCAGCTGCCAGACCCAGGGACGAAAACCTACTCCCTGGACTTTGCCGCGAATGCGCAGCTGCGTGCCGTTGTCACTCATCGAAGACTCCCGAAGATGTCGATAAAAGCGGGCCCGTTCGGCCCGCAGGTTGTGCCGTTAACTGTCTACCGCCTCGCGCAGGCGTTGCTTCATGGCGCTGTAGGTGGTCTGGGCGTAGTTTTCGGCCCAGCGCTGATCGGCAATGGCCTCCAGCTTCACCGCGCAGTATTTGGTTTCCGGCGTTTTGGAGACCGGATCGAGGTTGTCCTGGGTCAGCTCGTTGCAGGCCCCAATCCACCATTGATAGGTCATGTACACCGCACCTTTGTTGATGCGCTCGCTCACATCCGCGCGGCTGATCACCTTCCCACGGCGGGAGCTGACCCACACCAGCTGGCGGTCGGTCACGCCAAGCCGCTCAGCATCCTGCGGGTTGATCTGCACAAAGCCCGGCTCATCCGCCAGAGTCTGTAGCGCCGCGCAGTTGCCGGTCATCGAGCGGCAGGAGTAGTGGCCCACTTCGCGGACGGTGCACAGCACCAGCGGGTAGTCGGCGTCCGGCACTTCCGCAGGCTTGCGCCATTTAGCGGCAAACAGCTGGCCTTTGCCGCTCGGGGTGTCGAAGCGGTTGCCCTCGTACAGCCACGGCGTACCCGGATGCTCCAGCGTCGGGCACGGCCACTGGACGTGGCCCATGTCGCCCATTTTTTCGTAGGTTACGCCGAAGAACAGCGGGCACAGTTCGCGCATTTCGTCCCAGATCTGCTGGTTGTCGCGATAGGTCATCGGGTAGCCCATCGCGGTGGCGATCAGGCTGATGATCTCCCAGTCGCGCTTGACGTTGCCCTGCGGCTCGATGGCTTTTTCAAAGCGCTGGAAGCCACGGTCGGCGCAGGTAAAGACCCCGCCGTGTTCGCCCCACGAGGTGGCAGGCAGCAGCACGTCCGCCGCTTCAGCGGTTTTGGTCATAAAGATGTCCTGCACCACCACGAAATCGAGCGCTTCAAAGCCTTTGCGCACCAGCCCCAAATCCGCTTCGGTCTGGAGCGGATCTTCGCCCATGATGTAATAGGCTTTGACCTTGCCCTCCAGCGCCAGGTGCGGTACTTCGGTGATGCGCACGCCGACCTGGTCATCCATCAGGGCCGGATCAACGCCCCACGCGCGGGCAAATTTCTCGCGCACCTGCGGGTCGACCACATCCTGATAGCCTGGGAACTGGTTGGGGATCACCCCCATGTCGCACGCGCCCTGCACGTTGTTCTGGCCGCGCACCGGGCCGACGCCCACGTGCTCGCGGCCTAAATTGCCGGTCAGCAGTGCCAGCGTCGACAGGCCTTTCACCACGTCCACCGCCTGCCCGAACTGGGTCACGCCCATCCCCCACATCACGGTGGCGGACGGCGCGGCGGCATAAATACGCATCGCCTGGCGAATCTGCTGGGCGGTGACGCCGGTAATGCCTTCGACATTTTCGGGTGCGTACTCGCTGACGGTGTCACGCAGAGCGTCCAGCCCTTCGGTGTACTGCGCCACGTAGTCGCTGTTGTAGAGGTTCTCTTCCAGCAGGGTGTAGATGAAGGCATTCACCAGTGCCATGTTGCAGCCGTTGTTGATCTGCAGATGGCGGTCGGCAATGCGCGCGGTCTCGATTTTGCGCGGATCGCAGACGATCACCCTTGCGCCGTTTTGTTTGGCCTTGATCACACGGCGGGCGACGATCGGGTGCGAGTCGGCGCAGTTGTAGCCGAAGATCAGCAGGCATTTTGAGTTTTCGATATCGCTGATGGAGTTGCTCATCGCCCCGTTGCCCAGCGTCTGCTGGAGTCCGGCGACGCTCGGGCCGTGGCAGACGCGGGCGCAGCAGTCGACGTTGTTGGTGTTCAGCACGCCGCGGGCAAACTTCTGCATCACGTAGTTGGTTTCGTTGCCGGTGCCGCGTGACGAGCCGGTGGTCATGATCGCGCGCGGGCCGTATTTAGCTTTGATGTCGCCGAGGCGTTCGGCGGTGTAGCGAATGGCCTCGTCCCAGGAGACCGGCTCGAGCTTGCCGCCCTTCTGGTAGCGGATCATCGGCTGGGTCAGACGCGGCGTCAGCAGCCGGGTGTCGTTGAGAAAATCCCAGCCGTAATAGCCCTTCAGGCACAGCTGGTTCTGGTTGGTGACGCCTTCTGCCGCTTCGGCACGGACGATTTTATTGTTCTCAACGACGAGTTTTAATTTGCAGCCCGCACCACAGTACGGGCAAACGCTGGTGATTTTTTTCATCAGTAACAGACCTGCTAAAAGTGAAAAGAGACGCGGATGCTTACAGCATCAGCGAAGAAAGATCGTCCATCGCCGCACGGCGGCGTTTGTCGAGACTCAGCTGCTCAAGCTTTTTGCGATCGATACAGACGATGGCATTGGTCGGGCAGGCTGAGACGCAGGCAGGACCGTCCGGCTGGTGGTGGCAGAGGTCGCATTTGTTGGCTTCGGCTTTATCCGATACCACGTTCAGGCCGCTGCCGATGTGGCGAACCACCGGGCGCAGGACCACTTCCATCGCGCCATACGGGCAGGCGACCACGCAGGTTTTACACCCGATGCAGCGTTCCTGGTGAACATGGACGAAGTCGTTATCGCGGGTGATCGCCCCGTTCGGGCAGACGCTGGCGCAGGGTGCGTCTTCGCACTGGCGGCACATGGTGGCCGTGGAGACGTTGACGCCTTTGATCACGTGAATGCGCGGTAAGAAGGTTTGCGGCGTCAGCGACGCGCAGTCCTGGGTGTCGCTGTGTGACACGACGCAGGCAACTTCACAGGTACGACAGCCGATGCATTTGCTGGCGTCGGCAATGATGAAACGATTCATCCTTAATCTCCGGGAATGATAGTAAGCCTGCGGAGGTATGCATAAATCGCGCCAGAATGTAATTTGATGAATTTAAAGGATTTTATTTTGGCCAAGGGCTGTCATCGTCATAAATGACGATGACAGTCGCAAAGAACAGCCGCCCGTTAAAGGGTTATACCTTACTGTTATTATCGAACGCTTCTCGCAACGGATTAATGATTCATGAGACACGAAACCGGCCAGCAAATACGTGACTATTCCGTCCACCCGGTCAGGAAAATAATAATTAAAATGGCTCAAGCACGTTTACCATCACATATAATGGCCTGATTAATCGTGTTAATGATATATAAATATAAGTTAGCTACGGCATGTTAACGAAGCGGTAATGATAACGTATTATTTCCATAGTCGTTATTTAACTTTTATATCATTTTCATCAGCGCGATTTGATTAACAGTTAATTTTTTCTTTATGATTGATTCAGTATTTATCGGGAAAGCTCCGCGCATCCCATTGAATTTACAAACAATTAAAACGCAGCCATTAAGGCGGCGTTGACCAGTTAAACGCCGGGGCGTTGTATTCTCGCTGTAATATTGATGGTTTTTTCTGTCCTAAATCTTAAGATTTCTGCTACTCATTGACGGAATTTATTTTTTTGACTTTATTCAATATCAGGGAATCGCATGCCTGAAGCCTGCTATCACTTTGGCAGAGTAATGCATCGCTTTGCCTGCTCGCCCAGTTAACCATTCCAGGCGCGTAATTCGCGTGCCGTGAACCGGCTTCGCCTTTTCGTGCATTTCATCATTATTATGGAGAGCAATGAAAATGAAGAATGTCAAAAAGCCTGACCTGAAATATATCCTCAACCCAATTTCACCAGCACAAACGGATGTCGACGATCTCAACGTCACTCTATTATCCAACCGCCAGGTGCCATTCAGTATGCGCCCCTTCGATACTAGCTTTAACTACCTGTTCACCGGGCATAACAAGCCTGGTACGCAGACTCAGGACAAGAGCACGGTGTCTGACGGCATAACAACCCTGTTGAACCCTGGCGATCCCATTCTCTTAGCGAGCAAGAAAGCGTCGAGGGATGACGACGATGATGATGATGATGACGATACCAGCGGCGGCGGCGGCGATGACGATGTCGGCGGCGACGGCGCTTTCACGCTCACCGCCAGTGATGTCGCCAACCTGAAGAATCTCGTCAACGGGCGAGAAGGCGGTGAAGACAACGATGCGCTCGGGATCCGCGATCTCGAAGGCACCGGCAATAACCGTGTTCATCTTAACTATGGTTCAGCCGATCAGCCGTTCATACGCCTCACCGACGCGCACTACGGCGCTTACAATGAGACCACTCACAACCGCGACATCAACCCCCTGTTCTCCGGGCTGGATCCGCGTGCCATCAGCGATGCCCTTGGCGCACAGGAAGCCAACCTTTCCGGCAACGCCGCCGGGGTGAACAGCTTGTTCACGGCCTTCGGTCAGTACTTCGATCACGGTCTCGATTTCCTCGGTAAGGGCGGTAACGGAACGATCCAGATTGGCGCGCCGGGCTCGGTTCCCAATCCCGCGGACCTGACTCGCGGCAGCGTTGACAGCATTGATGCCAATGGCATTCCGCAGCATCTCAATAAGACATCGCCATTCGCTGACCAGAACCAGACGTATGGCTCGAACGAACTCGTCGGCCAGTTCCTGCGCGAAGGCAACGGACTGGGCGGGTTTACGGGCAAGCTGCTGGAGGGCGGACTGGATCCCTCCAATCCGAATTTCAAGCTGCTGCCCACGCTGAGGGAACTGATCCTGCATCACTGGAATAACAACACGCTGTTCGCCGACAACTCGCTGCCGGGCGATCACAACGTGACCTTCCAGGAGTACTACGCCGGACTGGTCAACAGCAATGGCGTGATCAATCAGTCGATGCTCCCTGCGATGACGTCTAATTTCATGGGAAGTGGCTTTGCGCTGCTGCTCGACACTAACCCCTTTATCA
>Ga0308165_1005668_pt1 | contig 11408 bp, 10 predicted proteins | sample PhyWR2_FD_201032 | JGI IMG/M metagenome (GOLD analysis project Ga0308165, IMG submission 201032) | Phyllosphere microbial communities from UC Gill Tract Community Farm, Albany, California, United States - DLSLW.R2 | ecosystem: Host-associated > Plants > Phyllosphere > Unclassified | place: USA... | reverse complement strand
TTCTGCCCGGTGGTCACCTTTTCCGTTCCGGCCAGCGCACTGCCCAGTCCGGCGGAGGTGGAGGTGCCCAGGCCGATGCCGTAGTCGGAGTCGTCCTGGACCAGGTAGACCTTCTTGGCGCCCAGCTTGCCGGTGAGGAACTTGGCCGCCGCCGGGCCCTGGACGGCGTCATTGCCGAGGCCCCGGAAGAAGGTGGTCCAGCCGTTCTCGGTGAGCGTGGGGTTGGTGGCCGACGGCGTGATGTGGACCAGGCCCTTCTGCTCGAAGATGTTGCCCGTGGCCTTGGATTCACCCGAGAAGGGCAGGCCGACCACACCAACGATGTCCTGCTCGCTGACCATCTGGGTGACGGGGCCGGTGGCCTTGTTGGGGTCACCTTCGGTATCGAACTTCTTGAACTGGACCTGGCAGCCGGGGTTGGCCTTGTTGTGCTGGTCGATGGCCAGCTGGATGCCGTTGAAGATGTTGACGCCGAGCTGGGCGTTGGGACCGGTCTGCGCGCCTGCGTAGGCCAGCGTGGTGGTCGCGGGGCAGGTGGCCTTGCCGTCACCGGCGGGCTTGACGGCGCCGGAGGGGACATCCACTTTCGAAATGGCGGGGATGTTCACCTTGCTGGACGAACCCGAGCTTTCGGTGGTGCCGGGGCCCGCCTGGTTGGCACAGGCCGACAGCAGCATGCTGAACGTGGCTGCTGCTGCCAACGAGGTGAGGACTTTCTTTCGGTACATTTGTCTGCCTTCCGAAACAGGGCCATGCGATGCGCGAACGGATCAATGGAGCGCCGAGGCGCCCGGAATTGGACCAGGTATTCCTGATTTAGGTTCAAGCTAATGCATAGACAGCAGCGAAGCTAAGTGACTGAGGTCACAGCCTTATAACAGTCGTTGCCTATGCGGAATTAAACGCAAGGAAGCCGCCTGCAATCGCAGGCGGCTTCCTTGTGGACGGCGCTGATCGTGGCGGCCGGGGCAGTTGTACCCCAGGTGGGACTCGAACCCACAACACGCGGATTTTAAGTCCGCTGCCTCTGCCAATTGGGCTACTGGGGCGCCGGGTCAATGGTACCTGCCAGGGGCGCCTTGGCTGGAAACGCCGACGGCGGCCGCCCCCGCGAAGGGGACGGCCGCCGTCGTGCGCTGTGAAGCGTGGTGGAACAGACGCGCTACTTGGCGTTGGCCGCCACGGTCTCCTTCGGAGCTGCGGCAGCGGTTGAACCGGAGCCGCCGGCCGGCACGGCTGCGGGAGCAGCTGCAGGCTTCGGGGCCGGGGTTGCTGCCGAGACAAAGGCGCCGCGGGGGTTGTCCAGGTCCATCAGCTGGGTGGTGTCGCGGCCGGCGAAGAAGCCGATGATCCAGTTCAGGATGACGCGGAACTTGCGCTCGAATGTGGGCATGGCCATGCCGTGGTAGCCGCGGTGGGCCAGCCAGGCCGGCGCTCCCTTGAGGCCGATGCGGCCCAGGAGATTGATGTTGGCAACGCCCTTCCACTCGCCGAAGCCGGCCACGGCACCGAGGTTCTTGTGCTTGTAGTCGGTCAGCGGCTTGTCCCAGCGGGAGGCCCAGAGGTTCTTGGCGAGGCGCTTGGCCTGGCGCAGGGCGTGCTGGGCGTTGGGTACGCAGGTGCCGTCCGGCAGGCCCTTGCCGGTGAGGTCCGGAACAGCGGCGATGTCGCCGGCTGCCCAGGCGTTTTCCACGATGCCTTCGTCGCCGGAGATGCGCAGGTCCGGAAGGACCCGGACCCGGCCGCGGGGCTCAAGGGGGAAGTCGGTGGAGCGGACCATGGGGTTGGCCTGCACGCCGGCGGTCCATACCAGGGTGTCCGCCTCGAATTCCTGGGCCGGGGTCTTGTCCGGGAGGTTGATCAGCTTGAGGGTGCCTTCGGCGCTGTCCAGCGAGGTGTTGAGGAGGACCTCAATGCCGCGGCTGCGCAGGTGTTCCACCACCCAGTCGGCCTGCTGGGCAGTGACCTCGGGCATGATGCGGCCCATGGCCTCGACCAGGACGAAGCGGACTTCCTCCTGCTTGATGCGGGGGTTGTTGCGCACGGCGGCGCGGGCGAGGTCTTCCATTTCGGTGATGCACTCGATGCCGGCGAAGCCGCCACCGACCACCACGAAGGTGAGGGCCCGGGCGCGTGCCGCAGGGTCCGTCATGGTGGACGCAACCTCGATGCGCTCGAGCAGCTTGTTGCGCAGCGCAACGGCTTCCTCGATGGTCTTCAGGCCAATGCCGTTGTCCGCCAGGCCCTTGATGGGGAACGTGCGGGTAATGGCGCCGGCTGCGAGCACGACGTCGAAGTAGGGAACCTCGAAGTTTTCGCCGCCGTCGGCGGGAGCCACCACAGCCTTGCGGTTGACGTGGTCGATGGAGGTAACGCGCCCCTGGATCAGTTCCGTCTGCTTGAGGTGCTGGCGGTGGGATACCACCGCGTGGCGGGCTTCGATGTTGCCGCCGGCCACCTCGGGAAGGAAGGGCTGGTAGGTCATGTAGGGCAGGGGATCAACGACGGTGACGATGCCACCGGCGTTCGCGATCTTCTTCTGCAGTTTCAGTGCTACGTAGAGGCCGACGTACCCGCCGCCGACGACGAGTACCCTGGGACGGTCCTGGAGCTGTGGGGTGGTTGCCATAGTTTAAGGATAGCGCAGTTTGTGAAAATCTTCACTAACTTTGACGACCGTCTGTAACGCTGGAATTCCTGGCTGGATGCACCTTGTCCAGCACCCCTGTTTCGGGTTCTTCTGCGGCAAGGGCGGGGTTGCGGGCGGCCCTGCGAAGCTGGATGGCGGCTGCCACGATGATCGCGACAAACAGGACTGCAAACCCGATCACGACGGCGGCGCCGATGGCACTGTCCCGCGGGGACGGCGCCTTGGCGGCGGGAACGGTTGCTTCGGGCAGCGTGGGTGCGGCGCTGGGGACCTGGGTGGTGGTTGGCAGTGGGGTTGCGGGAGCAGCGTTTCCCCGCCTGTGGACGCGGATCCACTCGGCGATGGTGCCCAGCGGATTGACCGATACCTGCGGAACATCGGCTTTAAGTGCTGCCTCGGCGTTGAGGATGCCGTAGCCGTACAGCGGGTCCTTGCCCGGGGCTCCTGCGTCCTTGGCCGTGGTGATGATCCTGTTGATCACCTGTTCAGCACTCATATCCGGCCACTTGGACCGGATCAGGGCGGCCACGCCCGCGACGATGGGGGTGGAGCCGGAGGTTCCGGCCCACTCCGCGTAGCCGCCACCGGGGAGTCCGCCCAAGAGGTTTTCGGCGGGCGCGGCCACACCGATGCTGATCCCCTGCGAGGAAGCGTCCACGCTGGCCACGTTCTTCCGGTCCAGCCCGGCGACGGTCAGGACGCCCGGGATGGTGGCGGGTGCGCCCACCTGGGTGTTGCCGCCCACCCGGTTGCCGGCCGCCGCGACGATGACCACGTCCTTCTGTTCCGCGTAAAGGAAGGCCGCGTCCCAGCTTTGCGGCCACTGCGGGCTTGTGCTGCCCAACGAAATGTTGATCACCTTGGCGCCGTTGTCCACGGCCCAGCGGACTGCCTCGGGGATCTGGTCCTGGTCGCTCTTGCCCGAAGGGTTGGGTGAGCCAAGCCAGGTGGAGACCGAAAGGAGCTGTGCTTCCGGCGCCACTCCCATGATGCCGTCGGGCGGTGTACCCGCCGGTCCCGGGCTGGGGCTGGGGCTGGGGCTTGCCGGCTGGTGGCCGCGGCCGGCAAGCATCGTGGCTACCAGGGTGCCGTGTTCGGGCTTCGAGCCCACGCTCTTCTGGCCGTCGGGCCGGCCGGAGCCGGAGGCGTCGTACCCACCGACGACGGCGCCTTTGAGGTCCGGGTGCTGCGCGTCAATGCCGCTGTCGATGACGGCTACCTTGACGCCTGCGCCCTTTGACACTTCCCAGGCCTTGGTGATGCCGGAATCTGCCAGCCAGTATTCTTTGTCGCGCCACTCATCGGCCCGTGCGGAGGGTGCCGTGAAGAGGCCCGCGCAGAAGCAGCACGCAACCAGGAGGACGGCCATCAGGGCCGCCGCCGCCCGCGGCAAGAAGCGGGTGGAAGCTGTTGTGGAATGCATGGGCCTACCCGATGCTCAGGGCGATGCCATCGAGGATGTCGTGCTCGCTGGCCGTGGCTGCGGTAATCCTCCCGCCGGTCAGCTCCCCCATCCGTTCCAGGATCCGGCGCCACACCAGTCCCCCGGCCCCGATGACGTCCACGCGTCCGGGGTGCATGTACGGCAGGGCCGCGCGTTTGTCCCGGGTCATGGTGAGCAGGTCGGTGGCGGCGGCGCGGACCTCCGCAATCGGCAGTTCCGTGCCGTGGATGGCGTCCGGCGAATATTCCGGCAGGCGCAGGGCGTGGGCGGTGATGGTGGTGACGGACCCGGCAACACCGACGACGGCGGTGGCGCGTTCCAGCGGCACGTCGCGTCCGGCGCGGGCTATGGCTGCGTCAACGTCGGCTTCCGCGGCCGCGATCTGGGCAGGGGTGGGGGGATCGTCGCTAAGGTGCCGTTCGGTGAGGCGGACGCAGCCAATGTCCACGGACTTCGCCGCGGTCACGCCGTCCGCAGTGCCGAGGACGAACTCGGTGCTTCCCCCGCCGAGGTCCACCACCAGCACCTGGTGGCCGTCGAGGATGGGCAGGACGCTGCTGGCACCGGCAAAGGACAGTGCCGCTTCCTCGTCCCCGGAGATGACTTCGGGCTCCACGCCCAGCAGGTCCCGGATTCCGTCCACGAAGACGTCCCGGTTGCGTGCGTCGCGGCTGGCGGAGGTGGCGACGAAGCGGATCCGCTCTGCGCCGTGTTCCTTGATCAGCCGAGCGTAGTCGGCGGCTGCGGCGAAGGTCCGGTCGAGGGCCTCGGGTGCCAGTTCGCCGGTGGCGTCCACGCCCTGGCCCAACCGGACCACGCGCATCTCGCGGACTACGTCCGTCAGGCCCGTGCCGCCGTTGCCGTGGTGGATGTCCGCGATCAGGAGCCGGATGGAGTTGGTGCCGCAGTCGATGGCGGCCACGCGGGTCATTCGGCGGCTCCTGCGGTGCCGGCAGACTTCCGGACGGGGGCCGGGCGTCCCACGATACCGGGCAGGCCCTGCGGTCCGTGCCGGCTGAGGTCCCGGGACGGTGCCTCGCCGGTGGTGTCCCAGGCGCCGTCGCAGTAGCACTTGTCCGCCGTCCACCACTCGCTGATCATCCCGATCGCCGTGTCGCCGAGGGGGTTGACGCCGCTTCCCGCTGCCAGGGAGTGGCCCACCAGGACGTGCAGGCACTTGACGCGGGTGGGCATCCCGCCGGCGGAGACGCCGTCGATTTCCGGCACCGGGCCGATGCCCGAACGCTGCCCGATGGCTTCGCGGGCGGCCAGGTACTCTTCATGGGCTGCCCGGTAGGCCGCGGCGAGTCCGTCATCGGTGGCCAGCTGTTCGTTCATGGTGTTCATGACCCCCGCCGCCTCAAGCCTGGAAACCGCGGATGTGATCACCGGGTGCGTCAGGTAGAAGGTGGTGGGGAAAGGAGTGCCGTTGCTGAGGCGGGGTGCGGTGGCCGCCACCAGGGGGTTGCCGCAGATGCAGCGGGCCGGAATCTCCACGACGTCGCGGACGGGACGTCCCAGCTGCCTGCTCAGTACTTCAAGGTCGTGTGCTGTCGGTTGGCGGGATTCGTCCCGGGCGGCTGCCGTGTTGTGTTCCACTGTCGCGGGCCGTCCTTCCTTGTGCGGTTCAGTCTGTGGCCGCGCGCCTGATGGACTCCCACAGGGAATCCACCCACGGCAGATCGGCGGGGTCTTGTGCTGCTGCGCCGGCGGGGCTACTGCTTTCTGCGGCCGGCTCATCGCTGCCAAAAACCCAGTAGCCGGTTTCGCCCGGCATAACCATGTTAATGCGGTCGCGGGCCTGCTGTTTGACGTAGTTGGGGTCCTGCCAGCGCGAAACCTGCTGGCGGAGGGCGTCGCCTTCGGCCTGACGTGCTGCGATATCGGCGTGCAACGCGTCGATTTCGGCCTTCTTGTCGAAGAAGATCTTCACCGTGGGCGCGAGCATGATGGTGATGGCAATCATCACCACGGCCAGCGCGAGCATGCGCCCGGAGAACGCCTTGGCGGGAACGGGGTGCTGCCCGTCTTCGCGGTCCGGCGTGTCCTTGCCGTCCGTGGAACTGCTGCCCTTGCGTGCGGCGGCAGGTTTGGGCTTGGGGGCCTCCCCCGCCTTTCCGGCGCCGGGCTGGCCGGAAGCTCCGTGCCCGTGGTGGTCCTTTGGCCGTGCCGTGTCCCTGGCGGCCGTTCCCTTGGCCGGGCGGAAATCCGCCCGGATAACATCGGCACCGCCGGAGGGCCCGTCGTCGGCCGTTTCCTTGGCTGGACGGGTGGGGGCGACCTTGGGAACTTTGGGGCGGCGGGTAGCCATGACACTCCTGAAACGCAGCCTGCCGGGGCCGCCACTATCTGTGCTGGACAACACTTCTGGGACAACTGCTGCTGGAAAAACAGCGGTGGCTATGGTCTTTCAACCATAGCCACCGCTGAAGGGTTTAGCCGGTTACTAGCCCTTGAAACGCGGGAACGCGCTGCGTCCGGCATAGCGTGCGGCGTCGTCCAGTTCCTCTTCGATCCGCAGCAGCTGGTTGTACTTGGCAACGCGCTCGGAGCGGGCAGGGGCGCCGGTCTTGATCTGGCCTGCGTTGGTGGCCACCGCGATGTCGGCAATGGTGGTGTCTTCGGTTTCGCCGGAGCGGTGCGAGGTGATGGTGGTGTAGCCGGCACGCTGGGCCAGGCTGACGGCATCCAGGGTCTCGGTCAGGGAACCGATCTGGTTGACCTTGACCAGCAGGGAGTTGGCGGTCCTGGTGTCGATGCCGCGCTGCAGGATGGCGGGGTTGGTGACGAAGAGGTCGTCACCTACCAACTGGACCTTGTCGCCGATGGTGTCGGTGAGGGTCTTCCAGCCCTCCCAGTCGTTCTCGTCCAGCGGGTCCTCGATGGAGACCAGCGGGTAGGCGTCCACGAGCTCGGCGTAGTAGGCGCTCATCTCGGTGGCGGACAGGGCTTTGCCTTCGAACTGGTAGGCACCGTCCTTGTAGAACTCGGAGGAGGCAACGTCCAGGGCCAGGGCGATGTCCTTGCCCGGGGTGTAGCCGGCGTTCTTGATGGCTTCCTGGATCAGGTCCAGTGCCGCGCGGTTGGACGGCAGGTTGGGGGCGAAGCCGCCCTCGTCGCCGAGGCCGGTGGACAGGCCCTTTTCCTTCAGGACGGACTTGAGGTTGTGGTAGACCTCGACGCCCCAGCGTAGGCCTTCGGAGAAGGTTTCAGCGCCGATGGGGGCGATCATGAATTCCTGGATGTCGACGTCGGAGTCGGCGTGGGAGCCACCGTTGAGGATGTTCATCAGCGGCACGGGCAGGACGTGCGCGTTGGGGCCGCCCAGGTACTTGTAGAGCGGCAGGTCAGCGGAGGCTGCGGCTGCGTTGGCGACTGCCAGGGAGACGCCCAGGATGGCGTTGGCGCCGAGCTTGCCCTTGTTGGGGGTGCCGTCCAGGTCCAGCATGGCCTGGTCGATGCTGCGCTGGTCCGTGGCGTCGAAGCCGGTCAGGGCGGGGGCGATCTGGTCGATCACGGCGTCGACGGCCTTCTGCACGCCCTTGCCCAGGTAGCGGCCCTTGTCGCCGTCGCGCAGTTCGACGGCCTCGTGCTCACCGGTGGAGGCACCGGAGGGAACCGCCGCGCGGCCGATCTGGCCGTCGGACAGCAGGACTTCAACTTCTACGGTGGGGTTGCCGCGGGAATCGAGGATCTCGCGGGCGTGGATGGCATCGATAAGCGCCATGAATTTGCTCCTTATGGGCGATTAACGGGGGGAATCAGGCAGAAAACTCGACGTACTCGTCACCGACTAGCGTAGTCGAGAGTGCTCCGGGTTACTCAAACCGGTCAAGGGCCGGACGTCATGATGGCGCGGGTCCGCTGCGGCCGCCTTGCGGGCCGTCATCGCCCTGGTAGCGGCGGACGGCGGCGCGCAGGGCACGCTCGGCGTCCATGCCGTTGTCCCGGGCGGAACGCACGACGGCGAGCAGCAGGGTTCCGAGCTCGTCCTCGTTTTCGGGGATCGGTTCCCCGGCTGGCAGCTCCAGGCCGGCACGGGCTGCGCGGTCCAGCGACTTTTGCGCTTTGGCCAGCGCCGGGAGGGCCTCCGGGATTCCTTCAAAGGCTCCGCGGCGTTCAGGGCGTTCGGCCCGCTTGACCGCATCCCATTTCTGCTCGATCTCCGCCACCGTGGCGGGGAAGCTGTCCTGCAGGGACCCGTCCGGCCTGAAGACGTGCGGGTTGCGGCGGACCATTTTGGCACCCAGGCCGCGCGCCACGTCGTCGAACGTGAACGCGCCGCGCTCCTCCGCAAGGCGGGCATGGAGCACTACCTGGAGCAGAACGTCACCCAGTTCGCCCTGGAGCTCCTTGTCCGGGTGGCCCTCCTCGATGGTCTCGGCCACCTCGTAGGCCTCCTCCAGGAGGTACTCCACCAGGGAAGCGTGCGTCAGGGCGCCCATCCAGGGGCAGTGTTGGCGCAGCTGGGCAATTTGGCCCAGCAGCTCTTCGGTTGCGGAACTGCCGGGCCGGGAATCCGGATCAGCCAAGGTTGGCGTAGGCGTCGTTGATGTATTCCACCAGCGCTTCCTTTTCCTCCAGCGGCAGGAAGGACGCCTCGGCGGCGTTGAGGGTGAGCTCGAGCAGGTCGTCGAGGTCGTAGTCGAAGGTTTCCACCAGCAGGTTGAACTCGTCCGTCAGGGTGACACCGCTCATCAGGCGGTTGTCGGTGTTGATGGTGACGTTGAAGCCCAGCTGGTAGAGCATGTCCAGCGGGTGGCTTTCGATCCCTTCGCCGAATTCAGCGATCGCGCCGGTCTGGAGGTTGGAGGAGGGGCAGATTTCCAGTGCGATGCCGCGGTCGCGGACCCAGCTGGAGAGGTCGCCCAGGGTGACCAGGCCTACGGTATCGCCGGCTTCCTCGTCGTCGTCGAACTCCACCATGATGTCCTCGGCGATGCGGACGCCGTGGCCCAGCCGCAGGGCGCGGCCGTCCACCAGCGCCGACTGGATGCTCTCCAGCCCGGCTGCTTCACCGGCGTGCACGGTGGCGGGGAAATTGTGCTGTGCAAGGTAGGTGAAGGCGTCCTTGAAGCGGCTGGGCAGGAAGCCGTCCTCGGCGCCGGCGATGTCAAAGCCCACGGCACCCTTGTTGCGGTGGCGGATGGCCAGTTCGGCGATCTCCTGGCCGCGGTCGGCGTGGCGCATGGCGGTGATCAGCTGGCCCACCTGGATCTCGCGTCCGGTCTCGGACACAGCCTCGACGCCGGCCTCAAGGCCTTCCTGCACAGCTTCGACGACTTCATCCAGGCTGAGCCCCTTCTGGAGGTGCTGCTCGGGTGCCCACCGGACTTCGCCGTACACCACGCCGTCGTCCGCGAGGTCCTCGACGAACTCCTTCGCCACCCGGAACAGGCCGTCGTAGGTCTGCATGACGGCTACCGTGTGGTCGAACGTCTCCAGGTAGCGGACCAGCGATCCGGAGTCTGCTGATTCGCGGAACCACTGCCCCAGGGCCACCGGATCCGTTGAGGGCAGCGTGTGGCCAACGGCTTCCGCCAGTTCGATGATGGTGGCCGGGCGGAGTCCTCCGTCCAGGTGGTCGTGCAGGGAGACCTTCGGCAGGCTCTTCAGGTCAAAATCGATGGCAGGGGCGGCGTCAACAATGGGCTCAGTCACGTTTCCACCTTAGGGTGGGGCGGAGTTCAAAGCCAGCGGCCCAAAACCAGCCGTCCAAGGCCGGCTGCTACTTGGCGGCGGGGCCTGCCTCTGCCGACGGCACCACGAAGGCCTGCGTGCCGGGCCGGCCCTCGTGGCCGGAGCCGGAGGATCCTTCGGTCCAGCCGTCCGCGTCCGGCGTATCGTCACGTCCCAGCCGTTTGTGCCACCAGCGCAGCAGGTGGTCGATGACGACCCCCAGGACGATGGCGAACACTACCGCGATGCCAGCGCTGAGCAGCGGGTTGTGGTGCAGCCAGGGGAAGGAGCTGGCCAGCAGGCCGATGCCAAGGGAGTAGCCCACCCAGGTAAGGCAGGCGAAGGCGTCGAACACAAAGAACCTGCGGTGCGAAAAACCTGTGCTGCCGGCGACGTAGTTGACGGCCACCCGGCCCCAGGGGATGTAGCGGGCGGTGAAGATCAGCACAGCCCCGCGCTTTTCAAGCTCATAGCGGGCCCACGCGAAGACTTTCCGGACCTTGGGCTTGCGCATCCACCCCCACCGGTCCAGGCCGATCCTGCGGCCGAGCATGTAGGCCATGTTGTCGCCGGCGATGGCGCCTACCAGCGCCGTGACACCAAGGATCCAGAGGTTGGGTTCGCCGCTGTGCCGGGAGAACGCAGCAAGAGCGACGATGAGGGTCTCGCTGGGGACCACCATGGCGAAGCCGTCCACGAAGAAGAACACGAGCAGGACGGGGTAAATCCACCACTGGCCCGCTGCATGGAGCACGGCCTCATTAATAAACTCCACGCGGTGTTGCTCCTGTATGAAAAATGACACAGCCAATGTGCCGCAGCCAAAGCGGAAATCGTTCCTAAGTGTCCCACGCGCCGGGGCCTGTCCGCTACGCCCCAATGCCCGGAATTACCCCTTAAACGCGCCGGTCAGGCCCCGGGTTCCCGGATCCGTTCCACCACATTGGGTTTGCCGCGGAATTTGTTGATCACCAGGTCCACCACGACGCCCAGCGCGACGGCGCAGACAATGGCGATTGCGGCACCCAGGAGGTGGTTGTCCTCAAACCACTGGCCAAAGAAAAGCCCGATAGCCACCGAGTAGGCTGCCCACAGGCTGGCGGAAAGGACGGTCAACCCCACGAACCGCAGGTGGGGATAGTGGGTGACCCCGGCGGTCAGGTTGACGGCAACCCTGCCGATCGGGACGAAGCGCGCCACCAGGATCAGCGACGCCGGCCGCTTCCGCAGCTCACGGCCCGCCCAGCGGAAAGCGGCCTGCATGCGGGGCCCGCGCATCCACGCCCATCGAGTGGTGCCCACACGGCGGCCAAGGAGGTAGGCGATGTTGTCCCCGGCGAAGGCCCCCGCTGCAGCCACCAGGGCCAGGAACAGCGGATTGGGAACATCGGCGGTGGCCGCTACCGCCGCGAGGCCCACCACCACCGACTCGCTGGGGACCGGCGGAAAGAAGCCGTCGATGATGCAGCAGGCCAGCACCAGGACCAGCACCCACGGCTGTCCGGCTGCGGCGAGGATGAAGTCATTGATGGCCTGCATTGGTCCCTATGCTATGCGGTCGATAATGAGCTGCTGGGCGGGCCGCGAACCTTCCGGAGCGATGACCGCGGCGTGTTCCAGGGCTTCGCGGGCACG